>Ga0256841_1000961_pt1 | contig 26902 bp, 25 predicted proteins | sample 356308metaG_FD_185971 | JGI IMG/M metagenome (GOLD analysis project Ga0256841, IMG submission 185971) | Hydrothermal vent microbial communities from Mid Atlantic Ridge, Atlantic Ocean - 356-308 | ecosystem: Environmental > Aquatic > Marine > Hydrothermal vents | place: Atlantic Ocean: Mid...
TATTATAAATTGAACTTGTTTTAAAAAAGATTTAACGTTTACATATTACGTTTAATCTTTGCTATTGTCAATAATAAAAAGGACGATAGCAATTGCAAAAAAAATTCCTGCCGTAATCAGTACGGGTTTCATATACGGCCAATGTACAAAACTGCCGATAGAGCCTATCACAGCTAGTTGTAAGCCGATGGCGAAGGTTATTTGTACTTTTTTTGTCATATACGTTATCACAAAGGTTTCGACTGCGTTTAACTTGACGGATGTAATATTACCTCAAGTGTAGCCAAAAGGTTAAGACTTATGTTTTATCCGGTCATATAGTTTTGCCAGTGATTGTAATAATTCTACCGGAGTTGTTAAAATTTCATAGTGGTTTGAACCAAACATCTGGGGTAAATAGTATTTAGCATTGGCTTCTATGGCAAGTGCATACGAGTTGATATTGCGTTCATTCAACTCACGTAAGGCTTGTTTTACGTCGTTAATGCCATAGTTGCCTTCGTATTTATCATAATCATTGGGTTTGCCGTCAGAAATGAGTATCAACCATTTATTTTTGGTATTTCGCTGGTCTAATAAAGCTCCTGAATGCCGTAAGGCGGTTCCAATTCTGGTATAACCTTCTGGCTCTATGGCACCTACTTTGTACTTGGCTTTATTCCAGTCTTCATCAAAATCTTTAATGCTTATATAGGTTGCGTAATTTCGAGTTTTCGAATAAAAACAGTCAATAGAAAAATCGACATGAAATTCGTGTAAGATTTCTCCGAATAAAATGGAAACTTGTTTTTCTACATCAATAACCTTATTACCTGCGGCATAGCCGTCACTTGATAAACTAATGTCTAACAGCATTAAAATAGAGAGGTCTTTTTCTTTTTTGCGTTTTGACAAATAGATGTTTTCTGAAGGAGTATGTTTTAATTGTATATCGATAAACAAATCTGTAAGTGCATCAATATCAAATTCATTTCCTTGACTTTGCCTGCGTTGTTGTTGGGATTTATTATTGATATTGGCAAGCATTTTACGCAAGCCCAGTAGTGTTGATGCATTGTCTTGTATGGTTTTTTTATAATATGCCAAATCGGTTTCACGAATGGTTTTAGGATATAATTTACAAAACCCTTCTTTATAGCTTCGTTGGGTATAATCCCATTCGTCATATGAAAGGTAATAGTTTTCGGTGTTGATTTCGGCACTTTCAGCCACCGTAGTATTTTCTATAAACTCTGTTTGATATACTGAATGTGTTGTGTCATCAACGCGTACGGTATATTTCATATTGAGTTCTTCTAAGGCTTTGCTATGCTCGTCTAGTTCGTCTTCGCCATCAAAATCGCGCCATCCGCCATCCCATTCTTCAGCGGTATCTATTTTTTCAAAATCATGTGTTAACACATAATCTTCTTGTTGCTTTTTATCTATTTGTAGTGAAACAATTTCTTCTACCGGGGTTGCTTTTAAAATGGTTTTGATTTCATCGGCAATGGCTTTTTTAGCTTTGTCATTAAAATGTTGGAGCTGCCGGCCGGAGGTATCTGTTTCGGGTGTGTTTTGCATCCACTTTCCGTAAATAAACGTAACATCTTCCGGATTTTTCGGAGTAGCTTTTTGTGTATAATGATTTAACAAAAAAGTGTGTATACTTTTAGTAATAGGAAATTCTTCAAATAATAGTTGTAATACTTGCCCCGATGTTGCTGCTGCTTTTTCTTGTGATATTGCCGGCGGATGTTCGGTTTGCCCGTACCAATTAAGACCTAGATTTTTTTGAACAGCGAGGTACAATACCCTAAATAAATAAAATGACAAGTTTTCTTCATAGGTGTCAAATTCATAATATAGGGCAGGGAAGAAGAAGTTATTGTTTTTATAGCCACCTTCGCGTTTGGCAGGATAGATATCGATAGGTTTTCCGGTAACAGCTCTTGCTAAAATACTCAGTTTTGGCTTGATAGTATCTAACTTTACCGTTTTGGCGTCAGCTTCTAAGGTTTCCTTCTTTTTCTTTGTGAAGAAGTTGGCTATTTTACCATATATGTATTCGTCTAATGCCATTTTTGGTAGTGAGTAGTTAGTTTTGAGTTATGGTTAATTTTTACAGTAGCATTTTTTACTATAGGCTAATGCCTGTATTTATATCATTAAATTACACAAATCTCTCAGTGCTTCTATTATCTCTACATCGTCGGTTAAAGGTTCTACAATGGCTACGTGGGTTGATAATCTTTTTGACAAGCCACTGTGTATCAATTTTGCTGCATCTACCAACAATCGTGTCGATACGGTTTCGGTGAGGCCGAGTTCTGTTAAGTTTCTTATTTTAGTAGCAATAGCCACTAATTTTTTAGCAGTTGCTTTGTCGATATCGGTTTCATTGACAAGTATTTCTGCTTCTATTTTTTCTTCGGGATAGGTAAATGATAAGGCTACAAACCGCTGTTTGGTTGAGGGTTTTAGTTCTTTAAACCCTTTTTGATATCCGGGATTAAAGGAGGCTACCAGCATAAAATCATCGTGTGCTTTGATAATTTCTCCTAGTTTATCAATATACAATTTCCTGCGGTGGTCTGTTAATGAGTGAATGGCAACGATTACGTCGGGTCTTGCTTCGGCAATTTCATCCAAATAGATAATGGCTCCTTCTTTAACAGCTTTTGTCAGAGGACCATCTAACCAAATGGCTTCTGCGCCTTTGATGATAAACCGGCCTATCAAATCAGTTGCAGAGGTTTCTTCATGGCAGGCAATAGTAATTAGTTTTTTGTCTAATTTGCCGGCCATATATTCTATAAAACGCGATTTACCGGTTCCGGTAGGGCCTTTTAGCAAAAAAGGAATTTTATTTTTATAGGAGTGTTCAAAAACTTCTATTTCTTTTCCTATTTGGTGATAGTAGGGTAAACTCATGTGGTACCTTTTAATTTATCAAATCCTTTCAATTCTTTTGAAAGGCTATTCTTATTGGTAAATTTACAAAAAAGCCAAAACCGACCTTGTTAAAATGATAAGAATCGGTTTTGGCGGCTATATTTATCTATTATTATTTGTTAGTGGTTGAAAATAGATGTGGTTTGAAAGTTATCATAAGCCATGTCCAACTATTATCTGCATCTTTGTCACCTCCTTTTAACACTTCCATAGTATTGGTAGCATACATTTTAGAAAACCCTGCATTTATTGAAATGTCTTTGGCGATTTTATATCCTAGGGTTAGGTCTATTTCTGTGCCTAAATTATTATCCATTTTTGTAAGTCCGTTAAAAACATCGGCTGCCGCTGAGAAAAAGTGCGGAATTACTTTAGCAGAAAATTTATCTTTTTTATAAGTAACGGTGGTATTAATATCGGTCAACCCTACAGAGTTTGCATGGTTGCCAACATAAAAATAGTCCATCCAACCGTTAAATTTGTGATTGGTTCCAAAAAGTGGGGCAAATGATTTTACATTTCCGCTAATATCATTCATATCTTTACCCGAGAGGTATTCGATACCGGCTCCTAAGCTAAAATTAGCACTTGCTTTATAGCCAAAGTTTCCGGTAAAATAAGAAGCGCTGACATCTTTATTAATAGTCTTTCCGGTTTGAAAATAGGCGGCGGCATTGGCATTGAATTTTCCTGTTTTATAGGTAACTCTAGGCCCGATAGTTTGCATATAATCAATGGTTTGGCTCTCATTGGGCAAGCCTACATTTTCTAAATATTCTATTCCGGTATTTAAGAGTAAGACACTTAGGCCTAATTTATCAAATTTTCCGTGATACCAAGCGTATTGAAAGGCTTTGTATCCTGCTGCGTTGCTGTATAACGCATCGAAAAGGCTTTGATTATCAGCATTCAATGCCAACCCGATATCGAGCCGGTTATTTTCGTTTGGCGTATACTTAAACAACAGGGCATCGTGGCTTCTCGCTTGTTGTGCCCAACCTACGTTACCAAAAATACGATGGTCGTCATATACAATTTCTTGACGCCCGAATTTTAATGAAACTTTGCTTGATAAGATGGCTTCTGCCCAAGCTTCGTGTAAGGATGTTGATTTGTCATCACTGGCCAAGGTACTTACATCTCCCCAAACCCTGATATTTTGTAATGTGACGCCTAGCCTGATTTTATCTTTTTGATACTTAAAATTTAAACGGGTTCGTTGTGAAATAAAATTAGCGCCATCGGTATTTTTATCGATGAGTGTTTTGTAGCCATGCCTATTTTCATAACGCGGCCTTACTTCTGCTGATAGATCAAATTGTTGTGCTGTTAAATTAGTGGCTATCAATGTCACTAAAATAGTTATATAAATTACTTTTTTCATTGTTGTAATATTTAATTGTATTAGAAATTTAGTGTTGTTTTTATAAAGAATGACCTTCCCCAAAGTTGCATATCTCGGGCATGTGCTTGCCCGGCTTCATTGACCGTTTCGATATCTGTTACGTCAAATGCATTTTTAACACCTATAGAAGCCCTAAGGTTCTTTTTTAAAAATGATTTTGAAACCGTAGCATTCAAATTATTAAAACTTGCCCTAGTAGTTTTTACCAAGCTATCGTCTGTATTGTCAATAAAGAAACCTTCTCTTTTGCCCGAAAATTTATAATACACGGTAAAATCTACTTGCTGCTTTTTTAGCTGATAATTAATGTTAGTGGCAAACTCAGGAGAGTAGAGGTACTTATTAGTATCAAAATTTTCATTGAATTTATTGAACCTTCCAATGATTGAAAAACCTGTTTTTATTGAAAAGGCCTCTACCGGATGGTAAGTAACATCAATTTTACCACCGAGCGATTTGAATTTATTAATATTAATATAATTTCTATTAAAATTTTCGAGCTCACTTAATGCGATTAAATTATTAATATCATTATAAAAAACAGAAGGTTCTATGGCTAATGAACCGGCTGTATGAAACGTTTTATGGAAGGTGTACTGTAAATTAAAGCTATGCGATTTTTCTACTTCGAGGTTTTCATTGCCGCTAATGATATAGGTTACCGGGCCGGCACTGATACGAAAATCTAAAAATAATTCTTTTAATGAAGGTGCCCTAAAGCCTCTTGCATAGGAAAACCGGATTTTATTGTGCTCGTCAATTTTTAATTTTGTATTCAACGCAGGGGAGAGCAGTGAGCCATAACTACTATTGTAAGTATACCGTACGGCGGGTTGTATTTCAACATTATAAACTAGTTTATAATTGACGCTTGAATAGAAAATGGTACTGGTAATAGATTGCTTATTGTTGCGTATGCGTGTGCCTTCTGTAGATTCAACGTTGATATCTGTGCCCATGGCATAGTTTATTTTGTCAGATAATTTATTTTTCCCTAATTGAGCTTTGACACCGCCGTAATTAAATTTCACAATGTTATCGTCTCTATTATCAGATCTTTCAGGTATTCTTTTTGAGGCTAAAGGGTCAACATCAAATGTATTATGGTACCGTTGGTAATCGAGATATGAAACCGTAAGGTCTACAAATTTATTTCCTAAGACTTTTCCTTTTAAATTCAAATAGTTGTCTATTCTGCGGGTATAGTAATCTTTATCTAGGATGTTACCGCGCCTGTCGGGTTCGCCAATAGAGATTAATTTTTCATTGTTTACATTACTGTTAAAAATAAGGTTCAATGAGCCTAATTCTCTATGATACATTACATTTCCAAAGTGTTGGTTTCGCTCTTCCCAGTTTAAATTACGTGGGGCATCATTGGTTGACAGGCCATCAAAATGATAGTAGCCCCCATTAATTTGTAAGGTATTTTTATTGAATTTATAACCTATTTTTCCGTTGATATTCAAGGCATTGATATCTTCATAATAAGATGAGGCATTGCCTTCAATAGTTTTTTGTTGTTCTTTTTTGGTGATTAGGTTGATAACGCCTCCCATAGCATCTGTACCGTAGAAAACTGAAACCGGCCCTTCAATAATTTCAACACGTTCTATATTTGATAGGCTGATTTGGTTTAGGTCAATAATACCGTTTAAACGGCCTATTACCGGAACTCCATCAATTAGAATTTTAATATTTTCTTTAGAGATGCCTTGTAATTCTATACTTGTGCCGAAAACCGAATTTTGTGAGAGTTCAAAATTTAGTTCTTGTTGTAATAATTCTCTTAAATTATTGGCAGCTTTGGCCTGAATGGTTTTTGAATTTACTACGTTGACTTTATAAATGGCATTTTTTTCTGATTGCGGTGTGTATTGTGCCGTGACTACCACTTCGTTTAGCTGCTCTGTTTTTGCAGTGTCTATTTCTTGTTTTTGAGCAGATAATAGATTGAAAATAAGCAATATACATCCTAAGGATAGTAATAAATCCCTCATGGTTACCAGTTTTAAAACATCCGACAACCTAGGTTGCCGAATGTTTTAGTTACATATTAATAAATGTCGTGTGTTGTATTATAAATATTGAATTTTCCTGTGGGGTTTTGTACCCAATCGCCTTTTATAATTTGTTTTAATTTGAGTGTTTTGTCATTATAAATTAAAATGGCGGCTTCTTTACCCATGTATACAGAAACCCAAACTTCGTCACCGGCTTTATTATATTCAAAATGTACCATCCTACCGTCAACACCTTCAGGAAGTGTCATAGTTTTGAGTAATTTTAAGGTATTGGTATCATATACAAATATACTTGAGTGCAATTCTTTATCGGGGTTTAAAGTTCTGTCAACCCATAAATGACGTGATTTGGGGTGTGATTTTAAGAATAAGGTACCGCCGCCATTTCCGGGTAGTTTAACTTCTTTTACCACTGTCCATTGCCCTTTTCCGGGATTGGTTTTGATACAAGAAATTTTATTTTCACCTAAATGTGATGTTAACCAAAGGTTTCCTAAATTATTTTTAATATTGGCACCTCTACCGGGGTGTGGTTTGATTCCGACATCAATAATTTTCACCAATTTTTTATTGGGTACATCAATGACTACAATTTTGTTGCTGGCATTTGCTGCTACCAAGAAATACCGGCCGGTAGAATCCCAACCGCCATCATGTAAAAACCTTGCCGAGGGTATTTCGGTAATTTTTGGGTTTTTAGGGTCGGTATAATCTACCAAATCTACCATTCCTCTTTCTTTAACATTGCAAATCCAAACCGGGTCGGTATGAGAGGCTACAATGGAAGCAACACGGGCTTCTTCAATAAATTCTTTATCGCCATCACAGGCATTTCCTGCTGTTTTGGTAACACTTAACGGTTCTAAGGTCTGTGCATCGTAAATAACGATTTGACTTGGGTTGTAACCACCAAAGACTAGGTATTTGTCTTCAAAACCTTTGTATTTAGATACTTCAACAGAACGCGCGTCAAATCCGCCCCTTCCTTCGGCAACGATAGTCGGTACTTTGGTATAGGTATCTATCATGGTAATCCTACCATCTCTACCTATTGAATATATATACCTTCCTGAGGCAGAAGTCCTTAAAATATGCACTGCAAATCCGGTTTTTAATACTACTAATTTCTCTTTCGTATTACCGTCAATAATAGCTACTTTACCGGCATCTCGCATAATTACGCCAAAGTAATTATTGATATTTCGGTTGTGCTCTGGTTTTGTAGGCCTATCGGCTACCGGAACGATGAGTTTCCAATTATCCTTTATTTCTTTCATTCCGAAAGGTGGTGTTTTAGGAGGGTCTACTTGTAAAAACCGTGTCATCAATTCGATTTCATGTTCTGACAAGATTCCTTTCCACTCGGGCATTCCGGCAGGAGTACCATTTTCTATAAATGCCCTAATACCAGCTGCGCCTAATGCCTTTGTAGCCGGCGATTTGCCATCGCCATCGGGTAAAAGTGAAGGCCCGGTAGCTCCTTTACGGGTAGAGCCATGACAACCTGCACACCTATCAAAGAAGATGGCAGCACCTTCTTTCATTTCGGCTTCGGTAATTTGAATATCATTTGATGCGGTTGCCTTTTCGGTTTTAGCATCTTCTTTTTTGTTTTCTTTTTTATCATTTTTACAACTAAAAACTACTGTTGCAATAACGAGGATTAGCAATACACTTATTTTTTTCATTTTTTATTAGAATTACTGTTTTATTTATTTAGGTATTTGGATGATTATTGGTTTCTAAGGCTTCATCAGTAGGGGTACCGTGTTTGATGAATTCTATGATATAGAGTGTTATTCCGATTGTAAATAATGTTGCCATAATAATTAGTACCAAAAAATGCACTTCAATTTCTTGTTGTACCACCATAAAATTCATTTTCATTTTACGCTCCATATATACTTGGGCTACACCGGCAACCCCAAAGGCAACGGTCATACCTATCATACCTATATTTGCCAACCAAAAAGCCATTCTGCCACGAGAGCTATCATAATATTTTCTTCCTGTTAAGTTTGGTAGGGCATAGCTTATAATTGCAAAAACAATCATGGCATAGGCACCCCAAAATGCTAAATGTCCGTGCATAGCCGTAACTAAGGTACCGTGTGTGTAGATATTTGTTTGCGGAATGGTATGTGCAAAACCGAGTAAACCGGCTCCCATAAAGGATACGATAGCTGAACCCATTGTCCAATACAATGCAATTTTATTAGGGTGTTTTTTTTCGCCTTTGCGATACATATTTACGGCAAATAATGCCATTGCCAAAAATGCCAATGGTTCTAAGGCTGAGAAAATACCTCCTACGATTAACCAAATTTTATTAACACCGATATAGTAGTAGTGGTGTCCGGTACCTAAAATACCTGATAAGAAGGTCAAACCTACAATTACATAGAGCCATTTTTCAATCACTTCGCGGTCGACACCTGTTAATTTTATCAATAGGAAAGAAAGAATACCTCCCATAATTAATTCCCAAACACCTTCTACCCATAAGTGTACTACCCACCACCTGAAGAATGAGTCTAATACTTGGCTATCAAAGCTAATCATACCGGGTAAGTAGAGTAGGGCGGCAAATAATAACCCCATAGACAATACCAATGCGGTGGTTGTTTTTCTTTTTCCTTTGTATAGGGTGAGTAATATCAAGGCTAAAAACAGTAAGACATTTACTACTACGAGGTAGTCTAAGGGCCTGGGAATTTCTAAGAATTTACGCCCTTCCCAATAGTTAAAGTGGTATCCAATGATGGCGGCAACACCAACCAAGGCCAATGATATTAATTGTACATAGGCTAGTTTTACGCTTACCAATTCGTGTTGTGCTTCTTCGGGAATGATATAGTAAGCGGCTCCCATAAAGCCTGATAATAACCATACTACTAAGAGGTTGGTATGAACGGTTTTTGCCGTATTGAAAGGAATCCATTGGTGTAATCCATCCATGCCGGCATGTGCGAAGCCCATGATAAAGCCGTAGATTAATTGTAACGATAACAGCAGCATCGATAAGGCAAAAAACCAATAGGCTACTTTTTGTGATTTATATTTCATGATACGTTTGGTTTAGTTATTAGTTTTTTCTTTTGCTAAAGGAGAGACTACTTTTTCGAATCCGTTTAAGTCAATTTCTCCAATCCATTTAAAGAATGCTACCATGTCATTGGCATCTTCTTCAGACATGCCATAGGCAACCATTTTTCTTCCGTGTACTTGCCAAGGTTCTTTAGACATCAAGGCAGCTTTGATATAGGCATCGCCTCTGCGTTCTACAACTTTTGTCAATTCAGGGGCATAATAACCACCTTCACCTAAAATAGTATGGCAGCCCATACAATTATTTTTTTCCCAAAGGTGTTTTCCATGAGCCACTTCTTTTGTAATGTTTTGGTAATTGCTCTGATCTTGATCTTTTCCTAAAGAGTAAATTGTTAATCCTATAAAGATTAGAAAAGTAACAAATGTCCCTCCAAGAAAAAATGCACGAGCTTGTTTTTTAGACAACATAGTTTAATTGGTTTAATTTAGTTAATATAAAAAGACAATTTTATCTTTTGATAAATCAAAATTATAACCAATTGAATTATAAAAACATGACTTATGTCATAAAGGTTACATGAATATGATTTTTTTCTTAGCGCTAAGTATCTTATTATTACATATTTAATAGTTTTCAAAATAAATTAGGCCATTGTGGTAGAAATTAGGGCTCAATTTTTTTAAATTTTACTGTAAAATGTCTCATAATAGGTGCTTCATCAACGATGATATATCCAGATTTAGCCTCTTGTCGAGAATCGTAAATATGCTGTAATGTCGCCGCAATATAATCCATGTGGTTTTGCGAATAGGTTCTACGGGGAATTGCCAAGCGTACCAATTCTAATTCGGGGTATCTGTTTTTTCTTGTAAAGGGGTCTCTGTCTGCCAATACGGTTCCTATTTCAACACCTCTAATACCTCCGACTATATATAACTCTATGGCTAAGGCCTGTGCTCGGTATTCATTTCTTGGGATAGTAGGTACAAACTTATTGGCATCGATAAAAATGGCATGCCCTCCGAAGGGTTGGATGACGGGCACTCCGTATTCGGTTACTTTTTTCCCTAAATAGGCTACTTGTTCAATTCTACTTTCTAAATAGTCAAATTCAGTAGCTTCGTCTAAGCCTACGGCGAGTGCCGCCATATCACGGCCATTCATTCCTCCATAGGTTAAAAAGCCTTCGTACATGATATTGTATACGGCAGCTTCTTTATAAATTTCTTCGTCATTGAGGGCTATAAACCCTCCCATGTTTACCAACCCGTCTTTTTTTGCACTCATAGTCATTCCGTTGCCATAAGAGAAAAATTCTTTAGCAATTTCTTTGATAGTTTTGTTTGCATATCCTTTTTCTCGTTTTTTAATAAAATAGGCGTTTTCGGCAAATCGGGCAGCATCAAAAATTAAAGGGATGTTGTATGATTGACAGAGTTTAGAAACTTCTTTGATATTTTTCATTGATACCGGCTGCCCCCCAGAGGTATTGCAGGTAATGGTCAATATTACAAACGGAATTTTTTCTTTGGGATGTTGATTGAAAATTTTCTCAAGTTTTTTGGTATCTATATTTCCTTTAAACGGGTGGTGGATGGTAGTGTCAAATGCTTCGTCAATAGAACAATCAACCGCTGTAGCTTTTCTAAATTCAATATGTCCTTTGGTGGTATCAAAATGTGAATTTCCAGGTACGATATCACCCTGTTTTACTAAGACAGAAAATAAGACATTTTCAGCAGCCCTACCTTGGTGTGTTGGTAAAAAATAGGTATAGCCGGTTCGTTTTTTTACTATTTTCTTTAGTTTTAAAAAAGATGCCGAGCCGGCATAACTTTCATCGCCTGTCATCATTGCGGCCCATTGTTTATCACTCATAGCACCTGTTCCTGAATCGGTTAACAGATCTATAAACACCTTATCTGATGATAGGTTGAATAAATTGTAATGGGCTTTTTTAATCCATTTAATACGTTGTTCTTTGGTTGATCTTTTAATAGATTCTACCATTTTTATTTTATAGGGTTCTGCATAAGGTAGTTGCATGATACTAAATTTTAAGTTGAAAAAATAAGGTAAAAATAGTGTAGGGGATAGGTGATACCCCTGAAAAGAAACTACTGCTTATAGCACTCAGGGCACTTGATATATAAATAGATGTTGAAGAATTTTTTATAGAAGCTCAAACTATTCATGTTATATTGAATGTATTTTGTGTAAAATTACAAACTTTTGTTTGGATATAAAACTATATATACCAAACTGACTTAAAAAAGGCTGTATCAATATGTGGTTTTGATACAGCCTTTCAAACTAAAATAATCAAAAAATGTTAACTTACAGAACCGTTTGTCGTAGTAAGTTAAAACTAGAATTTCGCTAACTTAAATTCAAAGCAACCTGTAAAGGTTCATTTTTATTATAAGCAAAAATAAAAAGTTATAATAATCTAAATATTAAAAGACCTTTTTATACTGTAAAAGTAACTGCTTTTTTTAAGGTCAAAAATGATATTTGTCATGTTTATAGAATTCTAGGGCTTTCTTTTAAAGTGCTATTTTCTTGATGATACTTGTCAAAAATCTTTTTTGTTCGATTTTCTAATAATTCGCCATACTGGTAAAACCACCCATAATAATAGAATGCTTACTGATATAAACATCCCTTTTTTTGTGCCAAAAAATTGCTGAAAAATGGCTCCGGTATACCCTAAGAGGGCAGAAATGTCTAATTTTAATAAAATTAAGATTCTAGACAGGTCTATGGGGTTAAACATGGTAGCTATGAGTGAAAATTTATCCAACGGATACTCATTGAACATCATTAGTGAAATCAAAAATATGCCGTCATAGATAACGGCTAAGAATAGCCAAAGCAAAATGGCATAGCCAAAGCCTTTTATTTTATTTTCTGTTGACAGAGCAATATTATAGGCTAAGGCCACGAAAATAAAATTTAAGAAAGAACCCACTATTATTAACAAGCTAAAATCAAAGATGGCGGTTGATTTGAACAATCCATACAGTATAAACGGAATGCCAAGACCCAAGACCAAACTCAGGGTTAATGATAATGATACGCCTACGTATTGCCCCATAAAAATATTACTTCGTTTGATGGGTTGTGCCAATAGCAGTTCTGTAAACTCACGCGAGTTATAGTAATACATCACTCCGAATATAGTACCAATAAGCGGAGTTAATACAATAATGATATTGAGCAGCGTAATAATTGCCTTATTGACGTCATTATTTAAAAATAATAATACAAAGCCTAGAATGAGGTAAAAAATAAAGTATACATAACTCCAACGGCTACGCAATAAATCGTAGATACTGTATTTTAATATTTTTAGCATTTTCTTTTACTATTCGGTTTTGATTTGTATGTTATACTTCGCCATTAGGATAGTTATGATAATAAACTGGCAATAGCGTGTTCTAAATTGGTTTGTTTGGTTTGTTCTTTGAGTTGGTCTATACTTCCTTTAAAATAGATTTTACCATCTAATAAGAATACGATTTCATCGGCCATTTCATCTACAAAACTCATGATATGTGTTGTTATTAAGATGGTTTTTCCTTTTTCTTTTTCTTGCCGGATGAGTTCTTTTAAATGGATTAGGGCTATGGGGTCTAATCCGGTAGTGGGTTCGTCTAAAATAATGAGTTCGCTATCAAACATAAAGGTGAGTACCAAGTTCACTTTTTGTTTTGTGCCTCCTGAGAGGTTACCTAATTTTTTGGTTAAAAAAGCTTCGAGTCCGAAAAGGGCAATTAATTCATTTTCATGGGCTTCTTTAGGCCTTAAATTTTTTACCATTTTTATCAATTCAATAACCGTTAAATTTGCAGGAAAATTTGCTATTTGCGGTAGGTAATTGATGTTGTTTCTATACTTCCATTTTTTTAGAACACTGTTGCCTTCAATTGAGATTTCACCTTTTGATGGAATAACCATTCCCAAGAGGCTTTTTATCAAGGTTGTTTTACCAGAGCCATTAGGGCCTAAAATTGCAAAAATACCGCCTTTGGAGATGCTTACATCCAATCCGTCAAGAACGGTTAACTTCCCAAAATTTTTATGTAGGTTGTTTATTTCTATCATTTTAGGTTCTTTAGTTTTTTAGGTGGAATTTAATTTATTGGATTTACAGGTTTCATCAAAGGCTTATTGTCTTTTAAGTTATCAGGTGTAAATACCGGCGATACTTTTTCAGAAAAATTGATAATATCAACAAATAAACTTCTCAGCAACACGAGTGCTTCGGGTGTTTTATTGACGATATATGAAAATAATTTTACGGGCCTAAACGGCACATCGCCAATTCCGTTTTTATCGATATCGTATCCTGTATATTCACTCCAATAATTGGCTTCAAACTTATTGTCATTAAGCCGGCTATTGTAGGATAGGTCAAAGGCATTGTGCATAAAGTTATTAAACTCGAAGACGTTTGCATAGCAGCCACCGGTAAATTTTAATGCCCATCCGTTTCTAATGAAATGATTGTTTTTATAATTGATACGATTACATCCGTCAATATTAATACCTATGGTGTTTTGCTCAAAAACGTTATCGTTAATTTCTGCGTCATAAATTTCTTTTAACAATAAACCGTACGATGCTGTACCCCAATTAAAATGAAATGTATTGTGGTGCATTTTAATAAATTTTGAAAACATTACGGCAACGCCGGCTCCATTATTTTTAAATTCATTATGATGGTATTCATTGTGGTTTGAAAACATAAAATGTAGGCCATAGCGTACGTTATCCATACTTCTATTATTTGAAATGTGGCTATTGCTTACAAATTCAAAATAGATACCATCTCTCATTCCAGAAATTGTATTTTGCTCTATTCTCATGTGAGAGCATTTCCATAAGTGAATTCCATTACCCGAAGTTACTTCGCTTTTCGCCGAACCTTTTATTTGGTTGTGCTTTATCAATCCGTATTTGGTTCGTTGCAAAATAAAAGCATAAAATACATTTTCAAATACATTATCGGTTACTTTAAAATAGGTGCTTTTAGAAATAAAAACCCCGGCAATTTCTTTGGTGTAGCTCAGGCCAACATTGATGAATTTGAACCCTGAAATAGTAAAATTATCTGTGCTTACAGCAAAGATGCTTTCGGTTTTATTTTCGCCATCCAGTATAGGCATGTTTTCTCCGATAATATGTACGGCTTTAGTGATATTAATTTGGGTTTCTTTAAAGATGCCTTTCTTTACAAGAATGGTATCGCCTTTTTTGGCAATTAATACTGCTTCTTTTATCGATGTTATTTCACACGATGAGCAAACGTTGATGGTAGTGGCAAATGCGCTATTTTCAAATAGTAAAAAAGCAACTATAATAAAGGTATAGATTGTTTTAGTATTATTTTTCATCAAAGATTCTATTGCCATTTTATAAGATTTTTTCGAAAGCTATGGTTGTGAAATAGTATCCTATTTATTGCGATAACTTCACTTTTAATTGTTCCCATGTGAATAGTTTACCACCATTCTCTTGTAAATACTTTTCTGCTATTTTCTTTGAATTGAAGGCCGAAAGATTGGCTCCCATCGGGCTTTTTATTTTTTCACTTATTAAAAAGGTGGCTTCTTTGGCATTTATAAGCGTTCCGGGCTTATTGTAATCGCTTACTAAAATAAAAGCCATATTGTCTTCATTATTATTTTTGGAGAGATCATTTACCATACACTCAATAGCATCAAACATATATGGTTTCCCTTTTTTGGTAACATATTGTGATGCATGGGTTTTGTCGACAATGGTCATGTCACAAAAATGACAATGGTCACTGCCGTAATTTATTTTTGACGGTTTTACCGTACATGCCATAAACAATAGGGATATGGCAAGGACTAACAGATTACGTTTCATTTTAAAATTTGATTTACAAAACAAAGATACATTAAAACGAGAATATCAAGACTGATATTCTCGTTAATAAGTAGTTTAAAGTATAGTGTTAGGCTAAGCCTTAATTTTTGTTTCTTTTTTTCCTATTAAAAATGCTAGAAATGCAAATAGCATACTTGTCATAATAGCGTAAGCTCCTATATCAGGATACGAATACACTTCAAAATTTAATATCTTTTTATATCCGAAAAACGGTGGTTGATAGCCCATAAGTTCACCGGTTTTAGGGTCAATAATTTTTAAAATAGCATTGGGGTCAAGGTTATGTCCATAGACATATAACCAATGATAAAAATCATACATGCCTGCAATACCTAATAGTATCATAACGATGAGCCAAGTAAGGTATAATTTTGGTTTTCCGATAAAACCTATAATAACGCCCAAAACTATCATAATCGCTACTACGGCAGGGAATATTTTAAACTCTTGCATGGGTTTTATCACTCCCTTTTTTACGTTTTCTGCTGTGGGTAAATGAGCCATGCCGATATAATGATTGAGTAAATCGATATTTTTTACATCGTTAAATTGAACTCCGTCTGATAGGTGTGTGATATGGATGTTTAAACCTAAAGGCTCGGGATATTGAGGGGCTAGTAATGTAATTTTCCACATTGGAAAGAGGTAGAGCGCTGCTAAAAACAAACTCCCAATAATCATTACTATTTTTGATTTTTTCATCTTATTTATTTTAAAGATTTATGTAATTTTTACGGTGCAAAATTACGCTAAGTTTTTGTGATTTTGGGTAACAAACATCACATAAAAGGATATTATTATCTTTTATTAAAAACGGATAACTAAACTCGTAGTTATCCGTTTTTAAATATTTGTATATTAATCAGTTAGTCTATTCTTCTTCACCTGGAACATCACCATCTAACGTATAGGTTAAGGGTGTATTTGCCCCTTTAGCAGATACGCGAACATACCCTTGCATTTCTTGGTGTAATGCTGAGCAGAAATCGGTACAATAGAATGGCCAAACGCCTACTTCTTTTGGTTCCCAAACCATAGTAGCGGTTCTACCCGGCATAATGAGCATTTCAGAAGTATTGGCACCAATCATGGCAATTCCGTGCGGTACATCATAATCTTGCTCTAAATTGGTTACATGGAAGAATACTTTATCTCCAACTCTAACACCTTCAATATTGTCAGGAGAGAAGTGAGAGCGTATCATAGACATATAAATATGAACTTCATTGCCTTTACGTACCACTTTAGTTTCTGCTTCACTTTTTATTGCATCAGGGTGTTTATTCTCATCCAATTTATAAATTTTAGTAGTTTTGCCCATTATTTTATCGGCAGCAATACCGGCAGCATAGTGAGGTTCTCCAATGGTTGGGAAATCTAATAGCAACTCCATTTTTTCACCTGAAATATCAAATAGCTGTGCTGATTGGCAAACTTCAGGGCCTGTTGGCAAATAACGGTCTTTGGTAATTTTATTCATGGCTACCAAATATTTATCATCAGGGTGTTGTGAATTACCACCGGGAATCATCAAGTGGCCGACAGAATAATAAACAGGATGCCTATCTATTACTTTTAAGTCTTTAATGTTCCATTTTACAACCTCAGAAGAGATAAAGAAAGTTGTATAGGCATTGCCTCTTGTATCAAATTCTGTGTGTAAGGGGCCTAAACCGGGTTGGTCTAGCACTCCGTAATTTACAGCGTCAAATTTTATAATAGGGATACCGTATGCATCGCCATCAAAAGCTTTGTCAGCAATGGCTTTTTGCATTTTGGTAAATGAGTGTACGGTCATAGCGGCTGCTAATTTACCGTTACCGATAATATATTCGCCGCTTGGGTCAACATCACAACCATGTGGCGATTTTGCTGTGGGTAGAAAATAAATTGCACCCGGTACATCTTTGGGTTCTACTACTAATACTTCTTTTTCCATGGTAGATGTTGCTGTGTGTGTATCATCATCCCAAGTATTATGTGTGTATTTGGCAGGTACTTTTTTACCACCGCCATTGGCTACATACTCTTCAATTTTTTTCCAGTTAATGGCAGCGATAAAATCTTTATCGTTTTGAGAAGCATTTACTTCTAATAGTGAATTGGCTTCTTCAGTATTATATGTAGAGAAGAAGAACCATCCATGAGATTTTCCACGTCCGGGATGAGAAAGGTCATAATTGAAACCGGGCATTTTAATTTGGAATGCAATATTCATTTTACCGGTTTCAGGGTCTACTTTCAAGAATGTTAACGCTCCTTTAAAATTACCTTTTAAATCTTTAATTGACATATCTCTTTGAGGAAATGGCACTGCAAAACGTGTACCGGCAACTACATATTCGGTATTTTCGGTTACAAATGAAGAAGAGTGGTTTCCTGCTGAGTTCGGAATTTCGATAATTTCTTCGGTTTCAAAAGTTTTTAAGCTAATACGTGCAATTCGAGGGGTATTGTTTTCATTGATAAATACCCAACGCCCGTCTACAGAACCTTTGGTTTGTGAAATATCAGGATGGTGAGAGTCTCCCCAAGGAATAAACCCGTGAGAGGTTTGTAACATCGGTTTGGTTTCTTCATTGTATCCATATCCTTTTTCAGGGTCTTGAGAGAATACGGGAATTACTCTAAATAGACGTCCTGATGGCAATCCGTAAACAGATAATTGCCCACTAAAACCACCTGAAATAAAAGCATAATGCGAGTCGTATTTTCCGGGGGCTACATATACTTTTTCTGCAGCATTACCGGCAATAGCACCTTTTGCGGTTCCTTTGGTTTCCGAATTACTGCCGGTAGGGGCACAGCTCGTAAAAAGCAGTGCTGATGCCAGTAATATAGTTAGTGATTTAAAAATTGTTTTCATAATATTAAATGATATTTAGTTGTATTTATTTATTACGGTTGTATTTATTTGTTATTGTGAATCTTTGAGCCTAAAATATTCTAAAATTGATCGTACTTCTTCTTCTGTTAAAGATTGTCTTGCCATAGGGGCATTGTATTTGGCAATTAAGCCTTTGGCAACGGGGTCTTTCGCTAACATTTCCTCGGTGTTTAGCACCATATTCATAATCCATTCAGGAGAACGCAATTTGGTAACATCTTTTAGGGCCGGTCCAATGTATTTCTTTTTAAATTTATGACATGCTGTACAGTTAGCTTTAAAAAGCTCTTTTCCTTTTGCAGCCATTGTCTCATCAATTGCTCCTAGAGTGACATTTTTAATAGGCCCAATTCCTTTATTGTCTAATGTTGGCTCATTTTCGTCAAAAGTAGCAGTTGTTGCTTCTTTTTTAGGTTCTTCTTGTTTGACTGCTTCTTTTTCAGGAGCCTTTTCCGGACTATCCTCTTTTTTCTTTCCGTCACCACAACTTACAAGGGTAAATGTTGCTGCCATGAACAGCATTAAAAATTTGAATTTCATTTTGATTATATTTAGTTTAAAGTATTTACAAATGTACTATAAAAAGAATATGCTATCTTTTCATCGGTACCAATTTATTTATTAACAAAATTATTTATCGGTTGGCACTAATACGTCGCCAATAACGTGTATCCATCCGTTAGAAACTTTTACAGATTTTACGATTTCGGTACCGCCGACAAAGATTTTACCGTCTTTGTTTTCAACTGTTAGGTATTTGCCGGAAGCCATATATAACTTACGCCCTTTTTTAGCTTCCTTTTTAAGTTGTTTGATAGGATAGTTGGCAGGTGCTACATGGTTGGTTAAAATAAAAGCTAGTTTTGTTTTATTTTCTGGTTTTAGCAACGTTTCTACGGTGCCTTCAGGCAATTTGTCAAATGCACTGTTTACCGGAGCGAAAATAGTTAATGGTCCTGCGTTAACTACGGCATCTTCAACACCGGCAGTTTCAATAGCTGTTACCAAGGTTTTAAAATCGTCTAACGATTTAGCCACTTGCAATGCATTTTTTTGTTCACCTGCTACGGCTGCCACTGAGGCTTGTCCTTGGTGTTCAGTTTCACTGGTGCTAGTAGTTTTAGTAGTTGTTGTAGTCTCATTATTACCCGGTTTTTGCTCATTTTTACAAGCAATGGTTAACACTAAGGATAATAAAATAATGATTAGGTGTTTTGATTTCATTTTATTAGTTTTAGATTATTATTATTTTTTTGAGTTTATTTGCACAAAAATAAATGTTTTGAAATGTTAAAAATATGACATTTGTCATAAAAAAAGACACATGTATCTTTATATATTATTAAACGAAACTATATGTTATCTAAATCGAGTACTTATGCTATAAGGGCGGTATTGTATTTATCATTGCATTCTGATGAGGCTAAAAAATATAGCCCGAAAAGTATTGCCGAAGCCATTGATATTCCCGCACCTTTTTTGGCGAAAACCTTGCAGATATTAACTAAAAGGGGATTGATTTCATCTATTAAAGGCCGTAATGGCGGGTTTTATTTGACCAAAAAGAACAGAAAAAACACATTGATGTCTATTATTGAGAGTATTGACGGATTGCGTAAATTTCAAGAATGCATGTTGGGGTTACCCATTTGTGGCGATGACAACCCATGCCCCATTCATCATGCCGTTTCTCCGATAAAGAAGCAATTGATAGAACAACTCACTTTAAAGACTATTGATGATTTTACCGAAGAAGTAAGAAAAGGTGAAACCCATATATTTTTATAATACCATTATACAGTCATTGAGAATAATTGTGTGTCGGGTTTATTTCTGACAAGGCGCAAATCAAAAGCCATGCATATATTTCTGACAAAAGCCCTGGCTACTTTTGGAATTACTAACCCGTATTTGGTAATGAGTACCAACCCGTCATCTTCTAATTCTTTTAACCGCACCAAGACATGTGTTAAGTCTTTAAACCGTAAATCGGTATCTACCCATGAGGTTTCAAAATGGCACATGATATTTAGTATATGTCGCCGTATAATTAAATCTTCGTTGGTTAAAAGATGGCCTTTTACAATAGGTAGTTCACCGTTTTCTACCCTTTCTTGATATTCGGTTAGCGATTTTTCGTTTTGCGCAAAGCTATACCACGAATCGCTAATGGCCGACATCCCTAAGCCTATCATCAATTGGGTGTTATTTGTGGTGTATCCCATAAAATTTCTATGCAAATTGGCACTTTCAAATGCTTTGAATAACGAATCACTTGGCAGCGAAAAATGATCCATTCCGGTTTCTATATAGCCAAAATTCATCAACATGTGTTTTCCTATTTCGTATAATTTTCGCTTATAGTCGTTTTTTGGAATGTCATCATCTCCAAAGCCGCGTTGCCCCACGCCTTTTACCCATGGCACATGTGCATAACTGTAAAAAGAAATCCTATCGGGTTTTAATGCGATGGTTTTTTTGATGGTATCAATAATGTCGCTAATGGTTTGAAAAGGCAATCCGAAAATCAAATCATGGCTGATAGAGGTATAGCCTATATTTCGTGCCCATTCGGTTACGTTTTTTACATTTTCATACGATTGTATCCTATTGATGGCTTTTTGTACTTTTTCGGCATAGTCTTGCACCCCAAAACTAACTCTGGTAAAACCTAAATTATACAATGTTTGCAGGTGTTCTTGGGTAGTATTGTTAGGATGTCCTTCAAAGCTAAATTCATAATCTCTATGCAATTCAACGGTATCTAAAATACCTTTTATTAAAGTGGTTAGGTTTTTTGATTCAAAAAATGTTGGTGTACCGCCTCCTAAATGCAATTCTCTCAAAACGGGTTTTTCGTCGAATAGGCCTACATATAATTTCCATTCTTTAAGGAGTGTTTTAATATAAGGCAACTCTAATTCGTGACGTTTTGTAATGTATTTATGACAGGCACAGAACGTACATAAACTTTCACAAAAGGGCAGATGTATATAGATGCTAATCCCTTTTTCTTTATTACTTTCTTTAAATGAATGTTGGAAAGTTTGTATCCAATCTTTGGTACTTATACCTTCTTTATCCCAGTAAGGTACTGTTGGATAACTGGTGTATCGAGGGCCCGGTACATTGTATTTTTGTAAAAGCGTAGACGTATTCATTCTAACATAAAATTTTAACAAAAATAGGTTACGAATTGCTGATATTTTATGATATTTATCATATCGATTTATGAGGAGAGTAAGTACATTTGAGTAGTGTCAAATTATTGTACCACCGGTGTTGCCAAATCGTATTTTTGATGATTGCCAGCCAATAATAGGTAAACTTTAAACGCATGGAAACCCTCATGGGAAGGATTTGGTATAAAAAAGATAGGAGACTTTACATAAGGGGATGAATAGATTGATGGATGCTTGCCTTGGTGTCTTCTATTGAACTTAGTAAAAGCTGTAAATCAGTTAATTAATGCAAGTTTATTTGTATGAAATGAGCCATAACAATTAAGTTGATACCCTCCAAAATGATTCTTGGCGAAATCAAAGATTTATGAACTCAATTGAAAAATAAATAAATTAGATGTGAATAATTCCATCTGACAATTAAAAATAAATAAAGTATAAACAGATGAAAAATATTCTTCTTTTGACCGATTTTTCTAAGAATGCCCAAAATGCCATAGACTATGCATTGCAATTTTTTAAAGGGGCTAGGCACCATTTTTATTTGTTGTATGTACATAAGGTTTCTAATTATACTATGGGAAATTTAATGGCCTCATCAGGCTCTATTTATGATTCTATTATTAAAGACCCCAAGGCGGGGTTGAAAGCGATGATTGAAGAATTTGAAAAACGATACCCTACTGAAGATTATTCTTTTGAAGCCATTTGCGATTACGATTCTTTTATAAGCGCCGTAAGCCAAACGATTACTTTAAAAAATATCAATTTAATAGTAATGGGTACCAATGGCGCTACAGGAGCAAAAGAGGTGCTTTTCGGAAGTAATACCTTGAGTGTTATTAGAAATATCAATTATCCGGTATTGGTTATCCCACAAGGGTATCACTATGTAAAACCGGCTCATATTCTCTATGTTATTGAGTACAAGGGTGTATTTGAAAGAGGTTCTTTACAACCACTGGTTGAAGTACTTGCGAAACATCATTCTGAACTTGATATCCTTGCCTTAACAGATGGAGAATTGGTTACGGATACAGTTGCCAATGAAATAGCTGCGTTTTTTATGGGCACACCTCTTAATTTTCATTCGATAAGCAATGTGAAAGCCGATGTTGCAATCAATTGTTTTGTTCAATTAAAAAATATTGATTTGATTGCCAAAGTTATTTGTAAAGAAACTTTTATAAAGCGGGTACTTTCAGGCTCGTCTACTCATAAAATAACCTATCAGAGCAGTATGCCTTTATTGATAATGCATCCTTAAAATTCTATTAAGTGCTAAAAAAAATTCTGAGTAAGGCTTTCGTTTGATTTATGGTCATACTATCAGCTTTTTCAATAACTTTAATTTTTTTTGCTAACCTTTTATAATTTTCAGATAGTTCTTGTTTCAATTTAAAATTTGTATCTGCCGGGCCATAAATAGCAATGGCATCGGCATCAACAATGGTTTTGGCAATTTTGGCAAAATAATTTTTTAATTGATGTTTTCTGCGTTCTAGAAATTTACGGTCTTGTATAACATCTTGAGGCCCCCATCTTGTTTTAGACCGGGCACCTCCAACCGGACGGTAATTCTCAAGGTTAGATTGTACAGTAGTAAACGCTTCTGTATTATTATCCATAGAAAGGATATATGCTTTTTCTTTGTCAATCCAAATTCCAATTTTTTTCATAACTAATTTGTGTTAAACCTGTACTATTAATAAGGGTACGGCACTGTGAAAACTTATTTTTTTTAGAATGGGTTCATGTAAGAGGCTTTCCATAAAACTGTGTTCATAATTCAATAAGCAAATCATATCAACCTCGTGTTTTTTAACATAGCTTGTAATGGCTTTGGCTACTGAAGTGTCAAATTTTATTTCTTCAAATACAACATTCTTTTTATCGAAAAAATGTTGCAATGCTTTTTTATTTTGTTGTTGTATTACGTCTAATGCGCTTTCGGCCTGTATATGTAAAACAGTAATATTGAAATTATAAATTGATTGCAACTCTAGTAAATTTTCAAATTCTATACTGTTAAAATGCCTTTTAAAATCGGTAGCAAAGATTACTTGTTCAGGCTCTTGGAAGACATAGTCTTTAGGGACTGAGATAATAGGGCAAAGATCGATATGCTTCATTGCTTTTACCGTATTGCTTCCCAAAAATATTTCTTTGGCTCCGGTAGCTCCGGCAGTACCCATTACTATTAAATCGATATTTTCGGCTGCTACAACCTGTTTCATAATTGTTATCAGTGGCCCTGTTACAGAGAGGGTTTTATAAGCATGTAAGTCATTTAACAGATGATTGTTTAAATGATGGGCAATTTTTTGCAATTCTTTTTCAGAATTTGTTTTTACATACTGAAAGATTGGCGTATCTCTCTTTTTGCGCATCATGTTAGTGACATTGGAGGGACTGGACTGAAAAGTGTTTAAAATAAAAAATGTACAGCGGATATCATCGTATAACCTAACAGCATACATTAGGGCATCCCAGGCATTATCAGAGAAATCAGTAGGGATTAATATCTTTTTCATTTTTTTCGATTACATTTTCGCCGGAATTACTAAAAAAGGAATATTCAAATGAAAACCAATTTGATTGATAACGGGTTTGAAAAATAAATTTTCAAAAAAGGAATGTTTATTATTAATCATCATTAACATTTGTACATACGTTGATTTTTGAAAATTATTTATGGCCTCAGGAATGGGTTGGTCTTCAACGTTATGATACATCGTGATAAGGCTTGCTAAAAGTTTTTCTAGTGTTGTTCTATTGGCATTTTGAATATCAGACAGGCCACCACGGGATACATGTAAAATATGCACCTTAGAATTATAATGGTGTACAATGGTTTTAAGGTTTTCAAATTGTTTTTCAGAGTAATCAACCTTATAATCTGTGGGGAATAATATCTCAGTGGGTGTTTCAAAGAAATGGCCGTCAGGAATGGCCAGCACCGGACATTTGGTTTTCTGGATGATATGGATGGTATTGGTGCCGAATAAAATTTCTTTGGCTCCTGTTGCCCCTTTAGTACCCATAACTATCAAGTCAATTGAATTTCTTTCAACCATATCTTTTATCTCATCAGTTAATAAATTGAATGAGGATACGATTTCAAAATGGTGGTTCTGATTATGGAATTTATCGGTAACTTCTTTTTCAATTTCTCGAAGTTTTTCATTAGCATTTTCTTTTACAATATCTGTTATTTCACCTAAATAACCACCTGAACTCATTCGGTAGTCATAACTGTAGATAACAGGCGTGTAGGTATGTAGCAGGTAGAATGTAGCGGTAACGTCTTTAAACAAATTCAGCGCATAATGAATGGCATTTCGGGCATTATCGGAAAAGTCGGTAGGTAACAATATTTTTTTCATGATGATGCGTTTTAAAGATTTTCAATAATTTACTATACATCCAAATTATGGATTAGGGTAAAGATAAGCACCATATCAGTAAATAAAAATGATAAATATCAGAATATTATCGATGGCCGTTTTTCAATTTCAGCTATTCGGAGAGATTGGTACACTACGCTACCACTTTTTGGATTTTATACATAGGCTTTGCTGCTTGTACAAAGTTAGATTCTTGGATTTACTTTTAACCCGTATTCTATGGCCTAACCAAACGGTTTTGATAAAAATGTTGATTCTTTATTTAAACAAAAATACAATTTAGTTTTCTTGAGGTAAGTAAATTTGTTGAATGGTAATGATAGTATCACAATTCTGTACAAACATTGAAATTTTTTTCTCCTTATCGTAACCGTCAATCCAATAATCCCTGCACGGTTCTTGGTGTACATTACTTTTAGAAAAATCTACATCGCCGTTTAGCAATAAATTGGCAATGCCTGTTGAGTCTATCTTTTTGTTGGCTATTAGTTGTAATACTTCATCAGAATAAATACGATGTTTGTAGCGCAACATATTCAATACCCTTTCATTAGGTAAAAAATTACAGGACGCTTTTTTTCCGTTTAAGAAAAATAGTAACAGTAAGATTCCGATAGAAAATCCGAGTCCGAAAAAGGTAAATCTGCGTTTTAATTCCATTATCTTTAAAGAATCAATAAGTTTATGTCTCTAAAAGGAAGGCTAAACCAATCGGCAACGGCTTTATTGGTTAAAATTCCGTGGTAAAAGTACATACCTTTTCGCAGGCTTTTTTCAAATCTGGCAGCATTTTCAATACCGCCTTCTTCGCCAATTTTTAAAAGAAACGGGGTAAAGATATTACTTATTGATAATGAAGCGGTTCTGGCATACCGAGAGGGAATATTGGGCACACAATAATGAATGACGCCATGTTTTATAAAAGTTGGGGTTTCGTGAGTGGTAATTTCTGAGGTTTCAAAACAACCACCACTGTCAATACTCACATCAACGATAATGGCTCCGTCTTTCATTTGTTGTACCATTGTTTCATTTACAACAACGGGCGTTCGGGTTCTTCCTCGAATGGCACCAATGGCAATATCACAACGCCGCAAAGCTTTTTGCAGGGTTTTCGGCTGAATTGTTGAAGTATATATTGTGGAGCCTAAATGGTGTTGCAAACGCCGTAATTTGGTTACCGAATTATCAAATATTTTTATTTGTGCACCTAAGCCAATGGCTGATCGGGCGGCAAATTTACCAACGGTGCCGGCACCTAAGATTACAACTTCCGGGGGTGGTACCCCTCCTATATTACCCAATAGTAAACCATTGCCATCGCCACAATTGCTCATCAATTCGGCGGCGATAAGAATGGAAGAAATACCGGCAATCTCACTCAAAGATTTTACCACCGGAAAAATACCGTGTTCGTCAGAAATAAAATCAAATGCAATGGCCGTGATACGCTTTTTTGCAAGTGCTTCAAAATATTTTTTGTGTTGCGTTTTTAATTGTAAGGCTGAAAACAAGACACTTTGCGGATTAATATATTTTATTTCTTTTAACGATGGCGGCTCAACTTTTAAAATAAGATTGCAGCCAAATACTTCTTCGGTACTATACGATATTTTAGCTCCGGATTCAGAATATTGATTATCAGAATAGTTAGCACCCTCACCGGCGCCCGATTCAATGATTATTTTGTGGCCATGGTTGGTTAATGCGGCCACAGCATCGGGTGTTAGGCAAATCCGTTTTTCTTGTAAGTGCGTTTCTTTGGGGATGCCTATAAATAATTCGCCTTTTTGCTTTTTTATTTCAAGCATTTCGGGTTTTGGCAATAATTCTTCTTTGCTAAATGGCGAAAATTGTTTGCTCATGTTTGTTTGGTTTCAGGTTTTAGTTTTATTCGTTTATTCGTTTATTCGTTTATTTGTTTGTATTATCTCCAATTTTATTTATAGAACGCTGATAACACTGATTATTTAAATTTTTATTTCTTTACTTATCGGCTCAATCTTTGGGTTACAGGTTTCAAGTTTCAGGTTTTGTGTTTTTTAGGTTTCAGGCTTTTATTTTGTAATTTTCTTAAACCTTAAACCTTAAA
>Ga0256841_1000962_pt1 | contig 26896 bp, 26 predicted proteins | sample 356308metaG_FD_185971 | JGI IMG/M metagenome (GOLD analysis project Ga0256841, IMG submission 185971) | Hydrothermal vent microbial communities from Mid Atlantic Ridge, Atlantic Ocean - 356-308 | ecosystem: Environmental > Aquatic > Marine > Hydrothermal vents | place: Atlantic Ocean: Mid...
CAATTAAGAGGCGTATGCTTTTTTGGCGGGCAACATCTATATAAACCTGCCTATCGGCAAGGCAGGCCTACAACAAAACAGTGCAACTATTTGCGCATTAGAGGTATTAGAAAACCCGATGGCGCGGAAATGTTTTCCGTGCCTAATAACAACCCCGATGGTGCTGAAATATTTCTTAAATCTGCGCCATCCGAACAAGCTCAAATCGCTACAACAACATAATGTGTCCCCTCTTTTTTATAAAAGGTATTTTTATATTTATAGTAAAGCGTATCTTTAATAGTAATCTCTTTGCTTTCTTCGGGCAATGTTTTCAATTGTGCCCCAATCGGTGCTTTTATTAATCTATACATAGTTTCTTTCTTAGCATACCATATCCCTTTTTCAACATAATAGGTATGTTCATTATAGATGACTATTACAGGTTGTACTAAATCTTTCTTAAAAATATTCTGTATGGGGCTTCGCATACTTGGCTTTGTCTTTTGTGCATATCCTATTTGCATTACACCAACCAACAAAACTATACTAATGTGCAATCTTATCAATTTCATAGATTTATTTTAATTTTTTAAAATTATAAAAAATAAGTTCAATTATTATTCGGTAAATGTACCTTTAAAGGTACTAAAAACATTGTTAATATTCCTGTTTTTTTTGAATATTATACTCATTTTAGATTTTGATAAAATTTTATTTTTGAAGCGCCACTTCAAATGAATTATACTATAAACAATTAATATTAAAGATTCTTTCTTTTAACTATGGCTTACCATTCTACTACAAGCTCAAATAGTGCTAAAATATTCTTAACTCTACATTATCGATTATCGTTACTCATCGGCCAAAGTAAAATGCTAAAAAAGGGTAATCATTATTTTGGTATAATAAGTTATTGTTGTAGCCCTCAACAGCAATCATAAATTCGTGCTAACTACATTTCTTCAAATGACCTTGTAATTTAGATTGCAAAACCCAATACTTTTCAATACATTTACAGTATCGCTTAAGACACAACTACATGAAGAAAATTAGCATTCTAATACTGTTACTTTCCATAATTTCCTGTAAAACAGTACAGGTAAATCAATTATCACAAAAAACTACCAAAACAGTTGTAGAATTAGGAGCTATCGGAAAAGTGACAAAAAACATAGAAACTACGGTTTTTCAAATAACAACCCTCCCCTATTATGAACAAAAAATAAGAGTAGCTGCCGGTATCACAACATTTACTGACAATACTTTTAATGCCTATGTACAGGCGGCATTACAGCAAAATAAAAAAATTAAAATTACCTATATAGATTCTGTTGCCAATAAACCCGGTTATGCCCATTTGCAAATTATAGACAAAGTACAATTACTCAATGAACTCAATGCCACCTCTAATAAACCAATAAATACTTACTTACAAAACACCAATAAAAGTGTAATTATTACCTCAGTATCTGCTTACTTTGATGCTATTGAACTCAGTAGTATCTCACAAGCCGAAGAAGTGTATTTGGTCAATAACAAACCTCAAAAATACAGCTTGGCATTGGTAAAAAATGGAAAGACATTTGCAGTGATAGACTTTTCAAAAGCAGTGCCTTTTGCTTATACAACCGCCTCTTTTTGTTGGAAAAAAGAACATGGTAAAATCAGTATTGCCAATATTGTTGAACACCGCGAAACCTGTGCTAAAGATACCTATAAAAATGTAGCCAAGCTCAACAAAAAAATAAATTATTTTAAATATTAGCACAATTATTAAGAAATAAAAAATGTTAAAATACAGTTATAAACTCTTTCTATTACTTTTACTGATAGTTTCTTGCCAAGAAATTATCAACGAAGAAAATATTAGTAATGATACCATACAATTATTGGCACCCGGTAATAATAGTGTATTGGCAACCAACCAAAAAATTTCTTTTAATTGGCAACCTTTAACAGGAGCTAGTGATTATCGGTTACAAGTAGCCACTCCTAATTTTACTACAGCAAATCAAATAGTCTTAGACACTTTAATTAGCGGCAATGCTTTTGCGGTAGACTCTCTTGCAGCCAAATCGTATGAATGGCGAGTAAAAGGACAAAACTCAGCTTTTGAAACCGGATATACGTCAAACCATTTTACAGTAGAATAATCTAAATTATAACCAATTGGTAAAATATGTAATTCCATATTGAGGCAACAAGTAATTTTCAACTGAGAAATATCAATGAAAAACAAAAAAAATATATATATTTTACTACCTGCCGTACTCATTATTTGGGGAATAGTACTCTATAAAATTATTGGAGGCTTATCCCCTGATACTCAAAATTTTCATACAATGATTCAAGAAGGTAAATTTACTCCGAAAATTATACAGCAAACCGACACATTCTTTATCCAAACAAATTATAGGGATCCGTTTTTAGGTACCTTTGAACAAAAAAAGAAAAGAACAGTTAGGCTACGTACAAATACCGCTTTGATAAAAAAAGAAAAGGTTCCTTTTCCTACCATTGTGTATAAGGGAATCGTATCTCCAAAAGGCAAAAATAAAAAGGTTTTTTTAATTTCTGTTAACGGTCAACAACACCTTTTTAAAAGAAATACTATTTTTAACAATGTAAAACTTTTACAGGGAAACGCCCAAAAAATAACGGTACAATTTCAACACCAAAAACAAACCTTTCAGTTAGCCAAATGATGTTATATTCTTAAAAAAATGCTACCTCAAAAGAATTGCTAATACTAAACCTTAAAAGCGTACCTCAAAATGATAAAAATTAACTGATAGTATGATTAGGTGAAGAATAATAGAACAAAAATAAAGAGCCCTTTCAACAGAAAAATCAAAGGCGGGGCATTGCAATATACTATTTTTATTGCCGTGGTCATTGCCCTATTGGTATTTGCTTTTATCGCTTTAACCTATACCCAACAGCATTTTAAAAGTAAAGCCATTCATTTTTTACAGGTGATACACAATACCAATTTAGCTATCAATTATGCTTCGACAACCTCAATAAAATACGATGAAACTGTTGAATTGCAATTCTCAGATACCTTTAAAGATAAAACAACAATAATGCAAAAACATTGGGGGCTTTTTGACATGCTAAAAACAAGTTCAACCCTACAAAAAGAAACTTTTACCAAAAATGCTTTGTTGGGAGGTTTTTTACAAGATCGCCCATCATTATATGTTCAAGAAAACAACCAACCGCTGGTTTTGGTGGGCGATTCGCGAATTGAAGGCATTACATTTTTACCCAAACAAGGTATCAAAAGAGGTACTATTGCCGGCAATTCATTTACGGGTTCACAACTAATCTATGGAAGTATTGGCCTCAGCAATACAAAACTGCCCGAAATAAAAAATAGAGAATACCTAAAACGGCTCACACAAGGCAAAATACAATTTAACAATACCGTTCCCCTAGAATTGAATGAAAATACTAAGTTTATAAATTCTTTTAACAGCCCTACACAATATTTTTATAGTAATACCAATATCAATTTACAAAATATACAATTAACCGGCAACATTGTTATCCAATCAACTTCTTTAATTAAAATTTATCCTTCTGCCCTACTGACCGATATTATTTTGATAGCCCCTAAAATTGAAATCTCACAAAATGTGACGGGTAATTTTCAAGCCTTCGCTTCCAAAGAAATACATGTTAAAAAAAACTGTAAGTTAGGTTTTCCAACGGCATTATTTGTTTATAAAAAAAAGAAAAATACTACCTCATTACCACAGCCCAACCCAGATCCAATTACCAATCTAATTGAAATACAAACCGGAGCGATAATAAATGGTATTGTAGGTTTTCTAACCGATAATCAAACCAATAATTTTAAACCACAAATTTTACAAGAAAATGATTCTACAATAAAAGGGGAAGTGTATTGTAACGGAAATTTTGAACTAAAAGGTACTGTAATGGGTAGTGTTTTTACCAAAGGATTCATTGCCAGCCAATTTGGTTCTATTTACCAAAACCATATTTATAACGGAAATATCTTAAGCACAGGTTTTCCTAAAGAATATTGCGGACTTACCCTAAAAAAAAGTACTAAAAAAGTATCAAAATGGCTATATTACTAAATTGTTTTATAAAGAGAATATCCTTACTGGCAATCAGCCTTTCTGATATGGAAAAAAGATTATTATTGTTTGTATATCGGCTAAAATCAGTAAAACCAAAGGCCTCTACATTGATAGAAACGTTAGTAGCATCAGTTATCATTATCACCATTTTTACCATTACCTCTTTAACATTAAATAATATCTTCAGCAGTACGGTAAAAAATAATACAGATAGAATCTATAACCGTATCAATACCATAGAATATCTATTTTTAAATGATAAAATGGTTATTCCTTATCAGGAGCGTTTTGAAAATTGGGAAATCCAGCTTTTAAAAACTACCGATAATAAACATACGCTCTTTTTGTTAGAAGCCAAACAATCAAACCCATCAGCAAAGAAAAAAGGAAAGCATATCATCAGAAAAATAAATTATGTACCATCTCCATAAAAAAGCCAAGGCATTTACCATTGCTGAAATGCTTGTGGTATTGGTTATTACAAGCATCGTCATTACCATTGCGTTATTGGTATTATCAATGGTTCAAAAACAAATACGCAGTATTCAAAATATTTATAAAACCAATACCGAAATACGCTTATTAGAAAGAGGGCTATGGCAAGATTTTAATACGCACAATATATTTTATACACCTTCAAAGCAACAGTTAATATGCACTTCAGAAAAAGATACAATTACCTATACATTCTTTAAAGGCTATACAGTGCGAAATCTTGATACTATCAGGGTAGCAATCACAGAAAAAACAGTATTTTTAGATGGAGAAAAAATAGAGGGCGGTGCCATAGATGCCATAGAAATCTTTTTTTCAAAAGAAATTAAAAACAAAAAATCATTCATTTTTAAAACCAATGATGCACTGCATTATATGAATCAATAAATGGCTTTTAAATTAGATAATATAGACCCCGAGAAGAAAAGTCGCAATAATTTTGACATTGATAAATTACTCAAAACAGAAATTCACTTAGTTGGCAGTTCATTTTCTAATAAGAAAAAAGAAGCCTTTTATACCGAATTAGGCGTTTTGCTCAATGCAGGCATTAGTTTAAAAGAATCACTGACTTTGTTGGTGCAAGAACAACGAAAACGCAGTGACAAAGAAATGTTTACTACCATTGTCAACGACTTAATTTCAGGAAAGAGTTTTTCTGACAGCATCAAACATTTTAAAGACTTTACAGAATACGAATATTACTCAATTAAAATTGGAGAAGAAACCGGCACCTTACAAAAAGTAGTGCAAGAATTAAGTTTATTTTTTAGAAGAAGGAATGAACAAAAGCGTAATGTTATGAATGCCTTGTCGTATCCGATAGTGGTTTTAATTACAGCAATGCTAGCGGTATTATTTATGCTAAAATATGTAGTACCTATGTTTGCCAACATTTTTAAACAACACCATGCAGAATTGCCTTGGTTAACTAAAATGGTTATTAAAACCTCTAATTTATTTCAAGAATATGCATGGATAGTCTTTAGTGTTATAATACTGCTTTTTGTTGTTAAAAAACTCATTGCAAAAAAGAAATGGTATAAAAAACTAACTTCCAAAATTATTGCTAAAATTCCTTTTATTGGCGAATTAGTTCGAAAAATGTATTTAGGGCAATTTACACAGGCAGTGGCCTTGTTAACAACCGCTAAAGTCCCGGTATTAAACAGTATACAATTGACCAAAAAGATGATTGATTTTTATCCGCTTCAAATTGCTTTGAAAGATGTTGAATCAAGCATACTTTCGGGCTCGAATTTAAGTGATAGTTTACGTCCGCATAAGGTATTTGATTCTAAAATGATTTCTTTATTAAAAGTAGCTGAAGAAACAAATCAAAATGAATTTATTTTTGAAAGGCTCACGATGCAATACAATAATGAAATTCAATACAAATCTAAAATGCTCAGTACTGTTTTAGAACCGGTAATCATTATTTTTCTCGGTGCTTTTGTAGCTATTATTTTAATATCGATGTATTTGCCAATGTTTACATTAAGTAGTGTACTTGGATAAACTATTTCTTTATCATTTTAATAGAGTAAAACGTTCCTCCTTGTTCAATGTTTAAAATATAAATTCCTTGCGATATCTTAGCAACATCTAATAACGGATGTTGTTTGGTGATTTGTTTTGCCAGCAGTTTCCTTCCCAATATATCAAATAGTGAAACCTGTAATGTTGCCCGTTGATCTGTAAATTGAAATTGGATGTGTTCTTGAAACGGATTGGGATACACCTTAAAATCTCCTTCCGTAAAAGTATTGACCGCCAGTGTATTCAGTGCTGTTTCAAAATTCGGAATACCATACCCTTCATGGTCGGTAGGATTTGCATATAAATGTCCTGATGCCCTTACAGCCTGAATTATCTCTGCATTGGTCTTGGTAGGATTAGCTTGCCAAAAACAGGCAATAACGCCACAAATTACCGGCGATGCAAAAGAAGTTCCGCTAGATGTTGAGACATTACCCGAACCATTTATCAGAGTAGTATTACCGCCTTTAGCATCGGCATCGGGTTTTATTCGATTGTCAGCCGTAGGTCCAAAAGAGCTAAATCCGGTAATGGTGCCATTGCCGTCAACAGCACCAATTGCCAATACATTCATTCCGTCTGCCGGCGCCGTAATATAATGCCAGGCACTATTCCCCGAATTTCCGGCAGCATTTATGAGTATCATCCCACGTGAAAAGGCAATATCGGCACCTCTGGTAATAAATGTAGTAGTTCCATTCATATCGGCATAGGTATAGTCATACCGGGCATCGTCAAAAGTACTATAGCCCAATGAAGTATTGATGATATCAACACCTAAGCTATCGGCTTTTTCGGCGGCTTCTACCCATAAACTTTCTTCTAAAGGAGTTTCTTGCGAAGCATCTTCGGTAATAAACAAATAGTAATTGGCATCGGGAGCAGTACCTATCAATTGCCCGTCAACAAAGCCAACCATGGTAGAAAGTACTGAAGTACCATGCGAATTACCTGAATAAAAATTAGCATTTCTATTTACAAAATTATAACCATCAATAATCTGATTATTATCCCTAGCGCGTTGAAAAGCAGCAAAGGTATCCACATTCGGAAAACCGGCATCGAGTACTGCAATAGTCATTCCGCTACCGGTAAAATTTTGTTGGTGCAATACATTGCCTTTTAACATTTCAATCTGATTGAGAGAACCACCGTAATTAAAATTGGCTTTTGCTCCAAATTTATCTCGGGTTGTTTTTACAGAGGGCGCCCGGGCATTCAACGTATTCGCGGCAAATTCGATATGGTCAACAAACGGTAGGCTTGTCAATGCATTGATATCGGCTTCTAAGCCCAATACATGTAAGGCATTGAGCCATTTTGACTTGGCTTTTACTTTTATTCCGTTTGCCGCGCTAACAGCATCGATATAAGAAATTTCTATCGGAACATCTTTCATATCTAATACTATATGCTGTTGGGTTCTTCTGTCTAATGCTTTTTGCGAAAGCATCGTTAACGGATTTGCCAAAAATGTTGCCGCACCGGGCTTATCGGTAAAATATACCCATGCGTGTTCTTGCCCATTACAGAAATTGACAATTATTAAAAATAGTAATATGGATATATATTTTTTCATTTACTAAAAACCCTTATCACTATTAGTTTTGTTTTCGAATTAGTGAAGAAGGATTCACGAAAAAGTCAGGCCTTTCTATATTTTCGTTGAAGAAGCCTATCAATTCAGCTTGTGAATTAAAATCGTGTTCTCTCAATTTATCATTTACTTCAAAAAAAGTTATTGTATCTTTATTTGACGTTAATCCGTAAAAAATATTTACTTCTTTTCCTTCATTCTCAGAAATCACATTTAAAATACGATGCCCTTTTATTGTTGCCGAATAAAAAATCATCTCCATTTCTTTATCAAACAGCTTATATTTTTTTTCTCCAGCAGCTTGAATAAAAACGGTGTCTATAGGTTTATCGATGCTCAACCAAACTCCTAATAACTCTTGATTGATTTTCTCATTACTCGGTAATCCGAATTTAGATTCCAATGCACAACCTACAATTAAAATCATTATGACTAAACTAATAATAACTTTTTTCATTTTGTTGGATTTAATAATACTATTATTTAATTGATTTCAAAAATATTTTCTCTATTGCTATTTTGTTAAGATTTCGCAACCCTTAAAGGTGATTTACTATTTAATCCGAATTATGCATTAGAAAACCTATTACGTCTTCAAACCCTTAGCCCATGGTCGCTGAACTACTTTTCCCTCATTCACCATAGCCCGTCGACTACGCTCAGGATAAACTGCTATGCTTCTCTCAAGAAAAGTCCCATAGCCGTTGGGTTTGAACCCTCATAACGATTCTCTATCATATAAACCGTATTTAAATATCTGATAACCAAGTAATAATGTTTTTTTAATATTTAATATAAAGACCATTATTTCAATAGAGACTCCTCTCTCGAATGCTCAGGATCGGAATGAACTAGATAATATTTCTAATCAATAAATGCTAAATTTTTGTTTATATTGATTGTAATATTAACTCGTTAATTTATGGACTAATACATAATCCGGGTTTAAGAAATAACTCCCGAACCCAATAGTTCATCACCAACATACCACGCTACAAATTGCCCTTCGGTAATGGCTGATTGGTCATTTTCAAACTCTACATACAAACCGTCTTCTACTTTAAAAAGGGTAGCGTTTTCTAAGGCTTGGCGATATCTAATACGGGCTTGTACTTTCATACTTTCTCCGTCTTTAAGGGTTAAGTCTTTACGAATCCAATGAATTTCTTCATTTTGTACCAGTAATACATTTCTGTATAAGCCCCGGTGATTTTTTCCTTCGCCGGTATAAATAATATTTTGCACTACATCGGTATCAATCACAAAAAGTGGTTCTACGGTACCGCCTACAGCAAGTCCTTTTCGTTGCCCTTTGGTAAAATAATGTGCCCCTTGGTGTTTGCCCACTACTTTTCCGTCTTCGGCATGATATTCATATTTTAGTGCCTTAAATGCCAATTCTTCTTCTTTGGCTGAAAATATTTTTTCGGGCCTATTGTAAACTTCGGCATCCTTATCAATTTGTATAATATCGCCTTCTTTGGGTTGTAATTTTTGTTGTAAAAATTCCGGTAAACGAACCTTCCCTATAAAACATAAGCCTTGTGAATCTTTCTTTTCGGCAGTTACCAACGCTAAGTCCATGGCTATTTTCCTGACTTCGGGTTTGGTCAATTCGCCAATCGGAAACAAAGAAGTAGCCAATTGCTCTTGCGACAACTGGCATAAAAAATACGATTGGTCTTTATTGCCGTCAATTCCTGCCAATAGGCGATAGATTTTCTCACCGTCTTTTTCCAATACATCTTTTCTGCAATAATGTCCGGTAGCCACAAAATCGGCTCCCAATTCTAGTGCTATCTTTAAAAATACATCAAATTTAATCTCTCTGTTGCAGAGTACATCCGGATTGGGTGTCCGTCCCATTTCATATTCGCGAAACATATAGTTGACAATACGCTCTTTATATTGCTCACTTAAATCGACCACTTGAAACGGAATTCCTAATTTTTCGGCAACCAACATGGCATCATTACTGTCTTCTAACCAAGGGCATTCATTAGAAATAGTTACTGAATCGTCATGCCAATTTTTCATAAATAAGCCTATCACTTCATAGCCTTGCTCTTTCAACAAATAAGCGGCAACACTAGAATCTACTCCTCCCGAAAGGCCTACTACAACTCGCTTCACTTTTTTCACAAGAATAAATATATATTGATTAACTGCCTTATATTAATTTAACAAAACAGAACAACGCAAAGGCAAATAAATAGTTATCTATTCATCCCCTTTGTCGGGCTCCTATCTTTTTATGCAAATCCCTCAATGAGGGTTTCATTGTTTAGTTTACAAAGATAGCAAACCCTTACAAACTTATGGTAGAATTCATACTACCTATTTTTAATGGCAACCCTATTGCAAGCTGTTATAGAAATAACTAATATTGTATCATCAAATTCATTCGATGAAAAAACTGCTCAAACAAATTGCTCAATTAGAAAAAATCGCTACTGAGTTAGAACCCGATGCTGCCGAAAGAAAAGCCTACAACACACAGTTGCATGATTATACAGAGGCTTTTATCACTACATTAAAAGAGCGGCCTGCTTACACCAAGGGCGATGCCAATGCCCAAAAATTAGCTGTTAAAAAAACAACACAACCTTTTTCTAAATTATTAGAAACATATACTAAAGAAGTGGTTGAAAAAGGGATTGTAGCTTCTTCGGGTGGGCATGTAGGTTATATTCCCGGAGGTGGTATTTTTACCTCGGCACTGGCCGATTATATTGTTGATATCACCAATGAATATGCAGGAATTCACTATGGGTCGCCAGGGGCTGTGACCTTAGAAAATGAACTTATCAACTGGTTAAAATCATTATTTAAATTTCCTGAAAATGCTGTTGGCAACTTAGCATCGGGAGGTTCTATTGCCAATTTAACGGCTTTGACGGCTGCCCGTGACAAACATCAAATTAAAAACGAAAAAATAACCAAAAGTGTGGTGTATCTGAGTCCGCAAGTACATCATTGCATCCATAAAGCACTTCGTATTATCGGGTTAGAAGATGTTATTGTAAGGCACGTTGACTTAGACAAATATCACAAAATAGATACCGAAAAGTTAGAGCATTTGATTAAAACCGACCTCAACTCAGGGCTGAATCCGTTTTTAATCGTTGCCTCTTCAGGAACGACCGATACAGGAGCTGTTGACCCATTAAATACCTTAGGAGACATTAGTAAAAAATACAACTTGTGGTTGCATATTGACGGAGCGTATGGTGGATTTTTTATTTTGGTAGACAGTAAAAAAGAACTATTCAAAGGCATTGAAAAAGCTGATTCTTTGGTCATTGACCCGCATAAAAGTTTGTTTTTACCTTACGGATTGGGCGCCGTACTCATCAAAGACAAAAGTGCCGTATACCACTCTAACCATTATTTTGCCAATTATATGCAAGATGCTTTTAACGAAGCTATTGTGAATCCGGCCGACGTTTCTCCCGAATTGACAAAACACTTTCGGGGCTTGCGCCTATGGTTGCCATTACAGTTACATGGTATAGCGCCTTTTAAAGCTGCCCTTGAAGAAAAATTATTGCTAACTACTTATTTTAGAAAATTATTGGCCGAATCTGGATTTGAAATAGGGCCGAAACCCGATTTATCGGTAAGTTACTTTTGGTATCCGTCACAATCCATTAGCCAAAATACGTTTAATAGAAAATTACTGGAATATATACATGATGACGGCACGGTATTTTTAAGTTCAACGGTCTTAGATGATAAATTTGTCATCCGTATCGCCATTTTATCTTTTCGAACCAAAAAAGAAACCATAGACAAAGCTATGGTTATGATAAATAAGAGTTTGATAAAAACTAAAGATTATTTCAATAGATAAGTGTCAAGTCAAATGTATTATCTACAGGCCGAACCTTGTTCTTTTTCGGCATTACTGTTGTTTTCTGTGTTTTCTTTTTTTGCTGGGTTGTTCTGTACTTACCAATTCACCATCCACATAATTCTCCCAAGTACCTACTCTAATATCTTCCCAAAAAACCCCTTTAGTGGTTAGCTTGCCTGTTTTTCTATTATAATATACTGCTTTTCCGTTGAGCTTTCCGTTTTTATAATTAAAATGTTGGTATAAATAGCCTTTGATAGAATACTTTTTATAAACACTGTCTAGCAAACCGTTTTTATAATAAGCAATTTCTGTGGGTTTGCCTGATTTGTAAAATGTTTTATACTCTCCGTTCAATTTGCCATCTACATAATTTTCTTCAGACATGACGGTTTTTCCGTCTTCGTGAAAATACAACCACTTTCCAATCCTCTTTTTGCCTTGCATTTTACCCTTACTTTGCAATATGCCTTCTTCAGAATAAAAACTAACATCCGCAATATCGTTATCTTGACTATATTCTTTAATCACCACAGGGTAGTCAGAACTCGCTGCCGAGTAATATTTAAAAGTTCCTATTTCTTTACCGTGATTAAACTTTCCTTGGTATCGAATACGCTTATTGGTATAGTACTTTCGCCATACGCCATGTCGTTTTCCATTACTGTCAAACTGATTTATTTCAGCTTGGGCAAATGAAAATTGATAACTGATAAAAGCGATACAAAAAAACAGGAAGGTGGCTTTTAATTTTTTCATTTTAATCAATAACTCTTTTTTGTTGTTGCTATACAAATACTATTCCGTTAATTCTGTACAGTACTATGAGAACGTCAAAATTTCTCAGAAATTATATATCATTTTTTTTCTATAAACCAATTCTTACAGCTTTTCGCAAAAATAATACCGAGAGGGATATAATATTTTACTAAAATTTAAGTTTAAATATATCCGAGTTGCTATGTATAACCCTAAAAGAAGAAAAGACGTACGATGAAAGAAGTAAATGAAATAACCAAATTTTCCCTGTTAAAGGATTTGAATGCCATTCAAGATGCAGGTAGAGAAAGCAGAATTAAAGTCACAAAAAAAGTATTGAAAGATGAAACGCTTTTTCAACCACTTCTCGAAATTGCCTTTGAACACCAAAATGACCTTTCTATAAAGGCCATTTGGATATTAGAATTGGTATGCGAAAAACGCCTTGACTGGCTGGCTTTTAATTTGAATTATTTTATCGAGAACCTTCCTAAGGTTATAAATAATGAAAGTGCCATTAGGTCAATGGCTAAAATTTGTAACTTGGTAGCACAAGATTGCAATTCGAAATTTGAATCGCCTATAAAACTTACCATTACCCAAAATCATATTTCTCAAATGATAGAAACGTGTTTTGATTGGTTGTTAAGTGATTTTAAAGTGGCTACCAAAGCCCATGCCATGGAAACCTTATATTATTTAGGCATCAAAACAGAATGGATTCACTATGAATTGAAAATGATTATCGAAAAAAATCTTCCTCATGAAAGTCCCGGCTATGCATCAAGAGCAAAAAAGATTTTAGAATCGATGTCAAAAAACACGGCTGCCTAGAAAATCCTTTGTTTACTTTTCTGTTAGTATGAATTCATTTATTTTTACGGTCTCAATCATAAAAATACATGGATTTAAACAGCCTGAATGCTATTTCGCCTATCGATGGCCGTTATAGGAATAAAACCGAAGCGTTGGCAGCTTACTTTTCTGAAGAAGCCCTTATCAACTACCGCGTAAAAGTAGAAATTGAATATTTTATTGCTTTGTGCGAATTGCCATTGCCACAACTCGCTCATTTCGATAAAAATAATTATGAAGGGCTGCGAAAGATGTATACTGATTTTTCTGAACCTGATGCCCAAAAAATAAAAGCTATTGAAAAAATAACCAACCATGATGTAAAAGCGGTTGAATATTTTATCAAAGAACAATTTGATACGCTCGGATTATCATCGTTTAAAGAATTTATTCATTTCGGACTCACCTCACAAGATATTAATAATACGGCATTGCCATTATCTATCAACGATGCTTTTGATGCTGTTTATTATCCTGAGATAAGCCGTTTGCTGGAAAAATTAAGGGCATTGTCTGTAGAATGGGCAACAGTACCAATGCTAGCCAGAACGCACGGGCAACCGGCTTCACCAACCCGTTTGGGCAAAGAGTTATCGGTTTTTGTTGAACGTATTGAGCAACAAATCAATTCGTTACAACAAATACCCTATGCTGCTAAATTTGGTGGTGCTACCGGAAATTTCAATGCCCATAATGTGGCATATCCCCATATCGATTGGAAAAAATTCGGCACCCGATTCGTCGAAAAAACCTTGGGCTTGCACCACTCTTTTCCTACGACTCAAATTGAACATTATGACCATCTGGCTGCAATTTTTGATGCCTTAAAACGTATCAACACTATTTTGATTGATTTGAATCGAGATATCTGGGCATATATTTCGATGAACTATTTTAAACAACAAATTAAAAAAGGCGAAGTAGGCTCATCGGCAATGCCGCATAAAGTAAACCCCATAGATTTTGAAAATTCTGAAGGCAATTTAGGATTGGCCAATGCTATTTTCGAACATTTGGCGGCAAAACTACCCATTTCACGATTACAACGCGACCTAACCGATTCTACCGTATTGCGAAACGTAGGCGTACCGTTGGCACATACCCTAATCGGTTTTTCTTCTACTTTAAAAGGACTACATAAATTACTGCTCAACCGAGAAAAAATTGAACAAGATTTAGAAGACAATTGGGCGATAGTGGCCGAAGCTGTACAAACCATTTTACGCCGCGAAAATTATCCAAACCCGTATGAAGCCCTTAAAAGATTGACACGTACCAATGCAGTAATCAACCGGAAAACCATGGCCGATTTTATTGATGGCCTACAGGTTTCTGAGACAATAAAAAAAGAATTAAAAGCCATTACCCCTGCTAACTTTACCGGAATCTAATGAAATATATTTTCTTCATCCTTGCATTACTTGTCTTTACTTCTTGTAAAAAGAATACCACAGCAATTACAAAATTTAAAACGGGTACTTTTAAAACATTGCTAAAAGATACTGATATTACTTCATTGGCAGTTAGAAATGACTCTGTCCAAATAGAAACTTATAACAATGTCAAAGATACTTTTGCCATTGAATGGAAGTCAAATTTTGAATACACCCTTTTAAAAGTCAATCCTAAAAATGCTTTAGACAGCACGCCATTTTATGTGAAAATAACGGGGTTTAAAGAAAATTCATATACGTTTATCGCTCATTACAAAGGCTCTAACTTCAAACAAAAAGGCGAAGCCATAAAAATAAAATAACCTTAAATTATTGTTAAAAAAAACTATAATCGGCCTTTATTTCCTAAATCTGATGCAAATTGTCTATCTTCGCGTTTATGAAAAATAAGGTGTTACATCGTATTCTTTCTATACTGTTTGCCATCATCTTGCTATTTCCTTTTGCAGTGCAAACGGCACATGCACTAGAGGGCCATCCTCATAAAATATGTTTGTCAAAACACGAAAAACATTTCCATCTACAAAAAGCCAATTGTCAGGTATTTCATAAAAATATAGAACATAATGCCATTAATTTTGGTATTTCTACCGAATTGATATCTTATGATATCCACACTATTCCATTCGCTAATATATCCCAAAAAGGATATCAACTTCATTTATTTTACAAAGCATCCCGAGCACCTCCATATTTTATTATTTAACTGATTGTAAATAATAAAATAAATAGAATAGACATCTTTATTAAATTGTAAAAACCTTCTTACAGATGTTCTATATACCTAAAAAACAACAATACAAATGAAATTATTTCTTACCATCCTATGCATAGGATTTAGCACCATAACCTATTCTCAACACATTCTTACCGGAAAGGTAACCGATACAAACAATGAGCCCTTACTTGGCGTGGAGGTATTTGCCCCGAAATTGCACAAAGGAACTACCACCGATATAGATGGTAATTTTCAACTAAAAAATTTACCAAGTGGCACGATTACGATTATTTTCAGTTATGTAGGCTTTGAATCTCAATCGAAAATCGCGGTGTTAAACACAAAAGAAACTACTCTGAATATCTCTTTACAAGAATCGGTTTTTACGATGGATGAAGTCATTGTATCTACCCCTTTTAACAAACTGCAAAGCGAAAATGTGATGAAAGTAGAGCATAAGAGTATTGCCCAATTGCAACGCCAAGGAGCCCCTACTTTAATAGAAGGGTTGACGAGTATTGCGGGCGTTTCTCAAGTATCTACCGGAGTAAGTATCGGCAAACCCGTCATTAGGGGCTTAACCGGCAATAGGGTATTGGTTTACACCCAAGGCGTACGATTAGAAAACCAACAGTTTGGCGATGAACATGGGTTGGGACTAAATGATGCCGGCGTAGCAAGCGTAGAAGTCATTAAAGGACCCGCTTCGTTACTCTATGGCTCTGATGCCTTAGGTGGCGTATTGTATTTTAATCCCGAAAGATTTGCCAATAGCCATACTACCGAATCAGGGTTCAGCCAACAATATTTTAGCAATACTCAAGGTTCAAATTCATCATTTCATATCAAAGCCTCTGCCGAAAAGTTTAAGTTTTTAGCGAGAATGACTTATGATTCACATATTGATTATAAAATTCCGAATGGCCTTCGTATTTCGAATACACGCTTTAAAGAATACGATATAAAAACAGGATTTCAATACAGTAACGAGCACTTTTTAAGCGCCCTACGCTATAATTATAATTTGCTAGACTTAGGTATTAACGAAGGTGATATTTCTGAACAGGTAACGCATAGAAATCCCGATTTTCCAAAACAGCGTGTGCACAATCATATCGTAAGCTTACACAATCGTATTTTCCTAAAAAATGCCAGTTTAGATGCCAATATCGGCTATTTATTCAATGACCGCAGTGAATTTGAAGATAACAACAAGGCTTCGTTGCGCATATTATTAAATACCTTAAATTATACTATAAAATACAATTGGCCAAAAATGGGTGAAGTAGAAGTCATTACCGGTGTGCAAGGCATGCACCAAACCAACAAAAATAAAGCAGAATCGATTTTGATACCCAATGCTTCAACCGACGATATCGGTGCTTTTACTACGGCTAACTATCAATGGAAAAATAATACGGTACAAGGCGGACTCCGCTTTGATAATAGGACTATCAACACGCAACGTCATGGAATTCAAGGAGATATTGGTTTTATAGATGCCATTGACAAATCATTTTCGAGTTTCAATGCTTCGGTAGGTTATAAAAACGACCTCTCTGAAAAAACGGTAGTACGTATCAATGTTGCTAGCGGATTTAGGGCACCTAATTTAGCAGAATTGACTTCCAACGGCGTACATGAAGGTACCAACCGTTTTGAGGTTGGCAATACCGGTTTAAAAAATGAGCAAAACTTTCAAGCCGACTTGGCGCTAGAATATAAAAATAAGCATATAGAATTTTTTGCAAACGGCTTTTACAATACTATTGATAATTATATCTTTTTATCACCAACGGGTGAACGTATTGACAATACCGATGTCTTTGAATACCAACAAGACAATGCCAAATTATACGGTGGCGAATTGGGATTCCACTTTCATCCGCATCCGTTAGATTGGCTGCACTTAGAGAGTAATTTTGAAACTGTTATCGGCAAACAGCGCAGTAATGACACGTATTTGCCTTTGATTCCTGCCAATAAAGTGAGTACCACCTTACGCGCCGAATTCAACCTCAAAAACTGGCTGCATGAAGGCTATGCTTCCTTAAAACTTGAAAATACGTTTGCCCAACACAAGGTAAGTACTTTTGAAACGGCTACTAAAGGCTATAATTTGCTAAATGTAGGCCTTGGCGGAAATGTACAATTGAAAAATTTAAAATTCAACCTCAGTATGAATGTCACCAATCTATTGGATACTGAATATATCTCGCATTTATCGCGCCTAAAAAATGACGGTATTCAAAATATAGGTAGAAATTATGTTGTAGGGGTTCGTTTTGAAATATAAATAGAGTAGGCACTATCCCCATTTTAGTGAGTACAAAAAGAATGTGTCATTAAATCTCAGTTGCAAGGTGGTCATCATAACTTAACATCAAAGAAGGCCAACAACTGGATGCCGGGCGCTGTGGTTATTAAAATGCAATGTTATTAAATAATAAACTCGTTTAAATTGTAACTATAAAAAATGCGAATGTTCTCGATACATTTTTAGTTGTAAAAACTATTGGTTTTTACAACTAAAAACACTCGAAACGACGTTATAACAAGCTATTTATCACCCATTATCATCTGCGTTTTGAAATTTGCTATTCAAATTTAACACACTGCTTTCGACATAGAATTATCTATTTCTGAACATTTTATACAGTAATTAAATTTTTACTAATTTAGTATCTATGAAAATCAAAGATACCATCGCCGAAGAGTTTACCGAATTTTCTAAAAACTATACCCAAGATATGATTGGTTGTGTACCTCATTATCTTACATTAATGGCAAGTTTTACCGAACAGTTGCCCAAAAATTTCGATTCGAAACGCATCTTAGATTTGGGTTGTGGCAACGGAAATGTTACGGCAACACTGGTGCAGGAATTTCCTGATGCCGAATATACACTGTTAGATGCTTCACAAGAAATGCTACACTTGTGTAAACAACAATTTAATAAATACAATGTCAATTATATCGAATCTTATTTTCAAGAATATACTTTTCAAAAAGATTATTTTGATTTGATTGTTGCCGGTTTTAGCCTACATCATTGTAATTCTGAAGAAAAGAGAAGCCTTTTTAAAGAAATTTATAAGGCCTTACAATCAGGTGGTATTTTTTCGTATACCGATTTAATGTTGAGTAAAAACAACCCTTACCATCCCACGTTGTTAAAAGAATGGAAAGTCTTTGTTGATGCGAATTTTCCGGATGGCGAAAAATGGAAATGGCTGCAAGAACATTACCGTGAATTTGACAAACCTGATGATTACCTCGACCAATTGGCTTGGCTAAAAGATGCCGGATTCACCTCAATTGAAATCACTACCAGAAAAGGCTATTGGATGCACCTTCAAATAGCGAAAAGTTAAGCTGACAACCGGATTCTGCTCATACTAATGCCTTTAGTAGTATTTGGCTTTTGGCAACGGTTTCTTCCCACTCTTTTTCGGGAATACTGTCTTTGGTGATGCCACCGCCGATATAAATCGTTAATTGGCCATCCAATACTTGCATACATCGTAAATTTACAAAGAGGCTTGAGGTATTGTCAATATTAATTTCCCCTAAAAATCCGGTATAAAATTCGCGCTGATATCCTTCGTTTTCTAAAATAAATTTTTTCGCCTCTTGTTGAGGGAGTCCGCAAACCGCCGGCGTAGGATGTAATAATCGAATCAATTTATGAAGGGTTAACCCTTGTGATAACTCTCCTGAAATTGTGGTACAGAGGTGTAGTAAACTTCCTGCTCGTATGGTGGTAGGTTTTGAGATGGATACATTTATTAGTTTTTCAACAATATAATCGGTTACGAATTGCTGTTCTTCAATTTCTTTTTGTTGCCAAACCACCGCTACCTTGCCTCGGTAAACTTGTGTACCGGCCAATGCCATCGTTGTAAATGTAGTGCCCCTAACTTTTAGCAATGTTTCGGGGGTTGCCCCTATCCACAAACCTATCTTTGGGTGAAACCATATATATACCAGCGCATTGGCATAGGTTACCAATACCTTTTTAAACGTTTCTATAAGCCTAAAACTAGGATAATCTACTACTTGCCTTCTCGACATTACTACTTTCTTTACTTTGGTAGTTTTTAAAAAATCAATACTCTTCTGTATCAAATTCTGGTATGTTAATTGGGTTTCTTCCGGTAATGGCGAATAGTTGAATTTTCCAATGGCAGTAATCGCTTCTTTGTCAAGCCCTATAGTGGTTGTAGCGAGTATTTCAGATTCCGATAAGGGAAATAATATGGCAGGCTTCCTATCGTCAAAAGGTGCAAATACAAATCCCTGTTCGGTATAATCATTTGTATAATACACAGTATCATTCTTTTGGATACTCGCTTTTATTGTGTTTGCAAAAGGATATCGATACGCTACAAAAGGCAATGAATCATTGTAAGCGCATTGCAGTTTTTCAAAAAAAAAAGAAGGTGTTATTTTCACAATACAAGAATATCGGCTGTAAATTTACTGTAATGTTTTTAAAATTTCGTTTTTTATCAAATCGAAATTCACCCAAACCAATCCGTGTCCGCCATTTTTAATCGTTACCATAGTAAATTTATCTACGTCTATCTTTTGTTGTAGAATCATAGAATTTTCATAAGGCACTATCCTATCTTTATCTCCTTGGATATTGATAATTGGCGCGGTACTGATATTCCATTGATTTTCATACTTGGGCAAATCTGACAAATGCGAATATTTCTCTTTTGCTGCCGCTTTTAACAAACTCGGAATCAGAGGGCGGGTGAGTTTCCACTTATAAAAATGAAGCATCCAAAACATGGGTTCTAACTTGCCTTCAACAGCACTCGCTAAAGACACTTTGTATTTATAAGGTTTTGGTGATGCCAATACAATCGGGCCACCATACGAATAGCCTACCAATACAATTTTTTCGGGAGGTATGCCTTTGATGACATCGTGTAAAATTTCCAATTCAAAAGCTATAGAGCCTTGTACATTTCCGGCATTTCCGGGACCATAGCCGATTCTGTCATAGCCTATGATATTGGCTTTCATATTTAATAACGAATCTTTAAAATACCGCTGATAATCTAAGGCTGAACCCGGTGAGCCGTGAACAAATACTAAGGTAGGCAAGAGCGTATCAAGGCGCTGTTGCATGGTTATCACCCGATATTTATTCTTTTTATAGGTATTGTAATAAATGTGTGGCGGGTGGTGCGAATTGGCTAATTTTTCAAGGGCTTTTTCGTCAGAACTCGGTTGTAAAAGTATATGGGCGGCTATAAAGAGTCCGATCAAAAGTACTCCGATAACAATGCCTGTAATTTTGAAAATCTTTTTGAATATTCGCATTGAAAGTTTTTATCTTTTCGACAATACTATAGTCGTGAGCTTACAATGAGAAATCAATTTATTTTGTTCATCAACAATTTTTATTTCCCACAAATGTGTTGTTTTACCTTTATGGATAGGCGTTGCCGTAGCAATAACTTTTCCTTCTTTAACACTCCCTAAATGATTAGCAGCAATTTCAATACCTCTTACCATCTGTGTCTCTGTATCTATAGAAAGTACCGAAGCATAACTACCAACGGTTTCTGCCAATGCAACCGTAGCGCCACCGTGCAGTACCCCATCGGGTTGGTGTACTTTACTGGTTACCGGCATACTGGCAACTACTTTATCATTGCTTACTTCAATAATTTCTATTCCCAATGTTTCCATCAAGGTATTCTTACAAACACTATTTAATCTTGCCAATGCCGTTTTTGTATCCATACAGGTATGCTGTTTTGGGTAAAAGTACTAAAAAGTTGAAGAATAACGAATAACTCAATATTTGATTCTAAATATATACCTTTGCCGAAAATCTGTACTCAGAATATGATTTATAAGATTCGTTTGATATTGGATACCGAACAAGATGTCATTAGAGACATTGCTATTAGTGACGAGGCTACTTTAGAAGACTTACACACTGTAATAACTAATGCTTTCGGTTTTGACGGTACAGAAATGGCCTCTTTTTATCTCAGTGACAATCAATGGAATCAGGGGGAAGAAATTCCTCTGTTTAATATGAGTGAGTCTAATGATGCCGTGTGCATGCAAAATTTTTATATCAAAGATGTACTTTCTAAAGATAAAAATAAACTCATATATGTGTATGACTTTTTTTCGATGTGGACATTTTTTGTTGAATTGATAACCGTTGCCGAAGATACCGGCCAATTTGATTTACCGAGTTTGTTAGTCTCTGTAGGCACCATGCCGAGTGAAGCTCCTCAAAAACAATTTATCAGTGATACCGAAAATGACGATGCTGAAAATTATAATACCTTGGAAAATTTTGACGATTTTGACTTTGACAATTTTGATGAGTTTATGAATTAATGTGTAACTATTCGGGTCGTCCCGTTTTGAGGCAGAAATCAGCTATTCTTTTGATTGTAAAAGAAAAATTTCACAAAAACACGCAAAAAAAAAGCATTTTATTAACGAAATGTAATCTCCTGAATTGTTACAATCCTTAAATTGATGTACTCATTGCCTTATGATTTTTGGAATAAACCCTTCCGTCCACGCCTATGGCGTGGCCACCTTCCCTTTAAAAGGGAAGGAGTTGAAATTTGTTTCCAATTTAAAATTGCACTCAATTTTAATCCTTTTCTATAAAGCTCACCTCTTCCCGAGGCATCGAGATTAAGGAGGGGTACGCCAAGAGCATGTTCAGGGAGGTTATTTTCAAATTTTTATTTTACTTTGAAAAACCATCTGCTTAGCTGATGGCAATGTCCTCTTGGTTTTGCCCACTTTTTTAGACCTGTCAGGTTTTCAAAATCTGACAGGTCTTTTGGTCTGTTTATAATAATCTTGTTGCTTATTGCCGGTTTTAGAAGTTTTCTAAAGCCATTTTCTCAGAAGGTGTGATTTTTATAAATTAGTATAATCATCTTTTTGTTTTTTTGGAATAAACACCCTTCCGTCCACGCCTGTGGCGTGACCACCTTTCCTTTTAAAGGGAAGGAGTTGAAATTTGTTTGCAATTTAAATAGTGTACCATTTTAATTCTTTTCTACAAAACTCCCCTCCTTTTTAAGGAGGGGTGAGACGCGCCATAAGCGCGTCTCGGGGTGGTAATTTTTAAATTTCTTAACTAATACGCTACTTCATTTTGAGGCATAAAATGTGAGTGACTGAATAGTTACATTAATGCAAATTTTAATGTTTTGACGTTTCCTTATAACCGGGCTTTAATGTCATACATAATTGTATTCTCAAACTAGAAAATCTTTCTTTCTGTTACAAATTGTATATTTGCTCGTCTTATTAAAGTAATTAAACCGCCCTATCCTTGGAAACAATCTTATCTTTAAAAAATCTTGACAAAAAATTTGGAGTTGTCCATGCCGTAAATAACCTTTCTTTTGATATTCAAAAAGGAAATGTTTACGGAATTTTAGGCCCTAACGGTAGCGGAAAATCGACTACGCTGGGTATTATTCTGAATGTTGTTAATAAAACTTCAGGCAGCTTTAGTTGGTTTAACGGAGCCATTTCTACACATCAAGCCCTTAAAAGAGTAGGCGCCATTATTGAACGCCCAAATTTTTATCCGTACATGACGGCTACTCAAAATTTAAAATTAATCTGTAAAATTAAAGAAGTGCCTTATGATAAAATTGATGAAAAACTAAAAATTGTCAATTTATATGAGCGCAGGCATAGCAAATTCAGAACCTATTCATTGGGAATGAAACAGCGCTTGGCCATAGCCTCTGCCCTACTTAATGACCCTGAAATATTAATTTTGGACGAGCCTACCAATGGCCTAGACCCACAGGGAATCCATGAAATTAGAAAAATTATTAGGGAAATTGCCGGTCAAGGCACTACCATTTTACTGGCATCGCACTTGTTAGACGAAGTAGAAAAAGTATGTACCCATGTAGTGGTTATAAGAAACGGCAAAAAACTCTATTCAGGGCTCGTAGATGAAATGACAGCTTCTAAAGGCCTTTTTGAATTAGACACAGAAAATCAAAAAGAGTTGCTAAAAGGCTTACTCGAAAAACACGAAGCCATAAGCATTATCAAAGAGGAAAACGGTAAATTCATAGCAGTATTGCAAGACGAATTATCCGCCACAGACTTGAACGTATATCTTTTTAAAAACGGCATTACCCTTTCGCATTTAGTAAAACGTATGCCGAGTTTAGAGCAGCAGTTCTTAAGCCTTACCAATGAAGCTGCTGTTGAAGTATAAAACCCATTAAAATTAACTACCTTATATGTTACGACTTTTAAACATAGAATTTCATAAGCTCAAACACAATAAAGCTAGTAGAGTGTTGATAATCATTTATTTTGCCCTACTAACTTCCGTAGCCCTAGTTGCCGCTATCAAATTTGAAATTGGCCCCATTAATTTTCATGTGGCTGAAATGGGAATTTTCAACTTTCCCTACATCTGGCATTTTAATACCTATATGGCTGCCATTTTTAAGTTTTTCTTGTTGTTGGTCATTGTGTCGATGATGGCAAATGAGTATAGTAACAAAACCTTAAAACAAAACTTGATTGACGGATTGAGTAAAAAAGAATTTATCCTTTCAAAATTTTATACGGTACTTGTTTTTGCAGCGGTTTCTACTCTTTTTGTATTTGTAGTATCTATAATTTTAGGATTGATTTATTCAGATTATACCGAACCTTCTATCATCTTTTCTGACTTAGAATACCTCTTGGCATTTTTTATCAAATTGGTCGGTTTTTTCTCTTTTGGCCTTTTTATGGGCATCTTGGTAAAACGTTCTGCTTTTGCCGTCGGCGCATTATTAATTTGGGCAATTATAGAAGGTTTTGCCAAAGGTTTTGTTTATTGGAAATTTAGGCCTCATGCTAACGATATCATGCAATTTTTCCCCTTAGAGTCTATGGCAAACCTCATCAAAGAACCCTTTACCCGTTTAAATGCAGTACAAAGTGTTGCAAAACAAGTTGGAGAAGATTTATCAAAAGATTATTCCGTTCACTTTACGGATATTGCTATTGTCATTTTTTGGACGTTTGTATTTATTTATCTATCATACCGATTGTTGCAAAAGAGAGATTTGTAAAAGCCGGTACATTATTAAGTAAAAAAGACTAATAACGCTATTTTTTATGATTGATAACGGTATTTTTCCAATCAACTTTTTAGAATCTCTAAACTATTTCATTTCTGCATAGAAACTCTCTACAAATCACTACTTTTGTGAAATGCAATTCAAATTAGAATCTGACTACAACCCTACCGGCGACCAGCCCGAAGCTATTGAACAAATTAGCAATGGCATCCTTACGGGTGAAAAATACCAAACCTTACTGGGGGTTACGGGTTCGGGAAAGACATTTACCGTTGCCAATGTCGTAGAAAAAATACAACGGCCAACTTTGATATTAGCCCATAATAAAACATTGGCAGCGCAGTTATACTCTGAGTTCAAACAGTTTTTTCCGAATAATGCCGTAGAGTATTTTGTGTCGTATTACGATTATTACCAACCGGAAGCCTATATTCCGTCAAGCGGATTGTATATAGAAAAAGACCTTTCTATCAATGATGATATTGAGCGTTTGCGGTTGAGCACCACCTCATCCTTACTTTCAGGAAGAAGGGATGTGTTGGTAGTGGCTTCGGTTTCGTGTTTGTACGGAATCGGCAATCCGGTAGAATTTCAAAAGAATGTCATCAGCATTGAAACAGGCCAAAAAATTGCCAGGACCAAATTTTTACACCAACTCGTTCAAAGCCTCTATTCAAGAACCGAATTTGAAATTAAAAGCGGTACTTTTAAAGTAAAAGGCGATACCATTACCGTTTTTCCTTCTTATGGAGATTATGGTTACCGCATTCATTTTTTTGGCGATGAAATTGAAGAAATAGAAAGTTTTGACATTGTCAATAATCGTGTGATGGAAAAATTTGAGCAATTGAATATTTATCCTGCCAACCTTTTTGTTACCTCGCCGGATATTTTACAAAATGCCATTCACCAAATTCAGGAAGACCTCGTAAAACAAGTTGGCTATTTTAAAGAAATTGACAAACACCTAGAAGCCAAACGTTTAAAAGAACGCACTGAATTTGACTTAGAGATGATACGCGAACTGGGTTATTGCAGCGGTATCGAAAATTATTCGCGGTACCTTGACGGAAGAGCTCCCGGTTCACGGCCTTTCTGTTTGTTGGATTATTTTCCAAAGGATTTTTTAATGGTTATCGATGAGAGTCATGTTACCATTCCGCAAACCCATGCCATGTACGGCGGAGACCGTTCACGTAAGGAAAACCTAGTAGAATATGGATTTAGGCTTCCTGCAGCTATGGACAACCGCCCTTTAAAATTTGAAGAGTTTGAAGCCTTGCAGCATCAAGTGATTTATGTAAGTGCTACTCCGGCAGATTATGAACTACAAAAAACCGAAGGAGTATTTGTAGAACAGGTCATACGGCCAACGGGATTATTAGACCCTGAAATTGAAGTCAGGCCCAGCCTCAATCAAATTGATGATTTGATTGAAGAAATACAAGTTCGTGTAGAAAAAGACGAACGTACCTTAGTAACCACTTTGACAAAGCGGATGGCCGAAGAATTGACCAAGTATTTAAGTAGAATACACATCAGATGCCGTTATATTCACAGTGATGTGGATACCTTAGAACGCGTAGAAATTATGCAAGACTTACGCAAAGGCTTATTTGACGTACTAATTGGCGTTAACTTATTGCGAGAAGGCTTAGATTTGCCTGAAGTATCACTGGTAGCTATTTTAGATGCTGATAAAGAAGGTTTTTTACGCAGCCACCGGTCATTGACACAAACCGTTGGGAGAGCCGCACGAAATGTAAACGGAAAAGCAATTATGTATGCTGATAAAATTACCAAAAGCATGCAACTCACTATTGATGAAACCAATAGAAGGCGTGAAAAGCAGGTAGCTTACAATACTGAGCATCAAATTACCCCTACCCAAATTCAAAAAAGTATCGATAGTAGTTTGTCAAAAAACAATATCTCATCATTTCACTATAATGCGGCTGCTTCATTGGCTGCGGAACAAGCGCTGGAATACCTGCCCAAGCCTGAAATAGAAAAGCGTATCAGAGAACATCAAAAATTGATGGAGCAAGCTGCCAAAGCCTTAGATTTTATTGTGGCTGCCCAATTACGGGATCAGATAAAATTGTTAAAAGACCAATTGTAATTGAGTTGGATTTTTGATGTTTCCATAAACCATAAACAACCCGTTGTGCATTGTGGAAAATTCACTACCATTGGCATTTTGGAAACTATTTTAACTCTAAACGTACAACACAGGTATAAACAATTACTTTTTAAACTTCGCTCTCAGTACAAAAAACAATACCAATCCAATGAGTAGCAAAGGCCAAACATAAATAATTCCTAAAACGATATTTTCTATCAATTGCCAGCCAAAAGCAACGCCTTCTTTTACTTTAGAAAAAAATGTTCTGGTATAACTTTCGGGAGTTTC
>Ga0256841_1000963_pt1 | contig 26894 bp, 20 predicted proteins | sample 356308metaG_FD_185971 | JGI IMG/M metagenome (GOLD analysis project Ga0256841, IMG submission 185971) | Hydrothermal vent microbial communities from Mid Atlantic Ridge, Atlantic Ocean - 356-308 | ecosystem: Environmental > Aquatic > Marine > Hydrothermal vents | place: Atlantic Ocean: Mid...
TATCCGGATTTGTAAATGTATTCGGGATGTTCGGATTGTTGATAACAATTTTTTTATCTTTTGAAAAGCTTATTCCTTACCTTTCAATTTTAGCAGTTTTAATTTTAGTCGTCCGCTCTTCCATCGGGCTTTCAAAGTTCAGAAAAAAATTAAATATAAAACAAATAGGTATATATGAATTTATTTATGGTATTTTGTTTGTTGCGATAGTAGCTCTCGGGTATATTATTAATTTTTAATTCAAGTTATAAGGGAAAATTAAAATGAAATCAAATTACTTAAAAGAAACAATAAAGCATATCGATATTAAGAAGCATAATGTTATTGACTTTATAGAAGATATGAAACATATGGCTTTTTCTTCAAGGGATCTTTACCGAGCTTCTGCCATATATGATAAAATGCTTAACGATAAAGATACAACAATAATCTTAACACTGGCTGGTAGTTTGTTTAGCGCCGGCTTGAAAAAAGTAGTGTATGATTTGGTTTCGAATAACATGGTTGATGTTATAGTTTCAACCGGTGCAATTATGGTTGACCAAGATTTTTTTGAAGCTTTAGGGTTTAAACATTATATCGGTTCGCCTTATGTTAATGATGAGGAGTTAAGAAATTTACATATCGATAGAATTTACGACACGTTTATTGACGAAGATGAATTGAGAATTTGTGATGAAACAACCGCCGTCATTTTTGATTCGCTTGAACCGCGTCCGTATTCTTCCCGCGAACTGCTCTGGAAATTTGGTAAATACCTGCACGAGCACGGAGGTCCCGAAGTTGATGATAGCGTAATTTATGCCGCATACCAAAATAATGTTCCTATTTTTGTACCGGCTTTCTCGGATTGCTCGGCAGGATTCGGAATAGTTATGCATCAAACAAAGAACCCGTATAAACATGTTTCTTTTGATTCCGGTAAAGATTTTCTTGAGCTTACAAAAATTAAACTGAAAAGTAAAGAAACCGGTATTTTTATGGTTGGCGGTGGAGTGCCAAAAAACTTTACGCAAGATATTGTTGTTGCTGCAGATATTCTTAAGGAAGATGCGCCGATGCATAAATATGCCGTTCAAATTACTGTTGCCGATGTTAGGGACGGAGCTCTTTCAAGCTCAACGTTAAAAGAAGCCAGTTCTTGGGGTAAAGTTCAAACAACGTTCGAACAAATGGTTTATTCCGAAGCTACTATTGCTTTCCCCTTAATTGCCGGTTATGCTTATCATAAAGGAAGCTGGAAAGAAAGAAAAGCAAGAGAATATCAGAAAATATTTTAATATTAAATTATAAAAAATATGTGAACTCTTGTATTCCGGGTTGGTGAAATTATATAAAGCAATTTCACAAAGAATATTAAAATTAGTTTTTATTTGGAAAGTAGAATACAGTATAAAGTAAAAATGCCGCATACATTTTATATGCGGCATTCTCTTTGTAAGTATTGAAAATTATTTTATTTATAGTTAGTATCATATGATATTATTTTAAGAGCATCATTTTCTTTTGCTGAGTAAAATTACCGGCTTGAATTCTATAAATATATAAACCGCTCGCAAGATTCGAAGCGTTGAAATTTACATTATAACTTCCGGCAGGTTTTACTCCGTTAACCAGAGTTGCAACCTCATTGCCAATAGCATCGTATATTTTCAGGATTACATTGCTCTTGCGTGAAAGCTTATAATTTATAACAGTACTGGGATTAAACGGATTAGGATAGTTTTGACCTAATTCAAAATTGTTGATTATTAAATTCACTTCAACAACTTTAGAATATGTAAAAGATCCGTCCATATCAATTTGTTTAAGTCTGTATTGGAATTTAGTCCCTCCCAAGGGTTTATCGGTAAATGTATATTTATGCAGTGAATTACTGTTTCCGTTACCTTTCACAAAACCTATCTTTTCCCAATCAACCCGACTTGGTTTAGTTCCGTTTTGATTGAACGGAGCTCGTTCAATTTCGAATCCGTAATTATTAACCTCTGTAGCTGTTTCCCAGTTTAGCTTTGCAATTTCTGAATTAGCAGATGCATTAAAACTTACCAATTCAACAGGAAGAGCAGAACTGGTTGCGAAAACACTTCTTCCGTGTGTAAATGCAAATAACTTGTTTGTCCCTGTTTGTCTAACTAACTCGTCAACCGGTGCAAAGTCCGGCATCCCGCTTCCTTTTTTAACCCAAGTCGTTCCGTGGTCGTCTGTTTGATAAACACCGGTTTCGGTTCCTATGTACAAAACTTGACTATTGCCCGGATCAACAACTAAACTATGAACAGGCACATCAGGTAAATTTCCGGAAATATCTGTCCAGGTTGTACCCTGATCGCTTGAATACCACACATGTTTTGTTGGACTTACTCCATCGTTGTTATAACCGGAATAGCAAACATAAATATGATTTTTATTATTCAGGTCAACGGTTATTCTTCTTACCCAAGCCCCGTTATTACCTGTTGGTGTAATTTCCGTCCAAGTATCGCCGCTGCCTGTAAGGTTTGTTGATTTGAATACTTTGCCGTCTGTAGTTCCGGCAAAACCTAAATATGGTGAAGAGCTGTTAACAATAGTAACCGCACTTACTTTGGCTCCGGTTGAAAGTGTGGAGCTTGAAGCGCTCCAATTTCCCGCTGCATCGGTGGTAACCCATGCATTATCGGAGCCTGCAATTAAAACATCGGAGTTTTCGGGGTTCATTGAAAACGGTGCAATGAATAAACAAACATTTCCATCTCCGGCATCTGTTAAACCGTTTGTAGCATCGTTCCAACTGTTGCCGCCATCAGTAGTTTTGTCAATTTGCAAATAAACATATTCTTCGTAACCGATTTGGGAATTAGATTGACTGATTGCAGCGTAACCGCCGTCACCACCCTGTACTTCCGTCCAATTAGTTCCTGAGCCGTTGTATTTCAAGTGACCGTTGTCTTGCGTTCCGCCTTGATAATTTACGCCGTTTGCTTCCGTTGCACCCCCGTAAAACTGTGTAATTTGCAATCCGTTATTTAATGCAGTCCAACTGGAACCTCCATCGGTGGTTTTGTAAATACCTCCGTCATCACCGTCATAAACAACGTTTGCCGTATTCGGATCGAAAACAATTGCATGGTGATCTGCATGCACAGATGTGCTGGATATCCAAAAAGTTATTTGCGACCATGTATTTCCACCGTCGGTCGACTTCATATCTTCAACTCCACCGACATAAATATTATTGGAATTATGCGGATCAACGGAAATAACATTGTCGTACCATCCTTGGCTACCCAGGTAAGATTGACCGCTGGTTGTTATAAGGTTTCCCGGTTTTGGTAATACCGACCAATTCAATCCTCCATCGGTAGTTTTGTAAATTCCGTTTAGACCATCGTTTGTGCTGTTACCTGCAAAAACAGCGTAGACGGTATTTGCATTGTTCGGGTCTTGCGCCATTGCAATTCTACCGTAATCCGACGTGGGCAGCCCGGAAGTAATTTGAGTCCAAGTTGTACCTCCGTCGGTTGTTCTGTATATTCCGCCAAGGGTACTGCCGTTAGCGTTAGTGGCAAATAAAATTGTAGAGGAAGAAATTGGAATTGCATCCGTACCGTTGAAATAATTTGTTGCGAAGTCGGTCGGACTTATTTTAGTCCAACTGTTTCCGCCATCGGTTGATTTGTACAAACCTCCATCAGTTTTATAGCTTCCCACACCCCCTTTTGAGTTATAGGCGAAAGTAACAGCATAAACATTGCCCGAAGGGTCGATTCTCATTTGTCTTACATCTCTAAACTTCCAAACGTTAGAACCTGTTGTACTTGGTAATAATGTCCATGTTTCTCCAAAATCGGTGGATTTCCAAATACCGCCGCCGTAAACCGCATCAATATTAAACCAGCCTTCGCCGGTACCTGCATAAACAACATCACCGTCGTTTACCATGCTTCCTATTGCAAGCGGGTTACCGTCATCAATTTTTGGTGTCCAAGATGCTCCGCCGTCCGTAGATTTCCAAATACCGCCGGCAACGGCACCTATTAGAATATGGTTGGAGTTTGAAGGACGTACAATAATAGAACGGATTCTTCCGCCAATATTTCCGGGGCCTAATGCAGACCAGCTGGAAATGTTATCAGTTTTGTTTAAACTTCTTACAATTAAATTTTCTTTTGTGTAATTTATTGCTCTCTGGCGTGCAAGAGGGTCAATAGATTCGGATTTACCGCGAATCATGTCAAAGCGGTACCTTGAGGCTCCGTATGGATCGTCTTCTTTACCGGCAGTCGGTTTAAGAAGAGAATAATTGTCTGTCCCTGTATTGTTGATAAATACAAGCATAGTAAGCACAATAATAGCAGCAAATGCAAGTAGATTTGATTTCATATCCCATTCCTATATGTTAATAAATTAGTTTTTTATTTTATCAGAAGCATTTTCCTTGATTGTTCAAAAAGTTGCCCTGATTTATTACTTATTGCTTGGATGCGATATATATAAATACCGCTTGCAAGATTTGTGCCATCAAAGTTAATTTCATGTATACCGGCGGTCTGGTTATCATTTGTGAACGTTCTAACTAAATTACCGAGTAAATCATAAACTTTTACCTTAACATTTGCTGTATTCGGTAAAGAATATTGAATTTTAGTAGAAGGATTAAAAGGATTCGGATAATTTTGTTTGACTTCAAAATTTTTCGGTAACTCGGTTGTTTCTTCAACTCCCGTAACTTTAAAACCGACATAAGCTCTAATTAAATATGTAAAAACGGAATCGCCGGAGTTTGTTAAAAAATACCAATCGGGATTACCCGAAGAGGGTTGATTTAGATAAGTAAAACTGTGATTATTTACATTTGGCTGTTCAGTAACCATAATTCTATTCTGCTGCGGATAAGTGCCTTCAACCACAAATGCGGCGACAAAAGAATTACTTGCATCGATGTTTGCGGAAGTTAAATCAACTGTTATCCAATTCGGCCAAGGTACAGGATAAGGATAAGGCGGTTTTTGTGCAATGTTTGAAGTTACCGTTAAGTTTGGAACCAATACGTTTCCTAAAGGCGTAGGTCTGAGTGTCCCTGTATATTCGTATATTCCTCCGTGTACCGAGCCGGCTTGGCGTAATGCAACTCTAATTGAATCCAATGTGCCGCCGGAAACACCGTCGAATACGACGCATACCGTATCGTTATTGCTTAACGGCAGTACTCCCGTCGGTTCATTTTCATCGTAAGCTAATTCAATACTGCTGGCTTGCCCAGTAGCAGTGTAAGAATACGGGAAAGCCGACGATGTTTCCGGATTTAGAATGGCAAAAGTTATTTTATTAAATGTAGTTCCGAAGTTGCTGTAATTATAGGGTGTATTAGGATTTAACGAATCTATTTCCACAGTATTGTTGTTGTTATATTTAATAACTTTAAACTTAAGCTTGCCGTTTCCGGAATCGTTAAACTGAATTGAAAGATTTTTACCGTGAGAAAACGTTACATAATCTGCTGCCGCTTTTTCAACATTAATTGTAGGCGAAGTGTAATTAGGATTAAGAAGATTTAGCGCGTTTACGTTGTTTACGTTCGGTGTTGTATAACCCCAAGCGGAATTAATGCTTTTATCATTTAAAATGTTTGCCATTAACCAATTTTCAATTGCTCCCTTAAATCTTAAACTAGTAGGATTTGTCAATTTGCTCAAAGCATCGTTTATTCCCGCTATTCCCACCAATGAGCTTTGTACAAACTTTCTTAAGTAATCAATACCAAATTGTTCATACATATATGTTGTAAATCTGGCAGCTCTCGAATAGTCGTTCAGTACAGCGTTACCGGTTCTCCAAGTAAGTAAATATTCGTTAAAATCGTTGTTAAATAAATTTTGCGGATATATAGGATAGCCGCAAAGAACCTCCGCTGTTGTAGAACATCCTTCGTTTAAAAATGTAGTCTGAACGGGTTTTCCCGCAGTACCGTTGTGATAGTTAAAATGAATCATGTGTTGAAATTCATGCGCGGTAGTGCTCATTGCGTCGTTCAATCCGGAAGCAGTGGATAAATTAACGGGATCGGCATCTAAATAATAAATTTCCGCCATATTGCTGTTGGTACCTGCCACTTCATTTACCGAATGAAAATAACCAGCCACAAAACCACCGGAACCGTTATAACCGTCTTTTATATCAAGAATAAGAATAATAATCTTAGGATCATTATCAACATCGGGCGGGTCTCCGAAAGAATCTACATCTGTTTGATAAATTCCTTTATTCGGATCTGCCGGGGTGCTGTTGTCAAATTCATTTTTTATAGCGTCTACATTGGATTGTGAAACCCGGGAATTCCAAATTGCGTCTTCAACAAAAATATAACAATGCGTTCCGATTGCCCTGCAAGTAGAAGGAACCTTATAAAAACTGTTTGTTTGTAAGTTTGATGCAAACCATTCTTTAGTGGAACCTATGGAAAAATTCCATGCAGTGGATTTTTTCAGTTTTAATTTGTTGAAATAATCGGGATTCTTTTTTAAAAATTCGGTTACCTGTCTTTCCGATTTTTCTAAAAAAGGTCTTGCATCTATTTTGTAAGAAATTTTAGCATTATTCTCTTTTGCTTTACTAACAACTTCACTTTGAGCTGTTATTAAAGATGTTACGGTAAGAAGAAGTATCAGAACTATTAAACTTTTTTTCATGTTAAACCTCTAAAAATTTATAATTATTTTTTAATTTTTTCTGTTTTTGTTACTTCCAATTTGATGCCTGTTTTTGTGTCTGTTTTTTTTGTAAAGTATATTTTATACAATTCACCTTGATTTTTAAGAAGTAAATTTTTTGTTTTCTCATTGCAGTCCAGTTTATAAACTGTAGAATCATTAACCTGAAGCCCTAAAACGGTAAACGGTTCATTTCCTACAACGGTTATTTTTCCTTCAACAAAGCTGTTATTCATAAGTTTTTTACCGGATTGGCTGGAAGTGTTTTGTAAATTTTCTTTTGTGCAACCGATTAGTGTAATAAGAAATAGTATCGAAATAAAATATTTTAGATTATTCAAATAACCTCCTTTTTATAAAAAATAAAGGTAAAATTTAATGATGGATTACTTTCAAGTTCAACACAACCCTTGTTTCACTATGAGACGATCGTTAAACGGATGTTTTATTTTAATAAAAAGATTGTAAAGTATATATAATAAAATATATCGAAAATTTTTTAAATATGTTTACCTGAAATTATAGGACAAATTATTACTTCACAAGTGAAATTATTAAATTATGTGTTCTAAAACTTTTTATCCACAATTCTATTTCTTAAGTTTACGAAAAAAGTTTAATTGTGAGATTCAGTAATTCCAAGGAGAGAAAATGTTCGATTCAATAATTTATTCGCAGCGCAGGAAAAATCTTTTACAAAAAATTAGCAACGGAATTATTCTTTTTCCCGGAAATAACAACGTCCCGAGAAATTTCGGTTCGATGTCTTATCCTTTTAGACAAGACAGTAGTTTCCTTTATTATTGGGGATTGGATTTTCCGAATTTATCGGCTTTAATCGATACGGAAACGAACGAAGAAATAATATTCGGAGACGATAGACCCGTTGATGATATTGTGTGGATGGGACCGGACACACCAATGGTTGAAAAAGCGGAAAATGTTGGTGTAAGTGTTGTTAAACCGGGTTTTGACCTTAAAGAATATTTAACAACAGCAATTTCCAACGGGAAAAAAATTCACTATCTTCCTCAATACAGATCAGAAAATGTGTTATTTCTAAGCGAACTGTTGGGAATAAATCCGGCTTATGTAAATAAATATGTTTCTAACGAATTAATAAAGGCGGTTGCGGATCAAAGGTCCGTAAAATCCGGCGAAGAGGTTATGGAAATAGAAAAAGCTCTTGATATAAGTTATGAAATGTACATCACAGCAATGAAAATGATACGGGAGGGACTGACGGAAAAGGAGGTCTGCGGGCATATTGAAAGTATTGCCAATATTCGCGGCGCCGGAGTGTCTTTTGGAACAATCCTTTCGGTCAGAGGCGAAATACTTCATAATGAAAGTTACAATAATACAATGCAAAACGGCGATATGGTTCTTTTGGATTCCGGAGCCGAAACGGATATGCATTATGCCAGCGATATTACAAGAGTAATTCCGGTAAGCGGAAAATTTTCGGACAGACAAAAAGAAATTTATAACGTTGTTTTAAATTCTCAACTTAAAGCAATTAAGATGATTAAACCCGGAATTAAATATAAAGATATTCATCTTACCGCTGCAAAGGTAATTGCCGATGGACTAAAACAATTAGGACTGATGAAAGGGGATATTTCCTCGGCTGTTGAACAAGGTGCGCATGCCTTGTTTTTCCCTCACGGATTAGGTCACATGATGGGACTTGACGTGCACGATATGGAAAGCTTGGGAGAGGATTATATAGGATATGACGATAAAGTTAAAAGAAGTAATCAATTCGGATTGGCATATTTGAGATTGGGCAAAGAATTAAAAGAGGGATATGTGTTAACGGTTGAACCCGGCGTCTATTTTATCCCTGCATTAATAGATCAGTGGAAAAATGAAAATAAATTTGCCGGTTTTATAGATTACGATGAAGTTGAAAAGTACAGGAATTTTGGCGGAATTAGAATAGAAGACGATATTCTTGTTACCGGAGACGGATATAGGGTTTTAGGAAAACCTATTCCAAAAACCGTTGAAGAGGTTGAAGAATACTGCGGCAAGTAAATTTCCCGCAATAAATAAAATTTATATTAAACAAATTTAAAGAATAAAACTATTCAGAATTAATGTCTTTTGAAAATAATAAATACAAGCAATTATACGATTCTCTTAAAAAGAGAATTCCCGATAACCGCTTATATGCAGATGAAGTACGCAGACTTGCTTTTGGAACCGATGCCAGTTTTTACAGACTGATTCCTAAATTGGTTGTAAAAGCGGTAAACGAAGATGAATTGATTTTTGTAATAGGCGAATGTAATAAATTGAAGATCCCTTTCACCTTTAGAACGTCGGGGACGAGTCTCTCGGGGCAAGCCATTACAGATTCTGTTTTAATTAAAATTGACGATTCATGGAATAAATATAAAATTAATGATGACGCATCTAAAATTACTTTAGACCCCGCAATTACCGGCGGGTTTGCAAATGCTTACCTCGCTCCGTTTAATAAAAAAATAGGTCCCGATCCTGCTTCAATAAATGCAGCAAGAATAACAGGCATAGTTTCTAACAATGCAAGCGGAATGACCAGCGGAGTGCTGAAAAATTCCTATCATACAATTGCCGATATTAGAATAATAATGACAGACGGCACTATTTTGGATACGGGCGATAATAAAAGCAGAGAGGATTTTTTAACATCTCATAAAGAGATGGTAAATAAATTGTTAAATCTTTCTTCTGCAGTTAAAAACAACGAAAAATTATCCGGGAAAATACGCCGGAAATTTAAAATAAAAAATACTACGGGGTACAGTATTAATGCATTAATCGACTTTGATGATGTATTTGAAATCATTAAACATTTGATGGTCGGTTCCGAAGGCACATTAGCTTTTATTTCAAAAGTAACATTTAATACCGTTGAGAATCCTCCATTCAAAGCTTCCGCTCTTATGATTTTTAAAAATATAAAATCGGCTTGCACTGCCATTCCATTACTGAAGAATTTACCCGTCGATGCCGCGGAAATAATGGACCGGACAGCGCTTAGATCAGTTGAAGATAAAAAAGGAATGCCTCGGTATCTAAAGGAATTAAGCGGGGAGGCAACCGCCCTTCTTGTAGAAACTTCATCGTACTCGAAAGACGAACTTTGGAATAATATCCGGAATATTACTCAATCGCTTTCGCATTTGAATTTAGAAAAAGAAATTGAATTTACCGATGTAGCTTCGGAATACATAAAATTATGGAATGTGAGAAAAGGTTTGTTTACAAGCGTTAGCAAAGCCAGAAACCCGGGAACTACCGTTATTATTGAAGATGTAAACTTCGATACCGCTAAATTAGCCGATGCAGTTCTGGATTTACAGTCGCTTTTCAAAAAGCACGGTTATAAGAATACAATTATTTGGGGGCACGCTCTTTCCGGAAATATACATTTCGTTTTCTTCCATGATTTTAGTAATCCTGATGAAGTTGTGATATATAAAAATTTTATTAACGATTTGACAAAGTTAGTCGTGGAGAAATATGACGGATCGTTAAAAGCGGAACACGGAACCGGAAGAAATATGGCGCCCTTCGTTAAATACGAATGGGGAGATGATGCTTATGATTTGATGAAAAATATTAAAAAATTATTCGACCCTGAAAATATATTGAGTCCGGGAGTTTTAATTAACAACGACACGGAAATACACATTAAAAATTTAAAACCTCTGCCAATAGCAGATCCTTTAGTCGATAAATGTATTGAATGCGGTTTCTGCGAAAATGTTTGCCCTTCTAAAGATTTAACTTTAACTCCGCGGCAACGGATTGTTGTTTACCGGGAAATTTCCCGTTTATCGGTTGGCCAAAATCATTCTAACCGGTTAACGGAATTTAAACAAGCCTTTGATTATTTAGGCGATAAAACTTGCGCTACGGACGGTCTGTGCGAATTAAGTTGCCCGGTAGATATTGATACCGGAAAATTGATAAAAAAATTACGCGAGAAAGAGAATACTTATAAAGCAGTAAAAACTGCGGAAATAATTGCCAATAATTTGAATATTGTAACGACTGCCGGAAGAGTAGGTCTGAACGTTTTGAATATGACTCGAAATTTATTAGGCGATGACGTTATGCAAAAAACTGCGGATGCTTTAAGAAAATTATCGAATAATAAAATTCCCAAGTGGAATAAAGCTATGCCTAAAGGCGCCGATTTAATTTTAACGGGATCTAAACAAAAGAAAGAACTTAAAGTTGTTTATTTTCCAAGCTGCATAAGCAGAACAATGGGTTTGGCAAATAAAAGCAAAGAAAAAAATTCCCAAAGTACAATCATTCATAAATTACTTGAAAAAGCCGGATATGAAGTAATTTACCCTGATCATTTATCGGGTTTGTGTTGTGGAATGCCGTTTGCGTCCAAGGGTTTTGTACAACAAGCAAACCGGAAAGCAAACGAATTGGAAGTATATTTACAAAATGCATCTAATAATGGCAAAATCCCTGTAGTTTTTGATACTTCCCCTTGCTCTAAAACTATGAAAGATTTTGAAGTGTTAAATAATAACGGACGTTTGAAAATATACGATTCGGTTGAATTTATACACGATTTTTTATTGCCGAAACTTAAGATTAAAAAAGTGGAAAAAACGGTAGCCGTACATCCTGTTTGCAGCGTAACTAAAATGGGTTTGACGGAAAAACTAATTACTATTGCCAAAGCTTGCGCAACAAATGTTGTTGTTCCCGAATACGTTACCTGTTGCGGCTTTGCCGGCGATAGGGGTTTCAATTATCCCGAGTTGAATGAATCGGCGCTAAAAAATCTTAAACCCGAAATTGAAAAACATCATTGTACTGCGGGATATTCCTCAAGTAAAACTTGTGAAATCGGTTTGTCGCTCCACGCGGGTATAAATTATAATTCAATTGCGTACCTTGTTGACGAATGTAGTGAATAAATCTGACCGGTCAATCGTCTTTTTCAAAATTTAATTGAAAGTCTAAGTAAATGCTTAACGTAATAACTGGTTTGCTTCGGGGAAAAATATTAAAATATAGAGATCAATCACTCAAATTTTATCATTAATTATTTATTACGTCTGCTTTTTTAAATTTGATTTTTTCACCGGCTTCCTTTATTACTTCTTCTTCGCTGCCTAATAAATCCTGTAATGTAAGTTTATAAACAACGTTATCAATTGCGTTTTGAATAAGCGACCAAAGAGAACGGGTTGAACAATCTGGTGAATGAGTGCAAACGGAATCAAATCCCGAATGTGTTTTGCAAAAATGTTCGTCGAATAATTTACCGCCGAGTGTTTTGAGTACTTCCCCTATATTTATTTGTTCGGGAGGGCGTGAAAGTGTATAACCGCCTGTATGCCCTCTCTCGCTTTCAAGAAAACCTCCGATTCTTAAAGTCCGTAATAATTTGGCAATATTATGCTGGGAAATTTTTTCCGATTTACTTAACTCGGGTATGGTTTTACCTTTGCCTAAATAGTAAGCTTTTCCTAAATTAATCAGGCATCTAATACCATATTCTTCTTGTGCGCTAAATTTCATATTAAAAGATTTCTTAAAATATCATTTATATAATTAAACCTTTACGTTCTTAATTTATTATATACTTTCTCTTTTTCCGTTTCAATCAAAAACTATAAACAAAAACCAGACTACAAATTTTTAATAAGGTATTGTAATTTCCGCAATTGCATTCTTTGATTAAAATGTTTTTACTCTGCCGAAACATTAATTTTCCCGCAAAGGTATTTTAGAGCCGCACATTTTAGCATGGACTAATTTTTCATAATCTTCCTTTGGAATTGATGGTCCTTTATTCGAACAATGTGCTTCAAAAACCTGAATTAAAATTTCAGCCACTTCTTCCGGCATTCTTCCTTCAATATGATGACGCGGGAGCATAAACAAAACCTTGCCGTTTTTAATTAAAGCCATTGACGGGGAAGAAGGCGGATAGTCGCTTAAAAATTTATTCCTTAATAAATCGACTGCGTCTCTGTCTTGCCCCGCAAACGCTGTTAAATATTGGTCCGGAATCACATGATGTTGTAAAGCCAATGTTGCGCCGGGTCTTGCGCTGCCGGCAGCACAGCCGCAAACAGAATTTATAAAGACGAATTTTGTTTTATTATCATTAGCCGATAAAACTTCGTCAATCAATTCCGGTGTGGTTAATTCCTGAAAACCTACATAAGTAAGTTCGTCCCGCATTGGTTGTACCGCATCGGGATCGTATAACGGTCCCCGTTGATTTATATTAAACATATTTTTCCTTTCTTACTGTTATTATAAAAAACCTAATGTTAGTTTTGCTTCTTCGGTCATCATGTCGGTTGTCCATGGTGGATCCCAAACTAATTGCAAGTCAACGTTTCTAACGCCATATAAATTTTTAATACGTTGTTCAACTTCGCCGGGTAAACTACCGGCAACCGGACAAGCCGGTGTAGTAAGTGTCATCTTAATTTTTACGTCTCCTTCATCGTTAACGTCAAGTTCGTATACCATTCCCAAATCATAGATATTAACCGGTATTTCAGGATCGAAAACGGTTTTTAAAGTTCTTATAACATCGTCTTTTAATTTTTCTTTATCCATAATAACTTTAATTGTTAATGAAACATATTAATTGTTTTGTTTAAGCTTTCGGTAAGAATATCAATTTCTTCCAAAGAATTGTATAATGCAAAAGATGCCCGCGCAGTTGCGGTTAAGCCGTATCTTTCAATTAATGGTTGCGTGCAATGATGACCTGTGCGTATTGCAACGCCATAAGTGTCAATTATAGTTCCAATATCATAAGGATGAATACCGTCAATTACAAAGGAAATAACGGCGCTTTTATTGCCGGCATTGCCTATAATTCTTAATCCCGGTATTTCGCTTAATTTTTCTGTGCCGTATTTAAGAAGCTCAAGTTCATGATTTGCTATATCATTAATGTTAAAAGAGCGTATATAATCTATTGCAGCGCCAAGACCAATAGCGCCAACAATATTAGGGGTTCCGGCTTCAAATTTATGCGGAATATCATTATATGTGGTTTTTTCGAAAGTAACATCGCGAATCATTTCTCCACCGCCTTGGTACGGAGGCAGTTTATCCAGCAACCCGGCTTTACCGTAAAGAACTCCAATTCCGGTTGGACCAAAAGTTTTATGTCCCGAAAACGCATAAAAGTCGCAGCCCAAATCTTGCACGTCAATTTTTTGATGAGCGGTTGCCTGTGCTCCGTCTATTAATACCGGGATATTAAAATTATGAGCTTTATCAACAATTTTTTTAATCGGATTAATTGTGCCAAGTGTATTAGATACGTGTACAATCGAAACAAATTTGGTTTTTTCGTTAATCATTTTTTCGAATTCTTCGAAAATGATTTCGCCTTTGTCGGTAATAGGAATTACTCTAATTTTAATATTCCGTTCATCCCTTAACAATTGCCAAGGAACAATATTGGAATGATGTTCCATGTGTGAAATTATTACTTCGTCACCTTCTTTAAAATAATTTTTACGCGCATAGGCTGAAACCAATAAATTAATCGATTCTGTTGTTCCCCGTGTAAAAACAATTTCGGATGTACTTAATGCATTTAGAAATTCCTTTACTTTTAATCTGGCGTTCTCATAATCATCGGTAGCCATTTCGCTTAAAAAGTGAAGCCCTCTGTGAACATTTGCATTTTCGTTCAAGTAATAATTAGAGATTGTATTAATAACCTGAATCGGTTTTTGGGTTGTAGCCGCATTATCGAAATAGACAAGCGGTTTTCCGTTAACTTCTCTTTTTAAAATAGGAAAATCATCGCGTATTTTTTCCAAATCGAACGGTCTGTAAGACTTTTGCTTAACTTTTCCTGTTGAGATACTTGGTTCGCTCATTGTTAAATTTCGGCTCTGTGTAAATGTTCAAAAATTTGATGACTAAGTGTTTCGCTTAAAGCGCTAATATTAACCGGTTCCAAAACATCGTTTGCAAATGCTCTAATTAACATTGATTTTGCGATATTAGAAGGCACGCCTCTGGAACGTATATAAAAATAAGCGGTTTCGTCAATGTTACCCACTGTTGCGCCGTGTGAGCATTTTACATCGTCGGCGTAAATTTCAAGTTGGGGTTTAGAATCCGCATGTGCATTGTCCGAAAGTAAAATCGATTTATTCGATTGAAATGCGTTAGTTTTTTGCGCCTCTTGCTCAACTAGAATTTTACCGGAAAATACGCCTCTCGAATTATCGTCAAGAATTCCTTTGTATAATTCATTACTCATGCAATTTGGTTTTGCGTGATCGATAAACGTATGCGTATCTATATGTTGATTATCGTTTCCAAGGTATAAACCGTAAAGATGGCTTTCAATAAATTCGCCGTTTAACTTAACGTTTATGTCGTTTCTTACCAACTTACCGCCAAACGAATAAGAATGATGATTTACAATACTTTTTTGTTGTTGTTCAATTTTTGTTGTTTCAATATGATAAGCTTTTTCGCTCTCGTTTTGAAGTTTATAAATATCGATAACAGAATTATCTCCGGCAAAAACTTTAGTAACGAAGTTTGAAAAATATGTGTTATCATAAACAGGGCGGTAATTTGTAATAATTTTAGCTTGACTGTTTTCCCCCGCCACTATTAAATTTCTTGCGGCTGATAAAACGGTTTCGTTTTTGTGACCGGTTAAATAAAGAATTTGAACCGGTTTTTTAAGAATAACATTATCGGGAATAATAACAACAAAACCGTCGTAGGCAAAAGCGGTATTTACCAAATTAAATGTATTGATGTACTCCACTTTTTCAAAATATTGTTTAATTAAATCCGGATCTGTTTCAATCAATTTGTTAAGGCTATTGATTGTAACTCCTTGAGGAATGCCGGATAAATCGGAAAATTCTTCCGAAAAAATTCCGTTAACAAATACCAATAAATGAGAATCAAATCCCGTGTAAAGGGATTGTTTAACCAGACCGGCATTTATTTCCGGATTTCCTGTAAGCAAGGGCGATTTAAACTCATGATTCAGAATGGGCGTTATGTTAGTATATTTCCACTCTTCGTCTTTTAACGTGGGAAAATCCGTATTTTTTAATTTATCAATTGCCTCTATTCTGCTTTCATTAATAAACGAACCGGATTGACCGTTTAATTTTTTCTGAAAGTCAAAAAAATTATCTATGTACCAGCTTTTTGCATTTGCATTTTTTGTTTTAGATGCCATTATGTTAAAACTCCTTCAATATCAATTTATACATTTTGTGTTTCCAAACTTCCTTTCGTCAACCAGTCGTAACCTTTTTCCTCAAGTTCCAAAGCCAAGTCCTTATTACCGGATTTAATTATTTTGCCATGGAATAAAACATGAACAAAGTCGGGCACAATATAATCTAACAGTCTTTGATAATGAGTAACAACTATAACAGCGTTATCATCGGATCTGAAAGCATTAACACCTTGCGAAACAATTTTCAACGCATCAATATCAAGACCGGAATCCGTTTCGTCGAGAATAGCCAGTTTAGGATTAATTGTTAGCATTTGCAGAATTTCGTTTCGTTTTTTCTCGCCGCCGCTAAATCCTTGATTAACTGCCCGGGAGAGCAGCGAACTGTCCATATTCAAAATTTCCGATTTTTCTTTTATCAAGTCCAAAAATTCTTTTGGAGAAAGTTCGGGTTGACCGTTATATTTTCTAATTTCGTTAAGTGCCGTTTGAAGAAACGTAGCGTTACTTATACCGGGAATTTCCACCGGATATTGGAATGCTAAAAACAATCCTTCGCGGGCTCTGTCTTCAGGTGCCATATCTAATAAATCTTTTCCGTTAAACGAAACCGAACCTTCGGTAACTTCGTAACCTTCATGTCCGGCAAGCACATTAGCCAAAGTACTTTTCCCCGATCCGTTAGGTCCCATTATTGCGTGAATTTCCCCTGCATTAACTTTAAGATTTATACCTTGAAGAATTTCCTTACCTTCAACGTTTGCGTGTAAATTTTTAATTTCTATCATTTTCTTATATCCTTTATATTTATTAAATTTTTAACCGACACTTCCTTCCAAACTGATTGCCAATAATTTTTGAGCTTCAACGGCAAATTCCATTGGAAGTTCTTTGAATACTTCTTTACAAAATCCGTTAACAATCATATTAACCGCATCTTCAGTTGCAATTCCTCTTTGATTAAGATAAAATATTTGATCTTCGCTAACTTTTGATGTTGTAGCTTCGTGTTCGACAATTGCGGTATCGTTATCAATTTCCAAATAAGGAAATGTATGAGCGCCGCATTGGTTTCCCATTAGCATGGAATCGCATTGTGAAAAATTACGTGCGCCTGTAGCATTTTTTGTAACTTTTACCAAACCGCGGTAGGAATTATCGCTTTTACCGGCTGAAATACCTTTTGAAATTATTGTGCTTTTGGTATTCTTTCCGATATGAATCATTTTCGTTCCGGTATCTGCCTGCTGATGATTATTTGTAACGGCAACCGAATAAAATTCACCGACTGAATTATCGCCTTGAAGAATACAGCCGGGATATTTCCAAGTAACTGCGGAACCGGTTTCGACTTGCGTCCATGAAATTTTGGAATTATTACCTCTGCAAGCGCCTCTTTTGGTCACCAAATTATAAATTCCTCCTTTTCCGTCTTTATCGCCCGGATACCAATTTTGAACCGTCGAATATTTAATTTCGGCATTTTCAAGAGCAATTAATTCGACTACGGCGGCATGCAGTTGGTTTTCGTCGCGCATCGGAGCCGTACACCCTTCAAGATAACTAACGTAACTGTCGTCGTCTGCTATAATTAAAGTCCTTTCAAACTGACCGGTATTAATTGCATTTATTCTAAAATAGGTGGAAAGTTCCATTGGACACCTTACCCCTTTGGGAATATAAGCAAACGAACCGTCGCTGAAAACAGCCGAATTTAGTGCCGCATAATAATTATCTGTGTAAGGAACAACCGAACCCATATACTTTTTAACCAAATCGGGATAATTTTTAATTGCTTCCGAAATGGGGCAGAAAATAATTCCTTTTTCGGCTAAAGTTTCTTGAAATGTAGTTGCAACCGAGACGGAATCGAAAACAGCGTCAACCGCAACTCCGGCAAGAACCTTTTGCTCTTCCAAAGGAATGCCCAATTTTTCAAATGTTTCTAAAAGTTCGGGATCGACTTCGTCTAAACTTTCGTATTGCGGTTTTTGTTTGGGAGCGGCAAAATAACGTAATGCTTGATAATCTATTTTGGGAAATTTTACTTTCCCCCAATGAGGTTCTTCCATGGTTTTCCAATATCTGAAAGCTTTTAATCTCCACTCGGTCATCCATTCCGGTTCTTCCTTTTTAGCGGAAATTTTTCTGATAATTTCTTCATTTAATCCTATTGGAAATTCTTCTTCTTCTATATCGGTTACAAATCCCCATTTATATTCGGATTGTGTTAAATCCTCAACAACTTTCATTTCATTATTTTTGTTTTCTTCCGGCATTTCTTATCCTTAATGTTAAAAGACATATTTATTTTTTAGGTTGAGACGAAACGTAATCAATCTTGCAAAAAAAGTCAAGATTAAAATTATTGCTAATCACCGGATAATATTTCCTTCGTTTTCAAGGGGAATTCGAGATATTTTATGCCTTTTTGATAAAATTTCCGGAAAGCAAATGGTTTTAAACGGATATGAAATTTATTTATGATTTTTCAGATTCGGTAATTTCTCTTGTATGAAGAATTTCAAATAATAAAATTCCCGCAGCAACCGAAACATTAAGGCTTTGAATTTTTCCTTTCATCGGAATTTCAACTAAAAAATCACAATTTTCTGCTACTAATCTTCTTATTCCTTTTTCCTCGTTTCCAACGACTAAAGCAATCGGTCCCGAATAATCGATTTGAGTGTAGTTTTTAGAATTTCCTAATTTTGATCCCACAATCCAAAAATTTTCCGATTTAAGTTTTTTGATAACTTCAACAATATTCGATTGTCGTGAAATTTTTAAATGTGAAACTGCGCCGGCTGAAGTTTTATTAACGGTTTCGTTAATTGGTGCGGTATTTCTCGAAGATATAAAAACGCCGTCAACTCCGGCACATTCGGCTGTTCTTAAAATTGCGCCTAAATTGTGAGTATCTTGGACCGAATCGATAATTAAAACAAGAGGGTCAGATTTGTTTTTTATTAAATCGATAATTTCACCGTACGTTGAAAAATTAATGCCGGAAGCGGTTGCGATTACACCTTGAGTATTTTTTCCGGGGAAAAGTTTGTTAAATTTCTGCGGAGATAGTTGAGAGACTTTAACATTCTTTTTTTTTGCCAGTTGTTTAATTTCGGCCAATATTTTGGAATGTTGACCGTACAAAATGAAAACTTGGTCAATTTGTTTTCCGGATTTAAGAGCTTCTAATACAGGTTTCCTCCCGATTATTTTTTCCAATTTTTATCTCTTAAATAATCACTTGGATAATTTTCTTTTAATTTCGTTAATATCGGAAAATTTTGTTTCTACTTGAGTTCCGTCTTCCATATTTTTCACAACAACATTCCCGTGTTTAAATTCATTGCCCCCTACCATAATAACAAAATTGGAGTTCAGTCTGTTAGCTTCGCGCATTTGTGCTTTAACGCTTCTCGATAAATAATCATGTTCGGTGGTTATTCCGTTGTTTCTAAGTTGAGAGGCGAGTTTAAATACTTCGGATTCTTTATCTTGATCGATTCTTACAATATAAACATCTATTTTTTGTCCGGAAGAATCCATACAATTTTCATTTTGGCAAGCGAGAAGAATTCTTTCCATACCGGCAGCAAAACCTGTTGCAGGAGTTGGTTTGCCTCCGAGTTGTTCAATCAAAAGATTATATCTGCCGCCTCCGCACAAAGCGCTTTGAGATCCGATTTTAGGGCTTATTATTTCAAATGTTGTGTTGGTGTAATAGTCCAAACCTCTAACTAACTTTTCATCAACGGAAAAGTTCAAACCTATTAAGTTCAGGTATTTTTTCACTTCTTCAAAATGGGAAAGGTCTTGCCCGTCTAAATAACTTAAAATTTTAGGAGCTTGGTTCATTATAATTTGATCTGTTTCGTCTTTACTGTCGAAAATTCTTAAAATATTTGAATTGAATCTTTTTTTACTATCGTCGGAAAGATCACTAAATTTTGATTTTAAATATGATCGTAGCTCATTTTTATAAATTTCGCGGGATTCGGGCGTACCGAGAGAATTAATTTTAATCTCTAAATTTTTCAATCCGAAATTAACCAACACGGAATATGAAAGCTCAATCATTTCGGCATCCAAAGCAGGATCGTTACTTCCTATAGCTTCTGCTCCGAATTGATGAAACTGGCGCAGCCTTCCTGCCTGAGGCCGTTCCTGCCGGAACATTGGTGAAATATAATACATTTTGAGAAAATTATATTGTTTGCCCAAGTTATGTTCCAGATATGCTCTTACAACTGATGCAGTCATTTCCGGTTTAAGCGTAATGCTGGTGCCGCTTCTATCTGTAAACGTGTACATTTCTTTACTTACAATATCCGTAGTTTCTCCAATGCCGCGGCTGAACAACGAAGTTTCTTCAAAAACCGGAGTTCTTATTTCACGGTAGTTGTATAGCTTCATCCGGCTTTCTATTAAATTTTCCAGTCTTCTCCAATTGTTAATATCATTAGGCAGAATATCTTTGGTTCCGGTAATAGCTTTAATCATAATAATCAGTTTTAGAATTTGAGAAATGTTAAAAATTAATTATGAAGTAAATATAACTTTTCTAAATTGGCAATTCAATTTCGGAATGATTTTAAAGGTTTGCCGGCACATTAAAATTTATTTTCTTCTTCTACAAATATATTGTACATTTCGTCGGCTGAATCCGAGACTAACAATTGTTCCCTGAAAGAGTCGTCATTCATCATCCGTGAAATTCTACTTAGCAATTTAATATGAGCAGCCACCATATTTTCTTTACCTACAAGAAGAAAAACAAGGCGAACAGGTTGACCGTCTAATGCTTCAAAATCAACAGGTTGAGGAGTTTTCCCGAATGCCGCAATGGTTTCTTTTACGCTGTTGGTTTTTCCGTGAGGAATTGCGAATCCTTTTCCTACACCGGTAGACATTATCTTTTCCCGTTCATGAACGGTTTGCCGAACGGCTTCCAAATCAATTACTCTTTCATCGCCTTCAAATAAATTAATAAGTTCGTTTATTATTTCTTTTTTGTTTGATCCTTTAAGCTCAGGTACTATTTTATCTTTGTGTAAAATTTCTGAAATTTTCATTCGGTTATCCTTAATAACAAAATTATATTAACTACTAAACTTATAAAAGGACAACATCATTATCAATTTTATAATTTAAATAAATATCCGAATTCCAAGCTATTGTAATTGTTTACTAAATCTAAAACAACTATTTTTTGTTAGAAGAAAAATTTAAAGAGGTTAATATGGACATTCAAGGAAAAACAGTTTTGGTTTTAGGAGCTTGGGGATTGGTGGGAAATGCCGTTACCCGGAAATTAATTGACGAAAAACCGGAAAAAATTATTGTTACTTCTCTCAGAAAAAAAGAAATTGAAGAGGAAATTGAAAGGTTGTACAAAGAACATCCGCAAGTTCCGGAAGGATATTTTATTCCATGGTGGGGAAATATTTTTGTGAGAAATGAATTCAAAGATACCGATCGACTTGAATTACTTAACAATCCGGATAAAAGAAAAATTTTGATGGAAGATATAATGGAAGAAATGACTTCCGAAATATTGGAGCAATCGTCAATATTCAATTTGTTAAACACTTACAAACCGGATATAGTTATTGATTGTATCAACTCGGCTACGGGAATTGCTTATCAGGACCTGTACACAACCTATCACAGAATTAAAGCTTTATTAACAAATAATCCCTCTAAAGAAGAAATTATTGAAGAAACGGAAAAATTGATTTGTACTCAGTATATCCCTCAACTTATCCGTCATGTGCAACTTCTTTATAATTCGATGAACCGGATCGATTCAAAAATTTATATTAAAATAGGCACAAGCGGAACCGGCGGAATGGGATTAAATATTCCATATACGCACAGTGAGGAAAAGCCTTCCAGGGTTCTGCTTAGTAAATCCTCGGTGGCGGGCGCGCATACTTTGCTTTTGTTTTTAATGGGAAGAACACCCGATGCTGCCATTATAAAGGAAATAAAACCCACCGCCGCTATTGCTTGGAAAAGAATTGCTTACGATGAAATTAAAAAAAGGGGAAAGCCTATCCGGTTGCTAAACGTTAGCTTTGACGAAGCCGTGAAATTAGAAGGTAAATTAAAATTGACTCTGGATAAACCTTTTACGCAAAGCGGTGAAACATTAAAATCCGTTTTTATCGATACCGGAGAAAACGGAACATTTTCGAGGGGCGAATTCGAAACAATTTCGGCTCAAGGTCAAATGGAATATGTTACACCCGAAGAAATTGCCGAAGATGTAATTTATGAAATTAAAGGCGGAAATACCGGTCACGATATTATTAATGCATTGGATAACGCTACTTTGGAACCGACATACCGCGCAGGATATTTGCAGCATACGGCGGTAGAAAAATTAGAAGAGTTGGAAAAAATTCATTCGGTTAATAGCGTGGCTTTCGAATTATTAGGTCCGCCAAGACTTTCCAAACTTTTACACGAAATTAATTTGTTAAAACAAACAAACGGATCGATGAAAAAAATATTGGATAAAGAGCCGGCTGAACTTTCTGCGGAAATTCACGAATATTTGAAGGAAAACGAGGCTTTACGAAGTGAAATAATTTCTATCGGGATTCCTATTTTATTGCCCGACGGTAAAACGTTATTGCGAGGTAATGAAATTAAAATTCCGCCTTTCAGAGGGAAAAACGAGATTGAAATAACCGGAGATAAAATAACACTTTGGGCAAACGACGGGTGGGTTGATCTGAGAAAAGAAAATATGCTCGTTTGGCAAAATAGATTAAAATTAATAATTGAAGAAGCCGAAGCTATTCCGGAATCGGATACAAGCTCGATGCATGTACGAACAAAAAGATATTGGAATAACTTCGAGGAAATAAATATCGGTAAAGTGGTTAGTTGGATATTTATTTACGAAGAGCGCGGGAAAAGAATGAAATCGTAATGCAAACTTGTTGATTAGATGAGAATAAATATTAGTTCTAATTCCATTTATTAAAATTAAGATATTGTAAATCTTTATTTAGATATTTTTTTATTAATAATATCTAAATCAAAAGAAACAGCGGATATTGTAGCTTAGTTCCGAGAGGACTAAATAACCAGATTCAATTCTGCCGGTTGCTGGTAAATATAAATTCGAAATCAAAACTTATTTTAACGGAAGATTACTAACTTAAAAATTGACGGTAATTTAGTTCTTAATGTAAATTCCGCAAATTATTTTAGAATCGCCGGAATGAATATTATACGTCAAAAAAAGAATAATTAAGTGAAGTATTAACAAGGCAGCGTAAATTATAGTAATGCAAAAGAAATAAAATGTAGCTAATAATAATCTATGAAAAAACACAACGACAGAAATTTCGTTATAGCAATTGTAATAATATCCTGGTTGTATGCCTTTATAAGATATAATATTTTAAAAGGGATTGCATTTGCGCATCTTCCGCTTTATGTAACCAATAAGTCGATGGCAATAAGCGCAATAATTATATTAAGCACTGCTGCCATAACATTTGGTGAAGAAGGGGAAAAAAGCAGGAATTACCTTAATACAATTGGATTTCTTCTTGTTATTTTGCACGTAATTATGTCTGTAGTTGTTTTAAATAAAAGTTATTTTGATACAATGTTTTACAAAGGAAGACTGACTGCCTTAAGCGAATTGGCGCTGTTGGTTGGTATTTTAGCATTTATAAGTTTTTTTATTTTATTCTTAAACAGAATAGCTTCCGATAAATTCCGCACAACATTGGGCCTTATATTTAATAATAATTTTATTTCGATATTGGGATTGATTTTTCTTCTTTTTCACACTTTTTTTATCGGGTTTAAAAGTTGGTTGAACCCTGAAAAGTGGCCCGGGTATTTACCGCCTATCACATTGATAGGATTTGTGATAGGCGTTATTCCTTTAGTTACAAAATTTGCAAAACGGGAAAAAACCAAGCGTCGATAATTGTTAATCCGGAAACGGAAAAATTTGCAAACTTATTCTACATTAGCATCTATAAGAATAAATCATGCGGTTTAAAAATTCGGTGTAAATTTTTTGCCTTTATGAAATTCACAAATTATTCTCGCTGCCTCTGCGGGATCATCGGTAATTGAAAATAAATCCAAATCTTCGGGACTTATATACCCGTCTTTTAATTGTTTTTCCTTTACCCATTCTATTAAAGAATTCCAATATTCGCTTCCCATAAGCACAACAGGGAACTTTGTAGTTTTACCGGTTTGAATTAAGGTTAAAACTTCAAAACTTTCGTCTATTGTTCCGAAACCGCCGGGCATTAAAATGTATCCTTGCGCGTATTTGAAAAACATTAATTTTCTTACAAAGAAATATCTGAAGCTCAAAAGTTTGTCTTTATCAATATACGGATTTGCATTCTGCTCGTGAGGTAATTCTATGTTTATTCCGGTTGAGCTTCCGCCGGCTTCTTTTGCTCCGCGGTTTGCGGCTTCCATTATTCCGGGTCCGCCGCCGGTAATTATACCAAATCCTTTCTTTACTATTTCTTTTGCGACTTGTACCGTAAGTTTATAATACTTATGATCGGGCTTTACACGCGCCGAACCGAAAACTACAATACTCGGTTTTATTTTAGACATTTGTTCAAAGCCTTCTACAAACTCAGCCATTATTCTAAAAATTCGCCAAAGGTCTTCCTGGGAATGTACCAATTGTTCTTCTATCGTAAAATTATCCGGTTTGTTTTCCATAAAAGTATTCCTTTAATTATTGGGTTTCAAAAATATTATTTTTCGTAAAGTTGAATTTATTAATTATTTTTTAGAAAAAAGAATTTTGCCGGGTTAAAAATATTTGACGGTTATTGTAACACATTCATATATTAAGTCGCAATTTCCGTATATTATATTTTTATTCATATTAGGGTAAAATAATTTCGATAGTAAATTGATAACTAATTTATTTTGGAATTTTATTGACTGCAGCATACAATAAATTTATTACGGATCGTGATGAAATTATCGGCTATACACAATATTATCACGAGTTTTACAGCGTTTACCTAAAGAACGAAAGGGATATAATTATTTGGTTTCCCCCTTCTTATTTAGAATCTCATAAAGAATATCCGGTGTTGTATATGCACGACGGGCAAAACCTGTTTAACCCGCATACTTCTTATATAGGTTACGATTGGAAAATTGACGAAACCGCAACTGTATTGATGGAAAAAAATTTAATTGAAGAATTTATTATTGTAGGAATTTATAATACTAAGGACCGTTTGGAAGAATATAACTTCTTTACGCAAAATGGTAAAAATTATGCGAACTTTATTATTAAAGAATTAAAACCTTACATAGATGAAAAGTACAGGACCTTAACCGGAAAGAACAACACTGCAATTATGGGGTCTTCAATGGGAGGTTTAATTTCGTTCCAACTGTACTGGAATTTTCCGGGTGTATTTAATAAAGCAGGCTGCTTGTCAAATTCTTTTTGGGTTGACAATGGAGCGGTTTTCGAAATGGTAAAAAGTAATCCTAAAATAAGAAAAAATTCTAAACTGTATATTGATTGCGGCACTTTGGAAACCGAACTTATTGATGATTATAAAAAAATGTGTGAATTACTGAAGGATATTGGATACGAAGAGGAAAAAAATCTTAAATGTTTTCTTCAAGAAGGCGGCAGGCACTCGGAGTACGATTGGGCAAACCGGGTTCATATTCCGTTAGAATTTTTGTTCGGAAGAAACAGATAAGAAAATTCAAGCAGTTTGAAAATGACTAATGCCCGCGTGGCGAAATACGGAAATTTCAATATTAAAATATAAGAAACCGTTTTGGTTTTGTAATACCTTATCTTGTTTTATGATGTATTTCTGCAGTTAAGCCGGATAGAATTAAAATTAAAATCAACCGGTTTTATTCCAAAAATTTATTCAACCGTTTTGTAATATTAAAAGTAATTAATTTTTTTTCTTTTAAAGGAAAACACAAAGTGAAAAGAAGAAATTTCATCAAAAGTATTTCAATAGCAAGCGCCGCCGGAATTAGCCTGCCTGTAAATTATTATGCCTCAATTAATAAGGGAAAAAGTAGTAAAAAGAAATCAATTAAACCGGAAAGGTTAAAAAAGGGAGATACAATAGGATTGATTACACCGGGCAGTTTTATAACTGAAGAAGAATTGAAAGAGTCGGTTGAAAATCTGAAAGCCTTGGGATTTAATGTGAAATATTCCAAAGCAATTTTAGATCGTTACGGTTATCTTGCCGGTAAAGACGAAATTAGAGCCAATGATTTAATGAATATGTTTGCCGATAAAGAAGTCGACGGTATTATGTGCGCGCGCGGCGGTTACGGTTGTTCAAGAATTTTACCGCTACTTGATTATGAAATTATTAAAAATAATCCGAAAACAATTATTGGATACAGTGATATTACGGCGTTACTTTACGGGATTTATGCAAAAACCGGACTCGTATGTTTTCACGGACCTGTGGGAATTTCGACGTTCAACGATTTTTCAATTTATAATTTTCGGAATGTGTTGATGAATCCTTCCAAACGGTTCAATATGATAAGTGTTGCGGAAAAAGAAGATGCTGATTACCAAATTACAACTATCCGTTCCGGTATTGCCGAAGGTGAATTGGTCGGCGGTAATTTATCAATTGTTGTTTCTTTAATAGGCACACCTTACGATGTTGACACGAACGGAAAAATTCTCTTTCTTGAGGAAGTTGGAGAAGAACCGTATAGAGTTGACAGAATGCTAACGCAAATGATAGAAGCCAATAAATTCAAGGGTTTGAAAGGTATTGCCCTTGGAGTATTTAAAAATTGTGAAGTAAAAAAAGATGATCCTTCATTTAAAACATCATTTACATTGAAAGAAGTTTTACAAGACTGTCTATACGGATTAGGTATTCCGGTAATTTACGGTTTGTCATTCGGACATATTGAAAATAAGTTTACACTTCCGCTCG
>Ga0256841_1000964_pt1:0-2500 | contig 26892 bp, 22 predicted proteins | sample 356308metaG_FD_185971 | JGI IMG/M metagenome (GOLD analysis project Ga0256841, IMG submission 185971) | Hydrothermal vent microbial communities from Mid Atlantic Ridge, Atlantic Ocean - 356-308 | ecosystem: Environmental > Aquatic > Marine > Hydrothermal vents | place: Atlantic Ocean: Mid...
TGAAAACTTTTTTAAAGAGAAATAAGAGAAAGAAAATATTAATAATGCCAGTTGGAATTTCCAGTTCAGGAAAAACTACTTTTTACAAAAATATAAAAGATGAATTTGAAATTGAGTATTTATCTTTTGATAAAATCAGAATAGATTTTTATCTTGAGAAATTTCCAGAGTTAAAAAATAAAACTGTAAGGGAAATATATAAAAAAGCATATTTTTATGCGTCTGGAAATAAACTTAAACCTTTAAAATTATTAAAGAAAAAAATAATTAGTACAGATAAAAATGTTATCTATGTTGACAATACTAATTTAAAAAAGAAAACAAGGAATAAGATTTTGTGTATTTCACAGAATTTTATAAAAATAGGAATTTATTTTGATATTTCTTTAGAAGATGCAATTGAAAGACAAAAATTAGAAAATAGAGATAAATACATATCTCCAAAATTAATCAAGGAACAATACTCAATGATAGAAGAGCCAACAATTGGTGAATTTGATATCCTGTATAAACAAAAAGTAAAAACCCTGGCACCGACCTACTTTTCCGACCGGTTTCCCAGCCAGTATCATGGGCGCGGAGGAGCTTAACTGCCGGGTTCGGAAAGGGACCGGGTGTAACCTCCTCGCTATGGGCACCAGGGGAAGGCAAAATAATAAGAGGAAGAGATTAAGAAGTAAGAGGCCAAGCCACACGGGCGATTAGTACTGCTTGGCTCCACCCATCACTGAGCTTCCACCTGCAGCCTATCAACGTGGTAGTCTCCCACGGCCCTTCAGGCACAGAAGTGCGGGATACCTAATCTTGAGGTGAGCTTCACGCTTAGATGCTTTCAGCGCTTATCTCGTAGTAGGATAGCTACCCGGCGCTGCCCTTGGGGGACAACCGGTACACTAGAGCCTACCCCACTCCGGTCCTCTCGTACTAGGAGTGGCTCCTCTCAAGTATCCTACGCCCATGGCGGATAGGGACCGAACTGTCTCACGACGTTCTGAACCCAGCTCGCGTGCCGCTTTAATGGGCGAACAGCCCAACCCTTGGGACCGGCTACAGCCCCAGGATGCGACGAGCCGACATCGAGGTGCCAAACCCCGCCGTCGATGTGAGCTCTCGGGCGGGATTAGCCTGTTATCCCCGGAGTAGCTTTTATCCGCTGATCACATGCCCTTCCACACGGAACATGTGGGTCACTAAGCCCTGCTTTCGCATCTGCTCGACTTGTCAGTCTCGCAGTCAGGCACCCTTATGCCTTTGCACTCTAAAGGTGGATTTCCGACCCACCTGAGGGTACCTTTGGGCGCCTCCGTTACCTTTTAGGAGGCGACCGCCCCAGTCAAACTGCCCGCCTGACACTGTCCCTGCGGAGGATAACTCCGCTAGGTTAGATTACCCACGGGCCAAGGGTGGTATCTCACCGGCGGCTCCACCCCGCCCGAGAGCGGGGCTTCTCAGCCTCCCACCTATCCTGCGCAAGGCGCGCAGGCAATCAATGCCAGGGTACAGTAAAGCTTCACGGGGTCTTTCCGTCCAGCCATGGGTAGTCGGCATCTTGACCGACACTACAATTTCGCCGGGACTCTCCTTGAGACAGCGTGGGGATCGTTGGACCATTCATGCAGGTCGGAACTTACCCGACAAGGAATTTCGCTACCATAGGACCGTTATAGTTACGGCCGCCGTTTACCCGGGCTTCGGTTCAGGGCTTGCACCCATCCCCTTAACCTACGGGCACTGGGCAGGTTTCACACCGCATACGTCCTCTTACGAGTTTGCGCAGTGCTGTGTTTTTGGTAAACAGTCGCCCCCACCTGGTTTCTGCGACCCGCTTCCGCCACAAGGACGGCATGCGGGCACCCCTTATCCCGAAGTTACGGGGTCAATTTGCCGAGTTCCTTAAGGAGAGTTACCCCGACCGCCTTAGGCTACTAACCCAGTCCATCTGTGTCGATTTGCGGTACGGTCGGCTGTGTTTCAACAGCCGCGACGTTGTTTCTTGGCAGCCTGGGGTCACCCCCGTTGAGGGAGCACGAGGCTCCCTCTCCCCATCACCTTTCAGGCTGAATGAGGGACGGATTTGCCTATCCCTCACCCTACGGGCTTAGAGGAGGCAATCCATAGCCTCCCGGGGGCTACCCTTCTGCGTCACGCCTCGGCCTCCACACAGCCGGCACAGGAATATTAACCTGTTTCCCATCGGCTACGCCTTTCGGCCTCACCTTAGGGTACCGGCTAACCCGACCCTGATTTACATTGGATCGGAAACCTTGGACTTCCGGCGGACAGGTTTCTTACCTGTCTTCGCTGCTACTCATGCCAGGATTCTCACTACCCAGCAGTCCATCACTCCTCACGGTATGACTTCAACCTGCTGGGTACGCTCCCCTACCGATTGCCGTAAGGCAATCCCGTAGCTTCGGTGGTATGCTTAGCCCCGTTAAATTTTCGGCGCAGAGTCCCTCGACGAGTGAGCTGTTACGCACTCTTTAAAGGATGGCTGCCT
>Ga0256841_1000964_pt1:5000-26892 | contig 26892 bp, 22 predicted proteins | sample 356308metaG_FD_185971 | JGI IMG/M metagenome (GOLD analysis project Ga0256841, IMG submission 185971) | Hydrothermal vent microbial communities from Mid Atlantic Ridge, Atlantic Ocean - 356-308 | ecosystem: Environmental > Aquatic > Marine > Hydrothermal vents | place: Atlantic Ocean...
TATCTTCCCCACTGACAGGTGTTTACACCCCGAAGGGCTTCGTCCACCACGCGGCGTTGCTGGGTCAGCCTTTCGGCCATTGCCCAATATTCCCCACTGCTGCCCCCCGTAGGGGTGCGGGCCGTGTCTCAGTCCCACTGTGGCCGACCATCCTCTCAGACCGGCTACCCGTCGTTGCCTTGGTGAGCCATTACCTCACCAACAAGCTGATGGGACGCAGCCCCATCCTGAGGCGCCCGAAGGCCTTTGGAATCACATCAGAAAACATGATTCATTATTGGGTATTAGCCCCGGTTTCCCGGGGTTATCCCCATCCTCAGGGTAGGTTAGCTACGTGTTACTCACCCGTTCGCCACTCGCCGGCAGCCCCCGAAGGGGCTCCGCTGCCGTACGACTTGCATGTGTTAGGCACGCCGCCAACGTTCGCGCTGAGCCAGGATCAAACTCTCCAAGAAAATCTGTTTGAACCTTCGCACTTTCGGCTCTCCTATTCAATTGCCAAGTAACCTTTAGCTCAACCGCTTAAAGCAGGTGTGAGCTTTAAACAGATAATCAGTATATCTATTTTTTTTATCTTTGTCAAGACTTTTTGTCTGTTTCAAAAACGGCTTATTAATCTATTCCGTTTTCTCCGTATGTCAACCCTTATTCATTTTGCGGATATCTATTATATCCTTTCTTTTTGCCTTGTCAAGTGTGTTCTCATCATGGTTTTTAAGTTATTCAGTTTAATAATTTTTATAGGTTGTATTTTTGTTTTGAAATTTCCCATAGAGCTATTGCTGTAGCTGAAGATACATTAAAAGATGTTATTTTACCTTGCATTGGAATTGTTGCAATTAAATCAGATGAGTCAAGCACTGATTTTGAAACTCCCTTTCCTTCTGAACCTAAAACCACTGCAAGAGGAAAAGGATAGTTTATTTTATGGACAGGTTTTCCACCTTTTTCAACGGAAACTACCCATCCACCGTGTTTTTTAAATTTGTCAAGGAATTTTTTTAAGCTACTTACTTTTGTTATAGGTAGATGGAAAACGGCGCCTGTAGATGCTTTTACGACTACTTCATTTATTGGACTACTTCTTTCTGAAGGTAATACTATTCCATAAACTCCCAAAACTTCAGCTGTTCTTATCATATTCCCTACATTTTGTGGGTCTGTTATATGGTCTAAAACAAGGAGTATTCCCTGTTCTTTTATTGTGTTTTCTATTAAATCATTTTCATCTGCATACTGGACTGGGCTTATTAATGCTACAACCCCTTGAGTTTTTTTTGTTCCTGCAAGTTCTTCTACTTTTTTTCGTGGAACTCTCTGGATTTTAATTTTTTTCTTTTCTGCTAATTTAACTAACTCTTTTGGAGGATGGGAGTCATGGGCTACTAATATCTTTTCAAGACTTTTTCCTGATTTAATTGCTTCTATTATTGGGTTTCTTCCCCATATAATAAATTTTTTGTCTTTCAATTTTCTACCTGTTTAATGTCGTCTAATTTCCAGTTTAAAGTTTTCCCAACAAAAGCCCAATACTCCGTTATGTTTACAGGGTTTTTATCAGAACCTTCAATGATATTTCCATTTTTATCTATAATGTAATCTATCAAAGAAGCATTTATTTTTACTATTACCACTTTTTGGTTATTTTCTTCTTCCACGTGAACTATTTCTATATCTTTAATTTCTATGTCTTTGACTATATTTTTTAATCCTTTTTCTTTTAGTTCTTTTAGTTGTTTATTTAGATAATCATACATTCTGTCAGTTAAGAAGTTTTTCACAGGAGATAAATCCCCAATTGACCATGCTTCTTGAAGTTGAATGAATATATTTTTTGTTAAGTTTTTTATAAGTTCTTCATTGATTTGTTCTGACGTTGATGTTTGGATTTGTTTATTTTCTTCTCTTTCTTGAAAAGGAATATTTCCAATATTTGTAGAAGCTTGAGGCTGTTTTGCTTTTGAGAAAGCCCTAAATATAAAATATATAATTAAACCAATAAGTATGATTTCTAATAATCCCGGTGTTCCAAAGTGAAGTCCATTTCCCATTAGAAAAGAGATTAAAGCTCCAAAAATCATTCCCCCAATTAGCCATTTGAAAATTCCACCGCTGAATAAAGAATTTGTTCTATTTTTGTTAAATGTTTTTTTATTTTTTAAACTTTTTTCTTCCCCGTGGCTTAATGCATTATTCTGTTTTGTTTTTTGTGAATTAAATTTATAACTTTTGTAGCTTCTAAATCCTGAGCTCATACCTTTTCCCATTCTTGCAAATGAGTCTTCAAAAAATCCAAATGTGAATACAAAGGCTATTAAATATATAATTAATTTTTTCATGAAAATTTTTCTCCTTTTTCTATGTGATAACCTCTTACAGCATCAACTGCCGAAATTGGTTTTGAATTTGGAAACTGGATTTTTTTAATAATTAAACTACCTTTTCCTGTCTTAACTATTATACCTTTTTTAGTATCAATATCTACTATTTCGCCAGCCTCTCCTTGATAATCTTTGTCTAAAGGTTCTGCTTCCAATATTTTTACCTGTTTATCACGAAAATTTGCAAAAGCCTTTGGCCAAATTTTTAATGCTCTTATCTGATTAAATATTTCTTCTGCTGATTTATTCCAATCAATTTTACCTTCTGATTTTTCAATAGGTTTTGCGTATGTTGATTTTTCGTGTTCCTGTTCAACTGGTTTTATTTCTCCTTTTTCTATTTTGTCTAATGTTTCTATTAGAAGTTTTGCTCCAGCTTTTGCCAATTTGTCATGGATAGAAACTATATCATCTTTTTCTGTTATTTCAATTTCTTTCTGGGAATATACTGGTCCTGCGTCAAGCTCCTTAACAAGTTCCATTATAGAAACGCCTGTTTTTTTCTTTCCTTCCATAATTGCCCTGTGGATTGGGGCAGCACCTCTGTATTCTGGAAGTAATGATGCATGAACATTAATTGTTTTGTATTTTGGTAAGTATAAAATTTCTTCTGGTAATATTTTTCCATAGGCAACTACTACAAAAATGTCTGGTTTTAGTTCCATTAATTTTTGGATAAATTCTTTATTGTTTTTTATTTTTTCAGGTTGAAAAACTGGTATGCCTGCTTCCTGAGCCACAACTTTTACAGGGGGAGGTTGGATTTTTTTTCCTCTTCCTTTTGGTTTATCTGGTTGGGTAACAACAGCAACAACTTCATGTTTTGAATTTAATAACTCCTTTAAACTTTCTGCAGCAAAATCGGGTGTTCCCCAAAATACTATTCTCAAATTTTCCTCCTGAGTATTTTTTTTATATTTTTACATATTTGTTATTAATTTTCATTTAAAAGGTTTGAAAAAATTGAACTAAAATATATTTTTGATATATTTTTAATACTTAAATAAATTTTGGAGAAATTAATGAATAATATCATTACAAAAATATGGATATTTTTAGTTGCTGTAATTGTCATTTCACTATCAATATTTGTTTCTTTTATTTTTTTAATAGGTTTAGTAATTTTGCTTCTTCTAACAGTTCCTTATATATACTATCTAAACTGGAAAGCAAAAAAAGAAATTGAAAAAGAATATAAAGAGTATCAAGACTATTTTGATGTAGAATATGAGGAAGTTGAAAGAAAACAGATAAAAGAAAAATCTGGAGAATAAAAATGGACAATTTAGAAAGGCAAAAGATAATTAATTATTTTAACTACAACATAACTTTGGAACATTCAGCTATTATCCAGTACCTTTTCCACGCTTATACATTAGGAGATGAAGCTGGAATAGAAGATGATTTGGAAGAAATTGCAAGGGAAGAAATGAAACATCTAAGAATGTTTGCACATAAAGTAGTTGAGTTAGGTGGTGAGCCTGCAATTAGTGATAGGGCAGCAGTATTCTTACACGCACCAACTCCATCTGAATTATTGAATTTAGATGTTGAAGCTGAAAAAATGGCAATTGAAGAGTATTCAAAGCAGTATGACGATTTGAAAGATGAATCTGCTAAAAGGATTTTGGAAAGGGTTGTAAATGATGAAAATTCTCACCACCATTTATTTTTAGAACTTAAAGAAAAGTTGACAGAAAAAGAGATAAAAGGTGAACCTTCTCCGTTAGATGAAAACAGGATTAAAATTGTCCAGATGTTAAACCAGACTTTAGAAAGACAGTATAAACTAATATTGGAAAATCTTTACCAATCTTTTATAACAAGACATAAAAATCCTTACTTAAGTGATGAACTTGAACAAAAAGCTATTGATAAGATGAAACATTACGGTTGGGTTGCTGAAGAAGTTGCAGAAATGGGAGGAGAGCCAGAAGTTAAACTCCCAGAAATAGATAAAGTAAAAGATGAAAAAATAATAATCCAGAAAAATTTAGAAGAGGAAAAAGAATCCCCAAAAGTTTATGAAAAATTAGCTAAAGAAGTGGAAGACCCAGACTTACAGTGGATTTTAAAGAGAATCCAGAAAAGGGAAATCCATTATACAGATTTGGCAAAATTCTTAGAAAAACCAGATATACCAGCTGAAGATGTTGCCAGAGTTATATCAACATTAACAGTTGGAAGTCTTTTCAGGAAAAAAGATAAATGAAGGAATTAATTGAGATAAAAGATTATTTAAAAAAACAGTCTGAATTTATTAATGAGAATTTGCGAAAGTTTATTCCACAAGGAAAACCAGAAATTTTATTTGATTCTATAAAATACAGTTTAACTGCCGGTGGAAAAAGAATAAGACCTATCCTTGTTTTAGAATCTGCGAAGGCTGTTGGTAAAGAAAGAATTGAAGATATCTTGGATATTGCAATCGCAACAGAATTTATCCATACATACTCCTTGATACATGATGATTTACCTTCAATGGATAATGACGATTTAAGAAGAGGAAAACCTACAAACCATAAAGTTTTTGGGGAAGCTATTGCAATCCTTGCAGGAGATGGACTTTTAACTTATGCTTTTGAATTAATCTCAAATAACAAAAAAATTGAACCTTATAAATTAATAAAAGTAATAAATATTCTTTCTAATGGGACTGGAATATACGGAATGGTTGGAGGACAGGCTGCTGACATACTTGCAGAAGAAGGAAAATTTAATGATATAAAGTTTATCCATCTCCATAAAACTGCTAAATTTTTAGAGAGTTGCTGCTGGATAGGTGGGGTTCTTGGTGGTGGAGATGAAAAGGAACAGGAAAGTTTAAGAAAATACGGAAGGTATATCGGACTTGCTTTTCAAATACAGGATGATATTTTAGATGAAATCGGTAATACAGAAAAGTTAGGAAAATCTGTAGGTAAAGATAGAGAAAATAATAAGTTAACCTTTCCTTCAATTTATGGGATAGAAAAATCAAGAGAAATTGCACAGGATTACCTGAATAAAGCTATTGAGAGTCTGAACAACCTTAAATATACGGAAATCTTAGAACAGATTGGAAAATTCATAGTCGAAAGAGAGGTTTAGTTTTATGAAATATGGAGAAAAGGAGATATTAGAGGCAAAACTTGAACCGTGGCCAAATCCTTATCCTGATAGGGATTATGAAATTGATATAACTTTTCCTGAGTTTTCATGTTTATGTCCACGCTCTGGATATCCTGATTATGCTGTTATTAAAATTAAATACATACCAGATGAATTTATTGTAGAGCTAAAATCTTTAAAACTCTACCTTAACAAATATAGAAACCAGTACATTTCCCACGAAGAAGCTACAAATAAAATATACGATGACCTGTTTGAAATTTTAAAGCCCCGTTTTCTTGAGGTTGTTGGTGACTGGAATCCCCGTGGAAATGTTAAAACAATAATCAAAGTATCTTCCGAACAGAAAAAAAGCAGTTAACTTATTCTAAATTTTTTAATTTACATTTTATTTTTCTTTCAAATATGGTTAAAATATTAACAATCAATAAACCTTAAGAGGTAGGAATAATGGAACATTTTAATTTGAGAGTTTTCCGATATGACCCAACAAAAGATTCAGAGCCGTACTACCAGACTTATAAACTACCTGTTGAAAAAGGGATGACAGTTCTTGCAGCACTGTTTAAAGCAAAGGAAGAACAAGACCCTACTATCTCTTTCAGATATAACTGTAGAGCTGCTATCTGTGGTTCCTGTGCGGTAAAAATAAACGGACATGCAAATCTTGCGTGTAAAGTACAGATAACCCATTTATTGAAAAAATACGAAACAGATACAATTACAGTTGACCCAATTGGAAATGTTAAACCTTTAAAAGACCTTATCTACGATATGGACTGGCTTGTTGATAAATTGAAAAAAGTTAAACCCTGGTTTATTCCAAAAGCACCTCCTCCTGAAGATGGAAAAGAATACAGACAAGACCCTTACGACCAGCATAGAATAGATTTTGCTTCTGATTGTATCCTCTGTGCTTCCTGTATGTCAGATTGTAATGCATTAAAGGCTAATGAAGATTTCTTAGGTCCAATGGTTCATTCAAAAGCTTACAGATTTGCAGCAGATACAAGAGATGGAGCAAAAAGAGAAAGATTAGAAGCTGTTTTAGAAGATGTAAACCTTGAATGGTGTGTAAGATGTATGGAATGTACAACAAGATGTCCAAAAGAAGTTCAACCTTATGAAAATATTATCAGACTTAGAATAATGGCAGCTGAAGAAGGCTATAAAACTCCGGGGGAAAGACACGCAGAAATTTTTGAAGAGGATATCAAAGAAAGGGGATTATTAAACGAAATGCTCCTTCCAATGAAACAGGAAGGTGTACTTGGAATGTTAAAAAGAGCCCCATTTGGAATAAAGATGTTTTTCAAAGGAAAGGTGAATATAGCTGACTTTTTCGGTGGTCATAAAATAAAAAGATTAGAAGAAGTCCAGGTAATTTATGAAAAGGCAAAAGAGAAGGAAAAAGAGGTAAAAATCAGAATTCCTCAAATAATGGGTGTTGTTTATGAAGACAAAAGAAAATCAAGACTTTTAAAGGAACAAAGAGAGAAAGAGGCTGAAAATCAAGGAGGTAATCAATAATGGCTGAATTAAAATATGCTTTTTATACAGGATGTTCTGCAAAAGGTGTAGCTCCTGAACTTTACGACTCAACATTTTTAGTTGCTGAAAAGTTAGGAATGGAGTTAATAGAGTTAGAAGCTGCAACGTGCTGTGGTGCAGGTGCTGTTCAGGAAAAAGATGAATTTTTATCTTTAACTATAAATGCAAGAAATTTAGCCCTTGCTGAAGAACTTGGTCTTGATATGCTTACAATCTGTAATACATGTACAGTTATGCTTAGAGAGGCAAAATTTAAGTTGGATAATGACCCAGAATTAAAAGCTGCTGTGAATGAAGTTCTTTCTGAAGCTGGATTGGAATATAAAGGTACAATAGAAGTCACCCATTTCTTATGGGAAGTGATAGATGGGGTAGGCTTAGAAAACTTAAAAGAAATGGTTGTTAGACCTTTAAAAGATTTTAAAATTGCTCCATTTTACGGATGCCACATAATCAGACCTCCTTATTTAATAGGTTATGAAGACCCAGATAATCCTAAATCTATAGAAATGGTAATTGAAGCAATTGGAGGAAATCCTGTTGACCACGAAGCAAGATTAGCATGTTGCGGATTCCATTCTTTCTGGTCAGCGGAAGATAAAGTTACTTTAAAATTAACTGCAATGGACACTGAAGCTGCAAAAGAAGAAAAAGCTGATTTTATGGTAACTCCATGTCCTTTATGTCATACACAGTTAGATGCAATGCAACCTGAAGCTGAAGAAAAAGTTGGAGTATCAATAGAAATGCCTATCCTACATCTTCCTCAAATGATTGGACTTGCTATTGGTTTGAAACCTAAAGAGCTTGGCTTACACAAACATGTAATCCCTACAACTGAGATAATCAAAAAAGTAGCATAAAAACAAAGGGGCTTTTGCCCCTTCATTTAAAATTTCCTAATTTTGAATAACTTTTATGAAAAACATTCTGATTAATAGAAAATATATTAGATATAATTCCATAAAATAAATATTCTAATTTTAGCACAAAATTTTTTATTATCAAAATAAAAATTTCTTTTTTTTAGTAGAAATAAAAATATATAATTTTTCCCCTTACACAAAAATCAATCTCAAGGAGTGGGTGTCTATTGGATATATGGAAAAATATAATATCCACAATATCAACAAAGGTTGATAGCTCAACACGCACTCTTTTAAAAGAGGTGGAGAATGTTGAGTTAAAAAATGGACACCTTTATGTTTCTGCTCCTGATGAAATTTATAAAGACTGGTTAGAATCTAACTTCCTTGAAGAAATACAGTCTTCAGCCTCTAAAATAACAGGTCAAAAACTTGTAGTTCATATATTAACAAAAGAAAATGAAAAATCTAAAAAAGAGGATACCTTTTCAAATTTTGATGAAGAAATAGATGAGCTTATTCCTCAACCAAAGAAAAAACCTTACAGGTTTTATAACCTTAATCCTAAATTTGTATTTTCTAATCTTATAGTGGGAACGTGTAATAAAATAGCTTATAGTGCATGTCTATCAGTTGCTGATAATTTAGGTCAGATTTACAATCCATTATTTATATACGGTGGAGTAGGTTTAGGGAAAACCCATTTACTTCACGCAACAGCCCATTACGTTTTATCAAAAAATCCAGATGCAAACATTATTTATACAACTGCAGATACTTTTATGTCAGAACTTATCTCTTGTATGCAGGGTGGTTCAATTTTATCCTTCAGGAAAAGATACAGGGATGTTGACCTTTTGCTGATTGACGATGTTCAATTTTTAGGTGGAAAAGAAAGAACCCAGATTGAACTTTACCACATTTTTAATGCTTTACATCTTATTGGTAAGCAGGTTATTCTTTCTTCTGATACAGTACCATCAAAAATAAAAGGTTTACAGGAAAGGTTAAAAAGCAGGTTTGTTAGTGGGTTAGTGGTAGAAGTTAAACAGCCTGACCTTGATACAAAACTTTCTATAATCAGGAAAAAGGCAAAAGAGCTTGGAATGTTTATTCCCCATGATGTAACGCTTTTTATTGCAAAAACAGTTAACACAAATGTAAGGGAATTAGAAGGTTCGTTATTAAAACTAAAAGCTTACAGTGAAATAATGGAAAGACCAATTACCCTTGATATGACAAGGGAGTTGTTAAAAGACTTATTTGAACTGAACGATGTTGAAGAATTATCAATTTCAAAAATTCAAAAAGAGGTTTCAAATTATTTTGGTGTTAATATTAGTGAGATGTTAGGAAATTCAAGAAAGAAAAAGGTATCAACAGCAAGACAGGTTGCTATGTACCTATCAAGGTATCTTACTGATAAATCTTTAAATGAGATTTCAAAAGCGTTTAAAAAGAAAGACCACACAACAATAATTAATGCAGTTGAAAAAGTTGAAAAATTAATGGAAAAAGACAGGAAATTTAAACTTACTGTTGAATTTTTAAGGGATAAAATTCTTACAATCTAAACTTTCTTTTTATCATATTTGAAAATATAACGACTACTTTTTCTTTCATTAAACCATTTAAAATAAAATACAGAACTATTGCAGATGGTATTGAAATAAGTACGACCAGATACTCATTTTTTATAAAAATTTTGATTAGAAAAATAAAACATCCCATTAGAATTGATGAAAAGCTAACTTTGAAAAATGTTTTTACTATTTCTCTTTTTTGAATTTCAAATGGATATTTAAAATAAAGGTAGCCTGTATTAGCAAAACCACCAATTGAAGAAGCAAGGGCTAATCCAAATACACCCCATTGAAATACAAAACCTAAAAGTACAGCGAAAAATATGCTAACGACTATCCCAAAAATAGTTGAATTTAAAGGTGTTTTCATATCTCCTATTGCAAAAAAACTGCTTTTGAAAGGTCTTGTCAGAGCATATCCTGTAAGTCCAATTGAGTATCCAATAAGAGCATAAAATGTTATTTCTGCATCCTGATAATTAAAAGCTCCCCTTACAAAGAGAATATCAATTATTTCTTTTCCTAAAACGATTGTCCCAACAGTTGCAGGGATAGAAATAAATAAAGCAAGTTGAATTCCCACATTAAAATCTTTATTAAAGTTTTTCATATCTTTTTCAGCGTAATATTTTGATAAAGAAACAAGTAATGCATTTCCAAGACCAATTGCAAAAAGCCCCAGTGGAAGCTGAAAAATTCTGTTTCCGTAATAAAGGTAGGAAATTGCCCCTCCTATTAAAAAAGAGGCTATTACAGTATCTATCACAAATGAAAACTGACTTACTCCAAAAGAGGCAAAAGCTGGCATTAACCTTTTTAAAGTCTCTTTTACTGCTGAATGTATTTTTAGAGTTGGTTTTATAATTATTTTTTCTTTTATTATTAATGGAATTTGAAGTAATACCTGAAGAACTCCACCGATTAATGCCCCATAGGCAAGGGAATAAATTCCGTAGTAATTTGAAAGAATTACCGCAGAAAAAATAAAAGAAAGGTTCAGTAATGCTGGGGAAACTGCTGGTATAAAAAACCTGTCTTTTATATTTAGAAGAGCCATCAAGAAAGAAAACCACCCAACTAATACAAGATATGGGAAAACAATTCTTACTAACTTTACTGTTTCTTCTAAATTACCTTTAGCAACAAATCCTGGAGCTATAATCTTTACAAATTCAGGGGCAAAAACGACAACAAAAAAAGTTATTACAGACAGGACTATAGTGTAATAACTAAAAAGAGATGATGCATACTCTAAAGCATTTTTTTCTGATTTTTTACGTTCTTCCGTAAAGATAGGAATAAATGCTGCATTAAAACTCCCTTCACCAATTAACTGTCTTAAAGTGTTTGGAAGTCTCCACGCCACAAAGAAAGCATCTGTCAGAACATTTGCACCAAATATATATGCTATGGTCGCATCTCTTATGTATCCTAAAACACGGCTTATCAGTGTGGCAAGTGAAAAGAAAACAGTATTTGAGATAAATTTCAAAATTAACCCTATTACTTATATTCAGGATTAATTACAACAGGAAAACTTAAAAATTTCCTCTTTCCTTCTTTTGTAAAGATTGTAATTCTTATTTGATAAGTTCCAATAGGTACTTCATTTCCTTCAAAATCTTTCTGGTTCCAGCACCATTTTTTACTTTGTTTTGGTTTTAGTTTTACAATCATTTGGGAAGCAATTGGAGAATATACTATTTTCTGGGTTTTTGCATCTATAATAACCCATGGGGCTGTAGATGGAAGATAAATAATATCATTTGAGTTGTTTTCAATACTAAAACAGATTTTTTCACCTTTTTTTATCTTTTCTTTTTCTAACTTAAATTCAATATTTTTTAATTCAGTTGCCCCAACAAAATTTAAACTACAGGAAAATAAAAAGGCTAAAAATAGAATATAATATCTTTTGTAAAATTTTGTTTTTTGCATAAATTACCTCTTTGGTTTGTTTTATTACAAAACTATATTTTAAGTATTTTACCATAACAAAATCAAATGAAAATTAAAGGAGAAATTATGTTTAGAGTAGCAATAGTAGGAAGACCAAATGTTGGAAAGTCTTCTTTATTCAACAGGATAATAAGGAAAAGAAAATCAATTATTGAAGATATACCTGGAGTTACAAGGGATAGAATTGTCTCCACTGCCGAATGGGGAGGAAAAACATTTGAACTTGTTGATACAGGTGGATTTTTAACAGGAGATGATGATAAATTTGCCCCTTATATAAGAAAACAGATTGAAAAAGAATTAGAACTGTCTGATATGTTTATACTTACAGTTGATGCTCAAACAGGTTTAACAAATTTAGATAAGGATATAGCAAAGCTTCTTTACAGAACAGAAAAGCCTGTATTAGTTGCTGTAAACAAAGCAGATAACCCAGATTTAGAAAATAGTGTGTACGAATTTTATGAGCTTGGGTTTGATAAGATTTTCCCTGTATCTTCAATCCAGAGAACAGGGGTTGCAGAGCTTCTTGATGAAGTAGTTAAATATGTTCCAGAAAAGGAAAAAAAGGAAAATAGAAAAAAAGAAGAGAAAAAAGATTATATAAAAGTGGCATTTGTTGGAAAACCAAACGCTGGAAAATCTTCAATTCTGAATGCTATTTTAAAAGAAGAAAGGGTTTTAGTCTCTGACATTCCCGGTACTACAAGGGATACAGTAGATACAGAGTATAAATGGAAAGATAAGAACTTTCTGTTTTTAGATACAGCTGGAATGAAAAAGAAAAAGAAGGTTGATTACGGTGTTGATTTTTTCAGTGTCGGAAGGTCTTTAGAATCAATTAAAAAAGCTGATGTGGTAGTACTTGTTATAGATGCACAGGAAGGGGTAACAGAACAAGACCAGAGAATAGCCCATTTAATTCAAAAATACACAAAACCAGCTATTATTGTTGTTAACAAAATAGATACTATTGTTCCTTCTTCTGAAGCAAGAAACGCAATTTTAAAACACGTAAAGGATAGATTGTATTTTATTTCTTATGCACCAATACTTTTAACATCTGCAAAAACTGGACAGGGGATTAAAAAAATTCCGGAAACAATAGTTCATGTTTACAATCAGGCTTTAAAAAGGGTAGGAACAGGACAATTAAATAGAGCTATTCAGCAAATTACATCTTTACAAAAGCCACCTTCTTATATGGGTAAACCTGTAAAAATTTATTATGCTACACAGTTAGAAGGTAAACCACCTGCGTTTTTACTTTTTGTTAATAAACCTGAAGGTTTCAAAGAAAACTACTTGAGATTTATAGAAAATAATTTGAGAAATATGTTAGGTTTTGAAAATGCACCAGTAAAACTTCTTTTGAGAAGTAAAGAAAGCTCAAATCCAATAAAATAAATTCCAAAAATTACAAATTTAATATATTAAAATAAGCTAATAAACTGTGTTATAATGACATTAGTCATCAAAAAAAGGTTATTCTGGATATAATATTAGTCTTAACTAAATGAACAGGAGGAAAAAATGTCTGAAGAAAAAGATGTGAAAAATCCTTACCTAACAAAAATGGAAAGATTTGCATACAACTTTGCTGAAAAATCTGGAACAGTAGTTAACCCAAATAAAGAAGCCGCTGAAGCTGTTATTGAGGGACTTGCTGCACATTTTGAAGAATTAGGAAAGCCTTTATGTCCATGTAATTTTTATCCGAATAAAGAAGAAGAAGTAAAAAGAAGAAGATGGATTTGTGCCTGTGATGAAATGCAGGTTTTTAAATACTGCCACTGTTTATTATTTACAACTCCAGAAGGATTACCAATTACAGAGTATTTACCAGAATGGCATGAAGGAAGACAGATTTATGGACTTGTTAAAGACCCTACTCCTGATAAAGGAAGGGCATTATCTAAAGTTGAAAAAATAGTTGAGCTTTTAGAAGAACATGCTAAAGAACATAACCTTGATATACCAGAAGAGGAAATAAGAGAATTTGCAGAGAAAGTTGCAAAAAAGAAATAAGAATTTTTTAAAATACTTTATAGGTTTACTTTTAATCTTTATAGGTATTTTAGGGGTAATTTTTCCAATACTCCCTGGAATACCTTTTTTACTATTTGGTGCATTTATGTTAGGTTTTGTCTCTGAACAGAAACTAATCAAAGTACTTAAAAAGACAAAAACAAAAAGTTATAAAAAGAATTTTTACAATAGGTTAGTAAATTTCGGAATTGTAAAATATATCTACAAAAGAAATATAAAACTAAAAAATTAAATCCCATTTTACAGTAAACTAAATTGTCTTCTTTGTTTTATAATTTTCTCTAAATAAAACAGGGAAATTTTTTTTATGGGATTAAAGAAAGAAATTGTTCACGGTATAAAAGATATACTAAAAAAGGATAAAAGAAATCTCTTTTACATTATTTACTATTCAGCATTAGAAGGGATTTTGATTCTTTCTATTCCACTTGCTTCAAGCTTTATTATTGATAGTATTGTATCCCATACCCCTATTTCAGTTTTAGTCCTTGGTTCTATAGTTTTAGGTATGTTTGTTTTTATAACTATACTGAGAATTATCAGGGAGTATATAATTGAGAAATTCCAGCAAAAAGTTTTTGTAGAAAAAAGCTTTGAAGTGGCAGAAGGAGTTTATTTAAAAAATATTAAAGCCAATGAACCTGTTGACAAAGTAATGAACTACTTTTTTGATGTTACTACTATTCAGAAATTTTTTCCTGTATTTATCCTTGATGGAATTACATTGATTGTTAACGTTATTATTAGTTTACTGTTGCTTTTAGCTTTTAATGTAGCTTTATTTGAACTTGGAGTTTTATCCTTAATCTTTTATGTAGGGTTGCTTCTATTGTTTGGATATAATGGAATAAAATATGCATTTTACCGCTCTGACACAAAACACGAAACAATTTACTTTTTACAGAAAGTACCTTATTCAAAGGAAGAAAAAACCAGTTTATTACAAAAATTAGATAATATCCTTCTACGTTATTTAGATTCAAGGACAAAACTATTCAAAGTTATGATAAGACAGAAAACTCTAAGTTTTGCAATGCAAGGTATCATTATGTCTGGATTTTTAGTTTTAGGTGGCTTTTTAGTAATTAACGGAAAACTTCCAATTGGTGAATTTGTTGCTGCTGATATTGTTGTAGTTTCCATTATATCCTCTATAAACAGGTTTATAAAACAGATAGACTACGTTTATGAAGTTGTGGAAGGGTTATACAAAGTTGGAAAGCTAACTAAAGTTATCTCTGGAAAGGAAAATGGATAAAAAAGATTTCGGATCTTTAAAAAAATTAAAAGTACATCCTGTTGTAAGAAGGGTGTGGATTTTTACCTTTATAATTGTTTTATTTATAATTGGGATTCTTTTTTTACCATGGCAGCAGACTGTTAAAGGTGTAGGGGAAGTAATTGCATACAATCCAACAGAAAGAAACTATTATATCTTAGCTCCAATATCTGGGTTTATTAAAGATTTTAATATTCAGGAAGACCAGTTTGTTAAAAAGGGAACTGTTCTATTCACAATGGTTGACCTTGATAAAAAGTATTTGGATAGATTGCAGAAAATCAAAAAAAATACTGAGAAACAGTATAAAAATACAAAAAAAGAGTTAGAAGTTCTATACGGAAAGTTAAAAAACCTGGAAGAAGGATTAAAAATTGGTACTGATATTTACAACAAAAAGATAAATCAAATAAAAGACAAAATCAAAAGTTTAGAATTTAAAAAGTTATCTCTGGAAAAAAATTATGATGTTGTTAAATCCAATTACGATAGGATAAAAGCTCTATATGATGAAGGTATCGAATCTAAAAGAAAATTAGAAGTTGCAGAGAATAAACTAATCAAAGCAAAAACAGATTTAAATAAAATAGAAATAGATATAAAAATAGAAAAACAGAGCTTTGATATAGCAAAAGAAGAAAGGGAAAAATTTGTAAGAGGAACACAAACAAAAATTCAAAATACAGAAAAAGAAATTTTAACCACAAAAACAAAAATTAATTCTTATAAAAAAGAAATTCAGAAAATAGAAAGTCAGATATCAAAGTTTAAAACATCAAGTGTTATTGCTGAAAAAGATGGTTATGTGGTGAGAATTTTAAAAAATGATAAAAACCAGTTTATAAAAAAAGGTGATAAAATTGTTTTATTTTCACCAACAGTTAAAAAAAGGGCTGTTTTACTAAAAATTTCAAATTTTGATATGCCTTTAATTAAAAAGGGGCTTTCTGTTAGACTTCAATTTTATGGATGGCCTACTTTACAGATTTCAGGGTGGCCAGTAATAAAATTTGGTACTTTTGGAGGAATTATAGATAAAATAGACCCGGTAGCCCACCAGAAAAATGTTTATTATGCTTATGTGATTCCAGACCCAGATGAGCCATGGCCTCCTCCTGATACATTAAAGATTGGAACTCAGGCTACAGGTTGGGTTAAATTGTCAATTGTTCCTATTTGGTATGAAATATGGAGAAGAGTAAATGCATTTCCTCCTAAAATGGTAAATCCATATAAAGAGGGAGAGAAATAATTTGTATGTATATATGCTTCTCTGTATTTTTTATATATTTTCCTTTTCTTTAGGAAAAGAAATTTTTACTGAACAAAAAATTAAAAATTTTCTTACAGAAGATAACCCTTATATTTACACTATTTTAGGTAAAAAATATATTTATCAGGGTAAATTAAAGTACTATCAAGGTTTTTTTGATACAAATATTAAAGGGAAATATGAAAAAAAAGATTATCCAGTAAGTACAGGAAAGTTTTATAGTCTATTTTTGGAAAAACCTTTAATGTCTGGTTTAGAGTTTAATTTTGGTTATAGAAAAGCTGAAGGTATTCAGGAATATAACAATATAAAAACAGGTAAAGATGGTGAAGTATTAATTGGTATAAAAGTTCCTGTGTTCAAAATCACAAGGAATATTAATGAAAGGAGATTAAACCTTTTTTTAACAAAACTTGATATATCGGAAATTGATTTTGAATACAGAAACAAATTAAGAAAACTTTATTTTAAGATTATTTCAAGCTACTATAAACTTTTGTATTACAAAAAATTAGTAGAAATAGAAAATCAACTTCTCAAAAAAGCAGAAAAAAGAAAAGATTTTATTTTAAAAAAGATTGAACAGGGGCTATTTCCTAATGTAGTATCTATAGAAGCTGAGCAACAAATTATCAATAGAAAACAAAGACTTTTAAAAGCTAAAAACAATTATGAGGTTCATTTATTATCTTTTTTAAAATATTTAGGTATTGGAAAAGAAGAATTTGAAGAAATGTATGTTCTTCCTGATTTCCCTGATGTAAAGTTTTCAGAAATAAACCTAAAAGATTCTTTAAGTATAGCCTTTAGAAATAGACCTGATTTGAAAAAGTTGAAAGTAGTACAAGAAAAACTTAAAAAAGAGACTAACTATTACTCACTTTTAAAATATCCAGAATTAAATATTTCGCTTTATGGCGTACATGATTTTAATTATGACAGTGGATTTAAAATATCAATAGATGCTAAATACCCACTGGAAAGAAGGAAATATTTAGGAAAGAAAATTGAGATAAATAAAAGTTTGCTTTTATTGGATAAGAAAAAAGAAAAAATAGAAATAGAGATAAAAACAAATTTACAGAATATAGTTGGTACATTAAAAACTATAAGACAGAATATAAAAAATAGTGAAGAGGAAATAAAACTTGTTAAAAAGCTTGAACAAATTGAGCTTAAAAAGTTTAAACTTGGCTCAAGTGATTTATTTTATGTAAACCAGAGAGAAATTTATACGTTAGAGACAATAAAGAAAAATCTTAAATACAAATTAGATTACCTGATTTTATACAAAAAGTATCTCATGGAATTAGGCATACCTATAATTTAAAAACTTTGTATTTTTGCCGAAATATTCCTATAACCTTTGGGGGAAGTTTTATATGAAAACAAAAAACCTTAATTACGTAGGAAGACAGGCAATTTTAGATAAAGAAAATAAAATTTTTGCTTTTGAAATTTTGTATAGGGAAACATATTCAGATGAAACTGCAAATATTACCAGTAGCAGAGAGGCAACAGCAAAAGTCTTAATAAATCTTTTTAATAACGTTGGTATAGAATCAATTGTTGGAAATAAAAAAGCCTTTATAAATGTAGATGACAGTATACTTGCCTGTAAATTTGAAAACCTTGTTAACCCTGAAAAAATTATCTTTGAAATACTTGAAAATACAGTTGTTAATGAAAAAATCATAGAAAGGGTAAAACAGTTAAAACTTTCAGGTTTTAAATTTGCTTTAGATGATTTCCTTATGGACAAAGATACAAGGTATTTGATGGAGTTTGCAGATTTTGTTAAGGTAGATGTTTTAAATACTACACAGACAGAAATTGATGAAATTATCAAGTATGCAAAAAGCCACAATGTTAAATTATTAGCTGAAAAAGTTGAAGATGAAGAAACTTATAAAAGATACTTAGATTTAGGTTTTGAATATTTTCAGGGTTATTTTTTTTGTAAGCCAAAAATTTTTGTTAATAAAAAATTATCTCCATATCAGATAACATTAATAAAAATTTTCAACGAGCTGAGTAAAAATTATGTAGATTTAAAAAAGATTGAAGAGTTAATAAAAGGTGATATAAAACTAAGTTACAATTTATTGAAGTTTATAAATTCTGCATTTTTTAGCTTTAGAAAAGAAATAGTAAGCATAAAACATGCAATTGCTATTCTTGGAATAGAAAAATTAAAAATATGGATAACCTTGATTTTATATACAAATGAATTTGACTCTGATATTGAAAGCAATCCTGTATTTGATTTAGCACTTGTTAGGGGAAAAATGTTAGAAGAACTTGTTATGAAAAAAACAAAAGATTTAGTTTATGCAGGAGAAGCTTATCTTGTTGGAACATTGTCTCTCATTGATGTTATTTTAGGACAGAAAAAAGAAGATATAATAGGTGAGCTTCGTTTATCTAAAGATATAAAAGATGCAATTCTATACAATAAAGGCTTACTTGGTGAGTTGTTAACTGCTGTAGAACTTTATGAAATAGATGATTTTGATGGTGTTCAATATATATTAGATAGTTATAATTTAAGTTTATCTGATATCTTTGAAGTTGAAGAAATAGCTATACAATATTCAGAAAAAATGAAAAAGATTTTAACAGAAAATAAATAAAAGCCCCAAAAGGGGCTTGTTTTAATCCAATTTATCAACAGGTAGTCCACTTGGTACTGAGTCAGGAATAGATTTTTTGATTTTATTGTCATCGTAAACGTCTGGACTTGTTAATGCATTTAAAAATGCTACTAAATACTCTATTTCTACTTCTGTTAATTTTACAGGTTTAATATCAACAGTTGATAGCATGTCCTGTATATCTTCTTCACTATTTTTTAAAGTTGGAATTAACTCTTCAGGTATTCCATTTTTAGCAGGGTCGTAATTTCTTAAATAATACTCAGGATTTGTGTGATGTCTTATTGCATCTTTTAAGCTTTTATAAGCACCATCGTGCATATACGGGTATGTCACAGCAACATTTCTTAAAGGTGGTGTTCTGAATTTGTATTTATCCTCTGGATTTTTAGTTACATTGTATCTACCGTAATCGTATCCTCCTTCGTTTTTTCCTGGTCCAAATTGTGGAACCGCAATATTGTGGTATTTCTGGTCTGTAAAAAGATTTCCACTATGACAGCTTGCGCAGTTTGCTTTTCCATAAAATAGTAAGGCACCTAATTTTGCTTCGTTAGATAGGGCATTCTTATCTCCTTTTAAATATCTATCCCATGGAGTATTGGTATAAGTAAATTCATAAGCTTCAAAGGTAGCTATCGCATTACCAAAGTCAGCTATTGTGTATTCCCTATCTCCGTATGCATCTTTAAACATCTGTCTATATTCAGGTATTGCTAAAATTCTGTCCATTAACTTATTCCATATTCCTGTAAAATCTGAATTATCTAATACAGCCAATTCATTAGGTTGTCCATCTACTCTTGTATCTCCAGCTTTTCCCCTCATTTCATCCCTTGATGTAGGAGGGAATAATGCCTGTGCTGCTAAAACATTTTTCAATCCATCTGGTAATTGGTCTCCAGCTGGTGTTTTGAATGAACCATCTGGTAGCTGTTCTACCCTTCCATCCCAGAACATTGTATGCCATTCAGGATTTCCTCTGTTAAAAACTTCAGGGGCATTCCTTGGGATGAAATTTCTGTCTTCTGCTTTTATTCTATCTAATCCTAAACCTCTTCCCTTTGTTCCTATCGGTAAAGGTAGACCATCTCCTGTTTGAAGTTGCGGATGATGACAGGTAGCACAGGAAATATCTTTATTTCCACTTACAATTGGGTCAAAATAAAGAGCCTGTCCCAGCATTGCTTCTGCTTCGTTTGTACCACTGCTTTCTTCAAGTGGTTTTAAGTTCTGTTCTTTTATAACCTCTGAAAGATCATTATCCAGCGAACCTGAATTACAGGAAAAAATGAAAAAAGAACCAAAAAGAGCAGTAGCCAGTTTAAAACTTTTCTTCATCATAAACTAAACCTCCATAGCAAGTTAACATCTACTTATTACTTTCGGCAGGATATTTTGATTTTATAAATTATTTAGAGATATATAATTTTACATTAAAATTAACAAAAATTTCACTTTAAATTCAGTATTTATCTTTTAATCTTTCTATACTGATATTGATATATATTAATGTGTATTGTCTTTACGTATACATTTAATATAAATCTATGATTTTTTGAGATTTATTTTGATAATTTTAATTAACTTATATGGTTATAATTACTGATATTCAATATTTTAAGTATATTTTTATAATATATAACTAATTGAGATTAAATATATTTAATTTAAAAATTTCCTAAATTTAAGATTATTAACTTAAATAATAAGTATAAAATACAAGTCTTAAATCCTTATAGGAATGTTAAAATATTCATAAAATTTATTGTCGGTAATTTGGAGGGAGTTTTGATATATTCTGGTAGTTATCCTTTTTTGATTAATGAAGTTATCAGTACAGTGTCAAAGATAAGAGATAACTCTAAGGTATCAAAAATATCTTTTCTCATTTCCTCCAATACTATGAGAAGAGCATTAAAAGAGTATATTACAGATGAATTAGGAATTTTGTACAATTCTGAATTTTTCACAAAAATTGATTTGGCAAAAAAACTAACAGGTATTGAACCAATAAAAGACCTTCAAAAAAATATAATTTTAGGGAAAATTTTAAAAGACAAAAATCTTTATGTTGAAGGTATTGAAAAAGAGTACTCCCAGTTAATTCAGAAACTAAAAGAAAATAAAATAGAAAAAAATTCCATCAAAGAAAATAAAAACCTTTATTCTGTTTTCACTGAATATGAAAAATTACTGTCAGAGTTAGATATAAAAGACAGAGAAGATATTATAATAGAAGCATCAAATGAAGATTTTAAAACAGATTTTTTATTTATTTTTGGATTTCAAACACTGACTGAAATTGACAGGGATTTATTTAGCAATCTTTTAGAAAAAAATAAAGCTTTTATCTTTATCCCTGTGGATTTTAACAGTGGAGTAATTAAAGGAAACATTCAGCTTGAAGGGATTTATACATTTTTTAAAGGTTTCAGATTTAAAGATAAAAAAGAAAAACCTTCTACAAAAAATCAAAAAATTTCTCAAAAATTATTTTCAAGGGAAATATTAGAAACAGGTATTCATTCACAGAATTTACTCTTTTTAAAATCAAAAGGAAAAAGAAAAGAAATTGAAAAAGTTGCTAAATTTATAAGGAAGATTACTGAAACAGAAAAAAAAGACTGGTTTAAAGTTGGGGTTATTATAAATAATATTGAAGATTACATAGAGATAATAAAAGATGTATTTTCAAAATACAGGATACCTTACTACCTTTCGGAAGAAAACAGGTATATTGATGAAATTGGATTTAAAAAATTATATTCACTTTTTTTATTGAAACAGAACAATTTTAATAAGGATTTGCTTTTAAATTCGTTATCTTTAGATTTAGAGAAATTAGAAGATGTTAATTTACAGGAAATTGAAAAGATTTTAGATAAAAATGCTTTTGAAGAAAGTTTTGAAGAGCTTATTGAACTTATACCATATGACAGTTTAATAAAACTTTTACAGTCTATAAATAATTTTCCAGAAAATTCAAACATCGTAGATTTCTGTGAAAAGTATATTTCCTTTATTGATAATTATCTATTTGAAAACGATTATTCAAAAAAATTGAAGGAAATTTTAGAATTAATAAAATCAGACCCTGTTTTAAAAGAACTGTATACATCAATAAATATAGAAGATTTTAATAATTTAATTTTGCATTTTTTAGAGGAAGAAAATATTCAAAAT
>Ga0256841_1000965_pt1 | contig 26882 bp, 24 predicted proteins | sample 356308metaG_FD_185971 | JGI IMG/M metagenome (GOLD analysis project Ga0256841, IMG submission 185971) | Hydrothermal vent microbial communities from Mid Atlantic Ridge, Atlantic Ocean - 356-308 | ecosystem: Environmental > Aquatic > Marine > Hydrothermal vents | place: Atlantic Ocean: Mid...
GATGATGCGCGCCGTGGGCTTCTCCCTGACCTCCGCTTCGGTCTTTCTCCTGGCCCGTCACGTTCCAACGGCCCGTTCCGCCGAGTTGATCATCGGCGCAGGCGCGGCGCTCGGAGCCGTCACTTTTGCCTCGAGCTGGCTTCCGGATCGGAAAAAGTCGCCGGACCTCGACGAGGCCCCCCTCTTCGTCTGAGTCTCGAAACGACGTTTTTCGTCTCGCCGGACGGTCACCACGTCTTCACCCGGTTCCGCCTCGGCGGCTCCGGATCGACGTTCCCTTCACGCCCGTGATCGGGCCTCCGGAGCTTCGGGATCCGGAGCGTATCCGCCGGAATGCGCTCGCGCCATCGGCGCTCGGCGTCGTCCTTCGCCCGCGTACGCTCGAACCGGGCTTCGCTCCCGTCCTCATTCACCACGAGCCGCCCGTCGAGTTCATGCCATCGCCGGCTGAAAAAGCCGCTCGCCCAGTGTAGTTCCACCGTCACCGTGTAGACCCGCGCACCCGGATCATACGTCCAGTCGTCGACGAAGACGTATACCCTTCGGCGTCCGGGGTCGAGGCCGAGACGTTCGAGCACGCGCGCGCCGGCCTCGCGGACGAACGCCGCCACTTCGGCCATTCGCTCTTCGTTCGTCTTCTGCACGATGCGCTTCTCGACGGAGGTGAGGGGTTGATCCGCGCCCATGAGATCCGCATACACATCGAAGCGGACGGCGGCCTCCCGGCCGTCGAAGAGTTCGGTCTGAAGGGCATATTTGAAGTCGCGATAGTGGTCGAGCGAAGCCAGATCGAAGCGCCCCCGGTTTCGGGAGAACGGCACACGGACGGGCGCGCCCACTTCCGTATCCACATACGCGAGCATGAAGCCCTCGACGGGCCGCCGCCGCGCCACGGGCTCCCACGTCTGTTCACCGAAGCGCTGCCGTTCGACGGCGAACCCGAAGCGGAAACGCCCCCGTTCGTAGCGCTCGTCGACGGGGTATTCGATGTCCGGCTCGGCGAGCACCCGTTTGGGGGAAGCCCGGAGCGCCCGCTGTTCACAGACGCGATGCGCCCCGAACGCCCCGCACACTTCGACGAGCAGCCGTTCCTCGCTCCCGAGGTCGGCATCCGGGATGGGGAGGACCGGGTCCGTCCCGGCGTACAACGTGTCGAAAGCGGCGTCGAAGACGTGGATTGTGGTCTCATCCGGCCGTATCGGACGGGGATCGCCGAAGAGCCTACGCGCGCCGAAGGCGACGTGCACCCGAAGGGTATCCCACGAGGTCCGCGCCACCTCGAAGCCCGTGACCACCACCCCGGTGCGCGACCCGCACGCCGAGAGCGCGACGACCGCGAACATCGCCGCCGCGAAGGTCCCTATCCTCAGGCTCCGCATCTTTTTTCTCTCTTTTCGAATCGTCGAACGAGCCCGTCTCTCCTCGGTCTTCAAACGATCCTCCCGGTGGGTTATTGCCCGTGCATCGGGATGATACGTCCCGCTCCTCCGCATGATGCGCCACGCCGAGCCTCACGTGGCCTCGGGGTCTCCGCCCTCGTCGAAAAGGCCCCGGTGACGGGCCCAGAAAAGCGCCGCCAGGTGGATGCCGTGTATCATATCGCCGGACTCCGCGCGACGGAACACTTCGTCGGGTTCGAGGAGACACAAACGGAGGTCCTCGCCCTCATCGAAGGACGGCTCGGCCACACGCCGGGCGCCGCGCGCCACGAAAAGATGAGCGTAGTTGGTCTGCTTGCTCGGTTCGGGCGAGCACCGGCCGAGCCGCATCCACGCGTCGGCCGCGTACCCCGTCTCTTCGAGCAGTTCGCGCCGCGCCGCCGCCAGGCAGTCCTCCCCCGGGTCGACGGCGCCGGCGGGAAACTCCAGGCTCACGCGCCGAATGCCGTGGCGATACTGTTCCACCATCACGAGCCGCCCGTCTTCAGCGAAACAAACCACGCACGCCCAGTCCGGATACTCGATCACGTGAAACTCCGGCAGCTCCGCCCCGCCGGGCAGGCGCACGTGGTCCACGCGCAGGTTCATCCACCAGCGTTTGAGCAGATACCGGCTCTTCAGAGTCTGCCAGGGCTTCATCCGGCGTACGGGTTCGGGGTCATGACGGAACGGCTTGCTCATGCCGGTCCCGCCGGTTTGTTTCCCGTCGCGCGTCCCGGAAAAGCGCCGCCGCGAAATCACTACCGAGCTTTATTCGGAATAATATTTTGATTTCCGATAATTATTCGGGCATACCTGATTATTTTTGCGCATTCTTTATCTTCCCGGGCGTCCATCCCCTTTTCACCCCGAATAAATTGTGTACCTTTGGAACGTGGGCTTCCGGTCATCGGTGTAAATTTCATGCGCGTCACCTGGATGCGAGCGTCGCGGCTGAGGCTCGGCCCTGTTTTTCGTTCGTTTTCGGATCAAGCTATCGTGAAGCGAGGTAGGTTATGGCAGCAACACAGGTACTCTCCCCTTCGTCCTCCACGCCCGAGGTAGATTTTCTCCCGATCAACGGGACGGACTACATCGAGTTTTACGTGGGAAACGCCAAGCAGGCGGCCTATTATTATCAGAGCGCCTTCGGTTTTCAGATCATCGGCTATCGCGGGTTGGAGACGGGCTCGCGAGAGGAAGCGAGCTACCTTCTCCGGCAGGGCAAGATTCGCTTCGTGCTCACCACTCCCCTCTCGCCCGACTCCTTCGTCGCCGAGCATATCAAGCGCCACGGCGACGGCGTGCGGGACATCGCGATGTGGGTGGACGACGCCGCGCACTCGTTCGAGGAAACGGTGCGGCGCGGCGCGAAGGCCATCCGGGAGCCCGAAGTGCTCGAAGACGAACACGGGCGCATCGTGCGGGCGTCCATCGCCACGTACGGGGACACCATCCACAGCTTCATCGAGCGGAAGGATTATCACGGGCTGTTCATGCCCGGCTTCGTCGCCTGGGAGAATCCATTCTGGAAGCCCGGCCCGGTGGGTTTGAAGTACGTCGATCACTGTGTCGGCAACGTCCACCTCGGCGAGATGAACAAATACGTCGATTTTTACGCGAACGTGCTCGGCTTCAAAAACCTGCTCTCTTTCGACGACAAGGACATCTCGACGGAATACTCCGCCTTGATGTCGAAGGTGATGGCCAACGGGAACGAGCGCATCAAATTCCCGATCAACGAACCGGCATCGGGGCGCAAGAAGAGTCAGATCGAGGAGTATCTCGATTTCTATTATGGTCCCGGCGTGCAGCACGTGGCGATGGCCACGGACGACATCCTTGAAACCGTGACGGCGCTTCGCAACCGGGGCGTGCAGTTCCTCACCGTCCCCACGACGTACTACGACGAGCTTCAGGAACGCGTCGGCAAGATTGACGAGCCGGTGGATGCGCTTCAGGAGCTCGGCATCCTCGTCGACCGGGACGACGAGGGGTACCTGCTCCAGATCTTTACGAAGCCCGTCGAGGATCGCCCGACGCTCTTTTACGAGATCATCCAGCGCAAGGGCGCGCGTTCGTTCGGCAAGGGCAACTTCAAGGCGCTCTTCGAGTCCATCGAACGGGAGCAGGCGTTGCGTGGAAACCTTTAACCGCCGATTGCCGGGACGAGCCGCCGACGGCGCCTGACGGCGCGTTCCTGCGCAATCCTCAATCCGCTATCGAACCATGCCATACTATTTCAGACTGGGCCAGGTCCCCCACAAGCGGCACACACAGTTTCGCAAACCCGACGGCGGGCTCTACAGCGAAGAGGTGATCGGAGCGGAAGGCTTCAGCGGCATTTCGTCCATCGCCTACCATCTCCATCCCCCCACGGTGGTCGAACGCATCGAGGACCCGATCCCGTACGGGGTCGAATACACGGACCTCGACTTTCTCCGGCATCGCCACATCAAGGGCTTCGAGATCGAGAGTGGCGGCGACTGGCTGGCGGCGCGGCGGTACGTGATGGGCAATGAGGACGTGCGCCTCGCCCTGGCCGAGCCGACCGACGAGATGGACTATTTCTACCGCAACGCCGTCGCCGACGAGGTGGTGTTCGTGCACGAGGGCGAGGGCGTGCTCGAGAGTCCCTTCGGCGTGCTCGAATTCACCGCGGGCGACTACGTGCACGTTCCCCGCACGATCACGCACCGGTGGAAGTTCAAGGAAGGCGTGAAGCGGCGGTTGCTCGTCATCGAGAGCTTCTCGGAGGTGCGCTTCCCCAAGCGGTACATGAACCAGTTCGGCCAACTGCTCGAACACAGCCCGTTCTGCGAGCGCGACGTCCGCCCGCCGTCCGAACTCATGACCATCGACGCCGAGGGCGAGTTCGAGGTGCGCATCGCCAAGCACGACTACCTCCACCGTCTCTTCTTCCGCTATCATCCCTTCGATTACGTGGGGTGGGACGGCTACATGTATCCGTACGCCTTCTCCATCCACGACTTCGAGCCGATCACCGGGCGCATCCATCAGCCGCCGCCGGTGCATCAGACCTTCGCCGGGCGCAATTTCGTGATCTGCTCGTTCGTGCCGCGCCTGTATGACTACCATCCGCAGGCCATTCCGGCCCCGTACAATCATTCGAACATCGACTCGGATGAGGTGCTCTATTATGCCGAGGGTAATTTCATGAGCCGGCGCGGCATCGAGCGGGGGTCGTTCACGCTTCATCCCGGCGGCATCGCGCACGGGCCGCACCCGGGCACGGTGGAAGCCTCCATCGGGAAGAAAGGCACGGAAGAGCTCGCGGTGATGGTGGACACGTTCCGCCCGCTCCGCCTCACGAAGCTCGCCGTCGAGCACGAGGACCCGGACTACATGTTCTCCTGGCGTCCGGAAGCGTTCGCCTCCCCGCTGCCTTCCAACGGCCACTGAGCGAAGGCGCGAAAATCCCTCCGAAACCATGGGGCGGCCCCTGTGCGGTCGCCCCTTTTCCTTTGGCATCGCCGTTCCTTCCGAGCCGGGGCGGCGGTTTTCATCCGCCCGGACGGCCTTCGATATACGTGCGAAAAACGGCTTCGAGGCGGTCGGCGGTAGGGAAGTTGCGCCCGACGAAGCCGAGCAAAACAAAGGAAGAGAGCAGGTTCAGCCAGTACACGGGCGCCTGGCGGAACACGCCAAAGATCGCGCCCATGAGACAGGTGAAGAGCCCCAGCATGGCCACGCCCTCGAAAAGCGCCAGCCGCACGATCTCGGCGGTGCGGATCCGTTTCAGAACCTCCTCGCCCCCCTGCGCTCCGGCGTCCGGGGCCTCCTTCTCAAGCACCTTCCGATAGATGACCGGCCCCGCAAAGAGGTAGACCGCCGCGGCGGTGAGGACGTGGGCAAGGGTGAGGAACCGCACGAGCGAAACCTGGGTCTCCGTCGGTTCCACTTCCCCGGTCTGCAACCAGAAGAGCGCGACGACGACGACGGCAAAGAGCCCCACGCCCGAGGCGATGGCCATGTAGATGACCTGAAGCACCCGGACACTGGCGGGGGTGAGCGCGGCGCGGAAGGCTTCGCGTGTGGGCTTCGGCATGATCGTTCGCTCCCGCATGAGCCGTGTCATGCGTCGAAGGAGGGGCGGTTCGGCTATGCGGCGGCTTCGGGCTTCTCCGACTCCGCTTTCGATCCGGGCCGCCGCATGATGGCATAGATGATCTCGAGATAGCCCCCGAGGATCAACACCGGCGCCACGTACAGCGAGATGAAGCCGTCCACCTCATTTTCCAGGCGCATCATGACGTATCCGACGATGATGACGCACACCCCGGCGATGAGCAGCACGTAGTTGCGCCGGTCTAAAACCATCCCGCCGCCCTGACGGCGCCCGCGGGAGCGCGGACCGCTCGTCCGGCGTCCGGGAGCGGACGACCGGCGGCCTTTTTTACGCGACGTATTCCTGTTCGAAGACCGGGCCATACGATTTCAACGGAGGTGGATGTGCGACTTCACTCCAGCGGTCGGCGATTCATACGGCGCCTCCCGCTCCGTGGCTCCAAACCCGGCATGGTTCTCCGAGGTTCCGGCCTCCGGCCGCTTCTTCCGCTCCGGGCGGGCCGCCGTGAAATTCTTTTTCATCCCCAGCGGCCTTATACCTTCTCGGGCGGCGGGTTCGTAGATTGGATGTTTCCTCAACGCCCGGACGCCGCCGTCTCCCGCACACGCCCGATCCATGCTCTCCTTTTTCCGACAGACAGCCTTTGGTCTCGCCATCGTGGCGGCGCAATGGCTGATCTTCGGGCGGCTTCGGCTCTGGGGCGCCTATCCGGACGCGGTGCTGCTCTTCGTGGCATGGCTCGGCCTGCGGTACGGCCGGCGGTACGGAGCCGTCGGCGGCTTCGGTCTTGGCCTGCTCATGGACGCCATCTACGGCACGTGGGGCATCCAGATGTTCACGAAGACGCTCGTCGGCTTCCTCCTCGGGCTTTTCCCCGCCCAGGAACGCGAGTCGCTCCTCATCCTTCCTCGCCAGGCGTTCGTGGGCGGGCTCGTCATCGCGCTCGTGCACAACGGCATCATGGTTACGCTCCTCGCCCTCGAATCCGGGGCGAGCAACCGCTCTCTCGTGACGGCGCTGTGGATCGGCTCCGCCTGCTATACGGCCGGCCTCGGCTACCTCGCCGCGCTCTTGCGGATCCGGTGACGCCCACGCGCGCGGGACCGCCCGCTCAGGCCATCGTGCGCGCCGCCCGGACGACGTCGGCCAGAACGCCGGCGGCCGTCACCTCCGGCCCCGCCCCGCGCCCCTGAATGACGAGCGGGCGGTCGTGATACCGGTCCGTCGTGAAGACGATCATGTTGTCCGTCCCGCGCAGGCGCTCGAAGGGCGAGCCGGGTGTGAGCGCGCGAACCTCGGCGCGGAGATGGCCCGGCGAGACGTGCGCCACGTACTGAAGCCGTCCTTCCGCCGCCATGCGATCGGCCCACACGCCGTCGGACTCCGCGAGGCGGTCCATGAACACGTCCACCGGCACGTTGCGAAGATCGGGCGGCACGAGCGAGGCGACCGAGACGTCGGCGCGTTCGACCGAGCCCCCCATCTCGCGGGCGAGCACGAGCATCTTCCGCGCGACGTCCTCGCCGCCGAGGTCGTCGCGGGGATCGGGCTCCGTAAAGCCGAGCGCCCGCGCCTCTCGCACCCCCTCCGAGAACGTGAGGCCTTCGGCGAGACGGTTGAAGACGAAGGCCAGCGTGCCCGAGAGCACGCCCTCGATGCGCCGCACCCGGTCGCCGGAGCGAAGCAGGTCGCGGAGGGTGGAGATCACCGGCAGCCCCGCGCCGACGGTCGTCTCATAGCGGTACGGGACCTCCCGCCGCCGGGCCAGGACACGGAGACGGTCGTAAAAAGTCTGTTCGAGCGTGTTCGCCCGTTTGTTCGGGGTGACGACGGCCAGCCCGTTTTCAAGGAACTCGGGATAGCGCCGGGCCACCGCCTCCGAGGCCGTCGCGTCGATGACGATGAGCCGTTCGAGCCGGCTTGCGGCCAGGCGTTCGACGAGCGCGTCGAGATCCACCGGCTCGCCGGCGGCACGGAGCCGGGCGAGAGCGTCGGCACAGGGGAGTCCTTCGTCGTCCCACACGATCCGCGACGAGTCGGCCATGCCGACGAGGCGGAGGTCGAGGTCCATCGTTTCGAGGAGCACGGGCGCCTGCGCGGCGAGGATGTCGAGCAAGGCGCGCCCGACGCCGCCGGGGCCGATGAGGAAGAGGTGCGCGCGTTCGTGGGCGCGGGCGAAAGCTTCGTGGAGCGCCCGCACGGCCCGGCGCGCATCGGTCCGGCTGACCACCGCCGAGATGTTCGTCTCGGCGGCGCCCTGCGCGATGGCGAGCACGTTGATGTTCGCCCTTCCGAGCGTGGAGAACATACGCCCGGCCAGCCCCGGCTGCATCCGCATATGATCTCCCACGATGGAAAGGATGGCGTTTTCCGCAAGGGCGAAGACCCGGCTCACGTCGCCCCGTTCGAGTTCGCGTTCGAAGGCCTCTCGGAGCGCCGCGACGGCCCGTTCCGCCTGTGCCTCGCGTACGACGAGGCAGATGCTTTGCTCACTCGATGCCTGCGAGATCATCAGCACGTTGATCTCCCGGGCGGCGAGCGCGCCGAAAGCCCGCGCCGAGATGCCCGGCACGCCCATCATGCCCGCGCCTTCGAGCATCACCACCGCCACGCCGTCGATGCCCGTCACGGCTTTCACCCGCCCTTCCGTGGGCGTCGACTCGGCGGTGATGCGGGTGCCCGGCGCGCCGGGGTTGAGGGTGTTTTTGATGAGGAGCGGGATGCCGTGTTCGATGAGCGGGCGCATGGTGCGGGGGTGAAGCACCTTCGCCCCGAAAAACGCCATCTCGGCGGCCTCGCGATAGCTCAGTTCGGAGAGCGTGAAGGCGTCGGGGACGAGGCGCGGGTCCGCCGAGAGGACGCCGTCGACGTCCGTCCATATCACGACGCGCTCGGCGCGGAGCGCCCCGGCGAGGATCGTGGCCGTATAGTCGCTGCCCGAGCGCCCGAGCGTGGTCGTCACGCCGCGCCCGGTGGCGGCGACGAACCCCGTCACCACGGCGACGGATCCCGGAGGAAGCGCGGCGAAGTAGTTGCGGACGAGCGTCTCGGTCTCGGCGAATCGTACGGCGGCCTCGCCGAAGGCGTCGTCGGTGCGGATGAAGCGCGCGGCGTCGTGGTCGGCGGCGTCGAGGCCTGCGGCGCGAAAGGCGGCGGCGACGATGGGGGCCGAAAGGCGCTCGCCCGTGCCGAGGACGGCATCACGGGTGCGAGGGGTGCACTCGCGCAGCAGATAGACGCCGTCGAGCAGTTCGCCGAGGTCGCGCCGGAGCGCCGAGAGCCGGCCGAGCAGGGCTTCGCGCTCCCCCGCCGCCGCAAGCGCCTCGACCGCAGCCGTGTGCCGCGCCCACAGCTCGTCGAGCACGACCCCGTGCGTTCCCGTCCGCCCCAGCGCCGCCTCGATGGCCGCCAACAGCCGGTCGGTGACGCCCCCGAGCGCCGAGACCACGACGATGCGCCGCGCTTCCTCCGGCTCCGCCCGCACGAGCGCCGCCACCTGACGTACCCGCTCCGGCGTGGCGACCGAAGAACCGCCGAACTTGTATACGTGTACCGGCCTTTCTAACGCCATACGTCCCCCTTTCGTCCCGAAAATGTCCGTTCAATGTCCGCTGCGCCCCTTCACCGGCGAGGCTCCTCGAGGGGCGCCACCCGTACCCGGAGGCGACGCCATTGATCCCGACCTTCCTTCGAGGCCGGTCCCTTTCCCCTAAAATACGCATCCTTCTCCTCCGCTTCCGCCCCGGGACGAACGGCTGGAACTTGATTATGAATAGATCGTGGAAGGGAGCCGAAGACGCCCGCAGGTGTTGAACCGAAACGGAGGCGCTTCGTATCTTGGGCGTCCTTGAAAAAATCGGGGCTATAGCTCAGTTGGTAGAGCGCTTGAATGGCATTCAAGAGGTCAGCGGTTCGAATCCGCTTAGCTCCACATCGACCCCCGGAATCGGCCCGACGGCATTCCCGGGGGTTTTTTGTATCCGGACGAACCGGAAGGCGTCTTCGGAGAGTTACGGCGGCGTTCGGGGCGGGGATTAAAAAAAGAGGCCCGGCCCCCACCACGAGACCGGACCCCTTCGCCACCTGAAGATATGCGATCAGTAGAGGTGGTATCCTATAAACACATTGCCCCCCCCGTTTATAACCTCCCTTCGTATATTTTTTTTTCTCAAACGGATTTTCGCCCACAAGCCTAATAAACACAACTTCATGGCAAACAAAGACCATCTCGCCCGTCTCCAGGAAGGCGTTCGTTCGTGGAACGCGTGGCGCGTCCTGAACCCCGACGTCCGTCCCGATCTGGGCGGCGCGGATCTTTCCGGTCTCAACCTGATGGAGATCAATCTCAGCGGCGCGGATCTCTCGGGCGCCCAACTGCGAAAGACGTTCCTCACGGTGGCCGAACTCGAAAAAGCCAACCTCGAGGGGGCCGATCTGACGAAAGCCAACCTGACGGGCGCCCACCTCGACGACGCCAACCTCACGCGGGCGCATTTGAACCACGCGGACCTCGGCTTCGCGACGCTCAACGCAGCCAACCTGACGGGCGCCGACCTCTCCGACGCGCACATGCTCGAAGCGATCCTCTTCGGGGCGAACCTCTCCGGCGTCGTCGCCCGTCGCGCCAAGCTCCGGGAGGCCATCCTCACGGGCGCCAACCTCGAAGGCGCCGACCTGACGCACGCCGACCTCATCGGCGCGACGCTCGAAGGCGCGAACACCGAAGGCGCGACGCTCCCCCCGCTCTTCGACCCGGACACCAACTATGACCTCTAAAAACTCCGGCGATACGCCTCCGCCGAACCCCGAATCGGATCCACGGCTGATCAACCTCGAAGACGTCCCCCCCGACCACCGGAGCGGCTACGTGGCGCTCGTGGGCAAACCGAACGTAGGCAAGAGCACCCTGCTCAACGCGTTGCTCGGACGCAAGCTCGCCATCGTCACGCCCAAGCCTCAGACGACGCGCCACCGCATCCTCGGCATCCTCTCGGAGGAAAAATACCAGATCGTCTTCCTCGACACGCCCGGCATCATCAAGCCGCGGTACAAGCTTCAGGAAGCCATGATGCACAATGTCAGCGGAGCCATTCAGGACGCCGACCTCCTGCTCTTCATGGCCGACGCCACACAGGACCGACCGGACACGTTCAGCCTCGAACACATCGGCGACCGTCCGGCCATCCTCGTCATCAACAAGATGGACCTCATCCATAAAGAAGAGGTGCTTCCGCTCGTCGAGGCGTATACGAAACTACGCGCCTTCGAAGAGGTCATCCCCATCTCGGCGCTCAAGGGCAAGAACCTCGACGTCCTTCTGGACGCCATCGTCAAACGCCTGCCTTTCGGACCGCCGTTTTATCCCCGAGACATGCTCAGCGAGCATCCGGAGCGTTTCTTCATTTCAGAGATCATCCGGGAGAAAATCTTCCGGCAGTTTCGCCAGGAGATCCCGTACTCCACGCAGGTCAACATCGTGGTGTACGAGGAACGGGAAGAAGGCAAGGACTTCATCGACGCCGAGATCGTCGTGGAGCGCGACACGCAGAAAGGCATCCTCATCGGCAAGGGCGGGAAGGCGCTCAAGCGGGTGGGCAGCGCCGCCCGCGCCGACATCGAGGCGTTCCTCGGCAAGGAAGTCTACCTTCAGCTTCACGTGAAGGTGCGAAGCGACTGGCGGAACACCGACACGTTCCTCCGCTCGTACGGCTATCGCTGAGGTCCGACGAGACGCACGCCCAGCCCTTCCGTGAGCGCCGGGCGAAACGCGGGCGGAACGGGCGCTGCGGCCATCGTGTGACGGGTGAAGGCCCGGCGGCGCGGATACGTCTTCCGCAGACGTGTGAAGTAGGCCCCGCGCTCATCCGGCGGCCGGTTCAGGATGCGCCGGAAGCGCCGGTCGTCGGCTTCGAGGTCATACATCTGCCGCGCGACGGCGTCGAGCCATTCGGTTTCGGGACGGGGGGTCTCGGGCGGCGTGAGGCGGAGACGATCGTCCGGCCCGGAGGCGAACGCCTCTTCGGGCTCCCACACGTCCGGCAGCCCGAAACGCTCGACGAAGGCGCGATAGAGCATGACCGTCCCCCGCACTTTTCCGTCATACGAATACCCCGCGATGTGCGGCGTTCCCAGGTCGACGCGGCGGATCAGATCCGGGTCGGGGTTCGGCTCGCCTTCCCACACGTCGAGCACCGTCGCGGCGGGGCGGCCGGCGGCGATCGCATCGAGCAGGGCGGCGTTCGAGACGACGGGGCCGCGCGCGGTGTTCACCAGCCACGCGTCGGGACGCATCCGCCGGAGGGCCTCCGCCCCGAAGAGGCCGCGCGTGGCGTGCGGTCCCTCACGCGTGAGCGGGACGTGGAGCGTCACCACGTCGGCGTCGGAGAGGAGCGCTTCGAGCGGGACGAAGGGGTGCGGCTCGCCTCGCCGTTCGGCGGCTTCGGCGAGCGGCGGGTCGTTCCGGAGCACCCGCACGCCGAGCGCCGGCAGCCGCCGCGCCAGACGCCCGCCGATGTTGCCACATCCGACGATGCCGACCGTACGGCCCCGGAGCGCCCGTCCCTGCCGCACGGAGAGCCGGAGGAGCGCCGCCAGAACGTATTCCACCACCGAACTTGCATTCGATCCCGGCGCATGGGCGAAAGCGACGCCGCGCGCGCGCAGCCATGCTCGGTCCACGTGATCCGTCCCGATGGTCGCCGTGCCGACGAAGCGCACCGAGCTCCCATCGAGCAGGGCCCGGTCTACGCGGGTCACGCTGCGGACGAGCAGCGCATCGGCCCCGCGCACGTGAGCGGCAGAGATCTCGCGTCCCGGCACGAGGCGAACCTCGCCGAACGGCCCGAAGGCCTGACGGACGTACGGGATGTTTTCGTCGGCTACGATGAGAAGGGGAGAACGGAGCATCGAGAGGAAGCTTTGCGGCGAACGTGCCTACCGAACGCGCCACGGAGGGCCGGGTTCGCCCGTCCTCCCGGCGCATCCGCAACGGTCACCTTTTCCTATTCAAAAGGCCGTTCCCGCACCGTCCCATGAGGAGGCAAACGCTCTTCTCGCCCGGTCTCAAACATCCGGAATTCTGCCTGTCGCACCCCTTATCCGTCAAGAACGAACCTGCAATGAAGGCGGGGTGAACGGCGGGTGAATAATAAATCGAGATCGTTTAAATTATTATTATTACTCCATTTACATATATGCTTCACCATGAAACTATAGGTATGCCTCAACGTTTTGGGGATGAAACGGGACGGGCATGAGATATGAAGGGACCGCCCAGTCCGAACGACGAAATAAAGAAAAAAATTTTCGCCGTATTCGCGGCATGAAAGGATCGATATGTTGAACCAACTCACGGAGCCATGCGACAGAAGCTTACGGTCATAGTCGCCGTGGTGATTTGTTTCGCAGGCCTGATGGCAGTGACGGGAGATATGTTCGGGCTTTCGCACCCCGGCGCCTGGAACGCAACCGCAGCGGACAGCCTCGCCGTTGTCGACCATGTCGTCGTTGCCGATACGTCGGCGACGGCAGTCTCTCCGGTGGAGGAGGCGCTTCTGAACCCGAAGCATCTCCCCCCCTTACCGCCTGATCACCTGGACACGGAGACGCTCTGGTTGGCGCGCGGCATCTTCTCCGAGTCGAAGCGCCCCGAAGAGCAAGAGCTCGTAGCCTGGGTCATCCGGAACCGGGTCGAGACCGGCTACCGGGGCAAGCGCACCTACCGGGACGTGGTGCTGGACCCGTATCAGTTCAGCGCTTTCGCGCCCGGCAATCCCATGCGCGATTTTTACATTGGGCTCGATGTGAACTCGAAGGTGCCGGGCTGGCGTCGCGCGCTTCAGATCGCCAACTTCGTGCGCACGGCCGGCGACTCGCTCCGCCCTTTTTCCGAGCGGACCCGTCACTTTTTCAGCGAACGTTCGCTCAGCAGCGGAGCGCACCCCAAATGGGCAATGGGCCGCGAACCGGTGCAACCCCGACGCAAATACCAGATCGACGCGCGGCGCTTCCGTTTTTATGAGGGCGTCTCGTAATCCCCGCCGATCCGGTTGAACGAACCATGAAGGCGCATCTCCCGTGGGTGCGCCTTTTTTTTCGGCTCCGCCGGTCTCCTTATGGGAGCCCCGGGGCGCTTCCCGGGTATCATCCCGCCACCGCCGCCGTCATCCCTGTTTCCTTCCCCTCTTTGCTCGCCCACCATGCGCCACCGTCCGTACCTTTTCCTGCTCGTCGCTGCCGCACTGTTCTTCGGCGGATGCGCCCGCACCGCGCCCGCGCCGATGCCGTCGGAAGCGCCGGCCGCGTTCGTCTTCCACCCGGAGCCGCCCCCCGAATACCGGCACGAGGGCATCCGCATCGCCACGCTGAACACCGAGTTCCTCTTCGATGGCCTCGGCGATGAGGGCGAAGCGACGTTTCCCCATAAAGGCGATCCCGAGAAGGCCCGGCTCCACCGCGAGCACATCGCCCGGATCATTCGCCTCATCCAGGCCGACGTCGTCATGCTCGAAGAGGTGGAGAACGACACCGTGCTCTACCTGATGATCGAGGAGTCGCTCGATGACCTCGGATACCAGGTCTATTTCGTTCCGGGCAACGACCGTTTTACGGGACAGGATGTGGCGCTCCTCTCACGGCTGCCCATCGACGAGGTGGGGCGCACCGACGAGCGGGCGCCGGTCGAAGGCGAGCGCCGCAAGCAGGGCGTGAGCAAAAACCTGTACGCCCGCCTCACCCTCGGCGGCGTGCCGACGACGCTCATCGGGCTGCACTTCTACGCCCGCCCGCACGATCCGACGCGGAAGGAGCGGCGGGAAGCGCAGGCCGAGGTGATCCGACGGCTCGCCGTGCGTGAGATCGAGGCGGGACGCGCCGTCGTCGTCCTCGGCGACTTCAACGACTACGACGACGCCACGCTCGACTTCTCCGGCAACCGACCCATCACCGATGTGCTCCATCGCATCAAAGCCGCCGGTCCCGACGATGACGACGACCTCCACAACGTCCTCTCCGACGTGCCGCAGGACCATCGCTTCACCAACTTCTGGGACCGCGACCACGACGGCGTCATCGACCGGGACGAGCTCTCCGCCATCGACCACATCCTCCTCTCGCCCGCCCTCAGCCGGCGCATCGTAGAGGTGCACTACGTGCACGCCCACGACCCCTTCACGTACACCGATCACTTCCCCGTGGTCGTAACCGTCGGCCGGGGACGCGAGCCGGGCAAGTGAGCGCCGGACCGATCAGAGACCCACGCCGATCCGGAGCATGAACGCATTGTTGCGCGAGATGTCCGTAGTCTGCACGGTTTGCCCGGCTATCTGGAACTCCTTATTGATGAAGCGGGAGAGGCCGAAGGCATATCGGATCTCCGGAAAAAGCCGGATGCCGAGGCCCGGCGCCGACAGTTCGAGCCCGAGGCCCACGTTCGCCGACATGGCAAAGTCTTCGACCGCATGCTCCACGTCGTCGCTCTTGCTGGAGTTGGCGAAGGCGAACACCGGCGCCACGACGGCATAGGGCTTGATGAGCGGCGTCGGGGCCAGGCGGATGCGCACGTCGACGGGGACCTCGATCATGTTCACATTGAGGCCAAACGTATCGGTGAAGCCGGTGACGCTCAGATCAATCCGGCTGAGATCCCGGTAGAAGATGCCGGGGCGCAGGGCGATCGGGCCGAGCGCAAGGTCCAGAAAGACGCCCGCGTGCCAGCCCGTGGAATTGTCGAGCGTGGCGTTGCCGTCAAACACCCGGATGTCGGTGAAGCTGTCGAAGTTCAGCCCGGCGGCAACGCCGAGTTGGGCCTGCGCGGGGCGAAACAGGACCAGGCCCAGCAGTCCCATGATCACCCGGGCGCTCGCGCGATTCATCCTTCCTCTTTGCATCATTTGACCCTCCTTTTTTGGCGAAGATAATGGAAAAGACGGGACTGATTCGGCGCATTATATGAAAAGCCGCGCAAAGGGCACAGGATCGTCACACAATCTCCCCGCCGCCGGACGGCCACGGGGGCATGCAACCTGCCTCGCATGCCTGCGTTCATGAAAAGCGCCGCCCTTCTTCATCCACCCGACCACCGCATCGCATGAAAATCGGCATCACGTGCTACCCCGTCTATGGCGGCAGCGGCGTCGTCGCCACCGAGTTGGGCAAAGCGCTCGCCGCCCGCGGGCATCAGATTCATTTCATCGCCTACTCGATCCCGTTCCGCCTCGGTCACGTGCAGGAGAACATCTTTTTCCACGAAGTCAACGTCAACGCGTACCCGCTCTTCGAATATCCGCCGTACACGCTCAATCTGACGAGCAAGATGGTCGATGTGGTGAAGTATGAGAAACTGGACGTGCTTCACATGCACTACGCCATCCCGCACGCTACGAGCGCCGTGCTTGCCCAGCAAATCCTCGCCAAGGAAGGCATCGTCGTGCCCATCGTAACCACGCTCCACGGCACGGACATCACCATCGTCGGGCGCGACCCCTCGTTCGCGCCGGTGGTAAGCTATTCGATCAACCGTTCGGACGGCGTCACGGCCGTCTCCGAGTACCTCCGTGATGAGACGCTCTGTTGTTGTTCCGGCGTCACGGCCGACATCGAGGTCATCCCCAACTTCATCGACACGACCCGCTTCCGCCGGATGAACAAGGAGCACTTCAAGCAGGCGCTGTGTCCCAACGGAGAGAAGCTGCTCGTCCACGTCTCGAACTTCCGTCCCGTCAAGCGGGCCACGGAAGTGGTTCAGATCTTTCACGGGTTGCGGGAGCGGGGTCTGAAGGTTAAGCTCCTCCTCGTCGGCGACGGACCGGACCGTATGCCCGCCGAACATCTGGCGCGCAAGCTCGGCGTCCACGAAGACGTCCGGTTTCTCGGCAAGCAGGAGCCCGTCGAGGAGATCCTCTCCATCGCCGACGTCTTCCTGATGCCCAGCGGCTCCGAGACGTTCGGCCTGGCGGCGCTCGAAGCGATGGCCTGCGAGGTGCCCGTGGTGGCAAGCGACATCGGCGGGTTGCCCGAGCTCATCGTCGAGGGCGAGACCGGCTTCCTCTGCCCGCTCGGCGACGTCGGCGCCTTCATCGAGCGCACCGCCGCGATCCTCTCCGACGAGGCGCTCCACGCCCACATGGCCGCCGCCGCCCGCGCGCGCGCCGTCAACGCCTTCGACCTGGCGCATATCGTCCCCCGATACGAGGAATACTACGAGCATGTGCGCCAACGCGTCCTGGCACAAAGCGTGTGACCCGCCTCCTCCCGCCCGCCTCCTCCGGCATGAAACACCTCATCAGTAAGAAAAAGCAAGCGTATCCGGTCAGCGACTATTTCCAATCGTACCTCCTCCGGTACGGGCGGGTCTACGACGCCGGCATCCGGTACGAGGACCTGTTGCGCTTCAACAATGCCATCCCGGTATACAATGAGGTCGGCGAAGACACGCTCTGGTCCACCGTGTTCTATCCGCCGGGAGAACAGCAAGAGATCCACGACCGGCTTCGCCTGACGTACGCCATCCTCAAAGCCGGAGGCGACGTCTCCATCGTCAAGCACCTCTACATCGACCGGATCGACCAGTGCAATTACGGCAACACGCTGCCGTTCCGGATCCGCATCGTCAACAGCATCAACGAGAACTTCGACTATTTCTACGTCAAGCGCGTCGACGCCAACCGGCTCTACGGGCTGGAGCTCGAGCACATTCTCTCACCGAATCGCATTCATTACTTCATCCACGGCGGGACGATCATCGAGGAGCACATCATCGGCATCCCCGCCAACGACTTCATGCGCGAGAGCATGCCCATGACGCGCTTCGACCTCGTCCGTCTGGCCAAGGAGTTCGTCAAGTTCAACGAGCGGAGCTTCGTCTGCCTGCTCGGCGACATGCACTCGGGCAACTTCGTCATCGACATCGCCCGGGACTTCGAGAAGTGGCACTTCCACATGCACCCCATCGACTTCGACCAGCAGAGTCATCACTGGCGGAAGGAAACCTACATCCCGGAGTGTTACCCTCAGAACGGCCCGTTCCTCCACGCCACGCGCAAATACCTCTCGCCGGAAAACATCGATCAGTATCAGAAAGAGGAGCGCTCGCTCATTGCCAGCCGCGTCCGCGTTTCGCACGGGCGCTTCGACCGGCTGATGGAGGTCATGCGCGAGGATCTCATCGCCCCGGACGAGAACGTGCGTCGTCTTGGCGAGCAGTTGAGCCGCCACTACGAAGACGACGCCTTCGCCCGGTGCGACACGATGGGAGAACTCGTCGATACGTCCATTCAGCGCCTCTTCGACAAAAAGAATCCCCCGCATCCGTTGCTTCAGGCCACGTGGCCGTGAGCGGAGGGCGCGCCGGAGGGGTCAGAGCGGGGCGAAGCTTCCGGTGAGAAACGGGTTCGTCCGCCGTTCCCGCCCGATGGTGGTGGCCGGCCCGTGCCCGGGATAGACGACGGTCTCGTCGCCGAGGGGGACGAGTTTTTGAAAGATCGAGGCCATGAGTTCGGGCAGGGAGCCGCGCCACAGGTCGGTGCGCCCGATGGAGCCCTGAAAGAGCACGTCGCCGGAGAGGACGGCGCCCGCTGCGGCGTCGTGGAAGCAGACGGAGCCGGGAGAATGGCCGGGCGTGTGGAGCACGCGCCACGTCCGTTCGCCGAAGGTGATCGTATCGCCCTCGTCGAGGAAGTCCGTGACGGGCGGCGGCGGCTCGATCTCGACGCCGAAGAGCGCGGCCTGATCCCCGGCGCGCGCGAGCAGCGGCAGATCCTCCCGGTGCATTCGAAAGGAGAGCCCGAAGCGCCGGGCGAAGAAGGCGCACCCGAAGATGTGGTCGATGTGGGCGTGCGTGAGGAGGAGGTGTTTCATGGTCAACCCCTGCTCTTCGACGTAGGCGACGACGGCTTCCTGCTCGCCCGGTGTGGCGGCGCTCGGATCGACGAGGACCGCCTCGCCCGCATCGTGGCAGACGTAGCAGTTCGTCATGAACGGGTTGAACGTGAAGGACTTGACGGTCATGGGGAGGCCCGGACGGTTGAGGACGGTATCGCGGGCCGGCGGCGGAGGGCCGCGGAAAGCTTTTCCCCGGACGCCGGTCGCGGACTTCCCGTAAATGCCGCGACGCCGCAGGGGATCCCCGCGCGCGCCCGCGCTATCCCGGAACGGTTCTTGGTTATCAGGCGAGGGCGCACGCGCCCGGGGGCGCGCCCCCTTTGCCGGAGAAGCCTTCGCCGATCCTTTCGAGCACCATCGACTTTCGGAGAACAACCCCGCCCGGACATCGTTAATCGCTTGCTATGTTGAAGTTTACGTTCATGGCCCTCGGCCTGGTCATCGGGCTCTTCGGGCTCGACTATTACGTTTATCGGAACTGGCGGCGTTTTGCCGACTACCGGCGCTGGGCGCGTCGCACCCTCCCCTTCTATCGCGTCTTCATGGCGCTGATGCCGTTCGTGTTGCCGGTGTACCTCTACGTCTCGCGCTGGTGGGGCGTGGAGCCGAAGGTTTTGCGCGCGTTCGTCATCGGCGTGTGGGCCGTCTATTACGTGCCGAAGGCGTTGATCGCGCTCGGGATCCTCGCCAAGGACCTGTCCCGGTTCGTGGTCTGGCTTTTCGGGTGGTTTCAGAAACAGCTGCTGCCCGCCGCGCCCGCTGAAGACGTTGCTCCGGAGGCGGAGGCCGTCGCCGCGCCGTCCGAGCCCGCGCTCGACCTCTCGGACATGAAGCGCGTACCGCGCCGCGAATTTTTGCAACGGATGGGCTGGAGCGCCGCCGCCGTGCCTTTCGTCATCGTCGGCTACGGCGTCTTTCGCACCCTGTACGACTTCATGCTCAGCCGGGTGGAGGTGCCGGTGGCGGGGCTGCCGCGCGCGCTCGACGGCCTGACCATCGCGCAGATCTCGGACCTGCACGCGGGCTCCTTCTTCAGCCCGCAGCCCATGCGCGAGGCCGTCGCGCTCCTGAACGAGCTGCGCCCGGACCTCATCGCCGTCACGGGCGACTTCGTCAACGGCGACGCCGCCGAGCTTCCGATGATCCTGCCCGCGCTCCGCGAGCTCCGCGCCGGCATCGGCGTCTTCGGCTGCCTCGGCAACCACGACCACTACGCCCACACGCCCGACGTCGTCGCGGCCGTGCGGAGCACGACGGTGGACCTGCTCGTGAACGAGCGGCGCACGTTCGAGATCGGCGGCGCGCGCCTGCACCTCGTGGGCACGGACAACACCGGCTTCTACCAGCGGCACGCCGACCTCCCCGCCGCCCTCGACGGTCTCTCGCCGGACGACGACGAGGCGGCCTACGTCCTCCTCGCCCACGATCCGACGTACTGGGACACCCACGTCCGCCCGAACCACCCCGAGATCGACCTGATGCTCTGCGGGCACACGCACGGCGGCCAGCTCGGCATCGAAGCCGGGCCGGTGCGGTGGAGCTTCGCCCGCGTGGTCTACCCGCGATGGGCCGGTCTCTACGCCGAGCACCGCCCCGGCGGCGACGGGCGGCAGTTCCTCTACGTGAACCGGGGTCTCGGCACCGTCGGGCCGCCGCTCCGCCTCGGCATCCGCCCCGAGATCACGCTCCTGACGCTCCGTCGCGCCGCCTGAGAACCCGCCTGCCGCCGGCTTCCGCTTCTGCGCGAAAAGGGCTACCTTGACGCCGAACCGCCCCACGCCCCGCCATGCTGACCCACTTTCACCGCATGATCATCCGGCTGTTGCCCGGTCCCTTTCTGGGCTGGCTCGGGACGCTCATGTTTCTGCTGCTGATGCAGTTTCTGATTCGGTATCTCCCGGATCTCGTGGGCAAGGGCCTGCCGCTGGGGGTCATCCTCGAACTGATCGTCTACAACCTGGCGTACATGCTCGTGCTGGCCGTGCCGATGTCGGCGCTCATCTCCACGCTGATGACTTTCGGGCGGCTGGCCGAGACCAAAGCTTACGTCGTCATCAAGGGGGCGGGCGCTTCGCTGCCGCAGTTGCTCTGGCCCGTGCTCCTGATCGGCCTCGGCCTTGCGGGCGGCATGTGGTATTTCAACAACCAGATCCTGCCCGAGGCCAACTTCCGCGCCCGCAACCTCTGGTGGGACATCCGGAAGAAAAAGCCGGGCTTCGAGCTTCAGGAGGGGGTCTTTTACGAAGGAGTCAACAATTACAGCATCCTCGTGCAATCCATCCCGCCGGAGCGCCCGAACGTGCTCGAAGACATCCTGATCTACGACTACACCGAAGGCTCCCGCAAGCGCGTCGACATCAAGGCACGGGAAGGACGGATCGAACCGCTCGGCAACGGAGAGAAAATCGACCTCGTGCTCTTCGACGGCGAGATCCACCGGCGCAACAAGCCGCCCTCCTCCCGCGACCCGGAGCGGTACGAACGCCTCGCCTTTTCCCGCCATCGTTTCCGCCTCGACCTCTCGGATTTCATCTTCGAGCGAAGCGACCCGAGCCGCACCCGTCGCTCCGACCGCACGATGCGCACCGACGAGATGATCCACATCGTCGATTCGCTGGAGACGAGCGTCGCCAAAGAGAAGCAAAAGCTCTTCGAAGCCTCGATGCGGCTGCTGAGGGACACGACGACGGCCTCCCCCGGCGAGGCAACCCCGGCCCTCCCCTCGCCGACCGTCGCCGCCGAAACGGAGCGCCCGCTCTCCGACCGCCCGGTGCTGGCGGGGCTCAGGCGGGGACAACAGCTCGAAGTGTACGACGTCGCAGTGATGAAGGCCCGGACGGCGCGCACACAGGTGGACAACGCGCGGCGGGCCGTCAAATGGCAGCAGGAGCAGGCCAACCGCTACCTCGTCGAGATCCACAAAAAGCGTTCGATTGCGCTGGCGTGCCTGATCTTCGTGCTCATCGGCGCGCCGCTCGGCCTGAGCATCCGGCGCGGGGGGCTCGGGACGGCGGGCGCCCTGGCCATCGGACTGTTCCTCTTCTTCTGGGTCACCCTCGTGCAGGGCGAGAAGTTCGCCGATCGGAACCTGCTCACGCCGTGGGTAGGCATGTGGGCCGCCAACCTCATCACGCTCATCGCCGGGACGTGGCTCGTGCTCTACGTCACGTTCGATCTCCGGGCCACGCCGCGCCTGCGCACCCGCCTCGCCGAATGGCTCCGCCGTCGGCGTTCCGGAATGCGAGCGACCATGCATGAATCCTCGTGAACGTTCCGAGACGCCTGTGCTCTACCTCGTCCCCACGCCCATCGGCAACCTCGAAGACGTCACGCTTCGCGCCCTTCGCATCCTCAAGGAGGTAGACCTGATCGCGTGCGAGGACACGCGCACGTCCGGCATCTTCCTGTCGCATTACGGCATCACGACGCCGAAGACGAGTTATCACGAGCACAACGAGGCCCGGAAAACGCCCCGCCTCATCGAGCGCATGCAGGCCGGGCAAAGCGTGGCGCTCATCTCCGACGCCGGCGCGCCGGGCATCTCGGACCCCGGCTTCTATCTCGTGCGCGCCTGCCTGGAGGCCGGCATCCGCGTCGCGCCGCTGCCGGGGGCGACGGCGTTCGTGCCCGCCCTCACGGCCAGCGGGCTGCCGTCCGAACGCTTCGTCTTCGAGGGCTTCCTCCCGGTCAAGAAAGGCCGGCAGACCCGGATGCGCGCCCTCGCCGAAGAGCCGCGGACGATGATCTTCTATGAATCGCCGCACCGGCTGGTGAAGACGCTCGGGCAGTTCGTCGAGACGTTCGGGCCGGAGCGGCCGGCCGCCGTCGCCCGGGAGTTGACCAAGAAATTCGAGGAGATCCGCCGGGGGCCGCTGGCCGCACTCCACGCGCATTATTCCGGGCAGCCCCGGGTGCGCGGCGAGATCGTCCTCGTCGTCGGCGGCCATCGGTAGGCGTCCCCCCGGCACGACGGGAAGGAACTGACGACGGCGCGAATCAAACCGCCGGGGCCCGCGTTCATAGCGCGGACGCGAGACGGGCCCCGCCGACGCTCCGGCGCTCCGCACGTGAGCCGCTCGCCGGTTCGGACCCCGATCCTGCGTCGGCCCCGACTTTCACGCGCGCTTCTTTCCCCCACTGAGCCTTTCGACATGAACTGGAAATTGACGGAGCGGATCGTTGCCGCCGTTGTTTTTGCCTATGCCCTGGCGCTCTACCTCCTGACCGTCGCCCCGACGGCGTCGTTCTGGGACTCGGGCGAGTTCATTGCTATCGCGCACAAGCTGGAAGTGTCCCATCCGCCGGGCGCCCCCTTCTTCATGCTCCTCGGGCGGCTCCTCTCGATGTTCGTCCCCGCCGCGTACGTCGCCCTTTCGATCAACCTCATCTCCGTCTTTGCGAGCGCCTTCACGGTGCTTTTGACATACCTGATCATCGTGCGGCTCATCCGTGAATGGCAGGGTCCGCCCTCGCAATGGACCACCGCCGACCGCATCGCAGCGCTCGGCGGCGGCGTCATCGGCGCGTGCACCTTCGCCGTCACCGACTCGTTCTGGTTCAACGCCGTCGAAGCCGAGGTCTACGCCCTCTCGATGCTCTTTACCGCGCTCGTGGTCTGGCTCATCTTCAAATGGCGGGACCAGGCGCTTCAGGAGGAAGCCGCCCTCGCCGGACGGCGCCAGCACCCGTTCGGGCTGGCCTCGAACCGCTACCTGCTCCTCATCTCGTACCTCTTCGGGCTGGCCATCGGGGTGCACCTGCTGAATCTGCTGGCCATCTTCTTCCTCGCACTCATCGTGTTCTATACCGAGTTCGAGAAACCCGACTGGACGCCCCTCAAGCGATGGCTTCACATCGCTCTTGCCGGTCTGGTCTCGATGATCGCCTTCGGACTGATTTTCCCCGGCATCGTGCAGTGGCTGCCGGACTGGGCCGGAAAGTCGGGATCGCCGTATTTGTTCTTCTTCGCCTTCGTCGCGCTCGTCGTCTTCAGCGTCTATTACACGCAGAAGAAGGGCATGCAGGCGGCCAACCTCATCGCGCTGAGCATTGCCATGGTGCTGGTCGGGTACTCGACGTATGCGCTCATCTTCATCCGAAGCGCCGCCGACCCGCCCATCGACGAGAACGACCCGGAGACCGCCGAGTCCATCGTGTATTACCTCAAACGCGAGCAGTACGGCAACACGCCGCTCCTCAAGGGACCGACCTTCGACAATCGCCTCCGACGGGTGGACAACCGCCGGGAGGTCTTTTTCCCCCGCCGCTGGTCCCCCGATCCGAACCACGAGCGCATCTACGCCCAGTACGACTCCGACCTCGACTTTTTCCTTCGCTATCAGCTGGGCCACATGTACGTGCGGTATCTGCTGTGGAATTTCGTCGGAAAGGCCAGCGACGTGCAGGATGCCCCGCACGTCGTGACGTTCAACGATCCGCGCGCGAAGACTTATCCCCGCTTCACTCCGAGCGAGAGGGCGTCTCTAAACGCCTATTTCGGTCTGCCCCTGCTGCTCGGCCTGCTCGGCATGGCGATCCATTTCCGGCGAGACTGGCGGAGGGGGTTCGCCGTGCTCGTGTTCTTCCTCATCACCGGCGTCGGCATCGTCCTCTACCTGAACCAGCCGCCGCTTCAGCCCCGGGAGCGTGACTACTCCTACGTCGCCAGCTTCTTCGCCTTCAGCCTGTGGATCGGTGTCGGGGCGGCAGGCATCATCGAACTCGTAGCCGACGTCCTTCGCCGGCGCTGGTCCGTGAAGAGCATCGTCCCCCCGTTCATGATCTGGCTGTTGCTCCTCCTCGCCGTCCCGTTCTGGATGGCCTTCGTCAACTTCGACGACCACGACCGCTCGGGCCGGTATGTTGCTCCGGACTATGCCTACAACATGCTCATGAGCGTGGACGAGAACGCGATCCTCTTCACCAACGGCGACAACGACACCTTTCCCCTTTGGTATCTTCAGGAGGTGGAGGGCATCCGGCAGGACGTGCGCGTGGTGAACCTCTCCCTGTTGAACACGCCGTGGTACGTGCGCCAGCTGAAGTATCAGTGGTCGCGCAAGTCGCCCCCGCTGCCGATCTCCCTCTCCGACAAGGAGATCGAGGATCTGACCATCGTCCGGTGGCGCCCGCGTGAAATCCTCCTCCCCGTAGACAAGAAAAAAATCTTCGGACGGTCGGAGATGATCGTTCCGGAGGACACGGCGCTCGTCGAAAGCCCGATGCGTTGGAATCTTCAGGGCCGACCGTACGGAAAGGACGAGAACGGCGAGGATCTCAACATCCTTTATGCCGCCGATCAGGTGGCGCTCAACATCCTCATGACCGCCGCGCGGCAGAACTGGGAACGCCCCGTCTACTTCGCCGTCACGGTCAGCCCCGACGGGCAGCTCAACCTGGAGAACTTCTTCCAGCTCGAAGGCCAGGCGTACCGGGTGGTCCCCATCCGGCACGACGAGCCGCTCGGGCGGGTGGTGCCGGCCATCACGCCGGTAAACCTCCGCAAATTCCACTTCCGCAGGCTCAACGACCCGAACGTTTATTTCGACGAGAACATCCGGCGCATGGTGGACAACTATCGGAACATCTTCTCCCACACCGCCCAGACCATCGCCGACGACGGCTACAGGGACGAGGCGCGGGACCTGCTCGACTGGTTCATGGAAGCCGTTCCGTTCGAGACCATCCCCGGAGACGAACGCTCGTTCCTTTTCATGGCGCAGGCGTATCAGGCCGTCGGCGACGACCACAAGGCCGTCGAGATCATGCAGAAGGCCGAGCCGGTGGTGCTGCACCGCCTGAAGTACCCCCGCAGCGAACGCGACCTCGACCTCGCCGCCCGGTTCGTGCAGCTCATCCAGCTCGCTTACCTCGACGCGCAAGACTTCGAGGCCGCCTCTGCTTTCAGCGCTCGCCTCGCCGAGGTGCTCGACGACTCCACATATCGCCAGACGCCCGAAGAACTGCGCGACCTCTACGAGCGCGCGCGCAGCCTCGAGCCGGACTCGCTCCCGGGTTCGCCTTCCCCCTGATCGCGGTCGTCAACGGTTCTCCGTCTCCCCTTCGGGGGGTCGGATGGTGAAAGGGTGGACCTTCCCATTCAGCTTGAGCGTGTAGTTGCCCGGCTCATACAGCCCTTCGAGGGTCAGGTAGAAGCGATACGGGCGGAGCACCGAGGCACAGACCGCCCCTTGCGGCTTCCGCATGATGAGCGTGACTTCCACCAGATGCCCGGCGCGCTTCTGCGTCACGTCGTGGAGCTCCATACAGGCATCGGGGAACGCGCCCTTGACGAGCACCTCGACCGGCACGGCCGCATGCGCGTCCGTGGGAACGGCGGGACGGACGTGCACCGTGTCGTAGACGGCCGGATAGTACAGATACGTGCGGGCCGTGTCCGGCGGCGTGATGACGACCGTCCGCCGGCCGTCGGGGCCCTGACCTTCGATGCGGTTTCCGAACCGGTCGTCGGACGGGCGTTCGGCGGGTCGCGACGGCAGGCAGCCCGCCAGCAACACCGCCGCGAGGCCGAGGAGCCACGCCGTCCGGCACGGGCGACGGGCGAAATCATTCATACGTCCGTCCGCATCGTTCATACGTCCGTCCGCTCCCCGGAGACGGGTGCTTCCTCCGAGGGGGCCTCTCCAGACCGTACGGTCGCCCCGGAGCCGGCCTCGTCGGAGACGCGTTCGCTCTTTGCATCGCCCCAGAGACGCTCCAGGTCATAAAAGGCCCTTTTTTCCTCGTTAAAGACGTGCACGACGACGTCCACGTAGTCGATCAGCACCCATTGACGGTGCTCATAGCCCTCCTTGTGCCACGGGCGCTCGCGAAACTCGGTCTTCAGCCGATCCTCCACCGCATCGGCGATGGCCTTGATCTGAAGCTCCGAGTCGCCGGTGCAGACCACGAAGTAGTCGGCTACGCCGCTCACCTCACGCATGTCCATCACCACCACGTCATGCCCTTTTTTCTCGAGCGCGGCATCGGCCGCACGTGCGGCCAGGGTTCGGGCGGGGGTTCGAGTGGTTCTTTTTTTCTTCTCGGTCCGGGGTGGAATGAGAGAATTGCCGGAAGTTGTCATAGGCAGGAATCATCCATTATGGTATGGGTCTTTTTTCAGGCGAAGGTGAGCGCGCGAATCTTTTTACCTTCCTCGTGAAACATCGAGCGAAGCCCGGTGCTCCTTCCGCTCCCGATCGGTTGACGGAAGGGGGGTCTTCGAGGGCTCATACGCGCGGGTTGCACCTCCTCTTGCGTCTCAAGGCCTCCGCGTGCCCCGGGCCGCAGCCCACGGGGCGACGTAAGGTGAGACGCCCGATCCCCTTCCGAGGTTCGGGCCGGCGCCGGTCATTCCTCGCGGAACGGCTTGAGCGACGCATAGTCCTTCCCGATGACGACCGTAGCGTCGAGGTAATACTCGGGGCGGATCTCCTGCCGGACGCGCGTCTCGGAGATGCCGAGGACGAGGGCCACCTTGCGGGCGGATTCGAGGT
>Ga0256841_1000966_pt1 | contig 26842 bp, 25 predicted proteins | sample 356308metaG_FD_185971 | JGI IMG/M metagenome (GOLD analysis project Ga0256841, IMG submission 185971) | Hydrothermal vent microbial communities from Mid Atlantic Ridge, Atlantic Ocean - 356-308 | ecosystem: Environmental > Aquatic > Marine > Hydrothermal vents | place: Atlantic Ocean: Mid...
GTCGCGGGGCGAGAGGAAGATGGCATGGCCGCCGAACTGGGCCATGCCGGTCTCGAAGGAGACCCGGGTGCGGGTGGAGGACTTGTCGAAGATCATGGCCATCACCTTGCCCTTGAGCGGCTCGTAACGCTCGCCGGCGCGGGTCATGGCCTTGAGTTCGATGGCGCGGCGGATCAGGCGGTTCAGATCCTCGGCGTCGATGTCCAGCAGGGTCAGGAAGTGTCGGGTCATGGTCGGTTCCCCCGGTTTTTCGCAGGGCGGGAAGATGGGCCGTGAGTCAGGCCAGGAAATCGCGAATCAGGCGGCTGGTGATGGAGACGATTTGGTCGGCCTCCTCGTCGCTCAGGATCAGGGGCGGCAGGAGGCGCACGATGCGTTCGGCGGTCACGTTGAGCAGCAGTCCCGCCTCCAGCGCCTGGTGCAGGATCTCGCCGCAGGGCCGGTCCAGTTCCACCGCCAGCATCAGGCCGCAGCCGCGGATCTCGCGCACGCCCCCCAGCTCGCCGAGTTCGCGCTTGAGGCCCTCGAACAGGCGCTGGCCCAGTTCGGCGGCCCGGGCCACCAGGTTTTCCTGCTCGAGGACATCGAGCACCGTGAGCGCGGCACGGCACACGAGCGGGTTGCCGCCGAAGGTGCTGCCGTGGCTGCCGGGGCGGAACAGCCCGGCCGCCTCGCCGCGGGCCAGGCAGGCGCCGATGGGCACGCCGTTGCCCAGGCCCTTGGCCAGGGTGAGCACGTCGGGCCGGATGTCGCTGTGCTCGAAGGCGAACAGCTTGCCGGTGCGGCCGATGCCGGTCTGGATTTCGTCCAGCATCAGCAGCCAGCCGCGTTCGTCGCACAGTTCGCGCAGCCCCGGCAGGTAGTCGTCATCGGGAATCTTCACGCCGCCCTCGCCAATCACCGGCTCCACCAGCACCGCCGCCACGTCGGGGTTGTTGGCGGCGATGGTGCGCACCGCGTCCAGATCGTTGTAGGGGGCGCGCACGAAGCCCTGCACCAGCGGCTCGAAACCGGCCTGCACCTTGCGGTTGCCAGTGGCGGTGAGGGTGGCCAGGGTGCGGCCGTGGAAACTGCCTTCCATGACCACGATGGCGGGGCGCTCGATGCCCTTCGCGTGGCCGTGCAGCCGGGCCAGCTTGATGGCCGCCTCGTTGGCCTCGGCGCCCGAATTGGCGAAGAAGGCGCGGTCCATGCCGGCCAGGGCGGTCAGGCGCGCGGCCAGGTCCTCCTGTTCGGCGATGTGGTACCAGTTGGAGACGTGCACCAGGGTCCGGGCCTGCTCGCAGACGGCCTCGGCCACGGCCGGGTGGGCATGGCCCAGGCCACACACGGCCACGCCGGCCAGGGCGTCGAGGTACTTGCGGCCTTCGGTGTCCCACAACCAGGCCCCCTCGCCGCGCACGAAGGTCACGGGCAGGGGGGCGTAATTCTGCATCAGGTGTTCGCTCATCGGGCGTCGTCCCTTCAGAAAAACAAACGGCAGTCGCCTGAAGCAGACCGCCGGGAAACCCTGAAGTTTACTCCCGGTATCGCACAGGGGCAACGGGATGTTAGTCCCTGTTAGTCCGCGGGATGTTAGTCCACTCGGTCCGCCAGCCCCAGATGTTGGCCGACACCCAGAATCCGCCACCATCCGCGAAGCGGCCGTCCTCCTGTTTGACGCGGCGGTCGATGAAGATCCGCATGTCGGCCACGGGCCACTGTTAGCCGTCCACTTCGGCGTGTTTCAAGTCAGGGGCATTGCCCAAATTGCCGGTACCGCTGAACAATGTACTCATCTCGCTTCCTCTTGGGGTTATACCAAGACAATCGGTGACAAAGGCCCAGTCAGCGGTTGTCTGGACGGTCAGACGCAACACCGCGGATAGCCCGCCCAGACGCCCGCCCGCAGGGAGCGCTCCCCGTCTCCCGGCTTGGCGTTGTGACCCTTGGCAAAGGCTGGGCCATTCCCTGCGGGCCGCGCCTTGATCCGGGAGACGAGGGGCGCTCTGAATGCGGCTTTGTCATCGATTGTCTTGGTGAAGTCGCCAACATGGCATCACAGACACCTTGGGCCGCACAGTGGAAACCGTATTTCGGTTCACGGCGGGTTTTCGTTCTGGCAGGTGCGGAGCGCCTCCAGTTTCATCCCTGACCAACCTCCCATGGGCTGCCCCATTTCACCGACTAGGTATTGACAGCGTTCGCCGTCATTGCTATAAATACGAATAAGAACGATTCTCATTAACAATAACGGAGGTCGAGATGATGAAGTTATGGCAGGGTATTTCCCCGGTAGTGTTCGGTGGGGTGTTGTTATCGGTGGTGCAGTCCGCCGGGGCGGTCGAATACCCCATTGGCGTGCCCGAGCAGCGTTTCGGCATGGAGATCGCTGCCGTCTATCTCCAGCCGGTACGCATGGAGCCCGAGGGCATGATGCGCCCGTCCGGGGAATCCGATGTCCATCTGGAAGCGGATATCCGTGCCCTGGACATCAACGCCAACGGCTTTGCCGAAGGCGAGTGGATTCCCTACCTGCATGTGAAATACGAGGTCACCAAAGAGGGCTCCGACTGGAAGGCGGCCGGCGACTTTATGCCCATGGTGGCCAACGACGGCCCGCACTATGGTGACAACGTCAAGCTCGACGGCCCCGGGAAGTACCACGTCACGTACACCATCTATCCCCCCAATGCTCCGGAAAATCTGGCCGGCCACCATTTCGGTCGCCATACAGACCGCCTGACCGGTGTGCGGCCCTGGTTCAAGGCATTCGACGTCGAGTATGACTTCATCTATGCCGGCATCGGCAAGCGGGGAGGATATTGAGGATGGTGCCGTATCGATCTCTCCGTGCGCTGCCGTGTGTCCTGTCGCTGACCGCGCTCATCCTGGGGGGGGCGCCGCTGATGGTGCAGGCGGCGGAGACCAAGGAAAGCATGATCCTCCAGCGGCTGGGATCCATGGAAAAACGTATCCGGCAACTGGAGGAAGAGAACGTGAAACTGAAACGATCTCTGGAGGAGCCTTACATCAGCGAGAAGGAACCGGAGATCACGGCACGGCTGAAGGCAGTGGAATCACAGGTCAACAGCTACCGCCAGGCGGCCCGTACCGTGGAGTCGCTGGAAGGTATCAGTGCCGGCGTGGGATTGACCCTGATGGCCCAGGGCCTGACCGATACGCCGGCGGGTGAGGGCAAGGATTCCGAACTCAACTACCGCGGCGATGTTACCGTCAGCCTGCCTGGCGGGACCCTGGGCGCTGCCGAGGGCTTCATTTTCACCCATTTCCGCATGGGCCAGGGACTGGGGCTGGAGAATCCCGGCGGCGCCTTCGCCTCGCTCAATTCCACCAGCTTCCAGCGCCCGGGCTCCAAGGCCTCCGACAGTACGGTGTTGCTCGCCCAGGCCTGGTACCAGCTCAACGTGCCACTGCCCCTTGGGGGTAACCCGGATCTCTCGCGCCGCCACGTCGAGTTCAATTTCGGCAAGATGGATCCTTTCGTGTTCTTCGATCAGAACGCCATCGCCGACGACGAAACCCGCGGTTTTGTCAACCAGGCCTTTGTTCACAATCCGCTTCTGGACGTAGGCGGTGATGTTGGTGTGGACGAGTTCGGCTTCACGCCGGGTATGCGGCTTGCCTACATCAATGACTTCTACAAGCCGCAGCAATATGGCCTGTCGCTGGGCGTGTTCGGATCGGGCGAGGGGGCAAGCTTCAGCGACAGCCTGAAAACGCCCTTTGTGATCCTGCAGGCCGAGACCGAACAGCGGATATTCGGGGGGCTCGCCGGCAACTACCGCCTCTATGCCTGGCGCAACGGCCGGGCAGAGGATTTCGACGGCACCGTGACGGCACACAGCGGGGTGGGGATCAGCCTCAACCAGCAGGTGGCCGACTATGCCACCCTTTTCCTGCGCGCCGGCTGGCAGACACAAGGCAAGGTTGCGTTCGATCGCACCCTGACATTGGGTGGCGAGTGGGGCGGCAGCTACTGGGGGCGGGGCGCCGATGCCCTCGGCATCGCCCTGGGGTGGCTGAAAGTCTCCGATGAGTTCTCGAAAGCATCACTCACGCTGGACGCCGACGGGGACGGGACGCCGGACTTTGGTTATCGGGCCGACGGCAGCGAGCAGATCGCGGAGATCTATTACCGCTACCGCCTGAACGGCCAGTTCGAACTGTCTCCCAACCTGCAATATGTCCGCACTCCGGGTGGTAACGGCTCGGCTTCCGACATGACTGCCCTGGGATTGCGGGCGCAGCTCAGTTTTTGAGTCGGGTGCAGGTCATAAGCGACGCAATGCGGAACAGGGGCCACGGCAAGGGCCGCCGGAAGAAACTCTGGCAGATCGAGGAACGCCTGCATTGCAGCATCGTGGGGACCTGCCTCACGCTGGCTGAACTCCGTCGGATCTGCCGCAAGGCGAACCTCGTTATCGAGGCATCCATAGCGGACTACGCGCTGCATTCCGCCTTCGTCGTTATCGCAGGGGAGTCCTGTCATGCCGCTCGCCTGTTGCAGAAGCACCTGGACAGAAAATACGGATCCGACCTGCAACGCTTTTCCAAGGCATGGTCGGGTGAGGAACTGACCAACCTGTGGGAAGAGTCGCTGGAGAGTGGCAATGTGGCCGGCGCCTAGTGGGCGTTGGCAACGCACCCGGCGACATCGGGGGCTCTCCTCGATCGCGCCTACGGCGAGGTTCACATGCTGTCCCACCTCGCCGGCGCCTCGGTCCGCGGGGATCTGCGGGAACTCGGCGTGCTGCGCGGGCGTGTTGCCGAGTTGCAAGGGGAATTGGCCCGCTGCCGTTCGATCCATCACCGCCGGATCAAGGAAGAGAAGAGGAAGATCCATGCGCTGCAGGCACGTCTCGCAAGGGCGCGGAATGTGGTGCGGGACCTGGAGGAAGCGCGTTCCCGCCTGCAGGCGCTGGAAAGGGCGCCGCTGGCGAAGCAGGTGGGGCAACTGTCTGAAAGGCTCGCCGCCGGGCTTGCCCGGGCGGAGCAGGCCGAGGCGGCGGCCGCGGAGTGGAAGCGGCTCGCCCTGCGCACGGAAGACCGTGGCATGCGCCTGGAATGCGAACTCACCAAGGCCCGGCAGGAGAGGGACGCGCTGGAGCAGTCCTTGGCACGCCTGCTGGCTGGCGACTACCCGGTCCCCTGCATGGCCGCCGGGGACGGAGGCTGCCCGCATCTGGACCTGTGCGGTCGGTGCATCCTTTACGTGGGGGGCAGGCAGGCCCAGTGTGCGCACTTCCGCGCGCTGGTGGAACGCCTGAACGGCGAGTTCATCCATCACGACGGCGGGCGTGAGGATGGCCGCCTGCGGTTGGGGGCCGTCCTGCCCCGTGCGGATGCGGTTCTCTGTCCCATGGACTGCATCAGCCACGACGCAATGAGCCGCGTCAAGCGGTTCTGCGAGCGCCACGCCAAGAGGCTGGTGCTGCTGCCGCGCGCCAGCCTGTCGGCCTTCGCCCGCGGCCTCCAGGAGGTGGCGGCTTGATGCGGCCGGCGGAAGCCGTCCTGGTCGGCCGGGAGGACGGTGGCGAAATATTCGTGCGGATGGAACTCACCGCCTCGACCCTGGGCCGCCTGATGGCGACCGGGGGAGCCCAATCGGTGGGTGCTGCACCGGCTACGTTGGATGACTGGTTCGTGGTGGAGGCCGCTGCTCGTTACCGGGCCGGCAAGGGCGTGGATCTGTTCGTGCGGGGAAGCAACCTGTTCGATGAACTACGAAACCTTCGACGGCCGGCCCATGTTCGGCCGGGTCGTGTTAGGGGGTGCCAGTGTCAAATGGTAACCCTGGAACCTGACGGGAGAACTGGACTATGAAACCCATCGCCCTGCTGACTGCCATGCTGCTGATCGGGGCGGGTCTGGCCACGGCCGCCCGGGCGGCCGGCCTGCCTGCCTATCCGCTGATTATCGAGAACGGCCGCTTCCTGCCGGAGGTTGTCGAGGTGAAGGCCGGCCACCGTTTCAAGCTGGTCATCACCAACAAGGGACCGGGGCCGGAGGAGTTCGAAAGCCGCGAGCTGCGCAAGGAGAAGGTGCTGGCTCCGGGCGTGACCCGCTCGGTGGTGTTCGCGCCGCTGAAGCCCGGCGAGTACCGCTTCTTCGGGGAATTTCACCCGGATACCGCGCAGGGCCGGATCATCGCTAAGTAACCAAAGGAGGTCGTCGTATGGGCAATACCGTCTTCATCGTATGGCGCGAGAGCGTCGAGGCCATGCTGGTCATCGGCATCCTGTACGCATGGCTCCAGGCTCGGGACGAGGCCCGCACGGGGCTGCGCTTTCTCTGGGGCGGGGTGGCCGCCGGCCTCGGCCTGGCGGGCTTGCTCGCCCTGACCATGCTTCAGGTGCAGGGCGAGTTGGCTGGCGAGGCCATGGAGTATTTCCAGGTCGGCATGATGCTGCTGGCCGCCGGGCTCATTACCCAGATGGTGTTCTGGATGCGGCGCCACGGCCGGACCCTGAAGCGCGAACTGGAGGCGGGTATGGATCGCGCCCTGGAACAGGCCAACTGGTGGGGCATGGCGGTCTTGGCCGCCATCGCCGTGGGCCGGGAAGGGGCCGAGACGGTGATCTTTCTCTATGGCATGGGCATGGGCATGGCGCAGGGCGCCGGCGGCCAGGCGACACTCTGGGGCGGTGCCGCACTCGGCTTCGGGGCCGCCCTGTTGACCTTCTGGCTGTTGAGCCGTGGCGGACGCTTCTTTTCCTGGCGCGCCTTCTTTCGCTTCAGCGAAGTGGTGCTGCTGCTTCTTGCCAGCGCCCTGCTGGTGGATGGTGTGGACCGGATGATTGGAATGGGTTGGTTGCCGCCGCTGATGGATCCAGCATGGAACAGCTTGGCGCTGCTCGACGACAGCACGCGCATGGGTGGTCTGTTCGCGGCGCTCACCGGTTATCGGGCGCAGCCTGCGCTGCTGGTGGTGCTGGTCTACGCAGCCTACTGGGCGGTGGTCCTTTTTCTGCTCCGGCGCCTGCGGGTACAAGGGCAGGTTTCCGCCGCGGAAGGAGAGGTGAGATGAACGAAAGGGTCACGGTCCTCGTTCCGGAGTCCGCAGCTCCGACGCGGCTGCAGGTGGTGGGCGAGTGGATGCGTGATCACCGCGGCACCATCCAGGCTATCCAGTGGATCGTGGTGGTCTTCTACCTGGTGCTGCTGGTCTGGCCGGCCTTGCTGCCGTTGCCCACGGAGTACGCCCATTTCTACGAGAACCTGGTGCTGTTTGCGCAGTTCGTGTTCTGGGGGCTCTGGTGGCCGTTCGTCATGGTCGCCACCATGCTTTTCGGGCGGATCTGGTGCGGGGTCTTCTGTCCGGAGGGGGCGCTCACCGAATGGGCCAGCCGGCACGGCCGCGGCGGGGCCATCCCCAAGTGGATGCGCTGGGGTGGCTGGCCCTTTACTGCCTTCGTGCTTACCACGGTCTACGGTCAGCTTGTCAGTGTCTACGAGTACCCCAAGGCAGCCCTGCTGATCCTCGGCGGTTCTACCATCGCGGCCATGGTGGTCGGTTTCCTCTATGGCCGGGGCAAGCGGGTCTGGTGTCGTTACCTGTGTCCGGCGAACGGGGTATTTGCGCTGCTTTCCCGGCTGGCGCCGGTACATTTCCGCGTGAACCGGGAGCGCTGGCGTCAGGCATCCCATCGTATTCCGGCCGTGGACTGTGCGCCGCTGATCAACATCCGTAACATGCAAGGCAACAGTGCCTGCCACATGTGCGGGCGCTGCAGCGGTCACCGTGATGCCGTCACTCTGGCGGCACGGTCGCCGAACGCCGAAATTCTCTCGGCCGGCGAGAAGGACGTCTCTGCCTGGGATGCGCTGCTGCTGTCCTTCGGTCTGCTCGGCGTTGCCATCGGCGCCTTCCAGTGGTCCGCATCGCCCTGGTTCGTGCAGATGAAGCAGGCGGTGGCGACCTGGCTGATCGAGCGCGGCATCTACTGGCCGCTCGGCGACAGCGCTCCCTGGTGGTTGCTGACCCATTACCCGGAGACCAACGACGTTTTCACCTGGCTGGATGGCGCTCTGATCCTGCTCTATATCGGCGCCAGCGCGTTGGCCATCGGCGGTGCCCTACTGCTGGCGCTGCGCCTCGCCGGCTGGCTGCTCGGTCGGCGCGCCATGCCCTGGCGCCTGGCCTACGGCTTCATTCCCCTTGGCGGCATCAGCGTCTTCCTCGGCCTGTCCGCCCTCACCGTCAGCCTGTTCAAGGCGGAGCGGCTGGATCTCGGTTGGGTGCCCGGCGCGCGTGCCGCACTGCTCGTGGTAGCACTGCTCTGGAGCGGTCGGCTGCTGTGGCGGCTGCTCGGCGCCGAGACTGCTGCCGTCCCCTTGCTGTGCCGGACCGCTGCCTGGCTCGGCCTCATGGCCGCAGCCGGCCTGGTAGTCGGAAGCTGGGTGGAGATGTTCTTCCTTTGGTGACCCTAACCCGGATATTGCACCAAGTCGAGGACGGGCGGTCAAACAAACCCTTGAATAAGAAGGTTTTGTTGAAACTTGTGGATGATTTCACCAAAGACTCTTTGTTCCGCCCGTCCTCTGCGCCGGCCCTTGAGACCATCCCTGGTCTGCCCCCTGCGGGCGCGCTTTGCGCGACCCGTTTCGTTGTGCGCCAAGCATGGCGCGAAGCGCCGTGTCTGGCGCACAACGAAAAAACCCGGCACGAGGCCGGGTTTTTTCCGTCGGGGGCGGGATCAGCCGAGGTTGCCGGCCACGAAGTCCCAGTTCACCAGCTCCCAGAAGTGCTTGAGGTACTCGGGGCGGGCATTGCGGTAGTCGATGTAGTAGGCGTGTTCCCACACGTCCACGGTCAGCAGGGCGGTGTGGCCGTCGGTCATGGGGGTGCCGGCGCCGGTGGTGTTGACGATGTCCAGCTTGCCGTCGGCGGTCTTCACTAGCCAGGTCCAGCCGCAGCCGAAGTTGGTGGCCGCCGACTGGGTGAACTTCTCCTTGAACTCGGCAAAGGAGCCGAAGGCGTCGTTGATGGCCTCCAGCAGGGCGCCGGAAGGCTCGCCGCCGCCGTTGGGGCTGAAGCAGTTCCAGTAGAAGGTGTGGTTCCAGACCTGGGCGGCGTTGTTGAACAGGCCACCGGACGCCTTCTTGATGATCTCTTCGAGGCTGGCGTTCTCGAACTCGGTGCCCTTGATCAGGTTGTTCAGGTTGGTGACGTAGGTCTGGTGATGCTTGCCGTAGTGGAATTCGATGGTCTCTTTCGAGATGTGCGGCTCGAGCGCGTCGTTGGCATAGGGAAGCGGAGGCAGTTCGTGTGCCATGTTTATCTCCTGAGTCGTTCTGGTTTGTTGTCGAGTCCCTGATGCGGTGCGGGACGGGGCCCGCATCGCGGTGGTTGGTGTGCTTGGCGCAGGGAGCATAGCATGAAGCGATGACCGCCGGATGGCGTTTGCGACTCCCTGGACAGGTGGCGCGAATCATACAATAACCAAGTGTTTTGGTCAAATAAGATTCCGGGCGCGGCGTCGGGCCGCTTCGGGTAAACTTCCGCACCCATGGACGTCATCGAACTGGGAATCTTTGCCAGCCGCCTGTCCGCCGTGTGCGACGAGATGGGCGCGGTGCTGCAGCGTTCGGCCATCTCGCCAAACATTCGCGAGCGGCTCGACTTCTCCTGCGCCGTGTTCGATGCCGCCGGCGAACTCTGCGCCCAGGCGGCGCACATTCCCGTGCACCTGGGCAGCATGGCCCATGCCATGGCCGGCATCGTCGCCGGCATCGACTGGCAGGAGGGCGACATGATCGTGCTCAACGATCCCTATCTCGGTGGCACCCACCTGCCCGACGTGACCGTGATTGCGCCGCTGTTCCATGCCGGCCGACTGCAGGCCTTCGTGGCCAACCGCGCCCATCATGCCGACATCGGTGCCGCGACCCCGGGCTCCATGCCCCTGTCGCGCACCCTGGAGGAGGAAGGCATCATTATCCCGCCGGCCCGGCTCGTCCACCGGGGACGGCCGGACGAGGCGGTGCTGGAGAACATCCTCTCCCGCCTGCGCAGCGGCGAAACCGGCCGAGGCGACTTCGCCGCCCAGATCAGCGCCAACCGCGCCGGGCTCGCGCGTTTGCGGGAGCTGGTATCGTTCCATGGACCGGCCGGCTTCGCCCGGGCCCTGGCCGAACTCAACGCCTACGGCGAACGCCTGGCCCGATCCACCCTCGACGCCATCCCCGATGGCGAGTACCGGTTTCGGGACGTGATGGACGACGACGGACTCGGCCACCAAGACATTCCCATCGAGTTGACCCTGGGGGTGGAGGGGCACACGGTGCACGCCGATTTCACCGGCACCGCCGGGCAGGTCGAGGGCAACATCAACTGCCCCCTGTCGGTGGCCGCGGCGGCCGTGTATTACGTGTTCCGCTGCCTGATGCCGAAGAACACCCCGGCCTGCGCTGGCAGTTTCCGCCCCATCAGCCTGCATGCGCCCGAAGGCTGCCTGCTCAATGCCCGCCGCCCGGCCGCCGTGGCCGCCGGCAACGTGGAGACCAGCAGCCGGGTGGTGGACGTGGTGATGGGGGCACTGGCCCAGGCCCTGCCGGAGGCCATCCCCGCCGCCAGCCAGGGCACCATGAACAACCTCGCCATGGGCGGCGACGGCTGGGACTACTACGAAACCCTCGGCGGTGGCATGGGGGCCGGGCCGTTGCACGACGGCCTGTCTGCCGTGCAGACCCACATGACCAACACGCTCAACACCCCCATCGAGGTCCTTGAGAGCACCTGCCCCGTCACTGTCACCCGGTACGCCGTACGCACCGGTTCCGGCGGCGCGGGTCGTCACCGCGGCGGCGACGGCCTGATCCGCGAATTCCGTTTCCGCGCCCCCGCCACCGTCACCCTCCTCACCGAACGCCGCCGCCACGCCCCTTGGGGCCTGGCCGGCGGCCAGCCGGGCGTCGCCGGCATCAACCGCCTCGATGGTGCCATGTTGCCGGGCAAGACCTGTTTCGACGTGCAGGCCGGTAACGTGCTGACCATCGAGACGCCGGGTGGAGGCGCCCATGGGAGAAATGCAGAGGAAACAGGAAAGTGAAAAGGGCAAATAATAAGAGGGTATCGTGGTATGAATGACTTGTGTGGCCGGTTGAAACGGAGAAATCGAGTGACCGAGCGGCGAACGGCTTTCCTCTTTACTCTGAACTCTTTCCTCTGAACTCATGTGCGGCATCTGCGGAGAAATTCGTTTCGACGACCGGTCGGCCGATCGGGAGGTGGTGGCGCGCATGTTGCCAGCGCTGGCGCGGCGGGGGCCGGATGCGGAGGGGTTGTGGCAGGAAGGCGCGGTGGCCCTCGGGCACCGGCGCCTGTCGATCATCGACCTCTCGGCGCGGGCCAACCAGCCCATGGTGGACGAGGTGCTGGATCTGGTGCTGGTCTTCAATGGTGCCATCTACAACTATCGGGAACTGCGCGCCGAGCTGATCGCCCGTGGGCATGCCTTCTTCACCGATGGCGACTCGGAAGTGATCCTCAAGGCCTATGCCGAGTGGGGCGAGCGCTGTCCCGAGCATCTGCAGGGCATGTTCGCCTTCGCCATCCGGGACCGGCGCCGCCAGCGGCTGTTCCTGGCCCGCGACCGCATGGGCATCAAGCCGCTCTACTACAGCGAGCAGGCCGGCTGCCTGCGTTTTGCCTCCAACACCCAGGCCCTGCTGGCCGCCGGCGGCGTGGACACCACCATCGATCCGGTGGCGCTGCATCATCAGCTCACCCTGCATGCGGTGGTGCCGGCGCCGCGCACGATCCTTGCAGGGATCCGCAAGCTCGAACCGGGCACCAGCCTGACCCTGCACGCCGACGGCCGGCGCGAAACGCGGCGCTACTGGCGTCTGGTGGCCGAACGGCCGCAGGCGGTCATGGACGCGCGGGAATGGCGGGATCTGATCCACGAGGCCCTGCGCGACGCCGTGCGCAAGCGGCTGGACGTGGCCGACGTGCCGGTGGGCGTGCTGCTCTCTGGCGGGCTCGACTCCAGCCTGCTGGTGGCCCTGCTGGCCGAAGCGGGAGCGCCGGATCTGCGCACCTTCTCCATCGGTTTCGAGGATCAGCCGGAGGAGAAGGGCAGTGAATTCGAGTTTTCGGATCAGGTGGTCGAACGCTACGGCACGCGCCACCACAAGTTCCTGATCCCCAACGCCGAGGTGCTGCCGCGCCTGCCCGAGGCGGTGCGGGCCATGGCCGAGCCGATGGTGGGCCAGGACGCGGTGGCCTTCTACCTGTTGGCCGAACGGGTCTCGAGGGAAGTGAAGGTGGTGCAAAGCGGTCAGGGCGCCGACGAGGTCTTTGCCGGGTATTTCTGGTATCCGCGCATGGCGGCCGACATCAACGGTGCCGACGTGGACCGCTTCGCCCGCTACTATTTCGACCGGGATCACGAGGAATACCTGGAGACGGTCAGCGCTCCCTATCGCGGCGAGGACTGGACCCGGCAGAAGGTGGCCGAGCTGCTGGCCGAGCCGGGCGCCGAGACCTTCATCGACAAGGTGCTGCGCATGGATGTGACCACTCTGATCGTGGACGATCCGGTCAAGCGGGTCGACAATATGACCATGGCCTGGGGCCTGGAGGCCCGGGTACCCTTCCTCGATCAACAACTGGTGGAGATCGCCGCGCGCATGCCGCCCGAGTACAAGCTGGGCGACGGTGGCAAGGCCATGCTCAAGCAAATCGCCCGCGGCCGGGTCCCCGACGCGGTCATCGACCGCCCCAAGGGTTACTTCCCCATGCCCGCCCTCAAATACGTGCGCGGCGAGTTCCTCGACTTCATGCGCGACATCGTGAACTCGGACGCCTGCCGTTCACGCGGCCTGTTCAACCGCGCCTACGTGGACAAGCTCCTCGCCGCCCCGGACCGGTATTTCACCCGCCTCCAGGGCAGCAAGCTCTGGCACCTGGCCTTGCTGGAGTTGTGGTTGCAGTTGAATGTGGATCGTTCGACCTGAAGCCCCCGGCACGTCCGGCAGGCCACGAGTCCGGCGTCGGTCAGAAGTGGTGAACCACCCCCAGGGTCAGAGTGTCCACGGTGTATGGCAGGTTCGTGGGGCCGATTTCACCGTCGCCATAGCGCATCCATTCGATGCTGAATGCGGTTTTGTCGTTGCCGAAGAAATCGAGGCCGATGCCGTAGGAGCGGCTGCTGTCGGTTTCCGTCGTGCTGCTGCCCACCGGGCCGATGGCGGCGCTGATGTATGTGCCGCCACCGATCAGATAGATCTCGAAATGGCCGCTGCGCATGGGCGCCCAGTTGAGTTTGAGATATGCCCCTGCCAGATAGTTCAGGCTGAACTCGCGATTGCCATCATCGGCTGAAGAGGGCGCGGCGGCGCGCACTTCCACATCCAGGGCGCTGGCCAGACGGTATCCAAGCCGCCCGGTCAGGTTCAGGGCATGGAGGCTGGTGCCGGGCTCCTGGTAGTTCATGTTGCCCACCGATGCGCCGATGTAGCCATTGCCGGCCTGGGCCCCGAGGGGAAGGAAGAAGATTGCCGCGGTGGCGAGGGAAAGGAATTTCTTGGACATGCCAGGCTCCCGTAGTGTCTGTCGAATCGCTATCGACCGCTGGGGACGGTTGCAAGCGATTGTTTTTCAAGTGTTATCTTTAGTCCGGCTTTTTGATTTTTTGAGATCGTTTGTTAAAAACATCTCGTAACTTGTTGAAGTTTTAAGGATTATAACAATCCAAAGCGAAAAATCCAGAAAAACGGCCACATTTGTGCGCTGGACGTGAATGGATGCCGGAGACATTCGAAGGCAGGGTATACAAATAACATAGCAAAATACTCTGGTAATGGCCTGCCGGTGTGGCGTACAATAACTGCATATTCGTGTCGTCATCCCCTGAAAATCTTGAGGTATTGTTGTTATGGACGTAATGGAACGCATCGATCAGACCGTGAAGAACAATCCGGTCGTCATCTTCATGAAGGGCACGCCGCAGATGCCCATGTGCGGCTTCTCCAGCCGCGCGGCCCAGGCGCTGATGGCCTGTGGTCAGGAATTCGCCCATGTGAACGTGCTGGCGGATCCGGAGATCTTCGAGAATCTGCCCCGTTACGCCAACTGGCCGACCTTTCCGCAGATCTACATCAATGGAGAGCTGATCGGCGGATGTGACATCACTCTCGAGATGTACCAGAAGGGTGAGCTGCAGCGGATGGTGCAGGAAGCGGTTTCCCGTGGCCGTTCCGAGGCCGGTGAATCCTGACGTCTGGCGGCGGTATCGACATGAAAAAACCCGGCAGAGCCGGGTTTTTTCATGTCTGCGAGCCGGTTGGCGCCGGCGCGTGGGGGGTGCTGTCCCAGAGGTTGACGATGTGGCAGAACAGATCGGCGGTCCGTTCGGCATCGTAGACCGCCGAATGGGCTTCCGAATCCCGCCACGGGATGCCGGCCGCCTGGACCGCCTTGGCCAGCACGGTCTGGCCGAAGGCCAGGCCGCCCAGGGTGGCCGTGTCGAAGCTGGAGAACTGATGGAAGGGCATTTTCTTGAAGCCGCAGCGGCGCACGGCGGATTTGATGAAGCCCAGATCGAAAAAGGGATTGTGGCCGACCAGGATGGCGCGGCTGCAGCCTGTCTCCTTCAGGCGGGCTTCGATGGGCGCGAAGATGTGGCGCAGGGCGTCGGCTTCGGGCTTGGCCAGGCGAAAGGGATTGTAGGGATCGATGCCGGTGAATTCCAGGGCGCGGGGGTCGAGTACCGAATCGGGAAAGGGCTCCACGTGGGTGGCGATGGTCGGCCCGCGCACCAGCCGGCCCGTGTCGTCGTATTCCACCGGGATGGCGGCGATTTCCAGCAGGGCGTTGGTATCGGGGTTGAAGCCGGCGGTTTCCACGTCCACCACCACCGGCAGAAAACCGCGGAAACGCTCGGCGATCTTGCGTTGACTCGTCTCGTTCATGGGGTCGCAAGCATACCGGATGCCGCGGGGGATTGCGATTTCCATGCGGGAGGGGCATGGAGGTCACCCGGGGGTTCTGCTACGGTGTGATCAGCAACGGGGAGAACGGGAATATCGTGAAAGGAACCTGGAGGGGTCATTGGCGGCGGCGAATCGTTCTGCTGTTGTGGGTGGCCGTGTCGTCGCAGGCGCTGGCCGGTCCGCAGCAGGGCCTGCTGTGGCGCGTCGACGATGGGCGGGGCCATGTGAGTCACCTGCTCGGAACCATCCATGTGGGCGATCCGCGGGTGCTGGCGCTCCCAGCGCCGATCCGGGAGGCCTTCGACGCGTCCCGCACCTTCTGCGCCGAAGTTCGGCTCGACATGGCCAGTCTGGCGGGCCTGTCCCAGGCCATGCTGCTGCCGGCAGGGGAGTCGCTGCGCGAGCGGCTCGATGCGCAGACCTGGGCGGCGCTGCTCGCCGTGTCGGCGGAACTGGGGATGCCGGAGATGATGCTGGAACGCATGAAACCCTGGGCGGTGGCGACCCTGCTGAGTCAGCCGCGCATGGCCGAGCCGGTACTGGACCTGCAGCTCTACCGGCAGGCCGCCGCTGCCGGCAAGGCACTCTGCGGTCTGGAGACGACCGGGGAACAGCTGGGGGCGCTGGAAGCCCTTTCCCCGGCCCAGCAGGTGGCCATGCTGCGCAGCGCCATCCGCCAGGTTCCGCAGCTCGAGCAGATGGTGGAAAAGCTGATCCGTGCCTGGCTGGCACGAGACCTCGCGGCCCTCGAGCGCCTCAGCGCTGAGGCCATGACCGGCGAGGATCCGGACATGGCGAAGGCGTTCGAACGGGAGGTGGTGATCCGGCGCAATCGGCGCATGGTCGAGCGCATGGCGCCGAAACTGGCCGAGGGGGCGGTGTTCATCGCCGTGGGCGCGCTGCATCTGTCGGGCGAGGAGGGGATTCTCGAACAGTTGCGTGAACGGGGTTACGGGGTGACGGCCGTGTACTGAACCCCCGGCGCAACCTCCGGGTTAACAGGCTGTTGAAAAACGTTGTTTTTCAACAGCCTGCCAAGCGCGGCGAAGCCGGCATTTTTACTGCGCCTGAGCCGAGCGGGATGTTTTTCCTTGCCTTGTCGGTCAGACCAGTCGCCAGCCCACCGTTTCTCCGGCCCGCAAGGGCACCAGTTCCTCTTCGCCGAAGGGCAGACGCTCGGGAACCGTCCAGGGTTCCCGGCGCAGGGTAATCGTTTCCGTGTTGTGTGGCAGGCCGTAGAAGGCCGGGCCGTGGCGGCTGGCGAAGCCCTCCAGGCGGGCCAGGGCGCCCGCTTCGGCGAAGGCTTCCGCATACAGTTCGATGGCGGCATGGGCACTGTAGATGCCGGCACAGCCGCAGGCCGATTCCTTGGCGGCGCGGGCGTGGGGCGCGCTGTCGGTGCCGAGAAAGAATTTCGGATTGCCGGACGTGGCGGCCTCGAGCAGGGCCTGGCGGTGCGCTTCCCGCTTGAGCACCGGCAGGCAGTAATGATGGGGACGGATGCCGCCGGTGAACAGGGCATTACGGTTCAGCAGCAGGTGATGGGGGGTGATGGTGGCGGCGATGTGATCCTCGGTGGCCAGCAGGAATTCCACCGCCTGGCGGGTGGTGATGTGTTCCAGCACCACCCGCAGCCTGGGGAAGCGTTGTAGCAGCGGGATCAGGACGGTGTCGATGAACACCGCTTCGCGGTCGAAGACGTCCACGGCCGGATCGGTGACCTCGCCGTGGATCAGCAGTGGCAGGCCGTGGTCTTCCATCACGGCGAGAGTGTCGAAGGTGCGGGCCAGATCGGTGACGCCGGCGTCCGAGTTGGTGGTGGCGCCGGCGGGATAGTATTTCACCGCATGGACACGGGGAGAGGCCACGGCCCGTTCGATCTCCTCGGGTCGGGTTTTGTCGGTGAGGTACAGCGTCATCAGTGGCTCGAAGGCCACGCCGGCCGGGACCGCTTCCCGGATCCGTCCTGCATAGGCTTCGGCCTCGGCCACGGTGGTGACCGGCGGGCGCAGGTTGGGCATGATGATGGCCCGGCCGAAGCGCCGCGCCGTGTCCGGTACCACGGAGAACAGCGCTGCGCCATCACGCACGTGCAGGTGCCAGTCATCGGGAAGGGTCAGGGTGATTTCGTCACTCATATGTTCTTGTCAGGGGAATGCCGATCGTTTCGGATTATGGCATACGGAATGGGGGAGTGCTTCTTTTCGGGGTATGGTGGAAGGAACGCAGAGGGCGCAGAGACGCAGAGAACGCTGAGACTGTGGTGGTTGGGATGCCTCAATTTTCTGCCACCGAACAATTCCCTGTCCGGATTCTGCAACTCTGGCAAACCAAGGATGAATGCTTCAGCAAGGTCAACAAAGACTCGAACAGGATTTTCCGTTAAAGCATAGCTTCCAAAAACGCCATCTGATTCCCGGCGTCGTGAAACATTTCAAATCTCCGCGCCCTCGGCGTCTCTGCGTCCTCTGCGTTCCTTCCAGAGCATCAAACGAAGCCTCATGGCCCATTGGGAAAGACCTCTCTTGCCGCCCAGCGGGCGAATTCGGCCCGGGTGCAGCTGTCGGCCATGCCCTGGCCCGGGCCTTCGACCACGCGGTAGATGACCATTTCGCGCGCGGGATCGTCACGGCGTTCCTCGTCGATGATCTGGCGCACGGACCAGTCGGCGCCGTGCCTGCCGTTGGTGTAGTAGTGACCGAGCCGGATCTGTTCGGGCGTGAGGCGGTGGCGTTCCGCGTGTTCTATGGCCAGGGTGAACAGGCGTTGGAGATCCTCGATGGTCAGATCCACGATGAGATCCATGTCGGCGAGGGCCTGCTCGATGTGCCGGCGGTCGATGGCCGGTGCGGTGGGCGTGCGCCCTTTCGGCGGTGAGTCGGTGAAGCGCATCAGGCTGACCGGATAGCGGCGCCAGGGAAACAGGCTGTTGAAGACGATGGCCACGGTGAAGATCACCGCGGTGTTGATCAGGATGGGACTGAGCACGTAGTCGTAGCCGAGCTGGTGGATGGCTGGCCCGCCGATGACCGCGGCCAGGGCCGTGGCCCCGCCGGGCGGATGGATGCAGCCGAGCACGTGCATCACGCCGATGGCCAGGCCCACGGCGAGGCCGGCGGCGAGGAAGGGTTCGGGCACCAGCATCTGGCAGGTGACACCGACCACCGCCGAAGACAGATGGCCGCCGATCAATGCCCAGGGCTGGGACAGCCGCCCGTGGGGCACGGCAAACAGCAGCACGGCGGAGGCACCCATGGAGGGCACGATGAGAACCGCCCCCTGGGCGCCAGTGACACTGTAGCTGATCTCGGCCACCAGGAAGATGCCGATGATGCCACCCAGGGTCGAAACCAGTTTCTCTGCCCGGCTCACGGGTTCCGGTTCGAGATTCAGGAAGCGTCGCAGTCGTGGCAGCAAGGTCAAGCGGGTTTTCTCCTTTGATGGCGAACAGGGAGGGGAATGTGCGAGATGACTGATTCTGGCAAACGGACAGGGCAAGTGCCCTGATCGGAGTCAAGCGTACTCGTTTCAGGCGCCGGCGAGCTGGGCATGGCGGTAACAGCTTGTGAGGTGATCATTGAACATGCCGGTGGCCTGCATGAAGGCATGGCAGATGGTGGGGCCGACGAAGCGGAAACCGCGGGCTTTCAGATCCCGGCTCATGGCCGTGGCCTCGGGCGAGGTGGAGGGCACCTCTGCCGGGCGCCGCCAGCGGTGGTGGACGACCCGGCCCTCGGTGAAGCGCCACAGGGCGGCATCCAGCGAGCCGAATTCGTCCCGCAGGGCCAGCGCGCAACGGGCGTTGTTGACGGCCGATTCGATCTTGAGGCGGTTGCGCACGATCCCGGGGTCGCCCAGCAGCCGTTCGATGCGGCGGCGGTCGAAACGGGCAACCTGCTCCATGTCGAAGCCGGCGAAGGCGCGGCGGAACGCCTCCCGCTTGCGCAGGATGGTCAGCCAGCTCAGGCCGGCTTGGGCGCCTTCCAGGATCAGGAACTCGAACAGGCGTCGGTCGTCGTGCAGGGGCACGCCCCATTCCTCGTCGTGATAGCGCACATAAAGCGGATCGGTGCCACACCAGGGGCAGCGGATGCGGGTGTCAGTCGTGCCCATTCCGGTTTTCCTGGCGGCGCAGACCGGCGAGGGAAATCACCTGTTCATCGGGGATGGCGGGCTTTTCGATGCGGAAGATCCGGTAGCCGTGGAGCATGGCCGAAACGTCCGAATTGCCGCTGCGCCAGTCGTGCACCAGCACCGCCAGCACGTGCAGGATCAGAAAGCCGCCGATGGCCGTTGCCAGGGGAGCATGCAGGGCCATGGGATCGTGGCCGCCGGGAAAGCGATCCTGCCACAGGAGAATGCCGCTGCCGATCTGGGCCAGCAGAACGAGGAACAGAAGCAGGTAGAGTGGCGCCCACAGTGGATTGTGGGCATACCAGCGGGGCAGTGGTAGTTGCCCCAGCGTCACGTAGAAGCGCAGGGTGTCACGCACGCCCTGCCAGCGCGGCAGCAGATCCCGCCAGCCGGCAGCACTGCCCTTGCCGGTGAACAGCAGCACCAGACGCAGGGCCAGAGCCGGGATCAGCAGCCAGGCCAGCATCAGGTGCGCGTCCCGGCTGGCGAGATGCAGACCGGGCGCATGCTGCATCAGCCAGCCGCTCAGCCACAGGCCGGTCACCGACACCGCCAGCAGCCAGTGGCTCAGACGCAGAGGGGCGGACCAGACATAGGTGCGTTGGAGCATGTTCCGGCTTTCACGAATGTGTGAGACCGGATCATACCGCGAATCGGCAGGTTCGTCCTGCCTGCCGCTGTTACTGACAGGAAAAGTAGATGAGATGCTCGTTATCGATAGTGGTTGATTCGCCCAGGCTGATGAAGCCGGTGCCGGAGAGCGGGTAATCTTCTCCGTGGATGTAGACTTCCCGATTCCCCTGGAGTTTGATAAAGGTGCCATTCGTGCTGTGATCCGCAATCACGAATCGACCACGACGGAAAACGATGCGGGCATGTTCCCGTGAGGCCAGGTCAGAGGATATAGTCAGATCACAGTGATTGCCGCGGCCGACTACGATGCCATCATTGCCTGACGTAATTTCTTTCAGGTTTTCTCGATAGGTCAGGAACAGTTGCTTGCGCGACGCCGTGAAGGAACGCAGGCGCGGAGGTTGCACCAATTCGGTAAGCGTCGATTCTTCCGGTGAATCCGATGAGGTGTGTTCCGAAGGGAGTCGAAACTGTTCAAGCTGCTTGATAAAATGGTTCTCCTTGCGCAGAATAAAGTTGCCCATTTCATCGAGCAGTTCGTCCGTGACGATCTCCGGTTGCAAGGCGAATTGTATAGGGCGCGTGGTTTCTACATTGTTGATGGTTACCGACAACAAATGCTCGTTGAAATTGGAACGAAACAGGAGGTTGGCCGAAAACTGGCCTTCGACCCGCAGAGTGTCGGATTCCGAAGTCTGCACGTCCAAGCCGAAATGTTGTAGCCTGGCAATCAGATCATCGAGATCGGTTTTGTTTTCGAGGTAGACTTGGCTTTCTTGATGGCACTCCATGATAAAAGTGATGCCCAGCGAAACTTCATGAAAGGTGTGTTCAAAGAATTGACGGAACCGCTTTTGTTGCAAGGGGGCGATTCGGCAGTCACCGTTGAAATCGACATGGGTAAGAATGCGGGGTTGAACAAGGTGCAGTTGCTCGATTAGGTTGCCAAGGTAGCCATGGATCTTGTTGAGACTCCCGATAACTTCATTGCGGCGATGTTCCAGAAGTGCTTCACTGACTCCGGTGGTTTTTTCTTTATTGCGAATGACCTGCTCGGCTCGCTGTTTGAGGTCGTCGATGAGCTGCATTGCCTGGGTCCCTTCTTGTTGAGGCGCGTGTGATTCGGGATGCTTCCGGAATCGTTGGGTCCAATTTTTGCGCTTGAAGGGGGATTTGAAAATATGTCATACGCGGTAGCCAGTATGCACTAGCAGATTGTGGAAGGTACCCGTAGTTTTTTTATGCTTTGGACGCATAAGAAACGGCAGTATTTTTCTTTGGTTGGCCAGCGGAGGTTGTCAGCCAATGCGAAGGCGTTATGACGGAATACCGCCTTCGGTAAGGCGGGCCGGGTCCAGCAGCTTTTCCAGTTCCTTGCGAGAGAGATCGGTCATCTCCAGTGCCACGTCGAGGATGGGGCGTCCCTCGGCGTAGGCGCGCTTGGCGATGGCGGCGCCCCGTTCGTAGCCGATCACGCGGTTGAGGGCCGTGACCAGGATGGGGTTGCGTGCCAGGGCATCGCGCAGGCGCTCGGTGTTGACCTCGAAGCCGTCGATGGCGCGATCGGCCAGCAGGCGGCTGGCCTGGGCCTGGAGGTCGATGGACTGGAGCAGGTTGTAGGCGATCACCGGCAGCATTACGTTGAGCTGGAAGTTGCCGGACTGCACCCCCAAGGCGATGGTGGCGTCGTTGCCGAAGACCTGGGCGCAGACCATGGCCACCGCTTCGGGGATCACCGGATTGACCTTGCCGGGCATGATGGAGCTGCCGGGTTGCAGCACCGGCAGGGCGATCTCGCCCAGGCCCGCCAGCGGCCCGCTGTTCATCCAGCGCAAATCGTTGCTGATCTTCATCAGACTGGTGGCCAGGGTCTTGAGGTGGCCGCTCATCTCCACGGCGGTGTCCTGGCTGGCCAGGCCCACGAAGGGGTTTTCCATGGGGCGGAAGGGCAGGCCGGTCTTCTCCGCCAGCACGTGGGCCACGAGGCGGCCGAATTCGGGATCGGCATTGATGCCGGTGCCCACCGCGGTGCCGCCCTGGGGGATGGCGACCAGCCGTCGCAGGCCGTCTTCGATGCGGGCGATGTCGTCGCGGATCTGATCCCGCCAGGCGCCCAGTTCCTGGCCCAGGGTGATGGGCATGGCGTCCATGAGGTGAGTGCGGCCGGTCTTGACCACGTGGGCCAGTTCGGTGGCGCGCCGGTCGAGGGTATCGGCCAGATGCTGCAGGGCCGGGAGCAGGCCGGTGTCGATTTCGCAGGCGGCGCTGACGTGGATGGTGGTCGGGATCACGTCGTTGGAGCTCTGGCTCATGTTGACGTGATCGTTGGGGTGGATGGGCAGGCCGCTGGCCTCGCTGGCCAGGCGGGCCAGCACCTCGTTCATGTTCATGTTGGTGGAGGTGCCGGAGCCGGTCTGGAACACGTCCACCGGGAACTGGTCCAGATGGTTGCCGGCCATCACCGCTTCGGCGGCCTGCTGGATGGCGCTGCCGATGGCGGTGTCGAGCAGGCCGAGGCGGATGTTGGCCTCGGCGCAGGCATACTTGACGAGGGCCAGGGCGCGCAGGAAGGCCGGCGGCAGGGTCAGGCCGCTGACGGGGAAGTTTTCCACCGCGCGCTGGGTCTGGGCGCCCCACAGGGCGTCGGCCGGCACCTCCAGTTCGCCGAGGCTGTCGTGTTCGATGCGGGTCTTGCGCGTGCTCATGTCGAACCTCCGTTCTCGATGCGCCAGTCGTGCACCGTTTCCTCCACCACCCGCCACTGGCCGTCCTCTTCCTCCTCCAGCAGGATGGTCTTGCGCAGGTGCAGGATCGGGCCGTCGCGGGCGGTCATGATTTCGTCCACCTCGAAACCGAGCCGGCGCAGGCCGATGGTCTTGATGCGCACGTTTTCGTGGCGCAGTTCGGCAAGGCGGTTCTGGCGGAATTCGTTGTCCCGGCGGCGCCGCCAGCCCTGGTAGTCGATCACGGGCTGCCCCGGGATGCCGTAGACCTGGACCTTGTCCGAAACCAGCGCCATGTGGGCCTCCAGATCCCGCCTCGCCACACTCTCGCTGAGGCGCCCCAACCAGTTGAGGATGAGTTCCTGTGACATGCCGGCCTGTCTGTCTCCACGGAACCGCCACAGATGGCGGCGGAATGGCTGCAAGTTGTTGTTTGTATTGGGATGCCGTGAGGCGCCGGGTTGCCCGCCGACGACGTTTTCTTGACCTTGCCGGGCAAAACCCCGATCATACGCGCCTTTGATTTCGCGGCACCGGGGAAAACCGCCCGGGCCGGGCCGAATTCCTCACTGAAGATACCACAAAGGTTCCCTATGAACGACGCAGACAAGAAACGCCTGCTGCGGGAGATGATTTTCTACCGCCGCTTCGAGGACCGCACCTTCGAAGCCTACATGGAGCGCAAGATCGGCGGCTTCCTGCACCTGTATTCGGGCCAGGAGGCGGTGGCCACCGGTGTGCTGGAGAAGGCCCGCCTGGGGCGCGGCACCGACAACGACTACGTGATCACCGGCTACCGTGACCACATCCACGCCATCAAGACCGGCGCGCCGCCCCGGGAAGTGATGGCCGAACTGTTCGGCAAGGAAACCGGCTCGTCCCGGGGGCGCGGCGGTTCCATGCACATCTTCGATCCGAGCGTGAACTTCATGGGCGGCTACGCCCTGGTGGGACAGCCCTTCCCCCTGGCGGCCGGGCTGGCCCTGGGTTGCAAGCACAGGGGCACCGATCAGATTGCTATCTGCTTCCTGGGCGACGGCGCAAACAACCAGGGCACCTTCCACGAGACCATGAACATGGCCAAGGTCTGGAACCTGCCGGTGCTGTTCGTCTGCGAGAACAACCAGTACGCCATCGGCACGCGCATCGAGCGCACCACCGCCGTGGTGGATCAGTACAAGCGCGTCTGCGCCTACGACATGGAAGCCAGCCAGCACGACGGCATGGACATCGACATCGTCATGGAGGCCGCCGAGAAGGCCATCGACTTCGTGCGCAGCGGCAAGGGCCCCTATTTCATCGAGTTCATGACCTACCGCTTCCGCGGCCATTCCATGTCCGACTCCAAGGGCTATCGCACCAAGGAAGAGGAAGCCGAATGGGAGAAGCGGGACCCCATCAAGATCTACAGCCGGCGCCTGATCGAGGCGGGCATCGTCACGCCCGAGGACATCAAGGCCATGGAGCGGGAGATCGACGACGAGATCGAGAACGACATCGTCAAGTTCGCCGAGGAGAGCCCGGAGCCGCGTGTCGAGGACCTCGACAAGTACGTGCTCGACGACAACCCCGATCCCCGCTGGATCGGCCCGCTGCAGCAATAAGAGGTTTCGACAATGGCAGAGACAGCATACTGGGAAGCGATCCGCCGCGCCCACGACGAGGAGATGGCCAACGATCCCATGGTCATCGCCATGGGCGAGGACATCGGCGTGGCCGGCGGCACCTACAAGGCCACCCTGGGCCTGTACGACAAGTATGGCCCCGAGCGGGTCATCGACACGCCCATCTCCGAGAACTCCTACACCGGGATCGGCATCGGCGCTTCGATGGTGGGCATGCGGCCCATCATCGAGATCATGTCCATCAACTTCGCCCTGCTGGCACTCGACACCCTGATCAATGCGGCTGCCAAGATCCGCTACATGTCGGGCGGGCGCGTGCAATGCCCCATCGTCATGCGCACCCCCGGCGGCACCGCGCACCAGCTCGCGGCCCAGCACTCGGCGCGCCTGGCGCGGATGTTCATGTCCACCTCCGGCCTGCGCGTGGTCACGCCGCGCGGGCCGCTGGATGCCTACGGCATGCTCAAGTCGGCCGTGCGTTGCAACGACCCGGTCATCATCATCGAGCACGAGCAGATGTACAACCTCAAGGAAGACATTCCCGAGGAAGAGTTCTTCCGTCCGCTCGAAGGCGCGGAGATCGTGCGTGAAGGCACCGATATCACCCTGATCGGTTACAACTACAGCGTACACCTGTGCCTGGAGGCCGCCCGCCGCCTGGAGGCCGACGGCATCGACGCCGAGGTCATCGATCTGCGCGCCCTCAAGCCCCTGGATCGCGAAACCATCCGCAAGTCGGTGGAGAAGACCCACCGCGTGCTGGTGGCCGAGGAAGACGAGGCGCCGGTGGGCGTGGGCTCGGAAATCATAGCCACCGTCAACGAGGAATGCTTCTACGCCCTCGATGCCCAGCCGGTGCGCATCCATGCCGCCGACGTGCCGGTGCCCTACAACGCGCGGCTGGAGAAGGCGGCCATTCCCAGTGCCGACGACGTGTATGAAGGCGCGCTCAAGGTCATGGGCCGGATCTGACGCCGGTGCACGGGCCGGCCGGGCCGAATCCGTCGGGCTGAAGCCCGACCTACATCAATGACAAGAAAGCCAACATGTCTGAACCCTATACCATCAAGATGCCCCAGCTCTCCGACACCATGACCGAAGGGGTCGTGGTGAGCTGGGAGAAGAACATCGGCGACAAGGTCGAGCGCGGCGACGTGGTCGCCCAGGTGGAGACCGACAAGGCCATCATGGACGTGGAGGTGTTCCGCGAAGGCTATCTTTCCGGGCCGCTGGCGCCGGTGGACAGTACGGTCCCGGTGGGGGAGCCCATCGCCTACCTGGTGGCCACCCCCGAAGAGGTGCTGCCGGCCGATGCGCCCAACCCGCCGGGCGGCGGCGTGGCCGTGGCCCCGGCCAAGGCGCCGGAGACGGCGGAAGCGGCGCCGGCCCCGGCAGCGGAAGCTCCGGCCGACGACGTGCCTGCCGATGCCTACGTGATCAAGATGCCCCAGCTCTCCGACACCATGACCGAGGGCGTTCTGGTGAGCTGGGAGAAGGCCGCCGGCGACAGGGTGGAGCGGGGCGACGTGGTCGCCCAGGTGGAGACCGACAAGGCGGTGATGGACGTGGAGGTCTTCCGCGAGGGCTGGCTCTCCGGCCCGCTGGTGCCCGAAGACGCCACCGTGCCGGTGGGCGAGCCCATCGGCTATCTGGTGGACAGTCCCGACAAGGTCATCGACACCACCCGCACTTCGGCACCGAAGGCCGTGGCCGAGAAGCCCGCCGAGAAGGCCAAGCCGGTGCCGGCCGGCACTCAGAAACCCAAGACCCGCGTACCGGCCATGCCGGCGGGCGCCACGCCCGCGCCGCGACCCAAGCACGCCAACGCCACGCCCTATGCCCGGCAGCTTGCCGGCGCCCACGGCATCGATCTCAACAGCATCACCGGCTCCGGCCCGGGCGGGCTGATCGTCGCCGCCGACGTGCTCAATTCCGAGGTGCAGAAGACCGCCACCAAGCGGATCTACCAGGTGCCCGGCGAAGGCCGGCCCATGACGCCCATGGAGAAGGCCGTCGCCCACAACATGGAATACTCCCTCTCCATGCCGCTGTTCCACGTCACCGTGCACATCGGCATCGACGCGCTCAAAAAGGCTTCCAAGGCCAAGGGCTTCTCCCTCACCGTGACCCTGGCCAAGGCCGCGGCCCTGGCCATCGAAAAGCATCCGATCATCAATGCCGTCTACCAGCACGAGGATCGGATCGTCGAGCGCGAGCAGGTGGACGTGGGCATCGCCGTGGAGACCGAGGGCATGGGTCTGGTGGTGCCGGTGCTGCGCGACGTGGTCAACCGCGACGTGGCCGATCTGGCCGCCGACTGGAAAGATCTGGTGGATCGCGCCCGCGCCCGCCGCCTCAAGCCCGAGGAATACTCCAACCCCACCTTCACCATCTCCAACATGGGCATGCTGGGGGTCAGCCAGTTCGACGCCATCCCCTCGCCGGGCACCTCGGCCATCTTCGCCATCGCCACGGTCGGCCCGCAGGGCATGCCGGTCACCATCACCGCGGATCACCGCATCGTCAACGGCGCCGATGCCGCCAAGTTCATGAACACCTTCCGCGAGCTGGTGGAAAACCCCGCCTGGCTGGAAGGCGCCCCCGCGGCCACCGCCGCCGCACCCAAGGCGGCGAAGTTCGACTTCACCCTGCCCGAGGGCGACTGGGACTACGACGTGGTGGTCATCGGCGGCGGCCCCGGTGGCGAGGACTGCGCCCGGGATCTGGTGGAACACGGCTTCAAGGTGGCCATGATCAACGACTCGCCCCTGCCCGGCGGCGAGTGCC
>Ga0256841_1000967_pt1 | contig 26834 bp, 20 predicted proteins | sample 356308metaG_FD_185971 | JGI IMG/M metagenome (GOLD analysis project Ga0256841, IMG submission 185971) | Hydrothermal vent microbial communities from Mid Atlantic Ridge, Atlantic Ocean - 356-308 | ecosystem: Environmental > Aquatic > Marine > Hydrothermal vents | place: Atlantic Ocean: Mid...
GAAGCATACCTTAGTTTATCTTCAATCAAATAATTCCGCTCAATTCTGCTTTGAATATTATGCGTTATGTTAAAGCTTTTTTGTAATAAAGAATCGGCGGAAAAATAAAAATCTTTTCTTACCTCTGAAAAATTGGCGGAAATGTTGTTGGAAAACATATCTTCAAATTTGTTTGCAATTCTGATACCTAAAAACCGCAATGTGTTTTTACGCGGTGAAATATCTTCGTTGTGTAATTTTAAAACGGATTCAATTTGAAAATTGTTATATTTTGTTTTTTGCAAAACCGCTTCAGCACCGTATAAAAAACCGCGATCGTCTTCGCCCACTTGTTTGTTTATCGAATAACCTCCGAAAGGAATAATCTTAAGATTTTTCAAAGGAGAATATTTAGTGAATACCGAGGATGTAAAAAGGGTTGCCTCGTTTAATGCAATTTTTCTGTTATCGGAATAAATATTGTTTTGCGTTAGCAGTCCAATTTTTAACTTTTGCGAAATCAAATATTCTCCCAAGAGAGACAAATTTTGCTCGTCTCTAATATTTTTTGTCCCCGATTTGATAACAGTGGAAAGATAATGCTCGGATATTCCTAAAAAATAATTACTTGAATTATGAAAGTATGATATTGAACTATTTAGATTGGTGGTATTGAGTTGTTTCTGTAAATTAGAATTAATTACCCTGTCATTAAAATTACTTGTAAGAAAATTTAAACTGTCGTTGGAAATTTGAGCGTAACCGGTAAGCGGTAATATAAGTAATAATACAATATTTAACTTGAGAAATCTCAAAGTAGCTTATTGTTTGTGTATTATTGTAAATTTTGAAAGCTCGCTTATACTGTTTGGGTTGAAATCGTTAACCGTAAAAGTAAAAATCTGCCAATAATAAGTTTTATACGTATCCATTACAAGGTTGCTCGCTGGAACGGAAATTTGCGTGTGACCCAGATTTGAGGAAAAATCTTTTTCGAATATTGTTCCCGTAAACGGATTTGTTTTAACAATCAATTTATACCGCGCTGCCGCACCGGCGGTTTTAATTTTAAATTCGCCAAAATAATCCACCGTATCGTTCGGAGCGGGGAAAACCGGAAGAGGTTTGTCTAAAACTTTATCGGTTAATTCCGCCGAGGAACGGCTGGTAAGCCCTCCTTTATCCTGGGCTACAATTTTATAAAAGTATTGCTTTAATATTTTAATATTTGTTGTATCTGAATATGTAAACGAAACCGAAGAATCCAGCAGGGTTTTTGAAGAAATATCAAACCCCGGTTTATCCGAACGGTAGATAAGATAATTTTTAATGTCCGTTTCTCCCGAGGGTTTCCAGTTTAAAACTATCTTAATAGTATCCGTCCAATTTCTTGCGTTTATTTCGGGTTCGCGCACTCTGAGAGGTTTGTATTTATTAACCGGTTTGGCGCTTACAATTATGCTCGGTTTACTCTCAAGTCCGAAAATATCCGTTGCGGTAACTCTGTAAAAATATGTTGTGTCATATTCCAAAGAATCGTCATAGAAAAAGTTATCTTTTGTAAATCCGGTTTTTAAAAAATTCATTGTATCGTTTATTGCCTTGTAAATATTATAGCCGTCAATGCCGGCTTCGTTATTTCTTTGCCATTCTATTTTTACTTCTCCGTCAACGGCAAAAACAACAGTCAATCCCACGGGAATATTTGGAGGAATTCCGTCGTTAACAACTTCGGTAACCAAATCTCTTTTACAACTAATCAAAGTAATTAAAGAAATAAAAATTAAATATTTAGATATTGAACACATCTCCGCGTTCGGGAATTGTTACCTTTTTAAAATTGTTAGCTAACAATCTGGATTTGAAAATCTCCTGTTGATCATAATCGCCGTGAACAAGAAAAATATTCTGCATTCTACTCTTATCGAATTGGTTACAATAGTCGATCAACTCGTTTGCATCGGCATGTGCGCTAAAGGAATTCAAAACAATTACTTCTGCATTTAATTTATAAGTATCGCCGAAAATTTTTACATAGTCGCTTTTTTCAATTATTCTTCTTGCCAAAGTATGCTGAGCGGCATAACCTACAATTAGTATGATGTTGTTGGGATCTTCGATATTATTTTTCAAGTGATGTAAAATTCTTCCGGATTCCGCCATTCCGGAACTTGAAATAATAATTAGCGGTCCGTTTAAGTCGTTTAATTTTTTCGAATCCGCTACGTCACGTATATAAGTGAGTTTATTGAATCCGAAAGGATCTTCGTTTTTAATTAAAAATTCTGCTGTTTCGTCGTCAAAACATTCGGGATGCAGTCTGAAAACGTCCGTTGCATTTACTGAAAGGGGACTATCAACGTAAACGGGAATTCGATCCGCTAATTTATTTTCGAATATTCTGTGAAGAGCGTAAACCAACTCTTGCGTTCTTCCTACGCTGAATGCGGGAATAATAACTTTGGCTTTGCGGTTAATAGCTTTTCTAACGACTTCGGTAAGGTGTTTTTCAGAATCGGTAGGATTGTCGTGGTATCTTCCTCCGTATGTACTTTCTGAAATAAAATAATCGACATCGGGTATTTTTTCGGGATCGCGTAAAATGGGTAAATTGGGTCTGCCTAAATCTCCGGAAAAACCGATGTGTAAAAGTTTACCTTTTTCATTAATTGTTAAATATGTAACTGCCGAACCGAGAATATGTCCGGCGTCGGCAAACGTCATTTTAATGTTCGGGCCTATTTCAATTTCCCTATGGTAATTTACTCCCACGAAAAGATCCATCGCATCTCTTACATCAGCTTGTGTATAAAGAGGTTCGAACAGTTTTTGTCCTCTTTTTTCTCTTCGTTTATTAACATATTCCACATCTTTTTCTTGAATATGAGCGCTGTCCCTTAACATAATATTGGATAAATCGCGGGAAGCAAACGTAGTGTAAATATTACCTTCGAATCCTTTTTTTACAAGCGAGGGTAGATTTCCAGAATGATCTATATGCGCGTGAGTTAAAATTACAAAGTCAATTTCGGCGGGATCGAAAAAATCGAAATTTCTATTTATTTCAAAAGCTTGTTTTCTTTTTCCTTGATAAAGACCGCAATCCACTAAAAATTTTACTCCGTTTGCCTTTACGTAATGCATTGAACCTGTAACGGTTCTTGCAGCTCCGATAAATTGAATTTCCATAAAAGTACCTCATTAGAAAATTGGGTTAAATAAAAATAAAATTAGTGAGAAATTTTAAAGAATAAAATGACATTCGAAATAAACTAAATTAAATTTTTATTATTCGGTAGTTTCTAAAAGCAAGATAGATTTCTTTTGACGCCGTTTTTATTACGGTTGCGGTGGGAACTGCAATTAACATTCCCAAAACGCCTAATAATTGCCCGCCTAATAAAATTAAAATTATAATTAATAAAGGATGAAAATCCGTTGCCATCGAAAATAATTTTGGCTGCACGTAACCGTTATCAAACGAGTAAATAATTAAAAATAAAATGGCAATACTCGGGAACCGGGAAAAATCCCCGAATTGCAATAATGAAATTGTAATTGCCGGTATTCCGCCTATTACAGGTCCGAAGTATGGAATTAAATGTCCGACTCCTGCAATTAATCCGATAAAAATAGAATTTTTTATTCCAAGTATGGTTAATCCTATTGCAATGGAAAAACCGACGAACGTTGCGTCTAAAATCCAACCTCTAACGTATCTTCCTAATTGAGTGCCGATTTTCTTGATAATCCAATATGACATTTCAAAATATTTGTTAGGCATAAGGTTTATGAGCCCTTTTATTATTTTTTCTTTATCCTTTAGCAAAAAGAACGTCATAAAAGGAACAATAATCGAAATTGCCAGAACAGAAAATATGCTTGTAAGAATATCGCTTAAATTATTAATGGAACCCAACAAAAACGATGATGCAACTTCATTAATTTTGGTTATTAAATTTTTAGAATCTATAAACGGAAGATATGTATTCAGTTGCTGTTCAATTCCTTTCATAAATGTCGTTATGTTTTCTTTATCCAGACTGCTTGATATTGCGTTCATCTGATAAATTATTTTTGGAATTATAACCGAAAGTGAGAAAAAGATAACGACGGTAGTTATTAAGAATACCGAAATAACAGCCAATAGTCTTGGCATACTAAACCTTTCCAACCAACTGACTGCGGGATTAAAAATTAAGGCAATCAACAGGGAAATGGTAAGCATCACCAATAAATCGAAAAATAAAAAACCGGCGTATAAAATTGCAGCAATAAATAATAGAATTAGAACCAACTTTACAATATTTTTAGACGAGATATCGAATACGGACATGAGAATTAAATTTTATTATAATTTTTTCAAATATAATATAATTACAAAGAAAATTCATAAGATGGAATAAATTAATTATTTTTACGATATGAATATCCTTAAATAGTTAATCAATAAAAACCGAGGAACAAAATGAGCGAGTTACAATTATTGGAAAAAATAAAACAAAGCGCTTCAAAAAAGAAAAAAACTATTGTTTTACCCGAATCGCATGACGAAAGGGTATTAAAAGCAGCTGAAAAATTGGAATCGAATGGGATTACAAAAGTTATTTTACTCGGAAATCAAGATTCGATATTTGAATCAGCTGAAAAAATTAATGTTGATTTAACCGGAGTAAGAATAGTTGATCCTGAAAAGTCTGAAAAACTTTCAGAGTTTTCAAATATCTTTTTTAATCTTCGTAAGCACAAAGGAATTACAATTGAAGAAGCAAGGGAAACACTAAAACGGGATTTGTTTTTCGGTGCAATGATGGTGAGGGAAAACATGGCAGACGCAAGCGTGGCAGGTTCTGCTTCGCCCACTGCAGACGTTTTAAGGGCGGCTATTCAGTGTGTTGGAATGCCCGAAGGTATTTCGATAGTTTCAAGTTTCTTTTTAATGATTTATCCGGAAAATACTTATAGCTTTGCCGATTGTGCCGTTGTTCCTAATCCCGATGCGGCGCAACTTGCCGATATAGCTATTTCTACAGCCGATAATCATAAAAAATTAACGGACGAAGATCCTTACGTTGCTATGCTTTCATTTTCGACTAAAGGCAGCGCAAAGCATGAATTAGTGGATAAAGTAATTGAAGCAACCGAAATTGTTCAAAGTAAAAGACCGGATATTAAAGTTGACGGTGAATTGCAATTTGATTCCGCAATTGTTGATTCGGTAGGGCAGAAAAAAGCTCCCGGAAGCGAGGTTGCCGGTCGTGCCAATGTTTTAATCTTTCCCGATTTGAACGCCGGTAACATCGGGTATAAAATTGCCCAACGATTGGGCGGCGCCGAAGCGGTTGGTCCTATTGTGCAGGGACTTAAAAAACCGCTATTCGATTTAAGCCGGGGATGCAGTGTGGAAGATATTGTGAACGTTTCTGCTATTGCCGCTTTAATGAGTTGATGATTTTTATAAGGCTGTTGAATCGGCAAATACTTCGCACCGGTTAAAACAGCCTTAGCTTAAACTATTTAGTTCTTTATATTTAATTCTTCTTTAACTTTTAATTTAGCGGCAATAAAATCTTTATGATCCAAATTTAAATTGTTGGTTATTTTCCTCAGGAGGTATTCTTCGTATTTATCCAGGTTATTATCAACAAGAACCAACCGCCAAAGGTTTTCAAGTATTTTGTATTTTTCATCATAAGTGAAATTCCGGTTTATCACATCCGTATATTCATAAATGCTAACACTGTTCTGCATCGATTCGTTTGCAAGTTGTAAAAGCTCTTTCACATCTTCGGCGCTTAAGTTAAAAGTTTTTTCCATAACGGAAATAATGTGTTGTTTTTCTCTTGGATCGAAATTATCGTCTGCATTAGCAACTTCTAAAAATAATGCGCAAGTAGCAATTTGTACTTTTTTTGTATTTGAATCATTGCCGGTATTATTATCAGCCGGATGGGTTAAAATATTTTTAATATAGTCAAACATTTTTATTAATCCTTTTCAACTAAAATTTCTTCGTGATATGTATTTTCTTTTTTCGGTGGGCGTTCGTAAAATTCTGTCATCTCTTTATACTTTTTGCTTAAAGTTTCAGAAATTTGATCCCATGAAAACCGCCACGTCCAATTTCCGCCAGGTCTGCCCGGAAAGTTCATTCTGGCTTCCGTTCCTAAATTTAAAATATCTTGCATGGGAATGATTACCAAGTTTGCAACCGATTGGTAAGCGGTGTGAATTAATTCCGAGCACATATCTTCCCCGAAATAATTCAAATATTTTTGAGTCCATTCAAAAATTCCGCTGCGGGATTTTTTTTCGTTTTCGAAAAATGCCCTTGTAGTGTCGTTATCGTGGGTTCCGGTATATACAACACAATTTTTAATATGGTTATGCGGAAGAAAATTTTTATCTCCGTTTTCACCGAAAGCAAATTGTAAAATTTTCATTCCGGGAAAGCCGAAACGGTCTCTTAATTGCACAACGCTTTGGGTAATAATACCAAGGTCTTCAGCCAAAATTGGAACATCTCCCAAATCTTTTTGAATTTCCTCAAATAATTCATTTCCCGGAGCTTTTACCCACTTGCCGTGTTCGGCGGTTTTTGCATTTCCCGGAATTTCATAAAAAGCATCAAGACCTCTGAAGTGGTCGATTCTTACAATATCCACAAATTCGTACATTTTACGTAAACGTTTTTTCCACCAATCGAAATTATCTTTTTTCATTAATTCCCAACGGTATAAAGGGTTACCCCAAAGTTGACCGGTCGGACTAAAATAATCGGGTGGAACGCCGGCAACGGTTTCTAATTTTCCGTTTTCGTCAACTGAAAATAATTCTTTGTTTGCCCAAAGGTCTGCACTGTCGTAAGCAATAAAAATAGGTAAATCGCCTATAATTTGAATATCCTTTTCATTTGCATATTTTTTTAAACTTCGCCACTGAGTAAAAAAAGTAAACTGTAAAAATCTATGAAAATTAATTGTGTCTTCATGTTCTTCTTTCCATTTGGATAATGCGTCTGAATTTCGAAATGCGAATTCTTTTTCCCAATTATTCCATGATTTTCCCCCGTGAAATTCTTTTAGTGCCATAAACAAAGCATAATCTTCCAGCCAAAATTCATTTTGTTCGCAGAATTTTCCGCATTCTTTCCATAAATTTTTTCCGTGAGCTTTATAATTTTCGAAAGCTTTTTTTAGGAGGTTGTTTTTCAGAGGGATTAGTTGTCCAAAATCAATTTTATGAGGATCGAACCCGGGTAAATTTTGTAAATCCGAACTTGTGAGCAAACCGTCTTCTTCCAACAGTTCCAAACTAATTAAAAGCGGGTTGCCGGCAAAGGCGGAAAAACATTGATAGGGAGAATCGCCGTAACCGGTGGGACCAAGAGGAAACACTTGCCATAACCGCTGCCCGGAGTTTTTTAAGAAATCTACGAATTTAAATGCATTTTCACCAATATCTCCAATTCCGTATTTGCCAGGTAACGATGTTGGGTGCAATAATATACCCGCCGATCTTTTATATTGCATAAAATCCTCGAAATTTATTAATAATTGACAGCTAAAATACACATAATCTGTTTTATTAAAAAGTAACAAACTTTACACTTTTACATGATTAATTATTATTTGTATTGATTTACATAAAATTCTTTTGTGTATTTTATTACTTTTTGAAGTTAATAATTTTGTATTAAATAAAGAATCAGGAAATTTTCAGGAATTCATTTCAAAACGTGTTAGTTTGCATCAAAAAAAATCAATTTAAAAATTGCGTTTTTGATTATTTTTTGTAGAAAATAAATCAATGTGATTATTTAATTAATTTTATTTTTGATTTTTTCAGGTAAATGATTAAATTTGTCGTCCCAAAACAAGCTTACAAAACGGGATGTCCCTCTTAGCAAGCTTAGTTTCGTTCATGTTAATTGTTTATTTTTTAACCCAAAACTCATGAGGTAAAGATGAAAATATCCCGTCTTTTTACTAAATCCGGTCAAGATCCTTTAGAAAAAGTTGAATTTGTGAAAAGAACATCGGAAATTAAAAATCCTGACGGAACCGTAGTATTTAAAATGGAAGATGTTATCGTTCCGAAAAGTTGGTCGCAAGTAGCTACCGATATTATTGCACAAAAATATTTTAGAAAGGCGGGGGTTCCAAAGCTATTAAAGAAAATTAAAGAAAAAAACGTGCCTAAATGGTTGCAAAAATCGGAAGCTGATTTAGAACGGTTGAATGATCTTCCGGAAAAAGAAAGGTATTCTTCCGAAACCGATTCGCGACAAGTTTTTCACCGTTTGGCAGGTACGTGGACGTATTGGGGTTGGAATGCGGGTTATTTTGATACCGAGGAAGATGCTTTGGCATTTTACAGTGAGCTGGTTTATATGTTGGCTAATCAATTCGCCGCTCCTAATAGTCCGCAATGGTTTAATACCGGGCTTAATTGGGCTTACGGAATAAACGGTCCTTCACAAGGTCATTATTATGTAGATTATAAAACCGGACAACTTAAAAAATCCGAAGACGCTTATACGCATCCTCAGCCTCATGCTTGCTTTATACAATCCGTAAACGATGATCTGGTAAACGAAGGCGGAATAATGGACCTGTGGATTAGAGAAGCCCGTCTTTTTAAATACGGCTCCGGTACCGGATCCAATTTTTCAAATATAAGAGGAGCTCAAGAACCGCTTAGCGGAGGCGGAAAATCTTCCGGACTTATGTCTTTCTTAAAAATAGGCGACCGTTCAGCCGGGGCTATTAAATCGGGCGGTACTACAAGACGCGCAGCTAAAATGGTGACTCTTGATATTGACCATCCTGACATTGAAGAATATATAAACTGGAAAAATGTTGAAGAACAAAAAGTTGCTGCGTTAGTAGCAGGTTCAAAATTATGCAATCTCTACTTAAATAGAATTATGCAAGCATGTTATGCCGAACATCCGGAAAACGATAGATTTAATAGGAAAACAAATAAAAAATTAAAACAAGCTATCTTGATGGCGCGCCGCGCAATGATTCCCGAAAATTACATCGAACGTGTAATTCAATTGGCAAAGTTGGGCTTTAAATCCATTGAATTTCCGGTTTATGACGTCGATTGGAATTCCGAAGCTTACGCAACTGTCTCGGGTCAAAACGCAAATAATTCCGTTAGAGTTACTAATGAATTTATGGAAGCTGTGGTAAACGATAGCAATTGGAATTTATATTGGAGAACCGAATTAGATAATGCAAAAAAAGAAAACAGAGAACCGAAACCATCGAAAGTATTAAAAGCCAGAGACCTTTGGGAACAAATTGGTTATGCCGCATGGTCATCGGCAGATCCCGGATTGCAATTCCATTCTACAATAAATGAATGGCATACCTGTCCCGAAAGCGGACCGATAAGAGCGTCAAATCCTTGTAGCGAATATATGTTTTTAGATAATACGGCTTGTAATTTGGCATCGTTAAACCTGGTTAAATATTATGATGTTGAAAAAGAAGTATTTAAAATAAAACAATTCAGGCATGCAACGCGCCTTTGGACAATCGTTTTGGAAATAAGCGTTCTGATGGCTCAATATCCCAGCAAAGAAGTAGCTCAGAATAGTTATGATTTCAGAACTTTGGGATTGGGTTATGCTAATTTAGGTTCATTATTGATGAGACAGGGAATTCCTTACGATAGTGATGAAGCTCTTGCAATAACAGGAGCAATTACCGCAATTATGCACATGAGAGCTTACGCAACATCGGCTGAAATGGCTAAACAGTTAGGAACATTTTCTAAATACGAAATGAATAAAAATTCAATGCTGAGAGTAATTAGAAATCATAAAAGGGCTGCTTATAATGTTCCGCTTGAAGAATATGAGGGATTAACTATCTATCCAATGGGTATTAATCCGCAGCACTGTTCGTCGGATTTGCTAAAAGCCGCCAAAGAAGATTCCGACTTGGCTTATGATTTAGGCAGAAAATACGGATTTAGAAACGCGCAAGTTACCGCAATAGCTCCTACAGGTACAATCGGTTTGGTAATGGATTGCGATACAACCGGAATTGAGCCGGATTTCTCTCTTGTAAAATTTAAAAAATTAGCCGGCGGCGGATATTTTAAAATTATTAATCAATCCATTCCGCCTGCGTTAAAAAAGCTGGGTTATAATAACGAACAAATAACCGAAATTGTTAATTATGCCAAAGGAAACGGGACTTTGGTTGGATGCCCTTATATTAATTCCGAATCGTTAAAAGCAAAAGGATTTACCGATGAGATAATTAACAAAATCGAGCAAATGCTTCCTTCGGTGTTTGAATTAAATTTCGCTTTCAATGTTTACACCCTTGGTGAGGATTTTTGCAGAAATACATTAAAATTAACCGATGAACAATTAGAGGATGTTAATTTAAATCTTTTGGAAGCAATCGGGTTTACCAAGGAAGAAATATCCAAAGCAAATGACTATGTTTGCGGAACAATGACAATTGAAGGCGCTCCGTTCTTAAAACATGAACATTACCCGGTTTTTGATACAGCTAACAAATGCGGTAAAATCGGAACCAGATTTATACGCCCTCAAGCTCATATTCATATGATGGCAGCAGCCCAACCGTTTATATCCGGAGCGATTTCCAAAACAATTAATTTCCCGGGCGAAGCTACAATTGAAGACATTAAAAACGCATACCTGGAATCATGGAAACTCGGGTTGAAGGCTAATGCTTTATACCGCGACGGTTCCAAACTGTCGCAACCGTTGAATTCGGTTTCCGACGAAGACTTCGAAGAAGTTGAAGAAGCCGAAGAAAAAAGTGAAATTATTAAAGTCGCTGAAAGAATAATTCACAGATATATAGCCAAACGAAGAAGATTGCCCGATAGACGCGGAGGGTACACACAAAAAGCTAAAATAAACGGTCAAACGGTTTATATCAGAACCGGCGAATACGAAAACGGTCAATTAGGTGAAATATTTTTGGATATGCACAAAGAAGGCGCCGCATTCCGAAGTCTGCTTAACAGTTTCGCTATTGCAATTTCGCTAGGTTTGCAGCATGGCGTTCCCTTAGAAGAATTTGTAGACGCATTCGTGTTTACAAAATTCGAACCGAGTGGTATTGTGGTCGGTAATAAACGAATCAAAATGGCTACTTCCGTAATCGATTATATCTTCCGGGAATTAGCCGTATCTTATCTGGGAAGAAATGATTTAGCCCACGTTACCGACGAAGATTTGGATACATCAAGTATGAGTGTTAGAATAGCTGACCCCGATTTTGAAAGCGAAGAAATTGTAAGCGAAAAATTGATTCAACTGGATAAAAACGACGTTAAACCTTCCACTAAAACAAACGGTAACGGACATAAAGTTAGAGCAAAACAAAAATCGAACGGAATGCTCAACTTGGTTCAAGAAGCCAGAATTAAAGGTTACACGGGAGATATTTGTCCCGAATGCGGTAGTATAACAATGGTTAGAAACGGAACATGCTTAAAATGCGAAACTTGTGGAGCAACAACAGGTTGCAGTTAAAATTATATACAAAACCGGTTTAATTAAGGGGGCGAATTATGCCCCTTTTATTTTGTCTTGATTTTAATTTAAATTTGATTTTTCATGATAAAAAAAATACATTCCTTTTCTTTAATTTTGTGAAATGATAAAAGAAAATTATCTGAATATTATAGAAAACATCAATCAAGCTTGTAAAAATGCCGGCAGGGATTCATCTACCGTCCGGCTGGTTGCGGTTTCCAAAACAAAACCAGTTGATGTTATCAGAGAAGCAATTCAACTTGGATTAAAAGATTTTGGCGAAAATAAAGCGCAAGAATTAAAAAGTAAAGTTGCTCAAATTACCAATGATATTACATGGCATTTTATTGGACATTTGCAAACTAATAAAGTAAAAGATGTCGTTCCCGTTGCGGAATATATACATGCGGTCGATTCAATTAAATTAGCTAAAGAAATAAATAAAAGAGCATTGAAAATAGAAAAAAAACAGAAAATCTTGCTCGAAATAAATACATCGTTAGAGGCTTCCAAATTTGGTTTGATAGACGAAAGCGAAATAATGGAAACCGCACTGTTTTGTGCAAATGCAGAAAACTTGAATCTTGTTGGATTGATGACAATGGCGCCTTACACCGGCGAAGAAAAGATTTTAAGAAATTGTTTTATTAAATTAAGAAGCTTAAAAGAAAAATTAAATAAAGAAGGTTTTAATTTGACGGAATTGTCTATGGGAATGACGAATGATTATAAAATTGCTATTGAAGAAGGAGCTACAATGATTAGAATTGGCACGGCTTTATTCGGTGAAAGAAATTACCAAGGTTAACAATATGAAATTTACATCATTTGGAATTAAAAGTCAGGAATTTGATCTTTCTTTGCGAGGTTATAACAAAGATCAAGTTAAAACGTTCCTTGAAAAATTAGCCGCTGAATTCGAAAAATTAGCTTCCGAAAATGAACAATTAAAGGAAGATAAAAAAGAATTAAAAAATAGATTGACCGAATTTAAAAAAATCGAAAAAAACCTTCAGAAAACATTAATAAAAGCTCAAGAATCATCAAGCAAAACAATTGAAGATACGAAAAAACAAACTGCGCTTATGATTAAAGAAGCCGAATTTAAAAGTGAACAAATTATTAATAAAGCGAATGAATATGCTAAATTTATCCGGGATTCCGTTTCAATATTAAAAGAAGAAAAAGAATTGTTGATTGCCAGGTTAAAAGCCATGATAGAAACCCAAATTGAACTTTTGGAATTAAAAGTGGAAAAAAATCCGGAACCCAAAGCTGTTGATAACACTGCAAAAAGAGACGAGAATATTGAAATAGAAAACACTCAAATAAATATTGACGATATAATGGAGAAATTGATATGAGTGAATTGTTAACAAAAATTAACGAAACATTAGAGGTAATTAGAAAAAAAACGAATAAAACTTATCCTGTTGGAATTATTTTAGGAACAGGTTTAGGCGGATTGGTTGAAGAAATTGAGAAAGAACTTGAGATCGATTATGCCGATTTACCGCATTTCCCTTTATCAACCGTAGAATCTCATAGCGGGAAACTGATTTTCGGAAAAATCAATAACCATAATGTTGTTGCCATGCAAGGCCGTTTCCATTATTACGAAGGTTATTCTATGCAGCAAATTACGTATCCGGTTAGAGTAATGAAATTTCTGGGCGTTGAAACTTTGCTGGTATCGAATGCTTGCGGCGGAATGAATCCTTTATTTAAAAGAGGAGATGTAATGATTATGGTCGATCATATTAACCTTCTCGGTGACAATCCGCTAATTGGTAAAAACGAAGATGAATTAGGACCTCGTTTCCCCGACATGAGCGAACCGTATAATAATGAATTGATTAATTTAGCCGAGCAAGTGGCGCTGGAAAATAAAATAAAAATTCAAAAAGGAGTTTACGTAGCTGTTCCGGGACCAAATTTGGAAACTAGAGCTGAATACCGTTTCCTCCGGGCAATAGGCGCAGATGTGGTTGGAATGTCCACAATTCCCGAAAACATAGTTGCAAACCACATGGGAATGAAAGTTTTAGGCGTAAGTATTATTACAGACGAATGTTTTCCCGAATCCCTTAAACCTGTTGATGTAAAGGAAATTATAGCTACGGCTATGGAAGCCGAACCGAAAATGACAACAATAATGAAAGAGGTTATTAAAAAACTTTGATGCAAAATAAAAAAGTATATTATTTGGGTCCCGCCCTGCTTGCTGTTTTGATGTTTACAACAAATTTTTTAGGCACGGACATTTTTGAAGGCGCATCGGTTAATTTTTCCGTTTGGTTTGTTATTTCTATTTTTGCTTTTGCTACCGGGTGGATAATTAATATTTCTCTCGGCTGGGAACACGGCGGGAAAATTGTTTTTGCCGTTATTATTGCAACAACGGTTTTTAGTATTTTTCTTGTTTCTTTTTTTAACGATTACTTCGGACCAAACGAATTGTTAAGCGAATCGCTCATCCTTTACAGTTTAAGAAATGTTACAATTGGACTAATGGGCGTTTTCGGAATGGCAATATCAAATGTAATTCTACTGCAAAGGGAAGTTGAAAGACTGAAATCTGAAAAATCCAATGCGGTTGATGTGTTGGAAAATTCTAAAAAAGAAGCCGAGTTAATTGTAGAAGAGGCAAAGATTAATGCCGGAAATATTGTGCTAGATGCTAAGAAACAAGCAAATGAAATTATTGAAACAAGGAATAATATCGAACGGCAATTAAAAGAATTAATTCAAATTGAAAAAGATTTAATAAAAAAATACGAAGACAAAAACGAATAAATATTTCTAAAATAAATTGTGAAACGTTGATATGAAGTTTAAGCAATATGATTCAAATTTAAATTATCCGGAAATTGAAGAAGAAATTCTGAAATATTGGGAAGAAAAACAAATATTTGAGAAAAGTGTGTCATCAAGACCCGTAGACAAACCTTTCACATTTTACGAAGGACCGCCTACGGCAAACGGCAGGCCGGGTATTCATCATGTTATGGCGCGAACGTTAAAAGATTTGGTTTGCAGATATAAAACATTACAAGGTTACAGGGTACAAAGAAAAGCCGGGTGGGATACTCATGGTTTGCCAGTGGAAATTGAAGTTGAAAAGGCGTTAGGTATAAAAAATAAAAGTGAAATTCCGGAATTCGGCGTTGCTAAATATAATGCCGCTTGCCGTCAATCCGTGTTCACTTACAAAGATTTGTGGGAGAAAATGACTACCCGTATGGGTTATTGGATTAATCTGGATGAAGCTTACATAACTTGCGATAACTCATACATCGAATCTGTTTGGTGGGCTTTGAAAACTTTATTCGATAAAGGTTTGATTTTCAAAGATTATAAAATTGTTCCCCAATGCCCCCGCTCGGAAACCGTCCTTTCCTCTCACGAACTTGCGCTCGGTTATAAAGAAACTAAAGACCCGTCGGTTTATGTGTTAATGGAATTAACCGAATCTGAACTGACAAAAGAGGGCAAAACATATTTTCTTGTTTGGACTACAACTCCTTGGACGCTTATTTCCAATGTGGCTTTGGCGGTTGGTCCCAATATAGATTATGTTAAAATTAAAATTGATAACGAATATCTTATCCTTGCAAAAGATCGTTTGTCTGTAATTACGCAAGACTATGAAATAGTTGATCATTATAAAAGCAAGGATTTAGCCGGGCAACATTATAAAAGGCTGTTTGATTACGTGGATGTGGATAAAGATGCTTTTTATGTTGTGGAAGCTGACTTTGTTAGCGTGGAAGACGGTTCCGGAATTGTTCATATGGCTCCCGCATTCGGAGCCGACGATTACGAAGTTTCCAAAAAATACGGACTCCCTTTTTTGCAGCCGGTTACCCGAGGCGGAAAATTTACCGATGAAGTTACAGATTTCAAAGGAATGTTTGTTAAAGACGCAGACCCTGGAATCATAAAAAAATTAAAAGAAAATGGAAAGCTTTACCGTAAAGAAACAATTGTTCACTCTTATCCCTTCAGTTGGCGTTTCGATAATGTGCCTGTTATTTATTATGCGCGGGAATCGTGGTTTATTAAAACTACATCCGTAGCAAATAGAATGGTTGAGTTGAACAAAACAATCGGTTGGCATCCGCCGGAAGTAGGCAGCGGAAGATTTGGTAATTGGTTGGAGGATAATAAAGATTGGGCTCTTTCGCGCGATAGATTTTGGGCAACACCTCTTCCTATTTGGATTAGTAAAGATGAAGATATGTTTGCTATCGGAAGCATAGAAGAATTAAAAGAAGGTTACGTTGAAAGAGATGGGAAAAAAGTTTCCGTCCGGGATCTTCCCGAAGAGGAAATTGATTTACACAAACCGTTTGTAGATGAAGTTAAATTTGAACGCAACGGAAAAATTTATACAAGAACGCCGGAGTTGATTGATGTTTGGTTCGATTCAGGTTCAATGCCCTTTGCCCAGTGGCACTATCCTTTCGAAAATAAGGAGGTTTTTGAAAGGAATTTTCCCGCAGATTTTATTTGTGAAGGAATAGACCAAACAAGAGGTTGGTTCTATACGCTGCATGCAATTGCTACAATGCTTTTCGATAGTATTGCCTATAAAAATGTGATTGTAAATGAATTGATATTGGATAAAAAAGGATTGAAAATGTCTAAGTCAAAAGGCAATACTGTAGATCCTTTTTATTTGTTCGATAAATACGGTGCAGATGCTACACGCTGGTATTTGGTTACGGCAAGTCCGCCCTGGAAAACCACCCTTTTTGATGAAGACGGAATTAAAGAAGTTCAAAGAAAATTTTTCGGAACTCTTATAAATACATATTCTTTCTTTGCTCTTTATGCAAACATCGACGGATTTATTTTTAAAGAAGATAAAATTCCTTACGAAAATAGACCGGAAATAGACAGATGGATAATTTCCAAACTGAGCGGGATGATTGATGAATATGAAAATTATATGGATAATTACGACGTAACAAAAGCAGCAAGATTAGTGGCAAGTTTCACAATCGACCATCTGTCCAATTGGTATGTAAGAAGAAACAGAAGAAGATTTTGGAAATCTGAAATCAGCGAATCTAAAATAGCGGCTTATCAAACTTTATACGAATGTTTAATTACGGTTGCCAAACTTACTTCACCCTTTGCTCCTTTTTTAGCTGAGGAAATTTATAAAAACTTAAATGGTCTTACCGGTATTGAAGATTTTGAATCGGTGCACTTGGTCGGTTTCCCTCAACCTGCGTTTAGAGACCCAGGACTGGATTTAAGAATGGATGTGGCTCAAAAAGTTGTGTATTTAACAAGATCGATTAGAGCTAAATCAAATTTAAAAGTAAGGCAGCCGCTTAAACGCATTATGGTGGCGATTGATAACAACAGGAAGGATGCCGTAAATAAAATGAAAGATGTAATATTGGAAGAGGTAAATATTAAAGAGCTTGAAGTTCTTGAAGATGATTCGAATATTGTAAATAAATCTGCAAAAGCTAATTTTAAATCGCTGGGACCCAAATATGGCAAACTAATGAAAAGTCTTGCTAATAGAATTAAAGAAATGACTCCCGATGAAATATCGACTTTTGAAAGAAATGGTAAAATAAATCTTAATTTAGAGGGAAAAGAAATTGAATTAACAAAAGATGATATTGAAATTATCAGTACGGAAATTGAAGGCTGGGTAGTTGAATCGAATGACGGTATTACCGTTGCAATTGACACTGAACTTACCGAGGATTTAATTGCCGAGGGCTATGCAAGGGAATTTGTTAACAGGGTTCAAAATATGCGTAAAGATTTGGGCTTTGATGTAACAGACAGAATTAACGTAAGCGTAAAAGCCGACGATAAATTTATTAATTATCTGAAAAAACATACCGGTTATATACAAAACGAAATTCTGTCCGATAATATTTATTTCGGTAACGAATTATTAAGCAACAAACAGGACTGGAAAATAGGTGAATTTGAATGTACTATTGCAATTGAAAAAGTTGCTTAGTATCTTAATGTTTTAGGAGGAAAAAAATGGCAAAAAAAAGCGATAAAAAAACTAGCACAACTACAAAAAAGAAAACCGTAAAAAAATCGTCCGATACAAAGACAAAAAAAACAGTCGCTGCTAAAAAATCTACTGCCGGTAAAAAAACTGCATCTAAGAAAACAACCGCAGCAAAAACAACCGCAAAAAAAACCGCTGCACCCAAAACTTCAACATCACGTAAAAAAGTTGTAAAAGCACCCAAACGTAAAAATACAAACCGTGAGGTAGAAGTTATTTCTCCAACTAAAAAAGTTAGAAAAATAAAGGGATACAGCAAAAAAGATCTTGCAATGTTTAAAAAAGTAATTCTTGAAAAACGGACGGAAATTCTTGACCAATTGCAAAATTTACGCGATCAAATGATGGACCCGACTACAGGGCAGTACGTAAATGAAAACTCGCCTTATTCGTTGCACATGGCCGAACAAGGAACCGATGCTCAAGAACGCGAAAAATTGTATTTGTGGGCTCAGCGCGAAACTAAATTTTTAGGCTACCTTGACGACGCTTTGCAGAGAATTGAAAAGGGAACTTACGGTATTTGTATTGAATGTATTGACGAACCGAAACATCTTTGCCCAACATGTCCGTTGATTCCTAAAGAAAGATTACTTGCAGTGCCTCATACCCAACATTGTGTGCAAGTTAAACAATTAATGCAAAAAAGATAATTAAGATTGAGAATCAATTGAAAGTTCTTTATTTATCTTTTTTAGTCGTTGTGGCTGACCAACTGTCTAAACTTTTTGTTAAAGGTTTTTCAATTCCTTTCTTAAATCTTCACGTAAAAGGTATGACTTACGGAAGCAGCTTTGATGTAATCGGTAATTTCTTCAAAATTTGGTACGTGGAAAATCCGGGAATGGCATTCGGTATAGATGTGGGAAATGTTTCTAAACTTTTTCTTTCGCTGTTTTCAATTGTTGCCAGTATCGGAATCCTTTACTACTTGTACAAAGCGAGGAATAAAAGCATTTGGTTGAGAATATCTCTCGCATTAATTTTAGGTGGTGCAATAGGTAACTTGATTGACCGTACTTTTTACGGCGTCTTCTACGGTTATGCTCCGCTTTTTTACGGCAAAGTTGTTGATTTTTTTAGCGTTGATTTTATTGACTTTTCAATTTTTGGTCACACTTATGAACGATGGCCCATTTTTAACGTTGCCGATGCCGCTGTTACTATTGGTGTTATTATGCTGCTTTTTATTCATAGGGATAAAAAGGAAAATGACCGGGAGGAAGAAACAAATAATGAGCAAGTGGAATTAGGCGATAAACATGGCGATAATCAACGAGAAGAAATTAAAATTCAAAATTCCTGAAGGCAAGAAAAAAGAAAGAATAGATATTTTTCTTGCAAATTCGATTGAAAATTCTACGCGTTCGAAAATTCAAAAATTAATTAAAGCTAATTTGGTAACGGTAAACGGCAAAACGGTAAAAGCTAATTACCAAATTGTTCCGTTTGATGAAATTGAAGTTGTTATTCCTGTCACTCCTCGTCCCGATAAGGTTGAACCCGAAAATATACCGCTCGATATTGTTTATGAAGATCAATATTTGTTGGTAATTAATAAACCCGCCGGAATGGTTGTGCATCCAGCTCCGGGTAATTATACCGGAACCCTGGTGCATGCTTTGCTATATTATACAGATAATTTAAGTAATTTAAATGATGAAGAAACCCGCGCCGGATTAGTTCACAGAATAGACAAAGATACATCGGGCTTGCTTGTTGTTGCCAAGGACGATTATACGCACGCTAAACTTGGGAAATATTTTGCCAATCACAGTATACGAAGGGAATACTGGGCTGTTTGTTGGGGAAGAATGGGAAATAAAAAAGGCGAAATTACCGGAAATATTGCTCGCAGTAAATCAGATAGAAAAAAGTTTGCGGTTAGTAAATCCGGAGGAAAACATGCGCATACATTTTATGAGGTAATGGAAGAGTTTGAATTTGCTTCACTTATAAAATTAAAACTTAAAACGGGCAGGACGCATCAAATAAGAGTGCATTTGTCAAGTATTGGTCACCCGGTTTTTGGCGATCCTGTTTACGGCGGCAGAAGAATTAATGCAGGAACCAATATCCAAAATATTAAAATGATCGTAAATAATTTATTGGAAATTATGCCAAGGCAAGCGCTTCACGCTAAAACATTAGGTTTTACGCATCCTGTTACAAAAGAGGAAATGAATTTCGATTCGAAGCTGCCGGACGACTTTCTTAAATTATTAAATTTATTAAGAAGCAGAAGCGGGGATTTCAGTTAATCGATTTTCCTTTCGGGTATAACGTAAATGCTTCCTTTTTGGGGAAGTTCTACAAAATAAGTTTTGTTGTGTTTATTTTTTAAGTAACTCTTGCGCAACCAAGGATTTAACATTTTTAGTATTTTATAATTTATACCTTTGCTTCTGGCAAATTCCGCCCAGCTTTTTACGCTTCCGTTTACTTTAGCGGTAAAAGTTTTGTAAGGTTGATAATAATCGCTTTTCTTTAAGAAAAATCCGTATTTGTTCGGATGTTCCATAACTTCTTTGATGGCAATAATTCTAAAAACATATCTCGATGTTTCTTCGGGCAGAACTAAATTGTAATAATTGTTTGTTTCTTGTTTTTTCATTTGTGTTTCCAATGCAGACCGCCCGTAATTAAAAGAAGCCGCAGCTAATGTCCAGCTTTTATATCTTTCATAAGAATCTGTTAAAAATTTACAAGCTGCTTCGGTGGCTTTTTTTACGTTGTATCTTTCATCTATTTCTTTATTAATTTCAAGACCGTACTCTTTGGCGGTTTCTTTTTTAAATTGCCAAAATCCCGTAGCACCTGCAGGCGAAATAGTATTGGTTAACATGCTTTCCGATAGAGCCAAATATTTCAGGTCGTCCGGCACATTATACTTTTTCAGAATCGGTTCAATTACCGGAAACCAACGTTCGGCTCTTTTAAGCGAAAGTATGGAAAGTGAATGCCAATATGTATTAACAATAATTTCTCTGTCCAACCTTTCTTTAACATCAATATTTTTTAGAGGAACGGGTTCGCCGCAAAAACTGATTTTTTTGGGGAGTTTTGGGGATACAATTTTATAATTCTGGGGAAAATTATTACCGGAGGTCTCTTCAATTTTTGTTTCTTTTACCCTTTTAACCGGTTCCGATATAAAACTGGATATGAACAAAAACGATACAAAAGTTAAAAGAAAAAAACTAATGAAAGATGCTGCTTTTTTTAACATTTTAAATTAACCCGCTGAAATATTTATACTAAACTTTCCCGTTTGTATTTCGATAATGAATAAATTAAGAGAATATTACGCTGAATAATATTATCTGTATCACAATAAAATTAAAATATAAAATTTTTATACAATTATAGTAAAAAATTGACAACCGATAAGTTGTCCTTTAACTTACTAATATATAAAACATTTTCGTTCTTTGTAGATTATTTTGGAGGGATTATGAAGGGAATGGGAGTAGTCCTTATCTTACTTGTTTTTGGAATATATACGTCCAATTCGGCTCAATATTTTCATAAAGTTGAAAGAACGGGTGGATACGCCCGTATTTTGTCTATGGGTTCTAACCGTTTTATAGCCGATCCGTATTTTACAATTCTTAACCCCGCATGGTCAAGTAAATACGATAATTTTGTGTTGGGCGATATTGGTTCGACAGTAGCGAATAATTTCGAAAAAGGCGGTGTAGGCGAATTCATATCGGCAAATATTAGAGCTAACAGAAACTTTGTTTTCGGTGCATTTTTAACAAGAAAAGATTTTTCAGGCGGTTCAATTGCAAAATTGGACAGGTTTAATTTAGTGGGGGAAACAAATTCCACTATCGGCGGCGCTCCCGTTACTCCGCTTGATAATAATATGGAGCTCTTTGCATCATATAATGTAAACGGACATACGTTCGGTATCGGCGTAGCTTATGCTTCTTCGGAAAAAGAGAATAAACCCGCTACCGGCGGTTCGTCAATCGGTAAGGCAAGTCAAATTGGTATTAACGTAGGATACTTATCCAGTTTTACCAAAAATATTATTCTTGATATTTCCGGTTACATAATTTTCCCGTCCACATCATTCGAAAATCCCCAATCCTCTCAAACCCAGTTTAGTCAAACAGTTATGGGAATAAATGCAAGGGGTTTTATTTACACTTCGGCAAATTTTGCCGTTGTGCCGGTTGTTTCGTTCGTTAAAAGCAGCGGAACGGCGGATATTGGAGATGCAACAGGTGTTACCACAACTGATTTGCCTTCTTTTACCATGTTTAACGTTGGCGTGGGGGTTAATTACAAAATAGGTGATTTTTTACTTGCAGGCGGACCCAATTTCGATTTGGTTTTGGCAACCGAACCTGCGGTTTCCGGTATTTCACCAAAATTAACTACAAAAACCACTTCGTTTCCTCATTGGAATGTTGGCGTTGAATGGAACTTGATCGATTGGTTGGTTGCCAGGATGGGTTATGAAATAAGTACAAACACACAATCAGTCGAGAGTACTGCTTCTCAGACTACTAAAAACGAAGTTATTACTACGACTTATTCCCCGTTAAACGGAGGATTATCTCTCGGCGTAGGCTTCAGGTTCGGAGGTTTTTCATTGGATGCTACTGTAAACGAAGATGTGTTAAGACAAGGATTCAATAATATTGGCGGGGGTGGAGCAACATTCAGCTACCTGACGGCAAGTTACGCATTTTAATTTTCTTGTTACATAATTGCATTTAACCGTTAATAATTTATTCAGGTAAAAATTACAGGTAATTTTTAGAAAAAATTTTTCATAGAAATTATTTAAGTGTTTTTTTATATCAAAAACGAAACATTTGATTCAGATCACATTGGCATAAATATTGAAAATCGGTCAATGAATCCGAATAATTCCAAAATTATTAATTTACCGGAGATAAGGAAGTGGGAGTATTAAACAAGCTACAACAAACAACTGAATGGAATACCGTAACCGTCTCGCATTTGTTATCCAGAACTTTGTTCGGTTATACAAAAGAAGATGTTAATTTCGCGCTGTCAAAAACATTGGATGATTTTGTCGATAATTATCTTTTGGCAGATAAACCTCAACCGCAAAGTCCGGGCTTTTGGGTTGACGATCCCTCAAACACAAACAGGACCGAAAGATCCTACGAGTTAACTTTTTGGTGGATGAATTTGATGTTGACGCAAGGTTATTCTTTTCGTGAAAAGATGGTCCTTTTCTGGCATAATCATTTTGTGTCGGATTTATCCGTCGTAAAATTACCTCAGCGTATGTATTGGCAAAATAAGTTATTCCGGGATTATGCTTTCGGTAACTTTAAAGAATTAACCCAAAAGGTTACTGCGGATCCCGCAATGTTAATTTATTTGGACGGTCAAAAAAACCGGAAAGAAGATCCGAACGAAAACTACGCAAGAGAACTTATGGAACTTTTTACTTTGGGCATCGGAAATTATTCGGAAGGCGATATTGTAGAAGCCGCAAGAGCTCTTACCGGTTGGACGGTAGACGGACTAAACGCAGTCTATAATCCCGATAGGCACGACGAAACGGATAAAACATTTATGGGACAAACCGGAAATTTCGATTATCTCGATATTATTGATATAATCTTTACTAAAGACGCCGTATCAAAACATATTTGCAGAAAACTTTTTAAGGAGTTCGTTTATTTTGATCCCGATGAAACCGCTGTTGCCGAAATGGCTCAGATTTTTAGAGATAATAATTACGAGTTAAAACCGGTGCTATCTAAATTATTAAAATCGGTCATTTTTTATAATCCCGAAATTATGGGCGCTAAAATAAAAAGTCCGGTTGAATTTTTAACCGGAGTAATTAAGCAATTTAAAATTGAGCATCCTAATTTTGATTACTTAAGAAAAACAGCAAATTTACTTTCGCAAACTTTATTTTCGCCGCCTAATGTTGCCGGATGGGAAGGAGATAAAAAGTGGATATCCACAACCACTTTACCTGCTCGACACGTATTTTCCGATAAAATTATAAACGGGAAAGAATCGGATTTGGATTTAATAAAATTTGCCCGGTCGTTTGATACAGCAGAAAATGCCGAAGCGTTTGTTGATGAAATTATAGGACTCTTTCTACAATTTCCTATCAGCGATTCGAGAAGACAATATTTATTGGATTTGCTTCTCGATGGAGCCGCCGTATACGATTGGTCGACTTTTAACGAAAATGCCGAGAAGCGCTTGGAATCATTCTTTAGCGCATTATTAAGATTATCTGAATATCAACTTGCATAGAGGATTAAATGGATAGAAGAAAATTTTTACGACAATTGGGATTAATAACCGGCGCGGGCAGTATTTCTTTAACTGTTGGAAATATGCCGGTTAGGGCTTTTTCAAAATCTCTTTTTAAAACCAACGCCAATAACGGTAAAGTGCTGGTCTTGGTTCAGCTTAGCGGAGGTAACGACGGACTTAATACCGTTGTGCCATTTGAAGATGATTTGTATTATAAAGCCCGGCCTACTATAGGAATTCCCAAAACGGAAGTATTAAGGTTAAATACGTTAACCGGATTGCATCCGTCAATGGACGGTTTCAAAAAATTGTTCGACGAAGGAAAACTTGCCGTTGTGCAAAATGTTGGTTATGCTAATCAAAACCGTTCACATTTCAGATCAACCGATATTTGGTTGTCGGCCTCTGATTCGCAACAGTACATTAATGACGGCTGGATAGGTCGATATCTGGGATATTCTATTGTGGGAGATCCGGAATATAACGTGGAACATCCTATGGCAATACAATTGGGTTCAACTCAATCTACCTTACTTGAATGTACTTGTCAAAGCGGTTCATTAGGAATAGCATTTGATGACCCGAATCAATTTTACAGATTGATTAACGGAAGCTCGGCCGATAACGATCCGCCGCCCGATACTCTCGCCGGTCATCAATTAAAATTTATTAAGGAAATAGAAGCCCGCTCAATCCGTTATGCGGAAATAATTAAGGAAAAAGCCGATGAGATTGATAACATAGTAAATTACCCAAATTCAAATTTAGCCGAACAGTTATCTATTGTAGCTCAATTGATAGCGGGAGGACTTGAAACACCCGTTTATTTAACTTCCATGGGAGGCTTCGATACTCATTCAAATCAATTGAACAGACATGCGAGTTTGCTTTCCACCTTATCCGATGCGATAACTGCTTTTCAACAGGATTTGGAAGCTCTCGGCGTTGCCGACAAGGTTGCGCTTATGACATTTTCGGAGTTCGGTAGAACGGTAGAACAGAATGGCAGCGGCGGAACCGATCATGGTGCGGCAGCTCCTCTCTTTGTTGTGGGCGGTAGCGTTAACGGCGGAATTTGGGGAGATAATCCTGACCTTTCCGATCTTGATAGCAGCGGAGATAATAAATATAAATACGATTTCAGACAAATTTATTCCAGTTTATTAAGAGATCATCTGGGCGCCGGTCCCGACGATATGAATAAAATTTTATTCAAGGAATTTGAAACATTACCGCTTGTTTCGGTTAAACATATAACTTCCGGTGGACCTAAAGCATTCGAGATTTTTCAAAATTATCCCAACCCGTTCAATCCGGTTACAACCATAAATTATACCCTAAGATTACCTCAAGTAATATCGCTTAAAATTTATGATTCGGTCGGAAGGGAAGTGGTAACACTTGCTCAAGGATATAAAGACGCCGGAAATTATACCGCAACATTCGGCGGAAGGAATTATCCTTCGGGAACATATTATTGTCATTTGGTTTCAGGATCTTACCGGAAGACAATAAAAATGATTTTAGTAAAATAATTTAATATCAAAGTTAAAACGATCGATTTTTAAGTATTATAGTTCTGTACTATGTCGCTAAATCATAATTATTTCGCACACAATACCGATGAAACCCTCAAATTTACGTACCGGAAGGCGTTGACATGCTTGTTGATGTTTTTAATAACGTAACTTATGATTGGTACGGCGGACAATCATTTAACAACGGCGGTTCGGATAAAGTGAATTTTGTACAGAATTCTGCTGAACAAGGAAGAAAATCTAATGATTATTCATACGAAATTACTTACAGTAATCTTATAAATCCCCCGGCGCCATTGTTGTATGTTCAAGGAAATATTGGTTCTACTAGACTCAGTCAAAAGGAAGACGATTGGCACGTTGGAGTTGAATGGCGCAATATTCCTCTAAGTCAAGAATACAGAGCTAACGTTCCGTGGACCGTGCCGCAAGTTACAACAGCTGAAATGTCTTATCATTATGCATTGCAAATTTTAGACAGTATAGTGGCAGTATTGGTAAACGGAGAACAGAAATCAGGCTATTACAAAGTAGAATGGAATGCCGGCGGTTAAGCAAGCGGAATGTACATTTACAGTCTGACTGCAAAATACGGCAACGGCGAACGGAAGCACGAACGTAAAAAGCTGATATTGATGAAATAAGAAACCCGGAGTTAATTAAATAATCCGTGCAAATCCGTGAATTAATCTGTGGTTTAGAAAATGTCTCGTGATACTCTTTTTTTTGAGATTCCCGCTTGTACGGGAATGACAATATGAACGTGAAAGGCCAAATGTGAAAAGTGAAACAAATGAGTGTCGAAATCCGGCTCGACCGGAGTAGCCATCAAAAAATTGTGTCGCTCCGATGGAGCTTGGTTTTATGCTGCTTTATTTTTGTTTACAAAGGTTTCGAATATACGATGCTCAACAGAATTTTCACCCGTAAACTTTTCTAAATTTGTTTTAAGCTTCGTTAGGAGCGGCATTTTTGTAAAATAACGAATCCCCTTAAAAACTCAAAAGCGCCCTAGGTGAGGCATGTTAATTCTATGCGTAAAAAAAATTATTTCGGTAATGCAAAAGTAAGGAAATTTTAAAGATTAATTAGCCGGACTGCTCAAAAACATACCGGAAAATCAGATTATCTTTTTCATGCTGATCACCACGTCATACTTGACATATGCCGGCAAACATCATTATATTAAAATATCTAAAACTTAATTATTTTATAGTTTCGTGATTTTAACTCATTATATCAAATAACATTAAATACGGGTTGGTGAAAATCCATAAAAAAGATCAATACATAACCGCAGACAGTACGGGAACCGACACGGCAAAAGTAACCTTGCGCGTGGGTTTAATACCAAGCGACGGCAACACAACACTCCGCAAAGCCGCAAAAAACAGAGACGAAACCGCCGCATCGTATTGCAGTGTTAGCGGGTTTGTTTACAATA
>Ga0256841_1000968_pt1 | contig 26821 bp, 23 predicted proteins | sample 356308metaG_FD_185971 | JGI IMG/M metagenome (GOLD analysis project Ga0256841, IMG submission 185971) | Hydrothermal vent microbial communities from Mid Atlantic Ridge, Atlantic Ocean - 356-308 | ecosystem: Environmental > Aquatic > Marine > Hydrothermal vents | place: Atlantic Ocean: Mid...
TACAAAAAGAATTCTTCGATAAAGGGGATTCTTCTCAGGATTGAGTCACCGGGGGGTGGCGTTGGTCCTTCCCAGGAAATTTACCGGGAAGTTGTCAAAGTGTCGAAAACTAAGCCCGTATTGGCATCCCTTGGAGGCATAGCGGCATCGGGCGGATACTATATCGCATCGGCAGCCCAGAAAATCATTGCCAACCCGGGAACACTGACGGGGAGCATAGGAGTAATAATAAATTTCGGAAACTTTACAGAACTGTTTAAAAAAATAGGTTACAAACCTATAACCATTAAAAGTGGTAAGTTCAAGGATATTGGGAATCCAGGAAGGGAAATGAAGCCCGAAGAAAGAGAATACCTTGAAAAGCTTGTTAAAAACGTACACGAACAGTTTGTAAAGGACGTGGCTAAGGGTCGTAAATTGCCCCTTGAAAAGGTAAAAAAAATAGCCGATGGTCGAATTTTTACCGGGCAGCAGGCGAAGGAACTCGGATTAGTGGACGGACTTGGTAACTTTCAAGATGCTGTAGAAGAACTGGCAAAAATGGCAAAAATCAAAGGGGAGCCGAAGCTGGTTTACCCGACACCGAAAAAAAGGGGGGTGCTGGACATACTGTTTGAAGGGGAAATTAAGGAGTGGTTGACGGAACAACTGGAAGGCTACCTTATGCCCCTGCGCTATCAATTCGTGCTACCGAATGCCAGTGAACAATAGTCAAATGTTACCCACCAAGCTAATAAGAGCTTTTGCCATATTTTCAGCCGCCATTGAAGACACACGCCAGAGTTTCCAAAAGTGAGGTACCAGGCTCGGTTTGATCAGCGCATTTTTCAAAGCCCGCAAAGGATCAACATGGCCGTGTTTATCGGCAATATCTTCAAGAGCAAAAAGAAACCTATCATCCAGTACATCAGTTATACCACGCAATACAACCAGGGGAATTCCCCTTTCTCTGCACACCCTTGCATAATGATATGTTTCAAGGTCAACCACGGCTTTCTTGTTTCTCAAAAATGAAAGCCTGGCCATCTTCTTCTTTGAAAGCATTTTGGGAACGGTAAGACATGTGGCATCACCAATCACATGAATACTTCCAGCCTTGATTCCACTATCGCAAAGTGTTGCCAGTTGTATTGTTTCACAGGAGGGCCAGTTAACGGCCTTAGAAACGTACACAACGTCTCCCAGCAGAAGTTCGCGGGAGAGAGCACCTGCAAAGCCGACATTTATTACCGATTTACTTCTCCCGATTTTTTCCAGAAACCTTATAGCTTTTGCAACATTGGCTGGCCCCATGCCAGTTTGTACAAGAAGGCAGTCCTTTCCTCCGAGGGTAGTTTTGTAAAAGATCTGCTTGTGATGAACATAGATTTTTTTCGCTCTCAGGATAGAGCGAAGGGGCGCGAGTTCTTCTCTCAGCGCCGCCAAAATTACCAGCAGTTCCTGATCTTGAACCCGTATTGTTTCCCTTGACCTAACAATTGGCCAGGATTCGTTTTGCTTTTTCAATGTCAAGGCTAATTTGCTTGGCAAGTTCGTCGGGCCCGGAAAACCTTTTTTCCGGCCTCAGTCTTTCAATTAAACGTACCGTTATCTCTTTTCCATAAAGGTCACCTGAAAAGTCGAAGATGTGTGTCTCAAGGGATAAAGATTCATCTCCAAAGGTCGGGTTATATCCGATGTTTGCAGCTCCACCGTAAACCTTACCATCTATCACAACTTCAACAGCGTATACCCCTGTCTGGGGGCACAGCTTATCATCCATTCGTATGTTGGCAGTGGGAAAACCAAGCAGTCGTCCTCCTCGATCACGCCCCTTTACAACCTCTCCCACAATTTCATACTTTCTGCCCAGCAGCTTTTCGGCTTTTTTCAAATCTCCTTCGACAACGCATTTTCTTACCATGGTGCTGCTAACTACCATGCCGTTGACTTTTATCGAGTCGAGGACTTCCACGGCAAATCCCAGTCTTTCCCCTTCTTTTTTAAGAAACTCGATATTACCTTCCCTGTTTCGCCCAAACTGGTAATCCCAACCGACAACAATAATCTTGAGACCAATTTTTTTCCACAGAATATCTTCAACAAACTCCTTCGCACTGAGACGGGCAAAGTCTTTCGTAAAATTGACAGTGATAACAGCATCTATGCCGCATTGTTCTATCAACCTTATTTTCTGGTTATGACACGTAATCACTGGGGGACCGCTATTGTCGGGCCTTAAAACCTTCAGGGGGTGAGGATAGAAAGTCATGACGATGGCTTCCCCGCCTATTTCCTTAGCACGTTTTATTACATGCTTGAAAAGTTGCTGATGCCCGAGATGGACGCCGTCAAAATTGCCTATGGTAAGAACTGGATTTTTAAAGGGCTCCGAGATGTTTTCAAGTCCGTTGATAACTTTCATTTCCTCCTGTAACCCTCCTGAACAAACATGTCTCTTGACAAAAAAACCACGATAGAATACTTTATAGTAGTTGAGTTTGCAACATGTTTTTAGAAAGAGAATGCCGAAGTGGCGGAACTGGTAGACGCGCTAGGTTCAGGGTCTAGTGGGGGTTGCCCCGTGGGAGTTCGAGTCTCCCCTTCGGCATCATTGAACTATGGTTGGTTCTCTGCTATCCATTTGCTCGCATTCTCAATTGATCGAAAAACTGAAGTCTTAAACGAGGCAGTCCTTTCTGTGTAAAGTTCCCACATACGCGCAAGCCCATAAGAAAGATCCCCTGGCATGACGAGGGCAACTTTGCTACCTGCTAGCTGGTCATTAAATTTTAGAAACTTAAGCGATATCAGTTTTATGTCGTAGCTCGATAACTTGGTTAAATCTTCACGCCTGTTGTCGAACATTATACTCATTCCGGGTCGCCAGCACTGATGACTGAATACACTTCTTAAAGACTTTTCCACGTCACTAGGGGTGGTTTCTCCACTGGTTTTGATTACGTAGTATCCCTTTTCATCTTCAAAACAAATCTCAAAATCCATCTCTTCACGTGCCCTCTAGTTATTGTTAAGATCAATCGTTACAAACAAATCTAATCACTTCCGGTGTTCCACGCAAGGGAATCGCCGAAAATTGTTTCAAGTCATAAAAAATCAAAAATTTTACTTTCTACAGATCTGGGATATATTTAAGTTTACATGTTAGGTTGCACATTAACCAATAAGCACCATGGAGGAATTAAGATGAAAAACATAACAAGGCGCGATTTTCTTGTATCGGGTGCACTAGGCGCGTCAATTATGATGTTTCCGGCTCTAGGTTTCCCGGCAAAAGTTCCGGTCGTTGATACGTGTCCTGACCTCGTTTTTGCACACGGAGACCCCGGGGCAGCAACAATTGCAGCAATAAATGCAATCGGGGGAATGAAAAGATTCGTAAAACAGGGACAGAAGGTCTGCATAAAACCCAATTTTAGCTTCGCAAACCCACCTGAAGCAGCAACCACTACTCACCCCGAAGTAGTCAAAGCGATAGCTGAAGAAGCAAAGAAAGCCGGTGCGAAACAGATAACGATAGTGGACAACGTGCTTCATAGGGAAGAAGCATGCCTTGAGAAAACCGGCATCAAGGTGTGTGAAATGGTACCGGACACCCTGGTTAAGCCGTTGACATCTTCCAGGTTTTTTAGGCATGTTACCATACCTGAGGGAAAACAGTTGAAAGAGACCAGAATTCTTGAGCCAGTTCTGGATGCGGATGTTTTTATAGCGGCACCGGTAGCCAAGAGTCATTCTGCCGCGGGGGTTAGCCTTTCAATGAAAGGTATGATGGGGGTAATAAAAAACAGGATGGTATTTCATGCGATTTACGATTTGCACACGGCCATCGTGGACCTTGCATTTCGCGTTAAACCCGATCTCGTAATCATAGACGCCACAAGGCTTCTTTCGGACCATGGGCCAGGAGGTCCGGGAAAGGTGTTACATCCCAAGATAGTAATTGCTTCTACAGACATGGTTGCTGCCGACGCGGCTACTGTGTCCCTTGGTGAATGGTACGGCAGAAAAGTAAAGCCTCAACAAGTAAAACATATTGCCGAGGCGGCAAAGAGGGGTCTTGGGCGCATTGATTGGGAGAACCTCAAGATCAGGAAGGTAAAAGTATAATTCTGAGATAAGCTGTAAACCTTCAATCTAGATCGGGCATCTATCGCGCATGAAATTCCCGGCACCAAGAGCTCAAAGAATAGTTCAGGCAATAAGTGCGGTATGCTACCTTCTACTTCTTCTTAGCGTTCTTAATATAGGTACTGTCTTTTACCCCGACTTCTATCTCCGCATTGATCCGATAATCGCTGCAGGCACTTCCATAGCTACACGTTCAATTCCACCGAGATTGATTATCGGACTTGCGCTGATCCTCTTACCTTTTTTCCTAGGGAGAGTTTTTTGCGGATGGATCTGTCCTATGGGAATTGCCATTGATACGGTTGATTGGATTACAAAAAAACACTTTAAGGGTAACAGAATCAACGGGTTCGACAACCCGGGTACCAAAAAATGGAGATGGGTAAAGTATGCCTTTCTTTTATTTTGTACAGGATCGGCTATAGTCGGAATTAACCTTTACTTCTACCTAGCTCCCATCTCCTTAATTAATCGTTTTTTTGTTTCGGTTCTCTACCCCATTACATCCCTTATAACAAATACTCTGTTGGAACTTATACGGCCGCTGGCAAGTCTTTTAAACATCCAAAGTCTATACTACCTGTCCGTTAAACAGCATGTATTTGCTACAAATTTTTTTGTCGCCTTTTTCGTCTCCGGTATATTTACTCTGGCATTAATTTCACCAAGATTCTGGTGCCGTTATCTCTGCCCTTCCGGTGCTGTCCTTGCTCTTTTTTCTAGTGCGCCGGTGATAAGAAGAACTGTCTACCACGAAAAATGTACCCGTTGCGGAATCTGTCAGAAAAGATGCCCCATGAAGGCCATTGCCGAGGATCCTGCTACCACACTTCATGAAGAATGCCTATCGTGCTTGAAGTGCTCCAAAATATGTCCCGAGCATGCCATACGCTTCGCCTTTACACCTTCAAAACCACGAATAACCCCAATTTTCAAGCAAGAACGTAGAAACTTTTTCGGCTGGGGGGTTGGAGGGATTCTCTCTGGTCTCCTCTTTTACACAAATCCGTCTCGCGGGACTTCAAAGGACGTAAATGGCAAAGGGGGGTTATCCCATCCGGTTCGTCCGCCGGGTTCAATACCGGAAGGAGATTTTCTTAAAAAGTGTGCAAGATGCTATGAGTGTATCTTCGCATGCCCCACCAACACTCTTCAACCCATATGGTTTGAAGCCGGCCTTGAAGCCATATGGACTCCAAAAGTTACCAGTTCTTTTGCTCCATGTGACAAAGACTGTGCTGCATGTGGTCAGGCTTGTCCCACTGGTGCGATTAGGCCCCTATCGCTGGCGGATAAGATCTACTGCAAAATAGGTACTGCCCGGATTTACAAGAACCGCTGCCTTGCCTGGGAACATGATCGCAAATGCTTAGTATGCGACGAAGTATGCCCTTACGATGCGGTTACTTTTATCGCTGTGGGAAACAGGAAAAACAGAGTTCCTAGGGTTGATGCAAGAAAGTGCAGTGGTTGCGGATACTGCGAAAGCCACTGTCCCGTTAACGGGAAAAAGGCCATAGTGGTAGAGGTATTCGGAGAAGTGCGCCTTGCACATGGATCTTATAGACAAGCAGCAAAAAGTCGAAAATTAGAACTTAAACTAGGAGGCACCAGCAAAGAGGGAAAGTTGCCACCGGGGTTCGATTTTTCAAATTGATTTTTCTACATTTCACTATGTTCCGTTTACCAGCGAAAAACACAGTGTAATTAGACTCATAAAAGCATCTTGGTCAGGCCAAGTGGATCCCGATAGCCAAAAGGCTTCCGTGTGGGCGCAATTGATAATCAGGTTACTACTTTCAGGTAGTTATCAATTTTTTGAGAAGAACTTTTAAATATGGTGTCTCCCGGTAATTTTTTTCATCCTAATGATAAATTACGGACATACCGAAACTTGGATAAACTTCTTTTTTTATAACTTCCGGATGTCAAGTTTCCACGGTAAAGTAGTAGACTTTTTTCTTGACGCCCAATTCTTATTACCTTATACTCCAATTCCACCGTGGAAAAGGATTCCGGGTGTTCCGAGTAATGCGTATTTGAAGTAAGGTCATGCTCGAATAACCTTCCGGATTGTGCCGTTGCAAGCTGAGGTTGTTTTTCTCAAACTAGCACGAACGCTCCCCACCCAGCATGGCTCATCGCGGGGAAGGTTGTTTGATTTAAGACATTTCTTCTATTCCAAGATTATCCATAAAAGAGACTAGGGGGAATTTGTATGGCAGAATATGGTTGTAAGGTTGCTCAAACAGCGGAAAGACTCAGAGGAATTATTTCATGGGGGCGGCTTGCTCACCCCCGAGGGAGATACCTGGCAGAAGAAATACTGAAACTGCTGGAAGACATTTCTTGGGGACGGGCCGGATCAGAGCATCTTCCCGCCATAGAAAGTATCGCTCAGAAAATGGTTGCCGAAAATATAGACGATGATACGACAGAAACAGGAGAGATGGTTCTGAGCGCTTTAAAGGAAGCAAAAGAAGCGTTTGTTAGCCACGTAGAGACAAGGAACTGCCCCACGGGAGAATGTGTAAAACTGGCCCCATCTCCTTGCCAGATGGCCTGTCCGGCAGGTCTTGATATCCCCAGCTACGTGACCCTGATAGGCCTGGGGAGGGAAGCGGAAGCAATAGAGATAATCAGAGAAGACAACCCTTTTCCATGGGTTTGTGGCCTCGTATGTACACACCCTTGCGAATTTATATGTGTACGTGGAAAAATAGACAGGCCGATAGCAATTAAGGATCTCAAGGGATACGCCGCTGAGCGAGCCATGTCGCAGATGAAGTACAAGAACCCACCAAAGGCACCTGATAACCACAGGAAAGTTTGTATAGTTGGTGCTGGTCCCGCAGGGATGACTGCGGCGTATTACCTCGCTCTAAAGGGTTACCGAGTTACCATTATTGAAGCGCTGCCGGTTGCCGGCGGCATGATGATGGTGGGCATACCTCGCTACAGGCTACCTCGGGAGGTAATCGACCGGGAAGTGTCCATGATAGAAGAACTGGGAGTAGAAATTCGCCTCAACACAAGACTCGGTAAGGATGTAACCCTTGACGAACTCCGCGATGAAGGCTTTGAAGCCTTTCTTGTAACAATTGGTGCCCATGGATCATATAAACTTAACATACCTGGGGAGGACGACTACCCCCAGGTTATAAGTGCTGTAGATTTCCTTAGAGAGGTGGCACTTGGCAACAGGCACATACCGGGAAAAAGGGTTGCCATCATCGGCGGTGGTAACGTAGCCATTGATGCCGCAAGAACATGCATCAGGCTAGGTTGCGAAGAGGTGACCGTTGTTTACCGGCGTTCACACTCCGAGATGCCTGCTCACGAAGAAGAAGTAAGGCAGGGAGAAGAAGAAGGAGTTAATTTTGTGTTTCTAACAATCCCGGTTGCGGTCATAGGGGCAAGAAATAAGGTAACTGCCCTTCATTGCGTTAGGGCGAGACTAGGGGAACCAGACGAAAGAGGCAGAAGGAGACCGGTGCCCATAGAGAACAGCGATCACTACATAGAAGTTGATGCCGTTATTTCAGCCATAGGCCAGGCGGTACAAAAAGAAGGCTTGGTTACGCTTGAGGGATTGAACTGGACAAAGCGCGGGACAATAACCGTAAATACCGTTACGATGGAAACGTCAGTTGAAGGCGTTTTTGCTGCAGGAGATGTTGTTACAGGACCGGCAACCGTTATCGAGGCGATTGGAGGCGGAAAGAGGGCAGCTGAGGCCATAGATCGTTACCTCCAGGGAATACCACAACCCAAGATGCCCCCGGTGCCTGTTAGACACAGAAGACTGGAACCTATCGAAACTTCTGCGTCCACTAAAATGAGGCTGCAGAGACCTACCATGCCACTACTTAACGTGGATAGAAGACGTATAACTTTCCAGCAAGTAGAACTGGGACTATCACCCGAACAGGCTCGAGAAGAAGCTTTGAGATGTCTCAGGTGCGATATATGCAGAAGATGTGGTCTTTGTGTTGAAATATGTAGAGACCAAATGAAGGTGGATGCCCTTCAAATGGGACATTTTGACATTGAGACCAATGTAAAAACCGATTTCAGAAGTACTGCGGAGAAGTGTATACTCTGTGGTGCATGCGCCACGAATTGCCCCAACGATGCCATGAGAATCGAAGACAGGGACGGAGAGAGAGTGCTTTCTCTATGCGGAACCGTCCTTAATCGGCTCAAACTGGAATACTGCCAGGAATGCGGCGCCGTTCTCGGACCGGCACGCTATCATGATTACATCATGGAAAGACTTGGTAATTTGAAGGGAATCCCGGAAGGCTCTGTTCTTTGCGTGGCGTGTGCCCGGAAAGTAGCAGCTAAATCATACGTCGAGAATGGTGTCCCTCCCAACACGAAGTAGAGTACCTGATGGTTGAAAGGAGGTGAAAAACTTTTTACAATTAGAAAAATATGATTCCAAACAGGAGCTTTCACCAGGCTCCAACTTCAAAGGCCGTTCAACTAACATTATTGTAAATTCCCAAGGGGGTAAATAATGCCAACTTTTAGAAGAGGCCAAAAAGTTGAAATCTTCAGGAAATCTAATGACGAGAGCTGGGAAAACTACATGGATCAATACATCGGTCTTCAGGGTATAATTACAGACCCGGATACGAGCAAAAATGATCCTGAAGCTCTTATTGAAGTGACCTTGGAAGACAAAGGTACTCATCGCTTTCCACAGGATTGTCTTAGAGTTATCGAGGAATAAGCTCGAAGCACTATTTCTTGTGTTGCTACCAGATGCCCCGGTGAACTTTACCGATTCGAACACAGAAAGATTTTTTAGAAAGCCAAAGCTCAACCTTGAAGTGGAAGGAGAAAACCTACCACGGAAATAGACAATCCATGAAAAATCCTTTTGAAGCCTTCAGGAATTTTGGGAAAGAAGATCTATCTCAAACTAACTATCTACATAACAAAACATCTCGTACCTCTGACATTACTCCGCTTATTTCCCTTTTTGAAAGGTTCTCCCCAAGAAAAAATCAGACGCTGGGTTTATTGTTAAGTCACAAGAGCATCGAAAGATTATATAAAGAAATAGCAGATACCGTTGCTGGTCACAACTTTACTGCAAGCATGACAGAGGATTTCTGTTACTTCTTGTGCACGGAGCGCTTGCACGGTTCTGCGGACTCTGTTTTGGGCGGTTTACTGCTATCTGCTATCATTAACACAAGCCCGAGGGAACTTTTTTTTCTAGAGTTTCCTCATCCGAACAAGCTTCTTCATTTTATCGGGTACAGACTTGCAGAAAAGAAAAAATTAGAAATTGACGGAAATGCAGGGGATTTTCTCGGGACAAACCTGTCGGGGGGGACTATAATTGTCAACGGTAATATTAGAGATTGGGCGGCTCTTGGAATGGGAAGAGGAAAAATACAGATAAACGGCAGCTGCGGGAGATTTGCTTGTGAATGGATGAGATCCGGAAGTTTCTTGGTAACCGGTAAGATAGAAAGCGTGGGTATCTCGGCAAAAGGCACCGTTGTTGAATATTACAAGGAAAGCAACACTTGAAATCTTAACTGATTCCATTAAGAAGTTTCACAGACTTTTCAATATGCACCCCAAAGACCCCGAAATTTTGTTGGCAGACACATGGAAAATAGTAAGAAAACGCTTTTTCTACCCGGAATGCCCTGAGCCCAAAATCCTCGAGTTTTCATCTTCGTGGCCAGCCATGAGAATAAAAAAGAGAAGAATTCTTATCAACGCTAGATTCCTCAATAACCATAATCACACGATTCCGGTTTCAGACATGTTGGAAGTTATTCTGACTCATGGCCTGGCTCACCACGCTGTTTGCCCCTGGGACCTAAGAACTCACGTTCTACTCTTTTCCGAGGCGGCAAAAACTATCCAAGACCCGTCATATGCTCGCTTCGTCACGGACCTATTTCTTGACATCGTCGTGGATTACCATTGTTTCCTTCACAGGTGGGATAAGACTCACCACATCTTGAAGGCAATTGGCCCACGCAATCCACATCTTGAAGTAAAATTATCCATCTACTCAATCGCATGGAACATTGCTTCGGTACCAGCGGACACGGTTCTGAGTAAAACGACAATTGAGTATCTCGCAGATATTGACTACCTAGATAAATCCCGCTGGTTTAGAAACATAAGGAAGTTTACCCGGGCACTTAGAGCTAATCTTCCTCGCCTTCTTCCTACAGGGTCCACCTTGCCTGAACCATTGATGGGATTTCACGACATGGAAACCTTTGGCTCTACCGAATTTTCTGAATCTTTCCGCACCCTAGCCCAGGATCTCGAAAATCCCGCAACTTTTGCCAGCATTTTCTCAAAGGTAAAAGATGCCTATGGTCAGTCTCAAAACGGGGACTCCAAAAGGCAGATGGGGCGAGGTCTGGGCTACGAGACAAAGGTAAACCCGTTTTTTTACATGTCTCTTGCCGAAAAGTACCGGATGCAAGTAAGAAAAAGGGATATAAGAAAAGACGGATCACTTTATCCCTTTTCTCACGAGAAATGGAGCGTTTCAGATCCTTTCTATGACATTGATATTTGGAACAGTATGGGAAGAATTCTTCCTACTATCACGGTTAAATGGAAAAAAAGAGAAGGAGAAATACACTGTTATCAGGAAAAAGTTCCGGATTGCATGATTCTTATTGACTCATCGGGTAGTATGCCGAATCCTTCCCAAAAACTATCTTATGCTGTCCTCGGGGCCAGTTGTGCAGCGGATGCTTACCTAAGAGAAGGATCGAGGGTTTCGGTGTACAACTTTAGTGATGCCCCGGCCGGGAACAAAAAGTTACTTCTAAATAGTAGAAACAGGATGGAAATATACGAAGCCCTCTGCACATATTTCGGAGGGGGAACAGCCATAGAAGTCAGACTCCTAGCCGAAGTTATTAACGACAAAGAACTTGATATTTTCCTTATTACTGATATGGAGATTACAAACCTTGAACACTTGATCCGGTTATTCACCGGCCTCGAAAAGGTCAGGGTCACCGCCGTGTACATTGGGGAGAAGAAGGGGGTTGAAAGGTTTCAACAGGCAGCCAGAAAAATGAAAAACGTATCTGTTTACGGAATAAAAGAGCCGAAAGACATAATGAAAATAGTCCTTGGCCAGATCAGAAAATATATTCATAGCAAGTAAATGACACAGGATGAAGATTGCCATAATATCTGATATTCATTCCAATCTCGAAGCATTGCACGCAGTTTTGAGAAAGATCGAGAAAGAGAAAGTTGAAGCTGTGGTGAATCTCGGGGACATTGTTGGTTACAATGCAAGTCCCGACGAATGCATTACCGAGATAAGACGATGCGCAACCATCAGCGTTTCAGGCAATCATGATGCAGCCGTTTATGATCTTGCTTCCAGAGAATCTTTCAATGTATTTGCAAACATGGCAATACGCTGGACACAATCCAAATTATCGGAGCAAAACGCTGAATATCTTAAGAATCTTCCTTTTTTTACAATCCTGTGGGATAGGTTTATTGCATGCCATGGTACCCTGAAAAGCAACGATAGTTACATTGTAAAACCCTTTCAGGCAAGGCGAATGTTTAATGCCATGAGAAGGGACTACAAAAGTATAAGGATATGTTTTTTTGGCCACACTCACAGGCAGGCTGTGTGGGTGAGAGATGTGAGGGGGAAAGTTCAACAGCTAAATCCTCACGAAACGACTTTGATCCTTGATCCAGAAAAAATGTATCTGATTAACCCGGGGAGCGTAGGACAACCCAGGCAGAACGACTGGAGAGCATCTTTCATAATCTTTGAACCGGATGAAACGAAGATTACTTTTCACCTTGTACCTTACGATCTATACAAGGCGCAGCAAAAAATCTTGAAGTCTGGATTGCCATCTTTTTTAGCCGAAAGGCTGGCTGAAGGAGTGTAATTAAACAATAAACCGTAGTGTACTGACGCATCAATTGTACCTGGAGGGGGAAACTTATGAAGGACGTTGCCAAGGAAGGGAAACTCAAGAACGGAACAAAAGTCACACTGCGCCCCATGGTCAAGGAGGACGCGGACGCGCTGGTAAACTTCTTTAAAAGCCTTCCTGACGAACTTTTGTTATTTGTAAGGCATAACGTACGTGACGAATCAATTGTAAGAAGCTGGGCCGCGAATCTTGACTACCAAAGAGTTTTTCCGTTGCTTGCTCTCGTAGAAAATAAAATTGTTGCCGACGTTACTCTTCACCGAGTTCCATTCGGGTGGAAAAGACATCTTGGGAAGGTCAGAATTGTGGTATCACCTGAATATCAGAAGCTAGGACTGGCCACCCTGATGTTAAACGAGATCGTTGATCTGGCATCAGAGTTCGGACTGGAAAAGTTATGGGCTGAGGTACCGCTGGATTCCAGGGGGGCTATATCTGCGTTCAAGAATGCCGGGTTTTCGTGTAAGGCAGTTATTGAAGACCTAATAAAGGACAAAGAAGGGCGAAACGCGGATATTCTCATTATGATATGTGACGTTAGCGCCCATTACGATCGGTAGTATGAGCTCCTAAGCGTGGTGGGTGTTCACCGTAGTCAGGGATGGTACTTAGTAAATCTTCCTTTAGCTCTATGGCATTTTTATATCTCTCTTCTAAGTCCTTTTTCAGACACTTAAGAATTATTTTCTCAATGTTCCTATCTATATCAGGGGTAAATTCACTAGGGGCCACAGGTTCATAGTTGAGTATGAGGTCCACCAAGTCTTCCTGTACCTCGTGATAGAAAGGAAGATAGGAAGTATACAAAAGGTACATTATAACACCAATGGCCCACACATCGCTTGCTATACCGCTCTTACCCATAATTTGTTCTGGCGCCATGTAGGGCCTTGAACCAATAATGGTACTCCCAAAACTTTCACGGGAGAGATCCTTTGCCGAGCCAAAATCAAGCAACTTTATAGTGCCTCGTTCCTGCACCACGATATTTTCAGGTTTCAGGTCCCTATGGGCAATTTGAAAACTATGTGCATACGCTACCACATCAATAAGCTGGCGAACGATAGGTTCTATTTCTCGAGGGTCAAGGCCATGAACTAACTTTCTTTCAAGAGTTTCACCCTCCACGTATTCCTGTATTATGACAAAGAGGTCTCTATGATAGACGACGTCTTCAATTTTAACCGCATTAGGGTGACCCAGTAGCTTTTCAAGTATCCTGGCCTCCCTTTTAAATTGAACATTGAGCTTTTTCTCCAGCGGTATTTTCGCAACGAGGAAGAAATCCTGGTCCGCAACTTCCATGTCTCTCACCTTCCATACCTCACCGAAACTCCCTATTCCAAGGCGTTTTACTTTCTCGTATCGTTCGCCAATCAGCTCCGTAATTTTCATAAAAGACATCAGATGACCACCAAAAGGAAGGGCAGGAATTAGCTGCTTTAGAAAATTCCTAACGTATCCTTCCTTCGGAGTTTCCCTAGGATCTTTTGTGCAGACAGCACTACCTTCGCTCACCTCTACGTTCTTACCCTGGTATGCTATGATTTTGCCCTTTTCGTCATGAAGAACCTCACCTGTAATCAGGATAGAAATCTTTTCTCCGTCCTTTCTCTTAAAATTCACACACATACCCTCTATTCTGCCAGCATTTTCTATCGCTTCCTTGAAGCGTTTTCTATCCTCCGCATCCCAGTAGAGGTCTTTTTCTATGTTTATTTGGAGTAATTCCTCCTTGCTATCGTATCCCAGCATACGAACGAGGGTTTCGTTACAGTCGAGAAACTTGCCATCGGAGGTGCTCAAAAAGAAACCATGGGTTTCACCATCAAAGAGTTGCCGGTAGCGGGAAATAGCCCGTTGTTCTTTAAGCTTTTCTTCCGCAGTCCGCGCCACTACGTTTACCCTTCTCAGGAATTCCTCATCGGATACAGGCAAGACAACGTAATCAGCAGCCCCCAATTTGACCGCTTTAGCCACAAAATCTTCCGCAAATTTTTCAATAACAAGCAATATTCCAAAATCTCTTGTTGTGCCACGGTTCTTCAACTTGCGGAAAATCCTGAAGCCATCAAGTCCGTTGCTTTGAACAAAAAGTACAATAGCGTCCGGACGTATTCTTTCCGCAACTTCGATAGCATCACTTTCGTCCCGTGCCCAGAAGACCACGTGCCCGGCATCAGATAGTATGCTTGATACGCTATCAAGTTTCTCCTGGTCGTTTTCGATTACCAGTATTTTGCGTTTCAATTTATTGCCCCCTTGAATTTGTCTTGCTCTCTTCTTCCCTTTTTCCGTTGCAATGGAAGTACACTTTATATATAACCCCAAATATCAGTTTGTTACACAAGGTGGTTGGGTGTGTCGGCATTTTTATCTCTATACTATTTCCCGGGGTCACACAATGGCTCAGAGAAAACTTAATCATCAAACGCGGGCACAACTAACCTTTATGGAACGCAGCATCAACAACGTCAATCATCCTTGGCCTACCAATGGCAAGGAAGAAGGAAGTTTCGCTCAAATTTCCCCAGATGACGGAGAGTGTAAATGTATCTAGAGAGAAAAGGAGGTAAGATCACTTTTGACGAAGGTAAACTTTCTGACTATATGAACTTGCGAATCGGGCAACTTGCTGGCTTTTTATCCAACATTACACTATCTCTTACGGTGGTAAGCCTTTTAGTAGTACTTGATTATCTGAAGGTACCAGATCTGTATCTCTTTAGCTTGATTCTTATCCCACTGCTCGGGAGAAATTACGTTGTGTCGTGGTACGATTCATGGTTACGAAAAACATTCAAGGAATTGCTCTTTTGAAAGGGGCACATGTAATTTCCTTATCACAAATATGCCGGGAAAAAACGGTACGTGTGATGAGATACCGGGATTTACGAGGTGCATATGCCCAAGTTTCACGCAATAGATTTTTACTTCATGTCCCTAACCCATGAGGAATTGCTTTACTTTTGTGTGGCTATCCTGGCAAATGTGGCTTTCGGGTCAGGGTTCATGCGTTTTTTTGCTTTATCCCTTGCCGATGAACCTCAAGAGGAAAGTCGAATTTATGATTTTAACCCTTTCACAAACCTGGATATCATAGGAACTATTGTCTTCTTTCTCGGGGGATTTGGCTGGGGAAGACAGACTACAGGCCACAAACTTAGTCTTAACAAACAAAAACCATGGTGGTTTTTGATTTCTCTCGTGCCACCTTTCGCAAGTCTGACCCTGGCTCTAACTGCCGCGTATGTAAAATACTTTTTATGGAGCGACAAGGTTGTAGATATTCTCCTCGGCCTGAGTGTCACCATCACGGCGTATCATATTATACCAATTCCACCTTTTGCAGCATCCAGGTTCATCTATTTACTTCTGCCGAGTGATCGAGCATGGAAAATCTTTTCAAAGGCCGGTCCCTACATCATCCTTACAATGGTACTTTTTGATCGATTGTCTGGGCATCCCTTTTTGAGAGAAATTATGAATCCGGTAGTTAAAGCTGTGGGTAGTTTTGTTGCCTACTGAGATGTGAAAAAAAGAGTTTGAAGTATTGTGATACAAAAAAGGGCAGGAAAGACAAAATCTTTCCTGCCCATGATTAACCGCTCAGCAAGTTACAAGCTAAGCAGCTGCTTTTCTTGGCCTCTTGGTAATCAAGGCAAGGAAGATCGCTACTACCAGCAGGCCGCCGGCAATGTAGAAAGCTTCGTCGTACTTCCCTGTTACGTCTTTAATATGACCGGCAAGCTTGGGCATGAATGCACCAAGACCCCAACCGATGAACACCAGGCCGTAGTTGAAACCCAGATTCTTCGTTCCGTAGAAGTCTGCAGTGTAGGATGGCAGAAGTGCAAGTCCACCACCGTATACCCAGTAAGCAATCATACAGGCTAGGAACGCCAAGAACAGATTCTTTGAGACAAGAATGGTCGGAAGTGCGAACATACATACTGCTGCTGCAGCCGCGTTTAACATGTATGCCTTGTCTCTACCAATAATGTCAGAGTATTTACCGGTACCAACACGGCCAAGAGCATTCATCAAACCACCAGCTGAAACAAGAATGTATCCTGAAGCCAAAAGAGGTTTAATGAACTTGGCGGCATGGCCGATGATAAGGAGACCCGCCTGGGTGTTTAGGCAGAAAAGTGCTACAAGCGCATAAAACTGCCAGGTCTTCACCATCTCACCGGCGGTCCAATCTTGAACGGTTGAAGTGGACGTCTTGGCCTGCTTCTCGACCCATTCCTTCGGAGGCTTGGGAGGTTCATATCCTGGTTCAGGCCATTTAAGCAGCAACCCACAGAAGAAAATAATGATCAGGTATGCAATTCCCAGAACCACGAATGAAGCGGAAAGGGAATAATTAACGATAATGTACTTAATCAAGGGAGCCACATAGAAAGCAGCGCCTCCGTAACCCGCAACCGTTAGACCAAGTGTAAGACCTCTCTGGTGAGGCCCAACCCATTTGCCGGTTGCAGGAACCGGAGCAGCATAAGCGACCCCCATTGCTATACCGCCAAGCAACCCAAATCCCCACAGGATACCAGCATAGGATTTCGCCGTACCGGCAATAATCATCCCGATACCCATGGCGATAGCACCAATTGTGGCGGCCACCGTAGGTCCATACTTATCCTGAATCTTACCGCCAGGGATCATGAGGAGGGCAAAAATCAAAATACAAAGAGACTTTGGGTTGGAAGCTTGCTCGGCTGTAAAAGCGTGAGCCCAGCCGTGAGCCAGCATGTACTCTTTGTCTGTGAGATACTTGAGCCAAACGGACCAAGCATACAGACAACCAAGACAAAGGTTGATGGTAGTGCCTGCAAAAATGGTCACCCATGCTCTACCAGGCAGCTTGTCTACCGGTTTGTTGTACCCTTTTGCATACTTCCCAAAACCTATCGACATAGTTTTTCCTCCCTTCTTTCGTGTTGATACAACTTTGTTCCCGGTAAATCCCATCGAACAACTTTGCTATAGTAGGGCCTGACATCGTTACTTGATTAAAAAAAGCCCTCTGTCCGTGTGCTACCCGTTGCGCTGTTAAAGGACAGAGCACCATACTTGTTGACTTGTAACCGTCGCCGGCCCACATCGGACCAGCGGCAACAAAGGATGAAAGTCTTTAAGAAGATCCACGTACGACCAGATAGAATAGACTTTCACAGAAAATAGACTAATAAGCCACTGCAAAGTAGAGTTTCAATTCCACTTTGTATCATTGAAAAACTAGTTCGTCTAAAGGAACATACCGGGAGGAGGGCGGTTTTGTAATCCACCCGACCCTTGCCTATCACCTATCACCCCCTTTCTTGAAAATCTTCTCCACCGAACGTTTGCGATCCAATTCTTAATGTCACCTTTTTACTTGTACTTCAGGGCAAACGTTCAGAACTCCCCTTCGAGATGCAGGTTCCCTGTAAAGTTGATACACCACAACGCCGCCGGGCCATATCTACAAAAGAACCTGGTCCCGCCACCTTGGATGCTACTCCTGTGCGCCGCCACGACAATGCGCTACAGAACACCACTGGCAATCCACTCGGTGTTGCACCGCATGTCTTGACCACGAACAACCAGAATTTTTCGTACAGTCTGCGTGGGAGATAGGGGAGTTAATTTCGCGGCTGATCCAGCTTGAGTTCTCTCGCTACCGAGGGAGCTCACCAGGGTCATGTAATTGAAAGGCAAAATGTAGGTCGAAATTCAGTTCGAACAGCTATTATCACCGCTTTCAATGGTTTCTCCCAAAACCATTGGCCAACTTTTATCATGAAGACGTTCATAAATCAACAAAAAAATGAACCAACGCATTATTCTCTTACCTAACAACGGACCAAGTTACCAATTCTACACGGAATTTACCCACTACCAAGAAATGTGTACGTGCTCCATTTGAGGTTCAAGAAAAAACTTGCTCTCATCTACCTTCTTCTTGAGCCTGGAAAATGTTATGAAATATTTCGTAGAATCTTCAAAAAATTTCAAACCCTTAACCCCTTGAAGGGTGACAGTCTGATCTATTGCGAAGGCGTAGGCGACTGCAAGGTCTTGATCCAGAGCTATCAAGTCAACAGATGTATCTCTAAATTTCGGGTGCGAATAATTCGGAACCGGCTGAAGTCCTTCCGATATGCAGATCTGGTACAGCACGCATTGAATCACACCCTTAATTACTCGATTCGTTTTAAATTCTTTTGGAATTCGCCCAACTTCCTTTTCTATCTGTTTCACTATCAATTCCTTTTCCATAACCTCCCCCAACAAGCAACAAATTCATCCTTTTCTACACCGAGCGAACTTGCCACGGGTCTACACTTGGCTTTAAGCAAAAAAAGCGTCTTTTCTCTAAGCGTAATGTGACTCATTGTTTCATAATGCCCCATGCCCTTACCTACTATTAGACTAGCGACACGGAGCAACTCCTTGAAATCATCTGACACCTTTGACAGATCGATTCCCACAACAGCTGCGCCATGAGAAATCACGGGCATTACGCTTTCATTAAAGCCAGCCCATTTTACGTCTTCGATGGTAAGGTCATTTTGAGCTGGCCCTCCCTTGACAACGTATACCGGTTCACAACCAATTTTCTCTAGGTATTCAAGCAGGGGCATATCGAAATAGATTTCACCGGCATTATCGGCTAAAATCAAAACCTTACCCCCGGTCTCTGTCAAGAAACTCTCAACAAATTCTAAATCATCAATAGAAAATTGTATACCCATTTCTCCATCTTTTCTAAGTTCTTCAGGGTCACGAAAAAAATCTAGGGCATTCCCAAGGGCCGAAAATGCAAAAAGAGAGCGGAAGTCATCCTGGTAGCGGGATTTTAACAGCTTTGCTAGCGACTTGGCAGTTTTCATCTCCGCTCGTTTAAGTTCAAGAAACGGATCTGGGTTGTCAGTTATTTCCCTTATTTTCTCCTGAAAAGCGGTAGCAATAAAAGCAGGAATAGCTCCGGGACGGAATTTTTCTTCCAGAATTTTGATTGCCTCTTCCCGCGCCTTTTCCCTTAGTGATTCGGAGTCCGTGGCAAGGTGAACGGTTTTATCGATTAGACGCAACAAGCAGTCCCAACACTCTTTTTGCACTCCACTGAAAATCATCGAACATCTTCCCCTGGTTCTTCGATTAGAGAAACAAAGACTTTGAACCAGCATACGAATTAAGATATAGTGAAAAAAACGATTTCTGCCAGGTTAATCAGTAGAATCTCTTAGCATTGTTTTTTCTGATAAGCAAGTTCGGCAAGATCACTTGTACTTGTGAAAGAAGCAAACCTACAAGCACGGATAGGTTACTTATGGGAGATTTAATCCGGCTGGATCCAAAGGATTGTGTGCCGGATAATACAATTAGTTCAACAACATTTAAGTTCAGGTGGGCCGACTGGGAATCTGGAAATCCCATTCAGTGTACCACTAGAGAGGCAGAGAAGTACGAAAGGCATCGAATCAAGACTATCAGAAATGGACACAAGCATATTTCCTTTGTACCCAGCCATTTTGCACTGGCAGACGGGTGTTTCTATACAATACGCGGAATTTTTGACTACCGGAAAGACGAACATAGAGCCATTGAGGTGTACTACCTAGCCGGATTGATGGAATGCATTGTAAACAGCACAGCACCAATACTGAGAACTGACCTACTGAGAAGCGTTTACAAAAAAATAATACAACTTAGAAGTACACTGGGCATTAGATGGCATGGTAATGTTAACCGCTTCCTTTTGCCTCTTCATCCTGAATTTTACGGTCCTAGCCTTTTCTTAAGTAAAATAAATCGATGCGAAACGTTGAATGAACTTTTCAAAACGATTAAAATAGAAGTTCAAATCCAATACGACATATTAAAAACAAACTACGTTTTTTATCTTCCCAGAAATGCGTTATTCGTATGACCCAGGGCAAAATTAATTAATGGAGTCTTGGATTGAGCATAGACTACGCTTTTGACAGGATTACGTGAATTGGCGAAACACCAGCTAACGAGCATTGCTGGACCACACCGGGCCAGCTACAACTTGGCTTAATAGCAAACCTGATTGCTTTTTAAACCTGAATTTAGATTAGATTTTCCCCGTAATTTACTAGAGGAGTCAGCCATGCGAAAAAAGGGACCTATTGTTATGATCTCCAGCTATCCGCCGAGACTCTGCGGGATTGCGACCTTCTGCGAAGAAGCAAGGGAATTTATCCAAAAGAAATTTCCCGAAAGAGAAGTACTGGTAATAAGCCATCTGGACGGTGAAGGGGATGGCGTTTATCCCATAATAGATATAAGACGTCGCGATTGGTGGAGAGATGTTGCTAAACTCGTTTCCAAGTTAAAACCATATGCCGTACACATCGAACACGAGTACGGGCTCTACGAATACGTGGACGAGAGAGGACAAGGGGATCACAACGAGGGTTTTCTCACATTACTCGATGCCATCTGCGAATGGCCGATCGTGGTTGAACCTCACACGGTTCACGGAAGGCTGAGGGAATGGGAAGCAAACTTTATTTACGAGCTTTGCGAAAGATCTGATGTGGTATTTTTCAAGTGCCACTACCAGAAATGGCGACTTGAGTGGACTTTCAACAATTACAACTGGCAGATGCCAACAAACATTATGATCGTCCCCCACGGGGCGCGGCCGGACAGGCGGTGGTCTCCCGAAGACATTCCGGTTCTCAGAAAAGAACTGGGCCTTGACCGGATTCCAAATTTTGGCAAGCACCTCGTCGGACTTGTAGGCTGGATACAGTCAAACAAGAGATGGGACATATTAACAAGCATGTGGGAAGAAATTGCCGCTACCATAAAGCACGAAACAGGGGAAGATTGGGATCTGCTCGCTGCGGGAACAGTAAGGGATCCCGCCCACTACAAGGACTACAAGAAGTATCTGCACGAACTGGAAATTCTCGAACATAAAGGTCTTGCCCATTACTATGAGTTCATTCCCCGAGGCGAATTATATTACAAGGTAATGGCGGTATGTGACTTTGTTGTTCTGCCGACGGTGGACGAGACACAGTCCGGAACCCTGGCAAGAATTATAGCCCTAAATAAGCCATTTATTACCACGGCACCCTTAGAGGGTCTCACTGCACAGACCCTTGAAAGTGAAGGTGGACTTTTATTTACAAACCGTGACATGTTGAGGCAAAGGGTAATTCAACTTGCATGCGATGAAAAACTGAGGTTCAAGCTCGGTGAAAATTTGAGGAGATATCTCGAAGAGGTGGTTTCGTGGGAAGTTGTTGCCGACCAGTACGCAGAGGCCTATAGTCTTGCGAGGTATGCAAAAAGAACCTGCCAACGGGTTAAATTTCCACCGGAATTTTAGGCATGTCTTTCCTTGGTTCGCAGCATAGGTTTTTGCAGGGCATGGAAGGCTGTTTTTCACCGGTCTTCCGACCCTGTTTTCCATATGTCTAGATGTCTCAGCAAATGGGCAGAAAAGGCCTTACATACCACTTGCAGAAAGAGAGGCTTGGCCTTCAGTCTTCAATTTTATGTGCGAGCACCGTGTAGATGAATTTTGGAGAAACTGATCGGTGAAAAGACTAGTACCGTCTCAGTGCAAGGATTGTGCAGAGTAAAGAGCGTTTTCGTTCTCCGTTTCGGCAGACCCAATGGTTTCCGGTCTGACGATTAGTTTTCCGAGATACCACCATATACAACCGGAGAAAGGGTGGGGGGCATTTTGTATCCTTTTTCTTGGGCGAGCATGTCAAGGTGGAGAGTGGTAAGTTCCTCCAATGCGACAACGGGTTCTATCTCAAGAGGCCTGCAATCTATCACCTTAAAATAGTATTTGCAGTCTTCACAATATTCCACCCTGTAGACTTCGTCATCTTCAATTGCTATGTAACCAAGAGACTGTTGCAACTGGTTCTGACAATAAGGGCATTCTATCCTATTCATCAACCACTGATGCTCACACCATGAACAACAACCAAACTTTCTGCCTTCCTTTTCCTTCAATAGCAAGACAGAAGGGAGTGAACCACAAACCGGGCAATAATTTTTTCGCCACGTGGATTCATCTGGCAACAGAGGTACCAATCTCGACCTTACAAACCTAAGAGACGGCTTGATAGCAACCATTCCCAGGAAAATCACCTGGTGAAGAGGAGAATGAATCTTTTGAGCCACTTCTTCAAGGGTTTCTTCTTCTCCTTTTAAAAGGTGTTGCCAGAATTTGTTACCAGAATGTTTCAAAAAAATTAACAGGTTGCTCGCAGTTTTCTGCAGTTCTTTATTTTCCCCGGGTATGAATTCTTGTATTTTTCTTAAGACTTTCCCGGCGGCTTCGCTGTCCACCGGAAAATCATCCCTGTTTAAAAGTGGAAAGCCCTCTGTAAATTTGGTTTTAACCATTTCCCTAGAAATCTCGGGAATCTTAACGTTAACATTTGCTTCCGATTTCAGCATGAGGTAAAGTACGTTTTCATAAAAATCAACCATTTCACCGTAAACACTTCTTGTTTTCCTTATTCGTTCTGCATTATTTCTTATACGCTCATACTCGTCACGAAAGTCAGCCATCTACCGCCCCTTTCCAGCCATTCTGTCTCCAAAAAGAAGAGGAAAGGGATTACGCTTCCCTCCCCTCTTCAAAGCTCAATTATCCCGGGTCTTGAATATTTGTTAACCCAGGAAGCTCGGCTTCAGCAACCGCCTTGCCGGGTTCAACATCTTTCTCATCGCAAGCTTGCGACTGATTCCCCTCTGATCATTACTCGCCACAGCAAATTTATGATACTTCTGGGGATCATCAATCACAAGATAAATCGTCCTAACGCTGTCAGCATCAAGCAACTGGGCCTTGGGATACTTCTTTTTAAGCTCCGCAAGACGCTTCTTGGCAAGTGCAAGCATTTTATCTCTATCGCCAAAGTTCATGGCACCGCTGGGGCATGTTTTTACACATGCCGGAAGGAGTCCGGCTGATACCCTGTCGAGGCACATCGTGCATTTTACAAGCTGGCCACTGGCAGCCTTGCGAGGAATGTTGTAAGGACATGCGTCTTTCACTTCCTCGTAAGGAGCTTTCTTGGTTTTCTCCGTATAAAAAACGGCGCCAGTTGCCTTGTCCTGGATGACAGCCCCTTCCACGTACCCTTCGATAGTATCTTTGCAGGGTGGTTCTAAGCAGTGCCTACATTGGTCAGGGAAAAAGTACCATCTAACCTTACCCTTTTCTTCTACTTCACTGAACCTGACAAGCTTGAACGTGTTACCGTCTAGGTCCTTGGGGTTCTGGTAACTACCCCAGTTCTTGGTCTGACTTGCCTTGTTTTGGTTCCAGTTTTTGCACGCGATCTGGCAACCCCGGCAAGCTGTACAACGGGTTGTATCTATAAAGAAACTTTTACCAGCCATTTATTACACCCCCTTCTTTCTCACGTTGACCATAAAGGCTTTGGTTTCAGGTATCTTGGTGTTCGGATCACCAACGGAAGGGCTCAACAGGTTAGCGCTGTCACCACCGTTCTTCGGATGCACCCAACCGTAGTGATAGGGGAGACCGACCTGGTGAATAACCGCTCCTTCGACCTTCAGAGGTCTCAAGCGCTTGGTTACAATCGCCACGGCTTCCACCTTTCCTCTGGGAGATTCGACTATAACTATGTCTGCATTTTTAATACCCTTCAACTTGGCCAATTCTTCGTCCATCTCGCAGAACAACTGAGGCTGGCACTCCAGCAGCCAGGGTTGCCACCTGGTCATTACTCCTGTCTGCCAGTGCTCCGTTACCCTGTAGGTGGTACATACGTACGGATACCTCGGATCGCAGGTCTTAAACACGTCAGCATCCGTGGTAAACAATTTAATCGTTGGATTATGGAACTGGCTGCTCATCAAGTTCTTGGGTACTGGACATTCTAGCGGTTCGTAATGTTCTGGGAACGGTCCGTCTGCTCTACCAGGACCAAAGACGTGGGCATGCCCTTCCGGTTTCATGATAAAGGGGTATTTCGTTTTTGGGTTTAGCTTGCCATCCGGGGTTAACATTGGAGGCCATCCACCGTCGGGGACGTCTCCAACCCACTTCTTTCCAGTCCATTTGATAACCGGTTTTTTCTTGTTCCACGGGTTACCGTATCGGTCAACCGAGGCTCGGTTGTAAATGATTCTCCTGTTAACCGGCCAGCACCAGGACCACTCGGAAAAGAGACCAATCCCTGACTTGTCAACGGCCACTCTCCTGGCAGCGTTATTTCCTTTTTCGTTGTAACTCTGGCAATACAACCAGTTTCCGGAAGACGTGGAACCATCTGCCTGGAGATATGCAAAACTGGGAACCAGCGTGCCTTTTTTGAACTTCTTTCCTTTTACCGTTACGTCTTTCAGGAAATAACCGTTGATTTCCTTTGCAACCTTGTGAGGATCGTACTTGCCGTTTGTGGTGTAATCCCACTTGAGGCTCAAAATAGGTTCAGGGAATGCTCCGCCCTCTTTCTTGTAAAGAGCACGGATCTTTTCAAACAGTTCGATCATAATATCGCCGTCGGGTCTAGAGTCACCTTTCGGCTCCACAGCCCTGTATCTCCACTGCATCCATCTACCGCTGTTAGTAATTGAGCCTTCTTTTTCAACGGACACAGCACAAGGGAGGAAGAAGACTTCAGTTTTTACCTTTTTCGGATCCATTCCGGGACCCTTCCAGAAAGATCCCGTTTCATTTTCAAAAATGTTTACGTTTACCAGCCAATCCAGTTTGGCAAGTGCCTTGCGAGTCTTGTTGGCGTTGGCACCTGAACAGGCGGGATTCTGGCCCCAGGCAAAAAAGCCGGTAAATTTCCCTTTGTACATTTCATCAAAAAGATCAAGCCATGAATACGACTTACCATCATCTACCTTGGGCATCCACTGGTAACCGAATTCGTTCTTTGCCGTTGCCTTATCCCCGAACATTGATTTGAGGAAACTAACCGAGTACTTCGGATAGTTACCCCACCAGTTGGCGCTTAACGGATCCTTCGTGGTTGGTGTCCATTTTTTATTATAGACGGCAAGGGTTGTGTTGGAAGCTCGAGGAGTCTTAAGATAACCTGGCCAGATATGCCAGAGTAAGCAGTGGTCAGTTGAACCCTGCACGTTGGACTCACCTCTAAGGGCATTGACACCACCCCCGGCAACACCCATGTTACCAAGCAATAGCTGGATTATTGCCATTGCTCGAATATTCTGAACACCTACAGTATGCTGCGTCCAACCCATGGCATACATGATAGTACCAGCTTTGTCAGGTTTCCCCGTAGCTGCGTACGTCTTGTAGACCTTCAAAAGATCTTCCTTGGGAGTTCCCGTTATCGCCGACACCTTGTCTAGGGTATAGCGGGAGTAATGCTTTTTGAGTTGCTGAAATACGCACCTCGGATGTTTCAACGTGTGGTCCTTCTTGGGGATACCATTTTTATCCTTTTCGAAGGCCCAGTACGATTTATCATATGAGCGGGTCTTAGGATTGTAGCCAGCGAACAATCCATCCTTAAATGAGTATTTGTCAGTGAGTATGAAACAGCAGTTAGTGTAATGAGCAACGTACTCCTTGAAGTAAAGATCATTGGAAAGAATGTAGTTTATCATCCCCCCGAGAAAGGCCGTATCGGTACCTGGACGAAGTGATGTGTAGAAATCGGCCTTTGAGGAAGTTCTCGTGAACCTGGGGTCAACACTGAGGAGAGTTGCCCCTTCTTTCATCGCCTTGGTGACCCACTTAAAAGAAATGGGGTGGTTCTCGGCAGCGTTGCTGCCCATGATAAGAATGCAATCACTGTTGCCGATATCAATCCAGTGATTGGTCATTGCACCGCGTCCGAACGACTCTGCCAGAGCCGCAACAGTCGCGCTGTGTCAGATACGGGCCTGGTGTTCTATGTAAACCAAGCCAAGGGCTCTCATCATGGCCTGCAGCAGCCAACATTCTTCGTTATCGATGGCTGCACTTCCAACGTGTGCGATTCCCTCTGTCCTGTTTACAATTTGACCCTTTTCGTTTTTTACTTTGAAACTCGCATCCCTGCTTTTTTTCACCCTTTTAGCAATCTCGGTCAACGCCCAATCCCACGATTTTTCTTCCCACTTATCACTGTAAGGAGCACGGTATAACACTTTGGTGATACGGTTTTCATTGTTAACAAGCTGGTAAAGTCCTGCCCCTTTGGCACACAGGGAACCCTGATTAATGGGGTGATCCGGATCGCCTTCGGTATAAATAACCTTCGCATTTTTCCCTTTCGTACTGTGAACTATGATTCCGCATCCCACGGCACAGTACGGACATATTGTGGTGGTCTGCTTGGCATTTTTGGTTCTGAGCTTGAGACTGTACGCTTCCACTGGCTTCAAGTTAAATCCAAGCCCCATCAAGGCCAGGCCAGCGGTTGCTGTCCCCGAAATCTTAATAAATTGCCTTCGCGTCACTTTCATGAAATCTCACCTTCCTTTCCGATAAAGTGAGTGGTCTAAAAGTTTGCCATTCCTCATAAAAGAACCTCTAAACCTCTTTTCACCCCCGGTCTCTCACCTCCTTCCGTTGTTGGTTATTCAATCTTACAGTTTTAGCTGCTGCTGCTAGATTCTTTGTACACCCACCGTTATACCTTAGTTGACATAACATCTTCCTCCGCGCCTGAGAATCCCAACTATTGCTACATAAAATGGATTACCGTTGGAGAAGAATCGCGGAAACT
>Ga0256841_1000969_pt1 | contig 26812 bp, 24 predicted proteins | sample 356308metaG_FD_185971 | JGI IMG/M metagenome (GOLD analysis project Ga0256841, IMG submission 185971) | Hydrothermal vent microbial communities from Mid Atlantic Ridge, Atlantic Ocean - 356-308 | ecosystem: Environmental > Aquatic > Marine > Hydrothermal vents | place: Atlantic Ocean: Mid...
GCGTGCCGGCCCGCAGACTGCGTTGCCCCATCTTGCTGTAGGGTGGCTACAGCGGCGATGGGCCGCCTTGCTGCGAACCGGCACGCCACGGCTGAATACGATATATATTGTTGCCGGGTTAATAATACCCTCAGACCCGAGGGCGCGCTCCTGGCGAGGCGCCGCGCGGGGCCCTCTTGGCGGGGGAAACAGCATCGCGGCGGGCGGTGTCCGCCCTGCGGGGGTGAGGCGGAAGCCGGAAGTTTCTGAAGTCAACACGGGCTAAAGTTTTGCCGCAAGCGGTCGTTACAGGGGGCAAGGATGTTCATTGAACTCCTTTGGATCCTCCTCCGGCGCTATTAGTTTAGCGCTTTTACGCCCATCCCCTCACGGTGATGGGCGTTTTTTTATGTCCGGGATCCCTTGGGATAAACGCTCTTCGGCTGCGGATCCAGGCACGCCGAGTCCATACAGCGCGGCGTTCCCGCCTGTCGGCGGGTTCCGCTACCCTTCGTCTGCCCAGTCGCGGGGTCTGAGGAAGCGGTCGTAGAGTTCGGCCTCGGGCGTGCCCTGCTCCGGACGCCAGTCGTACCGCCAGCTCACCTGCGGGGGCAGCGACATCAGGATCGACTCGGTGCGTCCCCCGGACTGGAGGCCGAACAGGGTGCCGCGGTCATAGACCAGGTTGAACTCCACATAGCGGCCACGTCGGTACAGTTGAAACGCCCGCTCACGTTCGCCCCAAGGGGTATCGCGGCGGCGCTGCACGATGGGCAGGTAGGCGGGAAGGTAGTGGTCGCCCACGCTGCGCATGAAGTCGAAGGAACGGCTGAAACCCCACGCGTTCAGATCGTCGAAGAACAGGCCGCCGATACCGCGCGGTTCGTTGCGATGGCGCAGGAAGAAGTAGTCGTCGCACCACTGCTTGAAGCGGGGATAGACCTCATCACCAAAGGGTACGCAGGCGTCGCGGGCGGTGCGGTGCCAGTGGCGGGCATCCTCCTCGAAGCCGTAGTAGGGGGTGAGATCGAAGCCGCCGCCGAACCACCAGACCGGAGGCTCTCCATTCTTTTCGGCGATGAAGAAGCGCACATTGGCGTGGGAGGTGGGCACATAGGGATTGCGTGGGTGGATCACCAGCGAGACCCCCAGGGCCTGATAACTGCGCCCGGCCAGTTCCGGGCGGTGGGCAGTGGCGGAGGCGGGGAGGCCGTCGCCGTGGACATGGGAAAAATTGATCCCCGCCTTTTCGAACACCCTGCCCTCTTCCAGCACCCGGCTACGGCCGCCGCCCCCTTCTGGGCGCTGCCAGCGGTCTTCGCGAAAGGTGCTGTCCCCGTCTTCCGATGCCAGGGCGTTGCAGATACTGTCCTGCAGGGTGAGCAGGTAGTTGGTTACCGCTTCGATGTCGGGATGTTCGCTCATGGTTTCATTTTCGCAGGGTGGCGCCGCTTTGCGCGTCGCGGATGGGGGTGGGCCGCTTCAGGCCGCCGGTGGCGCCGGTGATGATGGCGTCGAGGTGACGGCCGAGCCGGCGCCGCACCGAGGTGGCGTCCCGCAGGGGTGGACGTCCGCTGCGGTTGGCGCTGGTAGAGACGATGGCCGTTTTCGCTGCGCGGCACAGCGCCGCGGCGATCGGATGGTCGGTGACGCGAACGGCGAGGGTGGCGTGTCCACCGGTGAGCCAGCCGGGGACGCCCGGCGCCGCAGGGAAGATCCAGGTATGGGGCCCCGGCCAATCCCTGAGCACCCTTTTCATCTGGCGGCCGGGGAGGGGTTTCACAAAGGGACGGAGGGGGGCGAAGCTGGCGGCGATGAGGATCAGTCCCTGGCGGGCCGGGCGGCCCTTGATGGCGAGCAGGCGCGCCACCGCCTCCGGATTTCGCGGGTCGCAACCGAGGCCGAAGACCGCTTCGGTTGGATAGGCGACCACGCCGCCCTCGCGGATCAGGGTTGCGGCGCGACTGATCTTCCACGGCCGGGGCGGCAGCATCAGCCGGACTGTTCTTGCAGCGCGGCGTCCTTTGCCAACACGTCGGCGGTATTGGCGGCGCGTGCTGCCCGCAGCCGTTCGTTCAGCCGGGGGTCCGACAGGGCCAGGATCTGGGCGGCCAGCCAGGCGGCGTTTTTCGCCCCTGCCTTGCCGATGGCGACGGTGGCTACCGGGATGCCGCCCGGCATCTGCACGGTGGCGAGCAAGGCGTCCATGCCCTTGAGCGGTCCTGCATCCAGCGGCACGCCGATGACCGGCCGCGTGGTCATTCCGGCCACCGCGCCGGCGAGGTGTGCCGCCAGCCCGGCGGCGCAGACGAAAACGGCGCAGCCACGTCGCTCTGCATCCTCCACGTAGTCGCGGGTGGCGTCGGGCGTGCGGTGGGCGGAGCGGATCTTCACCTCGAATGGAATCCGCAACGTGCGCAGGATCCCGAGGGTGGCGTCCATCACGGGGAGATCCGAGTCGGAGCCCATCAGAACGGCAACGAAGGGTGTGTCCATGATCGTGCTTCCAGGTCAGGGTCGAAGCGCGCACCTTAGCCGAAAAGCCGCTTGGGGGACAAGGGGGTTACTCCGTACCGGTCTTTCCGGGCGGTTCGTAGGGCTCGCTGAAGGAACAGTGTTTCTGCGGACAGACCTTTTCGGTGCCCTTTTTCTTGGTGGTCTTGATGGTGAGGATGGGCCAGCCACAGCGTGGGCAGGGCCCCTCGACCGGTTCGTTCCATACCGCGTAGTCGCACTTGGGGTAGGTGGAGCAGGAGTAGAAGATCTTGCCCCGCCGTGACTTGCGTTTGAGCATTGTGCCCTGGTTGCATTTGGGGCAGGTGACACCGGTATCCTCGGGTTTCTCCAGCGGCTCGATGAACCGGCACTTGGGATAGTTGGAGCAGCCGATGAATTTGCCGTAACGGCCTTGTTTGATCACCAGGTCGGAGCCACACTCGGGGCACTTCCGGCCCTCCACGAGTTCCGGTTCGTCGCGCTTGTCCTCGGCGCTTTCATTGAGGTTGCGCGTATAGTCGCATTCGGGATACCGGGTGCAGCCGATGAAGCGGCCATGGCGTCCCAGCCGGATCGACAGCGGGCTGCCGCACTTGGGGCATTTTTCGTCCATTGCCTCGTGGGTGACGTCGCTGCGCTTCACTGTCTCCTGCACGTGATCGATGCGCGCCTTGAACGGCCCCCAGAATTTCTGCAGCAACGGGATCCATTTCTCCTCCCCGCGCGAGATGGCGTCCAGTTCGTCCTCGAGGTTGGCGGTGAAGTCGTAGTCCACGTAGCGGGTGAAGTATTCGGTGAGGAAGCGGTTCACCACCCGGCCCACGTCAGTGGGATGGAAGCGTTTCTTCTCCAGTTCCACATAGCCGCGGCTCTGCAGGGTGGAGATGATGGAGGCGTAGGTGGAGGGGCGGCCGATGCCGTATTCCTCCAGCGCCTTGACCAGGCTGGCCTCGCTGTAGCGCGGGGGCGGTTCGGTGAAGTGCTGTTCGCCATGGACGCGTTTCAGGGGCAGTTCCTCGCCCTCTTCGATGGGGGGCAGCATGGTCTCCTTTTCGTCGCCCGGCCCCTTGTCGTCGCGGCCCTCCAGGTAGACCGCCATGAAGCCCGCGTTGGCGATGGTGGAGCCGGTGGCGCGGAAGGTGTTGCCTTCGCCCGCGGCCAGGTCCACGGCCACGGTATTGATGGTGGCGTGGATCATCTGACAGGCCAGGGTGCGCTTCCAGATCAGTTCATAGAGCCGTGCCTGGTCCTTGGTCAGGTGCGCCTTGAGCGATTCCGGTGTGCGTTCGATGGAGGTGGGACGGATCGCCTCGTGTGCCTCCTGGGCATTCTTCGCCTTGGTCTTGTACTGGCGCGGCTGCTTGGGAAGCTGCGCTTCGCCGTAGCGTTGGGCGATGAAGCCGCGGATCTCCTCCACTGCTTCGTTGGCCAGGTTGACCGAATCGGTGCGCATGTAAGTGATGAGACCCACGGAACCCTCGCCGATGTCCACGCCCTCATAGAGTTGCTGGGCGATCCGCATGGTCCGTTGGGTGTTGAAGCCGAGCTTGCGCGATGCCTCCTGTTGCAGGGTGGAGGTGGTGAAGGGGGCGGCGGGGTTGCGCTTGCGCTGTTTCTTTTCGACTTTGGCGACCCGCAGTACACCACCGGCGGCGCGGGTAAGGGTCTCCTCCGCCTCCTTCGCCCCCTTCTCGTCGGTGATGGTGAATTGTTCCACCTTGTCGCCGCGGTACTGGATGAGCCTGGCCTTGATGGGACGCGCGTCCTTTTCTGTATCCGCCTCGATGGTCCAGTATTCGCGCGCCTTGAACGCCTCGATCTCTTCCTCGCGCTCCACGATCATGCGCAACGCGGGGCTCTGGACCCGCCCAGCGGAGAGGCCGCGGCGGACCTTCTTCCACAGCAGCGGCGAAAGGGTGAAGCCAACCAGGTAGTCGAGTGCACGGCGTGCCTGCTGGGCGTCGATCAGTTCCTGCGAGAGTTCGCGCGGATGGGCGATGGCCTCCTGGATGGCACGCTTGGTGATCTCGTTGAAGGCGACACGGTGGACCGCCTTGTTCTTCAGCTTGCCCTTTTCCTTGAGAAGTTCCAGCAGGTGCCACGAGATGGCCTCGCCCTCGCGGTCCGGGTCAGTGGCGAGGTAGAGGGCGTCCGCCTTTTTCAGCGCCTTGACGATGGCGCTCACATGGCGCTCGTTCTTGTCGATCACCTGGTAGCGCATGGCGAAGTTCCGCTCGGGCAGCACCGCCCCCTCCTTGGGCACCAGGTCGCGCACATGGCCGTACGACGCAAGCACATCGAAGTCTTTGCCGAGGTATTTCTTGATCGTCTTCGCTTTTGCCGGCGATTCGACAATAACCAGATTCATGGGCATTAAAGTTGTATGGCGTGATACTTTCTAGTCAATAGGGAATGGCAAGGGGTTGTCAAGACCGCCTTGACGATCGGAATGTCGGTGAGACTAGTGAAGGTAGACCGCGGGATCGCTGAATACCATGTCTTCCATGCGGGCAAAGGCGTTTTCCTGCCCGGGCTGACTCATCAACACCAGCAACACGATCCATTTGAGTTCATCGACGGTGATGAAGGAGGTCTCCAGCGCCACCGCGCGTTCGATCACCAGCTCCCGGGCCAGCGGATTGAGGATCTCGTTCTGCTCCAGAAAGAGGAGAAAGCCTCGCGCATCGGCATCCAGCTTGAGGGTCTCCTGGGCAGAATAGATACGGATCGAAGGCTTCCCGTAATTCAGCAGTGCGGGCGTGCCCGCCTTGGCGGCCAGATCGTCGAGCCAACGGAAGGCCTTGTCGATCTCCTCTTTGTGGAACCCTGCCTGTATCAGTTCTTCCTGCAATTCACCCTGATCGGCAGGGGGCTGTACCTCGCCATCCATATAATTCTCGTACAGGTAGATCAGGACGTCGACGACGGTTTCGTTCATGGTTGGGCCTCATGCGGGGCTGCATACATTCCCGATGGCCTGATGGATGGAGTCTCAGGATGTCGGAATCTTTTCGGTGCGGCTGTATCGTCCGCCCGGTGCAGATGATACATAACCTTTCAGTTCGAGCAATAGCAACATGGAAGAAATTGCCTCGGCCGAGAATCCCGTTCGCGCAATCAGGGCGTCGGGAGTGACCGGATCGAACCCCATCTCTTTCAACACGGCCCGGTATTCCTCGTCGAGGGAAGCGATTTCCTCCTCCTCATGATTCATTAGAGGGGGCGGCCGCAGAAAAGTGCCGAGCAAAGGCGCGGCCTCTTCAATGATGTCCTGCGCCGTTTCCACCAGTTTCGCGCCCTGGCGGATGAGTTGATGGCAACCACGCGCCAGGGGGTTGTGGATGGAGCCGGGGATGGCGAAGACCTCCCGCCCCTGTTCCGACGCCAGGCGCGCGGTGATGAGGGAGCCGCTCTGCCGGGCGGCCTCCACCACCAGGGTACCCACGCTGAGACCGCTGATGATACGGTTACGACGCGGAAAGTTGCCGGGTTGCGGCGGCGTGCCTGGCGGAAACTCCGAGACCAGCACGCCCTGTTCGGCGATACGGTGGGCAAGCGCACGGTGGCGGGCCGGATAGACGCGGTCGAGACCGGTGCCCATGACGGCGATGCTGAGGCCCTCTGTCAGCGCTCCCTCATGGGCGGCGGCATCGATGCCCAGCGCTAGCCCGCTGGTGATGGTGACGCCGCTGCCCGCCAGGTGGGCCGCGAACGCCCGCGCCGTTTGGGCGCCGCCGCTGGTGGGGTTGCGGCTGCCGACGACGGCGATCTGGGGGCTGCCGAGCACCTCCGGATTTCCATGGACATAAAGGATTGGAGGTGGGTCGGCGATTTCCTTCAACAAGGCGGGATAGGCGGGGTGGTCGAGGGTGACGAGGTGGTTGCGGGGAAGGGCGAGCCAGGCCAGATCCTCCTCAAGTCCCGAGGCGCCTCTATCGCGGAGAAACGCCACGGCGGAGTCGCGAAGGCCCAGCCCCCTCAGCTCATCTTGTGACGCAGCGCATACCGCCTGCGCCGAGCCAAAGCGGTCCAGCAGACGCGAGGCGGTGCGCGCGCCAACGCCGGGCGCCCGCATCAGGCGCAGCCACGCAAGCGGACGCTGTTCCCGAACGCCAGCGGCATCCTCCATGCTCAGGCGTCGGGATTTCTTACCCGGTCGAGCACGTGGATTGCCCTGGTGGCATACATCACCAGCGCGAAACTGACCCGCTTGAAGGTGCGGAACACCATCAGCACACCGGCTTCTTCGTAGGGCAGGGTGACGGTATCACCGCGTTCCGGCGTCACCTGGTCGCGGATGGTGGCGCCGCCCTGGAAGATGCGCAGCACGTCGCCCGCCTTCATCCCGTCGGCCTCGCCCTTGTTGAGCACCACCACGTTGTACTGGCCGATCTGGGAGACCCCATTGAGCACCGAGATGATCCGGCCATCCACCTCCACATCGGGGGCTTTGGGATGGAAGCTGGTGAGCGCCTTCCGCTGTTCGGTGACAGGCAGCAGGCGGTCGCCGATACTGGTCTCCATCTCGGTGCGCGTGAGGAGCAGGGTGGCGGGGTCGCCGGTGCGTTGCAGGTCGGCCTCGCCCACGAACAGCGCCTCATAGCCGAGGATTTCGCCACTGTCCGGATCTTTGTACGGCTTGCCGGGTTTGACCACTTCGTAACGCTTGGTGGCCGAATCCCCTATACTGCGCACATAGATTCCGTTGCCGGCGCCGCCGAGGATGTGTTCGTCCACGAAATGCACCACATAGGGTGCATGCTCCAGCGCCTCCTTCTCCATGACGTAGGGATGGGTGAGGAACTGTTCGATGGCGTTGATGGGGATGGTCGGGATGGCGTCGTCGAGCGGGGTGGCGCGAACCCGGGGCGAGAGTTTCAACGTGCCGCCACGGCGGCTGATCTGGATGCGCGGTCGACCGTTCACGATGGTCAGCGACAGGGTGTCCCCTGGATAGATCAGATGCGGATTGTTGATCTGCGGGTTGACATACCACACATCGGGCCATCGCCAGGGATCGCGCAGGAAGCGGGCGGCGATGTCCCACAGGGTGTCGCCCTTGACCACCACGTAGTGGTCGGGATGGGCGGGATTCAGTGCAACAGGGGCGGCGGTGGCCGCCAGGGAAATGAACAACAGGCCGACGATGGAGCCTGACAATAGATGGCTGATTTTTGGCATAGTGGACCCTATCTTTCGGGGAGTGGCTGGCAAGATACGAGATTCCTTGTATTTTTCCTGAAAAAACGGGTGCAGGACCCCTGAATCGTCATAATGTTAGCGTATTTATTTGTTTTTGTACTATAGATATTTGGAAAATCAGATGCCAATACTCGATATTTTACGATTTCCCGATCCCCGGTTGCGGGAGAAGGCCCACCCTGTCCAGGAGGTGGACGACGAAATCCGCCGCTTGGTGGACGATATGTTCGAGACCATGTATCAGGCGCCGGGGATTGGGCTGGCGGCAATCCAGGTCAATGTGCACAAACAGGTGGTGGTCATCGACGTCTCCGAGGAGAAGAACCAGCCACTGTGTCTGATCAATCCCGAGATCCTCGACCGTGAAGGCCAGATCAGTTGCGAGGAGGGCTGTCTTTCGGTGCCGGGGGTCTTCGACAATGTGACCCGGGCGGAACAGATACGCGTCCGCGCGATCGACCGCGAGGGCGCACCCTTCGAGATGGACGCGGAGGGACTGCTTGCCGTGTGCATCCAGCATGAGATCGATCATCTGCAGGGCAAGTTGTTCGTGGATTATCTCTCGAATCTCAAGCGCCAGCGGATCCGTAAGAAGCTGGAGAAGGTGAGCCGCCAGGCTGCCTCCGCGGGTGGCCGTCGTGCGATCTGAACCACCATCCTGCAGGTGGTGGGGCTGGCAGCGTCCATGTGGGCGCCGCCGGTTCCATGTGCCGCGATCGCAGTCTCCGTCCCGTTGACCGTGGTCTCGGAGTCTGTCGGATTTAGGATTAATCTACTCGGCAACTGCTCCATGCGTTGCGCTACCTCCTGCATCCATGCAGTCGTGCGCGGGTGGGAAAGCGGTCCATTTTGCCTCGATTTTTCGTTGCGTAGGCCCACGATGCGCCTCAAAATCGAGAAAAACCGGCCTCGCTTTCCCACCATGCTCGCGACGATCACCTAAACCCGGCAGACTCCTCGCCGAGCGAGTAAATAATGTCCAAGCCCCTGAAAATCATATTCGCCGGCACCCCGGCGTTCTCCGTCCCCCCGCTCGAAGCCCTGCTGGAGGCCGGGCAAGAGGTCGTTGCGGTCTATACCCAGCCGGATCGGCCCGCCGGCCGCGGGCGAAAGCTGAAGCCGGGACCGGTAAAGGCCGTGGCCCTCGAACACGGCATCCCGGTGATGCAACCGAAGAGCCTGCGCAGTGACACGGAGATCGAGCGGCTGCGCGCCCTGCGGGCGGATCTTATGGTAGTGGTGGCCTATGGACTGATCCTGCCGCCGGCAGTGTTGGAGGCGCCGCGGCTTGGCTGCATCAATATCCATGCCTCGCTGCTGCCACGCTGGCGCGGCGCGGCGCCGATACAGCGGGCGATCCTGGCGGGTGACGCGGAGACCGGGATCACGATCATGCAGATGGATGCGGGCCTGGACACCGGGCCAATGCTCTACCGCACGGCATGTCCCATCGCGGCGGATGAGACCGGAGGCCGCCTCCACGACACCCTCTCGCGGCTGGGGGCGCAGGCGCTGATGGAGGCGCTGCCCGGCATCCGCGGAGGTACGCTGGAGCCGATACCGCAGGACGACGCGCAGGCCACCTACGCCGCGAAGCTGGAGAAAGAGGAGGCTTGGCTCGACTGGCGGCAGCCCGCCCTGGCGCTTGAGCGGAAGGTGCGGGCGTTCAATCCCTGGCCGGTGGCGCAATGCCATCTGCACGGAAAGCCGCTGCGGATCTGGGAGGCGCAGGCCCTGGCGGGTGGCGACGGCGCGCCGGGCGAGGTGGTGGCCACCGGCAAGGCGGGCATCGAAGTGGCGGCCGGCGAGGGACGGCTTCTCGTCCGCCGTTTGCAACTGCCGGGCAAGCGGCCGGTGAGCGCCGCCGATTTCGTCAACGCGCACGACCTCCGGGGCACCGTTCTTGGCTGAGAAAGGGGGCCATACAGGGCCCTCGGTCACCCGTGGGCAGGCGCGGGCCGAGGCGGCGCGTGTGCTGGTGGCGGTGCTTGAAAAACGGCGTTCACTGACGCAGGCGCTGGCGCAACGGCCGGCGGGATCGGCTCCCCCGGCGCTGGTGCAGGAATTGTGTTACGGGGTGATGCGGTTCCTTCCACGGCTCGACCGCTTGGCGGCGGAGTTGCTGAAGCGGCCGCTGAAACGCAGGGACCGCGATATTCACGCCCTGATCCTGACGGGGCTCTACCAGTTGACCGAGATGCGCACGGCGGAACACGCTGCGGTGGCGGAGACGGTGGAGGCGGCGCGGCGCCTGCGCAAACCCTGGGCGGCAGCGCTGATCAACGGCGTGTTGCGCGGCTTTCTGCGCCGGCGCGAGGCATTGATGGCCGCCCTCGACGCGGCAGACGAAGGCGCGCTGGCCTGTCCGGGATGGTTGCTGGATGCGTTCCGCGCCGCCTGGCCCGACGACTGGCGGTCAATCGCCGCCGCCCTCAACCAGCGGCCACCCATGACCTTGCGGGTCAACCGCCGACAGATCGGACCTGATGAGTACATTGCGTCGCTTGCGGATGCGGGTCTGGCCGCCCGTCCGGCGCCTCATGCCCCTGAAGGGGTCATCCTGGAGCGGCCGGTGGCGGTGGAGGCGTTGCCGGGGTTTGGCAGCGGACAGGTGTCGGTGCAGGATGCAGGCGCCCAACTGGCGGCGCGGTTGCTGCGGCTGGCGCCCGCGCAGCATGTGCTCGATGCCTGCGCCGCGCCCGGGGGCAAGAGTTGCCATTTGCTGGAGATCGCCCCTGCCGGGGTGCGGCTGACGGCGGTGGATGTCGATGCCGACCGGCTGCGCCGCGTGCGCGACAACCTCGACCGGCTGCGATTGGAGGCGGAGGTGGTGGAGGGGGATGCCTTACATCCCGCCGGTGAATGGGGGCGGCGGCGCTACGACCGCATTCTGCTCGACGCCCCCTGTTCGGCCACCGGCGTGATTCGCCGCCATCCCGATATCAAGGCCCTGCGCCGTCCCTCGGACATCTCGGCGCTGGCCGTCCGACAGGCGGCCATGCTGGACGCCATGTGGTCTCTGCTTGCCCCCGGGGGTATGCTTTTATATGCCACCTGTTCCCTGTTGCCGGAAGAGAACGAAATGCAGATCGTCGATTTCCTGAAACGCCGGAAGGATGCCCGCGAGGCGCCGCTCGACGACGCCTGGGGCCACCCCCGCGCCGCGGGCCGCCAGACCCTGCCTGGCGAGGATTCGATGGACGGCTTCTATTACGCCTTGCTGGTGAAGCGGCCGTGAGAACGGGGGTTCGGATTGCGGGATGCCTCGTGCTCCTGCTGTGTGCCATGGTGGCGCAGGCAGAAGGGATCAAGGTGCAGGACGGCGGAGTGGAGCGCGTGGACGGCCGTTATCTTCTGCATGCCCGGCTCGACTTCCACCTGAATCCGGATGTCCTGGAGGCGCTGGAGAGCGGCGTGCCGCTGGTCTTCGATCTACACCTCAAGATCCTGCGCAAGGGGGTCTGGTTCTGGGCATCGCCGGTGTGGGAGCGTCACCTCCGGTTCCAGATCCGATATCGTGCCCTGTCGGACATCTATCAGGTGGTCGGCCTGGATACCGGCCGGTTGGGCAACTACGCCACCCGGAATGCGGCCCTCGCCGCCTTAGGCGACATCCGTGGAGTGGAATTGCCGACGACGCTGCATCTGAGCCCGAATGCCACCTACGAGGTGGCGCTGCATATGGAATTGGATCGCGAGTCCTTGCCGCTGCCCCTGCGCCTGATCGCCTACCTCACCCCTGCATGGCATGTTTCGAACGGGTGGAGTCAATGGCCGTTGCCGAAGTAATCCGGCGTCTGCGGCGTATGAAGAGCCTGCCGGTGGTGGCGTTCGTCACCCTGTTGTTGTTCAACCTGCACCTGCTCTCCGATGCTGTGCAGAAATCGGCGGAACTGACCCGCTGGTTCCTGCCGTTGCTGGGGATCAGCGTCCTCGGCCTGGTGGCGTTGGCGGTGTTGCTGGGCGTGAACGTGGTGCGTCTGATGCGGCGTTACCGCCATGACGCCGCGGGGTCGCGTCTCACCGGGCGTATGGTGGTGCTATTTGCCGTGCTGTCGCTGGTGCCGGCCTCCATCGTCTATTACTATTCGATGAATTTCCTCATGCGCGGTATCGACAGCTGGTTCGATGTCAAGATCGACAAGGCGATGGAGAACGCCCTGGAACTCAATCAGGCATCTCTCGGCGTCAATCAGCGCTATCTGATGAAATATACCGAGCGCTTGATGCTCGATCTCGGCGACGAATCGGAAGCGGCTCTGGCCCTGACGCTGGACGAGCTGCGCCGGGAGGCGGGCGCCATCGAGCTGACCCTGATGCGTGACAATGGCAAGGTGCTCGCCAGCAGCAACGAGGACCCTACGGTGCTGGTCGCCAGTCGGCCACGGGCGGAGATCATGCAGCAATTGCATACCGGCGCCAACTACGTGGGACTGGTGCCGGATGAAGCCGATGCCGGGCTCCAGATCCGCGTGGTGGTGCATCATCCCCGGGGGCGGGAGCTGATTCTGCAGGCCCTCTATCCCACCTCCGAGCACGTCAGCAAGCTCTCCGCGGAACTGGAGGAGGCCTACAACCGCTACAAGGAGCTGGCCTATCTGCGCACCTCGCTGAAACTCAGCTTCTCCCTCGCCTTGTTTCTGGTGCTGATGTTCAGTCTGCTCACTGCGTTGCTGGCGGCCTTCCATACCGCCCGCAAGCTGGTGAGCCCGGTGGCGCGGATCGCCGCGGCGACCCGGGCGGTCGCGAAGGGGGACTACGACCAGCGTCTGCCGGTGCCGGAGAAGCGCGACGAGCTGCGCTTTCTGGTCTCATCGTTCAACACCATGACCCTGCGTCTCGCCCAGGCGCGGGACGCGGCGGCCCGCTCGCAGCGCAAGGTGGAGCTGCAACGGGCCTATCTGCAGACCGTCCTGACCCGGCTTTCCTCCGGGGTGATGACTTTCGACGACGATCTGCGGTTGCGCACGGCAAACCCCGCCGCCCGGGAGATCCTGGGGGTGGGGCTGGATACCTATATCGAGCATTCTCTGGAGGAGCTGGGCACCATCTCGGCGCGGATGAAACAATTTGCCGAGGCGCTTCAGGAGCCGTTGGAGGACAATGTGCATGAATGGCGTGAGGAGGTGGTGTTGGTGGGCGGCGACGGCCGTCAGGTGCTGATGTGCAGCACCACCCCTTTTGCCCAGCCGGAGCAGGGCAGTGTGGGCCATGTGGTGCTGTTCGACGACATCACCACCTTCGTTCAGGCGCAACGCGATGCCGCCTGGGCGGAAGTGGCCCGGCGCCTTGCCCACGAGATCAAGAATCCCCTCACCCCCATCCAGCTCGCGGCGGAGCGGCTCAGGCGCAAGTATCTGAAGCGCATGCCGCCGGAAGATGCCGGCGTGCTGGATCGCGCCACCCATACCATCGTCCAGCAGGTGGAGGCGATGAAGAGCATGGTGGATGCCTTCTCCGACTATGCCCGCCCGCCGCGCATGCAGGCTGAACCGCTGGAGGCGGACGCCTTGTTTGCGGAGGTGCTCGACCTCTACCGGTCCGCTGGGGGCGTGGTGGTGGAGGCGGACCTGGGGGCGTCCGAGGTGCTGATCGAGGCCGACCCGGTGCGGTTACGCCAGGTGCTGCACAATCTGATGAAGAACGCCCTGGAGGCGCTGGAGGGGCGCAGTGACGGCCGTGTCCGGGTGACCACGCGGGAAGTGGGCGAAGAGGATGCCCGTTTTCTCGAACTGAGGGTGGAGGACAACGGCGCCGGTTTCGACGAGGAGCTGCTGGGCCGGCTGTTTGAGCCCTATGTCACCACCAAGGCCAAGGGCACCGGCCTTGGCCTTGCCATCGTAAAGAAGATCGTAGAGGAACATGGGGGTATCATTGGCGCCGAAAATGGGGCCGAGGGCGCCAGCATCGTATTGCGCCTCCCGGTGATTGGAGAGGGCCGCGGGTCGGCGTCATTGACGAAGGAGAGCCGTTCAGCATGAGCGCACCCTATATCTTGGTGGTGGATGACGAACCGGACATCTGTGTCACGGTGAAGGAGATCCTGGAGGACGAGGACTATCAGGTCGGCACCGCCGAGAACGGCGCAAGCGCACGCAAGGCATTGCGTGAGCGCAGGCCCGACCTCATCCTGCTGGACATCTGGATGCCGGATATTGACGGCATCAGCTTGCTGCAGGAGTGGGCCGAGGGGGACGGACTGCCCTGTCCTGTGATCATGATGTCCGGCCATGGCACGGTGGAGACCGCGGTGGAGGCGACCCGCCTGGGCGCCTACGATTTTCTGGAGAAGCCGTTGTCGCTGGCCAAACTGCTGCTCACTATCGAGCGCGCGCTGGAGGCGGACAAGCTGCAACGCGAGAATCTCGGCCTGCGCCGCCGCACCCCGCCCGTGGTGGAGCCGGTGGGACACAGCGCGGTAATGCAGCGCCTGCGGGAGCAGGTAAAGCGGATCGCGCAGCACGACACCTGGGTGCTGATCAGCGGCGAGCCGGGCAGCGGCCGCGCCACCTTCGCCCGCTATCTGCATGCCCAGAGTGCGCGGAGGGAGCGCCCTTTCGTGGAAGTGGCCGTCTCCTCCATCGCCGGCGGCAATTCGGCGCGTGAGCTGTTCGGCAGCGAGACAGGGGGGCACATTCACTACGGGCGGCTGGAGCAGGCGATGGGCGGCACCCTGTTTCTGGATGAGGTGGCGGCGATGGACCTGGAGGCGCAGGCGCTGCTTCTGGGCGCTCTGGATACTGGCGAGTTCATCCGCGTGGGCGGAAGCGAACCGGTGAAGATCGACGTGCGCATCGTGGCCGCCACAGGTCACGACCTGGAGCAGGAGGTCAAGGCGGGACGCTTCCGGGAGGATCTCTTCTATCATCTCAACGTAGTGCCGCTGCAGATTCCGCCGCTGCGCGAGCATCGCGAGGATGTGCCCGAACTGCTGACCTGGTATGTGGACTATTTCACCACCCACGAGCGCCTGCCCTACCGCAAGTTCAACGTGGGCGCACAGAATTTCTTACGCAACTACGACTGGCCCGGCAATGTCCTGGAACTGAAGAACCTGGTGCAGCGGTTGCTGATGCTGGGCAGCGGAGACGAGGTTGGAGCAGAGGAGGTGGAAGGGGCACTGGGTCGCGGGGCGCCACCTGCCGCCGGCGCCGCCTTCCCGGTATCGCTGGACCAACCCCTGCGCCAGGCGCGGGAACAGTTCGAGCGGGTTTACCTTCAGTATCAGCTCGACAAGCATGGTGGTAACGTCAGCAAGATGGCGCAGGACGTGGGCATGGAGCGCACCCATCTCTATCGCAAACTGCGTTCCCTGGGGGTCGAGATCAAAGACCGCAAATAGCGGCAGAGACAGAGCAGGTAATCGGGACCAATGAAAATAATCATCTTGGGGGCCGGCCAGGTGGGCACGACGGTGGCCAACAATCTGGCCAGCGAGGCAAACGACATCACGGTGGTGGACAAGAACCCGGCGTTGCTGCGTGAGCTTCAGGACCGGCTCGATCTGGGCACGGTGGAGGGGCACGCCGCGCATCCGGACGTGCTGCGCCGCGCCGGAGCGGAAGACGCGGATATGGTCATTGCGGTCACCAACAGCGACGAGACCAACATGGTGGCCTGTCAGGTGGCCCACACCCTCTTTCACACCCCCAGGAAGCTCGCCCGGGTGCGCTCCCAACGCTACCTCGATCACCGCGAACTGTTCACCCGGGATGCAGTGCCGGTGGACGTCCTCATCAGCCCGGAGCGGCTGGTCACGGAATACATTCTGCGACTGATCGAATACCCCGGCGCGTTGCAGGTGCTCGACTTCGCCGGCGGGAAGGTGAGGCTGGTGGCGGTGAAGGTATACGCCGACGGCCCGCTGGCGGGCAACCGTTTGCGCACCCTCTATCAGCATATGCCGGACGTGGATACGCGGGTGGCGGCGATCTACCGCAAGGATCAGGCCATCGCCCCGGACGGCGACACCCGCATCGAGGCGGACGACGAGGTGTTCTTCATTGCTGCGCGCGACGACATCCGTGCCGTGATGGGCGAATTGCAGCGGCTGGAGAAGCCCTACAAGCGACTCATCTTCGCCGGTGGAGGCAACATCGGCACACGCCTCGCGCGGGCGGTGGAGAAGAACTATCGGGTGAAGGTGATCGAGCGTGATCGGCAACGCGCCCGGCATATCGCCGAACAGCTCGACAAGACCATCGTCTTGCAGGGGGATGCGGCGGACGGGGATCTGCTGCTGGAGGAGAACATCGAGAACACCGATGTGTTCTGCGCCGTCACCAACGATGACGAGGCCAATATCCTTTCCGCCATGCTGGCCAAGCGGCTGGGCGCGCGCAAGGCGATGGCGCTGATCAACCGTCCCGCCTATGTGGACCTGGTGCAGAGTGGACCCATCGATATCGCCATCTCGCCACAGCATGCCACCATCGGCAGCCTGCTCACCCATGTGCGGCGTGGTGATGTGGTGATGGTGCACTCCCTGCGCCGGGGGGCGGCCGAGGCCATCGAGGCCGTGGCCCACGGCGACGTGAAGTCTTCCAAGGTGATTGGCCGGCGAATCGACGAGATCAAATTACCCAAGGGGGCGAGCATCGGCGCCGTCGTGCGCGGTGACGATGTCATCATTGCGCACGACGATACGGTGATCGAGGCGGAGGACCATGTGATCCTCTTCCTGCTCGACAAGCGTCGCATTGCCGACGTGGAAAAACTGTTCCAGGTGGGCGTCACCTTTCTTTGAATCGGGGATTGGTGCAGTCGCTTGTCCCCGGCATCCCGCCAAGGCGTATGTCCCCGTGTCAGGCGGCGATCTTTTCCTGAAGTTTGCGCCGCGCCCGGAACAGGCGGGTGCCCACACCGGCCGAACTCAACCCCAGGTGGTGGGCGATCTCTTTCTGCGAATAGCCACCCAAGACCTGAAGCAGCAACGGTTCCCGATAGCTTTCGGGCAGCGTTTTCATCGCCTGGCGGAGGACAAATGCCTCAGTGGAGGTGTCATACCCCTTGTGGTGGGAGCGGAGGGTCTCAAGGGGAACGTTGCTTAACTGGGGCTGATAGCGTTCGAACCGGCGTGCGTTCTCCCGCCTCACGATGGTCAGCAGCCAGCCCTTGGCGGCCTTTGGATTCAATAGATTGTCGAACGCCTTCCAGGCCCGCAACAAGGTCTCCTGAACCAGGTCCTCGGCCACCGTCTTGTCGCCGCTCAACCAGTAGGCATAGCGGAACAGGTCGTCGGCGTATTTCTCCACCAGCCGGTTGAAACGCCGCTCGCGCTGGGGATTCGGGGCGTCGGCCGTCCCTTCGTGGTCGCGGGTTGTTCTGGATGTGGTCATGAGTCTCTCCTTTTTCCGGGCGGCTGTATTGCCGTGGCTGTCTTCCATATACGCATGGGGCGTGCCAGAACATAACGCCATGAAATTTATTAAAAAAATATATGGGAATCCGTTTGCGGGGAAGCGTCGGTGTAACGGGACGTTACGATTGTAATCGGATATTACAGTGGGTCGACGAGCGGTTACCGTGGAAGGTGAAGGGCGTATTTCTTGATCTTGCGATCCAGCGCGGGCCGGGAGATGCCCAGAATCTCGCAGCTCCGGCTCTTGTGTCCGCCGGTGTGATTCAGCACCCGTTGGATGTGCTCTGCCTCGACCTCGTCGAGGGTGCGCAGGATGCCGTGGGTCTCGTCCCCTGCCTCCGCCGGCGACAGGGGACCCGGGATGTCGCCGAGGGTCAGCAGATCGGGGGTCAGGGCACCGCCACGGGCGTGCACCATCGCCTGGGTGAGCACGTTCTCCAACTCCCGCACATTGCCTGGCCAACGGTGCTCCATGAGCCGTTGCAGCGCGGGCCGGGTGAGCTGCAGCGCGGGGCGGTGCAGGGTGTGGGCAATCTTGTGCATCAGCGCATCGACCAGCGGCTCGATGTCCTCGATGCGTTCGCGCAACGGCGGCAGTCGGATCGAGATCACGTCGAGCCGGTAGAGCAGATCCTCACGGAAGCGTCCTTCCTGCACCTCGACGCCGAGATCGCGGTTGCTGGCGGCGATGATGCGGGCATTGCTGGTGATCGTCTGGGTGCCTCCCACCCGCTCGAAACTCTGTTCCTGCAGCGCCCTGAGCAGCTTGGCCTGCAAGGGCAGGGCCAATTCGCCGATCTCGTCGAGGAACAGGGTGCCATCCTGGGCCAGCTCGAATTTCCCCGGTTTGCGGCTCACCGCGCCGGTGAAGGCGCCTCTCTCGTGACCAAACAGTTCGCTCTCCAGCAGGGTATCCACGATGGCGGCGCAGTTGACCGCCACAAAGGGTCCGCTGAGGCCGCTATGCAGATGGATGAGCCGCGCCACCACTTCCTTGCCGGTACCCGATTCACCGCTGATCAGCACATTGGCCGTACTTTCGGCGCTGAGGGCGATCTCCTTGCTCACCTGCAACATCGCCTCGCTGCGGCCGATCAGCGCGTGGTTGCGGGTCAGCGCCGGCGGGGGAGGCTGCAGGGCCGCCACTTCACGGGAGAGGCGGCGGTTCTCCAGAACCCGCACGACCACATGCTCCAGGGCCTCGATCTTCAGGGGTTTGTGGATGAAGTCCGCCGCGCCGTGCTTGATCGCCTCGATGGCCAGTTCGAGGTCGTGTTGCCCGGTGATCATGATCACTGCCTGGTCGGGGTCCGCCGCCTTCAGCTGCGCAAGCAGGTCGAGGCCGGTCCCGTCCGGCAGTTGCTGATCGAGCATCACCAGATCGAAGGCGTGGCCATGCAGCCGCTCCACCGCCTCGGCGCAGGTGAGGGCGCCCTCCACCTCGTAGCCCTCGTCCTCGAAATGGAAGTTGAGCATCTGATTGAGTTGGGGGTCGTCCTCGACGACCAAAAGCCGTCCCTTCGTGGTCATATTCAAATCCCGTTCAGCAGCAGGAGTAACGCCGCGTAGCGTCCCGCCTTGCCCATGGTGATATAGAACAGGGCAGGGGGCCATTTGATTTCGAGCCAGCCGGCGGCGACGCACAGCGGATCACCGATCACCGGCAGCCAGGATAATAGCAGCAGTGGGCTGCCGCGACGCCGGATCAGCGTCACTGCCCGCCGGTGACGGGGCCTCGACAGCCCCCGCGCCGGATAACGCACGGCGATCCAGCGGCCGAGCAGCCAGCCGCTGAAGCCGCCCAGGGCGTTGCCCAGAGTGGCGACCAGCCAGAGGGTGGTCAGTGATGCTGCGTTGGTGTGCACACCCCAGGCGAGTGCGATCTCCGAGCCGCCGGGGAGCAATGTGGAGGAGAGAAAGCCGCTGACGAAAAGACCGGCGAGGGAAAGGTCAGTCGTCACCGCGGGGTTGCCTCCCCACCGCCACTGCCAGCGAGAACCAGGCGGCGAGCAGAGCCAGCCCGCCGAAGGGCGTGACGATGCCCAGTCCGCGCGCCCCGCTGAGGGCGAGGGCGTAGAGGCTGCCACTGAACAGAACCAGCCCGGTGGCCATGAGCATACCGGCCGCCGTCATCCAGCGTGAGGCGTCGTCGCGGGCCAGCAGCCCGATCACGAGGAGGCCGAGGGCGTGGATGGCGTGGTAATGGACGCCGGTCTGATATACGGTGTAGAGATCATCGGGCAGGCGGCTGTGCAGCAGGTGGGCGCCGAAGGCCCCGAGGGCGACGGCGAGGAAGGCGGCGATGGCGCCGAGGAAGAGGAAGATGCGAGACATACCAAGACAAACGATAACATACTCCGCTTCAGCGGGTGTCCGGCGGGCGGCCGCGCCGTCTCTCTGGATCGCCGCTCTGCTGTTGACGTTGTTTCTGCTCGCGCCCTTTGGCGCGCGGGCCGAGGCGCTGGTGATGATCCAGGGCTACCATGCCGACAGCGGCGCGTGGCGCACCGCGGGGATCACCCAGGCGCTCGGCCATCTGGGCTGGTCCGACGGCGGACGACTGCGGCTGCGCGCGATCGGCACGCCACTGAGCCCCCCCGGCCGCGGCAGCATGCGCTACTACACGCTGGAACTGGACTCCCAGGCGCCCCTGCTCTATCAGGTCCGCCAGCTTCAGGGGCACATGCAGCGGGTATTGCGGCGTCACAAGGGGGAGACGGTGATCCTGCTCGGCCACTCGGCGGGCGGGGTGCTGGGGCGGCTCTACATGGTGCAGCATCCCAAGGCCGGGGTCAGCGCCCTGATCACCATTGCCAGCCCCCATCTCGGCACCGAGAGCGCGGAGTTGGGGCTGACGGTGGGGCGCAGCCCCCTTGGCTGGATCGGCCGCATGCTGGGATCGGAGACCCTGCAGCGGTCGGTGCAGCTCTATGCCGACCTGGTGCCGGAGAAACCCGGCACGCTCCTGTTTTGGCTCAACCGCCAGCCCCACCCCGAGGCGCGTTACATCTCCGTCGTGCGCGACGGCCGACGCTCCCTGATCGGCGACCTGGTGGTGCCGGAATGGAGCCAGGACATGAACAACGTCTATGCCTTGCGCGGGCGCGCCGTCACCATTCCCACTGGCGGCAACCACGGGCTGGAAGACGAGGACGGGGGTCTCATCGCACGCATCCTGCGCCGGCTGCGGGGCACATGACGGGCGAATGGCGACCCGATCCCGCAGTGGCGGCACGCTGGGAGCAGTGGTGCGCGCAACAGGACGAGCGGGCGGAGGGGATCTGCCGCGACGCGGCCCTCCGCGACCAGGCACTGCGCGTCTGGGCGTGGAGCGAGTATGCGGCCGCCAGTTGCGAGCGCCATCCGGATCTGCTTCCGGAACTCCAGCTCTCCGGCGATCTCGCCCGTCCCTATGCCGGAGGCGAAATGGCGCGGCAGCTCAAGCAGGCCCTTGCGGGCGCTGGGGACGAACAGGGGCTGTGGGCCGCGCTGCGCCGTTTCCGCCGTCGCCAGATGGTGCGTATCATCTGGCGCGATCTGGCGGGACTCGCGCCTCTGGAGGAGGTCCTCGAGGACCTCACCGCCCTGGCCGACGCCTGCATCGGAGCCGCCCTCGACCACCATTATGACTGGCTCTGCGCCGACTGGGGCACGCCCCGGGATGCCGAGGGCAATGCCGTGCGGATGGTGGTGCTCGGCATGGGCAAACTGGGTGGACGCGAACTCAATCTCTCCTCCGACATCGACCTGATCTTCGCCTACCCCGCCGGTGGCCGGGTGGACGGCCGCCGCGGCCAGACCAATGAGCAGTTCTTCATCCGCCTTGGCCAGAAGCTGGTCAAGGCTCTCGGCAGCCAGACCGCCGACGGCTTCGTGTTCCGGGTGGATGTGCGGCTGCGCCCTTTCGGCGAGGCGGGCCCGCTGGCGGTGAGTTTCGACGCCATGGAGGAGTACTACCAGTCCCAGGCGCGGGAGTGGGAGCGCTATGCCATGATCAAGGCGCGGGTGGTGGCAGGCGACCGACCGGTGGGCGAGCGCTTGATGGCCATGCTGCGGCCCTTCGTCTACCGGCGCTATCTCGACTTTGGCGCCATCGAGTCCCTGCGCGCCATGAAGCGGCTCATCAGCCGGGAACTGGCGCGCAAGGGGATGGCCGACAACATCAAGCTCGGCCCCGGCGGCATCCGCGAGATCGAGTTCATCGGTCAAGCCTTTCAGCTCATCCGGGGCGGCCGCGAGCCGGCCCTGCAGATCCGGCCGATCCTGCGGGTGCTGGCGTTGTTGGGCGACAAAGGCTATCTGCCGGAATATGCGGTGCGGGAACTGCACGATGCCTATGTCTTTCTGCGCCGGGTGGAGAACCGCCTGCAGGCCTGGCGCGACCGCCAGACCCATCTGCTACCAGGGGACCAGGCGGCGCGGCGGCGGCTGGCGCACAGCATGGGCTATCCCGGCTGGGAGGGCTTTCTGGGGGTGCTCGAAGGTCACCGGCGGCGGGTGCAGGGCCATTTCGACCAGGTCTTCGCTGCGCCCCAGGCGGAGGAGAACGGGGACCAGGCGCTGGCGCAGGTCTGGCAGGGCGGTCTGGAGGGCGAGGCGGCGGGGCGGGTGCTGGCGGAGGCCGGTTTCGACGATCCCGGCGCCGCCCTTGAACAACTGGACGCGCTGAGGAGGTCCCCGGCCTGCCGCGCCATCGGCGCCCGTGGCCGGGAACGGCTCGATCAGCTGATGCCCCTTTTGCTGTCGGCGGTGGCAGCGACGCCCCACCCCGGCGAGACCCTGGAGCGGGTGGCGCGGGTGATCGAGGCCATCGCCCGCCGCACCGCCTACATCGCCCTGTTGGTGGAGTCGCCCCTGGCCTTGTCGCAACTGGTGCGCCTCAGCGCCGCCAGCCCCTGGATCGCCACCCGCCTGGCGCGCGCCCCCCTGCTGTTCGACGAACTGCTCGATCCGCGGCGTCTCTACGAACCGTTGCGCCGGGAGGCGTTGCGCCGGGAACTGGACGATCTGCTGGCGGGCGTGGCCGCGGACGACGAGGAGCAGCAGATGGAGCGCCTGCGCCAGTTCGTGCTCAGCAATCAGCTGCGGGTGGCGGCGGCAGACATCACCGGGGCCATTTCGCTGATGGTGGTGAGCGACTACCTCACCGAGATTGCGGAGGTGGTGATCGGCAAGGTGCTCGATCTGGTCTGGGCCGACTTCACCGCCCGCCATGGCCTGCCGGGCGGCATGGCGGCGGGGGTGGGGCGGGGTTTCATCGTGGTGGGCTACGGTAAGCTGGGCGGCATCGAACTCGGCTACGGGTCCGACCTCGATCTGGTGTTCCTGCATGCCGACTATCCGCCGACGGCGATGACGGACGGCCCGAAACCGATCCCCAACGACCTCTTCTTCACCCGTCTCGCCCAGCGCATCATCCACTACTTCACCACCCGAATGCCCAGCGGCATCCTCTACGAGGTGGACACGCGGCTGCGTCCGGATGGCGCGTCCGGCCTGCTGGTGAGCGGCCTGACCGCCTTCCACCGCTACCAGCGGGAGAAGGCGTGGACCTGGGAGCACCAGGCGCTGGTGCGCGCCCGGAGCGTGGCGGGGGATGCGTCGGTGGCCGCGGATTTCGGCACGGTGCGTGAAGCGGTGCTCCGGCAGCGGCGCGACGCCGGCGCCCTGCGGCGCGAGGTACGCGAGATGCGCGAGCGCATGCGCGAGAGGCTCGACCGCTCCACGGCACATGAATTCGACCTCAAACAGGGCCGGGGAGGTATCGCCGATATCGAGTTTATGGTTCAATATTCCGTTCTGCGATGGGCGCACGAGCACCCGGGGCTGACCCGCTGGACAGACAACGTCCGGCTGCTCGATACCCTGGCGCAACGGGGTCTGATGACACCGGAAACGGCGGGGGGGCTCAAGGATGCCTACCGTGCATTGCGCGCCGCTTCGCACCGATGCACCTTGCAGGAGCGGCCGGCGCGGGTGCCGGCGGATACGCTGCTGACGCAGCGGCGGCAGGTGGTGACGCAGTGGCGGCGTTCGATGGAAGCATCCGAATCACAACGGGAGAAGCAATGATGTCGACGATGGCGGACCGCGACGGGGTGATCTGGCTCGATGGCGAGATGGTCCCCTGGCGCGAGGCGAAGACCCATGTCCTGACCCACACTCTGCATTACGGCATGGGGGTGTTCGAGGGCGTGCGCGCCTACAAGGCGGAACAGGGCACCGCCATCTTCCGTCTGCAGGACCACACCGATCGGCTGTTCGGTTCCGCCCACATCCTCGGCATGCCCATGCCCTGGGACCGCGCGACGCTGAACGAGGCGCAGCGCGCGGCGGTGCGCGAGAACCGCCTGGCGTCGGCCTACATCCGGCCCATGTGCTTCTACGGCTCGGAGGGGATGGGGCTGCGCGCCGACAACCTGCGGGTGCACTGCATGGTGGCGGCCTGGGACTGGGGCAGCTACCTCGGCGAGGAGAACATGACCCGCGGCATCCGCATCCGCGTCTCCTCCTTCACCCGTCACCACGTAAACATCACCATGTGCCGGGCCAAGGCCAACGGCAACTACATGAATTCCATGCTGGCGCTCAAGGAGGCGCTGGACTGCGGCTACGACGAGGCGCTGCTGCTGGACGCCGAGGGCTATGTCATGGAGGGCTCTGGCGAGAATATCTTCATCGTCCGGGACGGCGTGCTCTACACCCCGGATCTCACCTCCGCGCTGGATGGCATCACCCGCCGTACGGTCATGACCCTGTGCGGCGAGATCGGCCTGAAGGTGGTGGAGAAGCGCATCACCCGCGACGAGGTCTATATCGCCGACGAGGCCTTCTTCACCGGCACCGCGGCGGAGGTCACGCCCATCCGCGAGGTGGACGGCCGCACCATCGGCAACGGCGGCCGCGGTCCCATCACCGAGCGGCTGCAGGGCATGTATTTCGATCAGGTACACGGCCGCCGGGCGGAACACCCGGAATGGCTGACCACGGTTTAGGAGAACCCTATGGCACAGGCCGAAAAGACCCCCCCCAAGATCGAGGCGATCCCGGTGAGCCGCAAGGATCTGCCCCTGAGCTGCCCGCGCCGGGGCGAGCCGGTGTGGGACAAGCACCCCCGCGTCTTCCTGCTGTTCGATGCCGAGGGCGAGGCGGTCTGTCCTTACTGCAGCACCCGCTACGCCCTCACCGACTGACTCCGGCGGGGCCCGTCGACGCCTTTGAAGTCCACACGCCGCATCCTGGTGGTCGGTCCCTCGTGGGTCGGTGATATGGTCATGGCCCAGAGCCTGTTCAAGGCGCTGCGCCGGCGCGACCCCGAGGCGGCGATCGACGTCCTGGCCCCCGGCTGGAGCCTGCCCTTGCTGGCGCGGATGCCGGAGGTGGCGGAGGGCATCGAACAGCCCCTCGGCCATGGCGCGCTGGGGCTGGGGACGCGCAGGCGCATGGGGCGGCGGCTTGCCGGGCGCGGATACGTTCAGGCTATCCTCCTGCCCAACTCCTGGAAATCGGCGCTCATCCCCTTCTGGGCCGGTATTCCCCGCCGCACCGGCTGGCGCGGCGAGATGCGTTATGGTCTGTTGAACGATGTGCGCCGACTCGACAAGGCGCGGTTGCCGATGACGGTCCAGCGCTTCGTCGCCCTGGCGGTGGATGCGGCAGCGCCCCTGCCGGCGATCGAGCCGCCCGCGCTGGTGGTGGCGGAGGAGGCGGTGGCAGCGGCGCTGGGGCGGCTGGGACTGGAACGGCCCGGGGTCCCGCTTCTGGCGCTGTGTCCCGGCGCGGAGTACGGTCCGGCGAAACGCTGGCCCGCCGACGCCTATGGCCGGCTCGCGGCGGGCCGGGTGGCGCGGGGATGGGCGGTGTGGCTGTTCGGCGCGGAGAAGGACGGGCCGGTGTGTCGGGCGGTGAACGAGGCGTCGGGCGGTGTGTGTCGTGATCTCGCGGGGCGCACCCGGCTGGAAGAGGCGGTGGATCTGATGTCCCTGGCGGATGCGGTGGTGAGCAACGACTCGGGTCTGATGCATGTGGCGGCGGCCCTGCAGCGGCCGCTGGTGGCGCTCTACGGTTCGTCCGATCCCGGTTTCACCCCGCCGCTGAATCCCCAGGCGCAGATCGTCTCGCATGGCCTCTCGTGCAGCCCCTGCTTCGAACGCGTGTGTCCGCTGGGGCATCTCGACTGTCTGCGAGGCATCGGCGTGGACGAGGTGGAGCAGGCGCTCCAGGCGGTGGCGGCATGAGGGTGCTGATCGTCAAGACCTCGTCGCTGGGGGATCTGATCCACACCCTGCCGGCGCTCACCGATGCGGTGGCTGCGCATCCCGGGATTCGCTTCGACTGGGTGGTGGAGGAGGCCTTCGCCGAGGTGCCCCCCTGGCACCCGGCGGTGGAGCGCGTGATCCCCATCGCCCTGCGCCGTTGGCGGCGAGAGTGGTGGCGGACGTTGCGCACCGGTGCGGTGGGGCGGTTCGTGCAGGAACTCCAGCTCACCGCCTATGACGCGGTGATCGACGCCCAGGGGTTGCTGCCGAAGAGCGCCTGGGTGGCGTGCAAGGCGCGGGGCGAGCGTTGGGGATACGGCCCCGGTTCGGCGCGTGACCCCTTTGCCAGCCTTTGCTACCGGCGCTGGGTGCGGGCGCCGCGTGATCTGCACGCGATCGACCGCATACGCCGTCTGTTTGCCGCCGCCCTCGACTACGAAGCGCCGAGCACCGAACCCGATTATGGCCTGCGCTTCGAAGGCGAACGCGGTCCGGGCCGGCCCGCCCTGATCTTTCTCCATGGCACCACCTGGCCCAGCAAGCACTGGCCCGAACCCTACTGGGTGGCGCTGGCGGAGATCGCCACCGAGGCGGGCTATGCGGTGCACTGGCCCTGGGGCGACGAACGGGAGCAACAGCGCGCCGAACGTCTCATCGACCGCTCGCACAGTGGCTGGCTGCTGCCTCACCTCTCCCTGACCCAGTTGGCGAAGACGTTGGCGGGGGCGGCCGGCGCGGTGGGGCTCGATTCGGGGTTGGCGCATTTGGCCGCGGCGGTGGGGACCCCGGCGGTGACGTTGTACGGTCCCACCCGCACCGATCTCACCGGTGCACGGGGTCCCCACCAGCGCAATCTGGAGGTGGATTTTCCTTGCGCCCCCTGTATGAAGAGGGAATGCGGTTACGGCGGCGAACGGCCGGTGGACCCGCCCTGCTTCCAGAGCCTGCCGCCGGAAACGGTCTGGCGCGAGTTGAAAGTCCAGATGGGGGCGATATGAGCAGGCGGCCCCTCTCTGCCGTGGTGATCGCCTGCAACGAGGCGGGCCGGCTGCGGACCTGCCTGGAGAGCCTCGACTTCGCCGATGAGATCCTGGTGGTGGATTCGGGCAGCAGCGACGGCACCGTGGCGTTGGCGGAGACCCTCGGCGCGCGGGTGATACATCGGGAATGGCTGGGCTATGGCGCCCAGAAAGAGTTTGCGGTGATGCAGGCGGCGCACGAATGGGTGCTGTGCGTAGACGCGGACGAATGGGTGAGCGATCCTTTGCGCCACAGCATCGAGGCCGTGCTCGCAGACCCCGGCGCGGACGCCTACCGGATGCGCCGCCGCAACCGTTTCATGGGCCGCTGGCTGCGCCATGGCGAGGGTTATCCCGACTGGTCATTGCGCCTGTTCGACCGCCGTCACGCGGGTTGGAGCGACGACCCCGTGCATGAGAAGGTCGTGGCGCGGGGGGCGGTGGGTGATCTGGAGGGCGATCTGATGCATACGTCGGAGGACGGGCTTGCCCATTAC
>Ga0256841_1000970_pt1 | contig 26805 bp, 21 predicted proteins | sample 356308metaG_FD_185971 | JGI IMG/M metagenome (GOLD analysis project Ga0256841, IMG submission 185971) | Hydrothermal vent microbial communities from Mid Atlantic Ridge, Atlantic Ocean - 356-308 | ecosystem: Environmental > Aquatic > Marine > Hydrothermal vents | place: Atlantic Ocean: Mid...
GTCGGATAAGGTTGGTCGGGAGCATCACCCCAATCCAGATCTCCTCCACCACCTTCGTCAATCATTATTTCATAGTCTTCCACCTCACCGTCGGGAGCAGATCCTGTAAAAGATAATCCCGGTTGAGTGCTAAATCTGAATCTTGCATAAGATTGCCCGGGAATTGCATTTGGAGGGACATTGAATGAAATACCCGCATTCAGTCCCGGATTAAGTGGAAAATCCAAGAATATTTGCTCACCCGGATCAGCCCAGGAACCGTTATTATCAAAATCTATCCATGCATTCAGCAATCCGTTGACTGATGCAACCACATCAACAGTTGCCATTTGCCCCGGAATTATCTGAGATGTGAAGGTTACACCGTCTTCATCATCATTTCCGTCGTTATCATCTCCAAGTCCGGGAGGGTTTGGTTGTCCGTCTGACTCAGGGTCAACGCTGTAACCAAGATATGTCATTCCGTTAATGTAATGGTTTGCACCGTTGTTTGAGGCAAGAGTCGGATAAGCTGGATCGGGAGCATCACCCCAGTCAAACTCATCTCCACCACCTTCATCAATAAAAACATAGTAATCTTCCACTTCACCGTCAGTAACCGAACCATACCAAAGGAGCCCTTGAAACGAACTCAATCTGAACCTTGCATAAGTAGGTCCGAAATTTGCAGTCATAGGGATGGTAAAAGAGAGATTGTTAGAACCTGTATATAGATAGACATTTGTGAAAATTTGATCTCCGGCATCACTCCAGGAACCGTTTTGGTTAAAATCCATCCAACCTTGCAGATATCCCGGTTGTGATGCTATTACGGTTACGCTGGCTGTTCCTCCGGGATAGAGTGTACTGTTAAAGATAACACCGTCTTCATCATCGTTTCCGTCATTGTCGTCCCCATCGGCATTCGTTGTTGGCTGTCCGTCGGGATCACCATCCACAGAGTATCCGAGAAAAAGGCTGCCGATGGAATGTGTTGCTCCCGAACTTGAAGCAAGGGTTTGATAGTTAGCATCCGGAGCATCGCCCCAGTCCCAGTTGGAGGGGGCTTGCAAATTATCAATAGCATTTTTAAGATCGGGTCTTGGACCGATATTTCCGTTGGGAGGAGTGATTTGTGGCGTACCGTAGGTCTTCAGATGAGATCGAATGGAAGATGGAGTCAGCGGAGTTGATGAAATGTTGGCAATGTAATAGCCTTGTGTGCAAGCAACTGCAGCAGCAACAATGGGAGAGGCACTTGAGGTGCCGTTAAAATTATTGGTGTACCAAGAATTTACACCTTCTGCATTATAGTAATTACCATAACCGGTCGTAAAAACATTTTCGCCCCAGCCCTGCATATCAAAACGCTGACCATAACTTGAAAAACTGAGTTTTTGTAGATCGCTCGTCGTTGTTGCACCTCCTGCGCCGACAATAATAGCTCCGGAGTTTCCGTACCATTGAAGATTATCGGTGTTGACAGCTCCGTTACCACCTGCTTCAACAACACTAATACCGTTGGTTATTGCATTAACGATAGCTGCATAAACACCGTTATTTGTCTGTGCATTGGGAGAATAATTGCCCCACCATTCAATGGGGATATAGTCTTGTTGATTGCTTGTGTATTCCCATTGTTGTTCAAGCAATATTACATCCCCGCTTGACAGATTTGATATTGCCACTGCAATCGCACCGGGTACATTCCATGTTGCTGAAGGTGTTCCATAATTTGTGCCACAGGTTTTAAGTGCTGCTCCGTAGCATATTCCCGTTGTTCCCCAGCCGTTATTGTCAGCTACCAGTTCTCCGATAACCGCTGTACCGTGGTTGTTATCATTAAACGGATCACTAACATTTGTATTGATCTGTGACCCTGCGGCTTTTGAGATATCGTTGTGACTATAATTCCAACTGTATTCAAGGTCACATACGGTTATGCCCGATCCGGTACCGCCTGTTTTTGTCCAGGCATACAAGGCATCTATTCCTGTTGGAGTTGAAGTTGCGGGATTGAGATAACCCTGTTGTGATTGATAGTTGGGAGGTGTCGGCAGTTCCATCGGTTTGGGGACAGGCATTGCTTTGTATATGCCCGGTAAATTTCCAGTTCCCTGCTTATTTCCCAGACATCCCGACCCTTTGGAATTTGCAAGCGATAAATGTTGTTCAGATTGTAAACATCCGTACCGCTGTTTTTTTCTCCGTTGGTTTCCCATTGGTCAATGGTTGACTCGGGAACATCGCAGAACCTGAACCAATTGTGCCAGCTAAGATTATTAAGAACCTGATCCACTCCCGAAAGAGCATCTGTTAAGGATAAGTCGGTGAGGTTGTTATCTCTCATCCTGACTTTGGAAGCATCAATAAACATTACTTCAATCCAGTCTTCCTCACACAGATAGGGAATATCCGCGGTTTTATTTTGGGAGTAAATTTTTTGGTTGAAAACCGGAATTAGAATTAACGCTAAAACGATTGAAATAGTAATTACTTTTTTCATAATTGATATATTAAAATTTGGTTTATAATAAAGATATTTTACCGAAATATCAAAAAGCGCAATATATGAAAAAAAAGCCTATTTGTCAAGTTTTTCCCTGTGAAAATTTATCCGCATCATCGGATAATAGTTATGAAAGTATTGTATTTAAAGGAAAGTAGAGGTAATAGAATTAATTACAGTTTGTTCTCAAGAATAATTTCTTCTCCGCCGGTATCTCCTTCATTATCGAAATCTCCTCTGAGATATCTGAAATGTTTTCTTGCTCTTGCCGTGTAAACACTTGACGGATAGTCAGTAAGTAGCTTCTGATAATACTCCATTGCTTTATCTTTATCGTTCAGATGCTTTTCATAAATCTCTCCAAGCAAAAATAGGGCATCATCGGCGGTAATATCGGAAGGATAGTTTGTTACAATTTCATTGAGATACCCTGCGGCTTTGTCAAAATTTCCTTCTTTAAGCATTATTTCTGCTTTTTTGTAAAGCACCTCGTCAAAAATGGGATGGTTTGAACCGAGTTCAAAAATGGAATCAAGCACTTCAAGAGCCTGTTTGTCATGATTTCTGAAAAGTAAAAGGTCGGCACGGGCATACATACTCAAAGCCACTGTTGAGCTGTCCATATCAATGTTGTCGCTAATCAAAACAGATAGTTGAAGTGCGTCATTGGCAATGAATTTGGATGTAGCGGCTTTCAGGACGTCGAGCTGTGCTTTTGCCCAGTCAAACTGACCGATATAAAACGAAAGTTTGGCATTTTTAAATTTTGCAAGATGACCGATAGGTTCGTTCTTAAACTCTTTTTCAACCTGCGAATATAGTAGTTTGGCATCCCACACATTTCCAACAAATAGAAGGATGTCGGCAAGTTCGAGTTTGCATTGTGCAATGTCCAGCGAATTGGCATTGGATATTTCAATGGCATAGTTTAGAATGTCTATTGCCTCATCGGTTTGGTCAAGATAGAATGCCTGCAAATGTCCGAGATACTCCATAACTTTAATTGTTGTCGCATTGCGGCCATAATCATCCAGTACGGAGGTATATTCCTTTTCCAGTTCGTCCAGATCTTTTTTCGTATAATCAAATGAGCTTGTAATCTTTTGATAGCGGGCATTGAGGAGCCCAATCCTGGCATTGAGGTAAAAGATGTTGTTTTTTCCCTTTTTCAGAACATATTTGTACGCATCAATTGCAACATCGTACTCCTCATTTGATAAGCAAAGTTTGGCAAGTTCAAGAACGATGTTTCCGTCGCTACCCGTTCTTTTGTCAATAGCTTTTGCCTGACTTAAGGCGAGGCTAAAATTTTTCTCCTGAACAGCAAGCCAGTACAGCATTTCGGAAAAGTAAATCTTTTCAGGTTGCTTCTGAATTCTTTTTAGCAAGGCAACCCGGAAAATTTCTGCAGTTTTGCCTTCCTTATCTTTATCAAGGACATCTTGCATTCTATACTCGACAATATTAACATTCGACCTGTTATAGTCTATATAATCGAGGTATTCTTCAATCATTGCCTTGTAATTGCCTGTCTGACGGTAAATGTTACCGAGTTCAAGGCTAAAGGAATAATTTCCGATTATCTGCTGCCCCTTTTTATAAGTAATGATAGCATATTCGGTTTCGCCTCTCATCAGAAAAGTGTTTGCCACATCTCTTATACTACTTGCATTAGCCGGTAACTTTCTAATTATATCATCATACTGCTTTTTTGCTTTTGCTCCATTACCCTCTTGCGAATAGACATATCCGAGATCAATGGCATACTTTTGTGACCCGGGAAATTTTTTCATCTGCTTCTTTACGAGCTTCTCGGCCTTTTTATATTCTGCAAGTTTGGTCAGGCAGTAGAGGTAATAGTGATAATAAATCCGGTTTTCCTTTTCGTTAAAAAGCTTTTCATATAATACTACGGCTTTTTCATAATCTCCGTTTCTGTAATATTGTGATGCAAGCTGCTCGTCACTCTCCTGTTTTTGTTGAGTAGGTGGAGTTCCCGGATGAGGAGGATGTATCTCAATCGGTTTCAGAATCCCGTTGTTCTGAGCCATTGCGGAAATGGCTAAGAAAAAAAATAAAACCGGTATGTAATACTTTTTAAAATTCATTTTTTAAAGTAAACTCAAGCAAAACGTTTTACAAAATGCAATTATTATTGTTTTGAACCATAAAGATGTTTAAATCATATAAGTTAATTTTTTAGTTAGATTAATCAATAATTTCAAACCCAGTATAAGGCACCAGTGCTTCCGGTATTTTGATTCCGGCAGGTGTTTGATTGTTTTCAAGTAAAGCGGCAACTATTCTCGGCAGAGCCAAAGCACTACCGTTAAGGGTGTGAGCAAGTTTGGTCTTTCCGTTCTCATCCTTAAATCGCAACTTCATTCTGTTGGCCTGGAAATTTTCAAAATTTGAAACCGAACTAACCTCCAACCATTTTTTCTGAGCGCCGGAATATACCTCAAAATCGTATGTAAGAGCCGATGTGAAACTGAGATCACCGCCGCAAAGTCTTAATATTCTGAAAGGTAGTTCGAGAGCACGAACAAGCGATGCCGCATACTCTTTCATCTGTTCCAATGTTTCGTAGGATTTGTCGGGATGCTGTATCTGAACCATTTCAACTTTATCGAACTGGTGTAGCCTGTTCAGTCCTCTAACATCCTTGCCGTATGAACCAGCTTCGCGCCTGAAACATTGAGAATAGGCAACATTCATAACGGGCAGGTCGTCGTGTTTCAGTATTACATTTCTGTAAACATTAGTGATAGGGACTTCAGCCGTCGGTATAAGGTAAAGATTGTCAACGGTAACGTGATACATCTGTCCCTCTTTGTCCGGCAATTGTCCTGTTCCGTAGCCGGAGTCTTCGTTGACCATAAGAGGCGGCTGAAATTCGGTGTATCCGGCATCAAGAGCCCTGTCGAGGAAAAAGTTTATTAAAGCTCTTTGGAGCTTGGCGCCCTTTCCTTTATAAAAGGGAAAGCCTGCCCCCGTAACTTTGCTTCCGAGGTCGAAATCAATTATATCGTATTTTTTTGCAAGTTCCCAATGGGGAAGGGCATCGTCACTAAGTTGAGGTATCGTTCCTTCCTCATATATTTTTTCGTTATCGGCATCGCTGTTTCCTCTTGGAACGGAAGGGTGGGGGAGGTTTGGCAACTGAATCAGAAGTTCATTCAGCTCCGAGACAATGGAATCGAGTTTGTCATTCAACTCTTTGGAAGCTTTTTTAAGCTCAGCCGTTTTGGCTTTCATTGCATTTGCTTCTTCAATCTTTCCTTGTTTAAATAATCCGCCTATCTCTTTGGATGCTTTATTGGATTCTGCAAGAGTGTCATCAAGTTTTTTCTGGATGGTTCGTCTTTCCGTATCGAGGGTCAAAATTTGGTCAACGATTTCCGTTGCATTAAAGTTTTTAACTGCAAGTCTCTCAATGACTTCCTTGCTGTTCTCTCTGATATAATTGATCTGTAACATTACTATTTCTGTTTTAAAAAGTACGGTGTAAAAAATTTCTTTTATACGGCAAAAGTAAGCAAAAAAAAATCCCTCAGGACAACCTAAGGGATTTGAATTTTTTTAATTCAAAATTAGTTTGCCTGTTCATTCATATCGGCAGGAACAACCGAGACGTATGATCTGTTATCTCTTTTTTTCCTGAATTGAACGGTTCCGGTCGAAAGAGCATACAAAGTATGGTCTTTACCCATTCCAACGTTGTCGCCGGGATGATGTTTTGTACCTCTTTGTCTGATGATTATATTGCCGGCTTTAGCAAACTGACCTCCGAAAATCTTTACTCCGAGACGTTTACTTTCCGATTCTCTACCGTTATTTGAACTACCTGCACCTTTTTTATGAGCCATGGTTTCCTGTTTTTAATGTTATTTTCTTAATTTATTAGTCTAAATATCAATTCTTCTCCTATCCTTCTTTACTATCTTTGCCTTTTTCATCTTTTTTAGGAGCAGCCTTGGTTTTTGCTTCTTTCTTTTCCGCTTTTGGCGTACTTTCTTTTTTAGCATCTGCTTTAGGCTTAGCCTCTTTCTTTTCAGCCTTTGGCTTTTCGGTTTTTTTAGCTTCCGCTTTGGGCTTGGTTGCTTTAGGAGCTTTCACCTCTTTTTTTTCTGCCTTAGGAGCCTCTTTTTTAGCTTCAGCTTTTGGGGCTTCCTCTTTCTTATCTTCAGCTTTCTTTGCTTTCTTTGCTCCCGTAACTATTCCTTCGATCAAAACTTTACTAAGATATTGTCTGTGTCCGTTTTCCTTTTGATAACCTTTTCTTCTTTTTTTATGAAAAACGGTTACTTTATCACCTTTTAAATGCTCAAGTATCTTCCCGGTTATTTTAACGCCTTCAACGTTTGGTGTTCCGACAGAAACCTTGCCGTCATTATCATAAAGTAAAACCTTATCAAATTCAACCTTTGAATCTACATCACCTTCAAGGCGGTGGACGAAAATCTCCCGGTCTTTTTCAACCTTGAATTGCTGTCCTGCTATCTCTACTATTGCGTACATTTTTTTATATTTACTTATGTCTGAAAAATGGAGTGCAAAATTAGAAAATTTTTTTATTCTGCAACTTTTTTTCTTGTAATTTTTTTAAATAGAGGTTTTTGAGGGGTTTTTATGTCGAAAAACATCGGGAAAACAGGCAATTTAGAGCTTCTCCTTCAGTGCGGGATGGGAAAGAATGTTAAATAAAATCGTACGGAATGAATTGTCATCAAGATTTTTAAGGCATTTCTTGAGTTCTCTGATCTTTGTCGTCCTCTCTTTTGAAGAATTGACAATTGCTACAATCTCTTTATATTGGGATATCTTTAAGTCGTTTTCGAAGGCCTCGACTATTACTTCAACGGGTATGTTTTTTTTATCTTTCTTATCAGGTAATCCGAAAGTTTTTAATTCGTCAATGGAAGCCTCAAGTATTTCCCTTGCAAGTTTTTTACAGGTATCGAGATATGATGTTTTGCCTGATGTATCGCGCAGTGCCCAGCTTGAATAGTCATAGTCAATTTTTGCTATCTCTTTTATTTTTATATTCTCATCTCCGAATATCCTGCTTAGTAATATAATAGTATATTGTTTCCAGGCATCAAGGTCAAAGTCCTTTGCATCAAGCTCTTTGATTCGTTCTTCCAATAATTTGATCTCCTTCATCGTAATGATTTTTTGAGTTACCAAATTTACGGAAAAAATAGATACGAAAGATAAAAAAAGACCGGAGACAATATCTCCGGCCTCACTTCAAAGAATTCTACGGGGTTAACCATAGTCAATTAATGTTCATTTGTTCAACTATTTTTTTACAATCTTCTTTTTAAGAGCGATCCCGCTTTTATCAAACAATACTACTAAATAAATTCCGGTATTCAAGTCTGAAATATTTATGCTTAATAAGTTGTTTGTGAGCAAAATATCTTGTACAATTTGTCCTGTCATATCACTGATTATCATCTTTGTATAGGTGCCTGTTCCTTTTATGTTTATTATATCCGTTGCAGGATTCGGATACAAAACAAGCCTGTCGTTTTCATCGAACTTATCAACAGAAGTGATATTTGTCTGGTCAAAATAGAAGGCACCCATATCCGTTGTTGTACCGTCGGGGTCAAATGCCTGACCAGGATAGCCTGCATCTATACAGGGTGACTTTGAATAGTCGGCAGAGGGGTAGTTTTCCCAAAGCAATGTGTAGTCGTCACTCTCGGGATCGGTGAAAAGAGGGTCGGCATCAATATTTCCTTCTCCTTCAAAACCGCCTTCAATGTCGGAATATGTTATTTCCGGCATTTCGCTACCGATTGAAAATTCCTCAGGTTCATTGTCCCGGAAAATGGAATTAATTATGGTAGCAGAACGTAAGTACGAGTTATTCATAAACATACCGCCTGCATCTGTCAGAGCTGAGTTGTTTGCAATTGTTGAGTTCACAATGTTTAGGTCCGATTCATTGATATATATTGCACCTCCGTTTTCACCGGCCTGATTACGAACAATAAGAAGATGATCAAGACTTACGGAAGACATATAGCCGCCGTTAATTCCTGCTCCATTCTGTGCATAATTGCTTTTGATTAAGGAATTGGTAATGAAAATGTTCCCCATAATACAATTTATTCCGCCACCTGCAGAAGCAACATTTTCAACTATCATAACATTTTCAACGTTTACATTTGCATCCATACCTACATTAATGCCGCCGCCGTTTGATGAGGTTATATTTCCTGAAATTGTTCCGTTTTTTAAGATGACATTGCAACTGCCGTTTACCGAAATACCTGAGCCGCTATTATTTAAAACGTCAAATCCGGAGAATACGGGATCCGATGAGTTTATTGCTATACCACCGGAAATGTTTTCCTTTACTTTAATATTATATATATTGACATTAGAAAACTCATTGACGGAAATTCCAAATCCGAGATTATTACCAAAACTACATTCGTCAATTTCGAGATTTGAAAAGTCCATTACAAAAAGTCCGTTATTACTGCTATATTCGATTTTGCAATATTTCAGTATTGATTTGTCTGTTTGAGTTGATGTGTAACCTATAAAATCTATTCCTTTCCAGCCGGGGTAGTTTCCTGATGAAAATCCCGCTGTGTCGGCAGATGTGAAGCTTATGCTGTCGTTGTGTGTACCTCTTGCATCTAAAGTGCCGATTATTGTGAAGGAATATTCTCCTTGAAATATAACTTCTACCCCGGGAGCTATTGACAATTTATAACCGTCGGGAACAGTTATATCACCGTCAATAAAATAGGGGCTTGATGAAATATCCCAATTGCCGTAAACATCTCCTCCGCTAATAGTTGTCTGTGAAAAAGATGAAAGTGCTATTGCTATAAGAAATATGACACCTGTTATTACTTTTTTCATTTTATTTTACCTTTGTAATTTTGAAGAAATAATTTTTGAAATCATTCCTCCGGAAATTAAATTACCTTGATTTGCATTAATTCTATTGCCAAAAACTGTGCAAGTAATGAAAAAAGAGGTCTTAACTGATAATCTTTTCTATTGATAAGAATGTTGTTATAAGCATAAAATCAGGTGATTAAGTGTCACAAAAGTATGTCTGTCGAATATTGATAATTCAACGGAATGCATGATATTGAATTTTCAAAATTTCCTAATTTGGGAAAATAAAAGTGGGTTTAGTCCAAAAATCAGACTTTAATCTTTAATACAACGGACGGAAAACCCGTTCAACTTTTTACTTGTGTCGCTTGAAATTTCAGTACTGTTGTAATGCAGGAATTTACCATGGGCCCTATTAGTATTGCTTACTGTTGATGTCCAGTAAAATCCGGTAAATCCCGAACTTAAAAATGATCCGTTAAAATGTACCCGATATCCGCCCGGCAGTCCTGTAAACCCTGATGAATTTGTAGCTCCGGTATTGGGTGAGTTCCAATGTTCATTTCCTTTTTCTTTCATTTCACCTCCGGCAATTTGATAATCTCCGAGAAGCATAATCATTTCATCCCATTCTGAATCGGATGGTAAATGCCAGCCGTTGGGGCAAATACCTTGTGAACCGTTTGAAGTTTGATATTTCATCATTTCATTCCATTGATAAAGACCACCGTAAATATTGCAATTCAAAGAATCATTGTTGAGGCAATATTTTTCTGTAATTCCATTGTCAGTTTGATTATTGTTGCCATTTAACATTGTTCCTATATTCAGATTTTGCGCCATCCAGCACTGCTCCCCGATTAAAACCGTATTATAGGATTGTCCGTTGCGCTCATCAATAAATGATTCGCCGCACCCGAAATCAGATACTAAAATCAGGGAACTATGTCCGGCATTATTTTTCCAATGATTATCAATATCTTGCTGATTTACTTCACCATCCATATTAAAATCGGCTGACAAATATCCCGAATTTCCATTTTGAATAGTCCAGGCATCATTTTTATCTTTATTATCAATTTGACCGTTTACATCGGCATCTGACGATGCCATTCCCCATATGTTATAACCGATTTCCATACAGCCATTCTTACCTCCGTAATACTTTTCAAAGCCTGTTGAGAAATCATAATGAAAAATACCGTTGTTTTCCTGTAAAGCTGTGTTGTTCATTATGCCGAGATGATTTCGATGGTTTATTACGAGGAAAAGATTATGCTTAAAATTCAGATTTATCCTGGGGGGATTTATTCCGTCCGTTCCAACTATGCTTCCGTCCGTTTTAATAAAAGCCGCCATTCTTTTCACCGGCATACCGATAGCAGCGGTTTCCGCATCAACAGCATCCCTGAAATCCAGTAATATCCAGTCAACGATATCATCTTCGGGAATTTCCGATACGGATTCGTTTCCGGTATAATTCCACGGAGATACGTTGAAAGGCTGATTAAACGGCAGGAGACCCGCTAAATTCAAATATGGTATCATTTGTGAAAAATAGAAAGGTCCTTCAAGAAAAGTTTTTACATCCAGCACTTTGCCGGGTTTGAAGAATAATGTGTCGGAATGAGGACTTTCATTTCCGTTAAAATCGAAAGCGGTAACATAATAGTAGATGCTATCGGCAAATATTGTTGTATCAGCGAAAACGGTGTCCGACAAGATTTTAAACGGTTCATCCGGAAAGTCAGGTTGATCTTCACTTTTGTATATTGCAAAATAGCTGAAATCCTCATCCGTTGCCTTATCCCAAAAAAGTTTAATATAATTGTTTTCTACATATCCTGAAAGGTTTGTGGGTTGCAGTGGTTTTAAATTATCAACCGAATAACCCGAATCGGGGAAAGAAAAATAGTATTTGTCGGGGTCATCTGTTTCGGCAGATACAAGAAATTTATGGAAGTGTGTTCCTTCGGAGGTAGAATCTAAAATAGTAGGGGCAATGAAAGCATATTCATCAAAATGATGTGCTTCTACTGTGCCGACAAGTTCCCAGGGATCTTTTGCCCAGTCCTGCATCCTGAATATTTTATAAATAGTGATTGAACCTGAGTCAGGTGCATCCAGTATGCTCCTTGACCAGTTCAAAACGACGGATTTACCCTGATCGTTAGGCACATCATCAATGGAAATAATTCCGGGCATAAATTGATTATGATAATTCCTGTCAAATGAATTAGCGCCCATGTCAATAACTGAGCCGTCGGGGTCAAACCGGGAAGTGTCACCGCTGTCAATGCAGGGCGATTTTGTATAATCTTCAAGTGGGTAATTTGCCCAGGAAAGATTTAGGTCGTTGTTTGTGATATTCTTAAACAAAGGGTCGGCATCAATATTACCTGTTCCCGGCCAGCCGCCTTTTATATCAGAATAGGAAATTTGTAAATTTCCCGTTGAGTCTGTTATTCCGGGTGGATAGTTTCCCCAAATTATGCTATTTGAAAAATTAGAAACTGAAGAACCGTTGTTAAATATACCACCGGCAAAGTTGGCAATATTGTTGACTATGGAAACTTTGGAAAAGTTTAGAACTCCTGTGTTCAAAGAGAAAATCCCACCTCCTGTATTTGACGCAAAGTTATTACTAATTTCAGTATTAAAAAAGTCATTGCCGTTAAACGGGGAATCAGTATCTATATAAATTCCAGCTCCGTTAATTGCAGTATTTCCCGATATCTTTGTGTTTGAAATATGATTGCCGTCGGAGCTGTAAAAGATATACATTCCTCCACCGTTTCCTGTTGCAACATTATCTGAAATTTCACAACTCGAAATGGTAGCCTCTTCAAATGCAATTGAATTCGCGAATATTCCTCCACCCGTTTGAGCGATATTGTTTTCTATTTTCAGGTTACTAAGCCAACATCCTCCCTCAATGTAAATTCCGCCACCTTCATTAACAGGGCCATTATCTTTGATAGTTATATCATTAAGAGTAGACCAGGATTCGTACTGAAGATATATGCCACCTCCATTATTATTACTAACTTCACCATTAATACAAACAGCCTGATTCCCAAGAAGCATTCCTCTCTGACCGTTACCGGAAATGCTGAAGTTTGTTATTTGTGGCATACCTAACCAGACATACAAACCATATCCACCATTATCTTTTATTTCCAGATTAGTTATTTCACAAGTTCCTCCTCCCGCTTCTTCATACAGCCCATTTCCCCCGTTATTAATGATTTTCAAATTGTTAATATTACCGTTTAACTCATCTAAGTCTAATCCGTCTCCGACATTATTTGAGATAACTACATTTGACATTTCAATACTTGGCAGGTATGAATTATAAACTCCATCACCACCATTATTGTTTATCAAAATGTTGGTTAACCTTAGACCTCCTGCAATTAAATAAATCCCATGTGAATTGCAGTTCCTTATAACAGAATTAGTTAATTCAACATAATCATCATTATAATCATCAAAATATGCTGTAACTCCCGCTGCACTACTATATTCTACAATGCAATAATCCAGGATTGAAGAATATTGTGATGAGAAATCCAACCCTCCCCATCCATTATCACTTGAAGCGGTAAACCTGATACTGTCAGTCTCGGCACCAATGGCTTTGAGTTTGCCGAATATCTGAAACAGATAGTTGTCCTGGAAAATAATCTCCACACCGGGTTCAACAATAAGTGAATCGGTTTCACTAATAGCGATATTACCTTCAATCAGATACGGGCTGCCCGCAAAAGTCCAGTTTCCACTTATATTTCCACCTGAAATATTGGTTTGTGACTTAAGAAAAGCGGGGTTAACAGAAATTGTTAAATAGAGAAAGGCTCTGATTAAATATTTGATTGTTAATCCGGGAACCGGAAAGTCAGGTTTTGGAATTAATAACATATTGTAAATATTGGATTATTAACTACATTAATAGTTAAGTCCGTACAAAAATCATACTTACTTTTTAACTTTATCTGCAAGGCACTCTATTGACAGTTTTCATAAAATAGGCAAAAAATGTGACTTTTCCCAAATTGGGAATAATGCAGCTTATTATTCTATGAACAGGAATGTTTAACAGAAGTCAGGAGTAAGTCTATTACTCTTTCAATTCGGCAAAGTACTCGGAATTTTCAAGTACTTCAACGGCTTTTCGGAAACCGTCATCAATTTGGGTCATTACTTCAAAGTAGGATTCGAAATTATAAAGGTTTCTTGCCAGTATTGCCTTGAGTTGGTATTTAATAATTTGTTCAGATGTTTCAAATTCATTCTTTTTGGGAACAATGTACTTCTTTCTTGCAAAAGCCAGGAAATCATCCGTTAGGGATTGTTCGATATCAAAGTCGTTATTGAAATCTTTAAATGTCGGATATTTCATTTTCAGGTATTTTCTTTCCTTTTCAACATATCCGATAATAAAATCATTAAATAATCCCTTACTTAAAAGATCAACATAGAAATCGGAATATTTTGTGGAATCCCAGGGAACGAAAACATCGGGCATAATTCCACCTCCGCCATATACAACTCTATGGTTTTCAGTGTAATATTTTAGTGAGTCCGGGAAGTTTATCTTATCTTCATCGGTTAGCTCTCCCTTCTTCAGGCGGCGTTCCAGGTCATCGTAGTACTGGTCGTAACCATTTTTGTAAGATTTTTGGATACACCTTCCCGAAGGGGTATAATAACGTGCCACAGTTAGTCTTATAACCGAACTGTCGGGGAGGTAATATGGTCTCTGAACCAGTCCTTTTCCAAATGACCTTCGCCCGACTATTACCCCTCTGTCCCAATCCTGAATGGCACCGGCAACAATTTCACTTGCAGATGCAGAGCCTTCGTCAATGAGAATCACCAGTTTGCCATTTTCAAACTCACCCCTGAATGTTGATTTATATTTCCTTTTCGGACTGGAATTACCTTTTGTATAGACCACCAGTTTTCCAAAACCGAGAAACTCGTCGGAGAGGTCAATGGCAACATCGAGATATCCGCCGGAGTTGCCTCTCAGGTCAAGGATCAGGTTTTTCATTCCCGAATCTTTCAGTTTGCCGAGTGCTTGATGAAATTCATCCATTGTTGTCCTTGAAAACCTGTTCAGTTTTACATATCCGACATAATCATTGACCATAAAAGCAGCATCAATACTATGGATTGGAATTTTGTCGCGTATTATAGTGTATTTTAATAGTTTTTTTCTCCCTTCTCTTACAATGTCAACATTAACTAATGTTCCCTTTTTACCGCGTAATTTTTTTTTGACATACTTTGTGTTTACAAATTTACCGGTAGCATTTTCTCCATTGATTTTCACAATTTTGTCACCTGCCATAATGCCGAGTCTTTCAGAAGGGCCACCCTGAACAGGTGATATAACCAAAATAGTATCATGATAGATTTGGTAAGATATTCCAATGCCCTCGAAGGCTCCTTCAAGAGGTTCATTGGCACTTTGAAGGTCTTCCCTTGAAATATAAATGGAATGAGGATCAAGGTGCTTCAACATAGCTTCGATAGCATCTTCAACAAGTTTCTGCTCGTTAACCGTGTCAACATAGGCATAGTCAATTATTTGTAATGCCGATGCAAATTTTTGGGTTGTACTTCTCGGGTCGGAATCCTGACTGTTTGCTGCCTGAGACAGAAAAGTAAAGATGAAGATAATGTATGCCAATTTAATAAAAATCTTTCTCATTGTCTATTTGAACTTATTCAAGCAATAAATGTTACAACGCATTAATGAAATAAATAGTCTGTAAAATTAAACCTTTTGGTTTTATACGGTGATTTTTTATTTAGGATTACATTTGCGGTACTGTTTTTTAATGATGACAAATGATATTATCAATTAAATCCTTGAATACTATTGAGCGGAGGACTTTTCTGCTCCATATGGCCTATTCTGTAATTGAAGGAATTATTCTGGGAGTGTTAGCTCTGAATGAATTTGTCTTTATAAAAAGTCTGAAGGGAAGTGACTATCAACTTGGATTTTTATTCCAGTTTAGTATGGTTGTTTTTATTTTTCTGGTTTTTATCAATGAGTTTATCAAACGTGCAAGGCACAAGAACAAACTATTGGTATGGGTTGGTGTGCTTACCAGGGCTCCTCTGATGCTGGTCTTTCTGTTTCCTGATAATCAGGCGGCTGTTGTTGCTACCCCGGTTTATCACTATATCTTTCTGGGAATATTTTTTGTCTATTATTTTGGCAATACCATTATCTATCCAATGATAAATTTGTTTCTGAAAAACAGTTATGAGCATAACAATTTTGGTAAGCTCTATGGTTTTGCATCGTCAACGAATAAAATTGTGATGCTTGTGGCAACTTTTTTTTACGGGATGTCTTTGGATGTTAATAATTTTGCATTCAGATATGTATTTCCGATAATTGCCGTTTTAGGAATTGTATCAGTTTATTTATTGTCATTGATAAATTATGATAATCCTGTATTAAAAATTAAAAAACAGAATTTTTTCAGATCGGTTAAAAATTCTGTTTTAACAATGACCGGTATTTTAAAAAGTAACAAACCATACACTCATTTTGAGATTGGATTTATGTTTTACGGGTTTTCATTTATGATAACCGTGACCGTGATAACCATTTTTTTTGAAAGGGCTTTAAATCTTAACTATTCCAGTGTTGCTTTTTACAAAAATGCGTATAACATACTTGCTATTGTTTTGCTTCCTTTTACGGGTAAATTGCTTGGCAAGATGGATCCCCGTAAGTTTGCTGCAATAACATTTGCATCACTGATGCTATATATTTTGTTCATAATGCTGACAAAGTTTTTTCCTGCTCATATTGAAATTGCAGGTGTAGAAGTTTACCTGATGCTGGTTATTGCCTTTTTGTTTTACGGAATTTTTGCGGCAACGATGGCTTTGTTGTGGTTTATCGGTTCGGCATACTTTTGTAAACCCGAGGAGGCCGGGGATTATCAATCTGTACATTTGTCATTGACTGCCGTGAGGGCTACTTTTGCTCCTTTGCTTGGTGTATTCTTTTACGGAATCATAGGATTTACAGGTACTTTTATAATAGCAATTATTTCGTTACTGGCCGGAATCGGAGTGATGTATTGGTCTTATTCAAGAGGTAAGGGATTGGGGATAAGATGAGTAGTCAGATATCAATGTGAGAATCATTCACCCGTTAATTTAGCCAGATAGTGGAAGTTGTTTGCATATAGAAGTTCACATTTGTATCCCATCTTATGGGCATATTGAAGTAATGTTGAGTAATCAATAAATATCCATTTGAATGGTTCTCCTTTACGATTTTTGTATTCAATCTGATACACAACTTTTCCGTAATAGTCTCCGGTCAGTGGAATTTTGTATGAACCGTCTTCCTCTTCAAAAAGGTATAAAAGATCGGAAGAGTCGAGAAGTATCCGGCCGTTAGGATTTAAAAGCTCTTTTGCCTGACTCAGAAATCTTTCCAGTCCTTTAAAATCAACTGTAAAGCCAATACCGTTCATCAACATCAATAATGTATCGAATCTTCCTTTGTTGAAGTCAAAAATATCAGAATGAACTATTCTTTTAATCCCTCTTTGCTCCATTATATCAACAAATCCTTTATTGATATCAAGTGCGGTAACATCAATTCCTTTTTCTTGCAAAATGAGTGAATGACAACCTGCACCTGCACCAATATCCAGGACATTTCCTTTGCATTCCTTTAAAGCAATCTGCTCAAGTTGAGGCATCTCATTATAGCTCCTGAAAAAATATCCGACAGGCATATTTTCAGAAAACTCATTGTTGACATAAATAGCAAGTTCCTCATTGGTTTTACCATTTAGGAAATCGCGAAAGGCTTCAACAAACGGGTCGGAATATTTTGTCATTTTATATCAGAGTTTTTCTCCACAGTACTTGCAGTATTTGGCATCATCGTCGTGATTATCTGCATTACAATTACTGCAAACCTGTGTGTTTACATTTGTGTTTGATGTTCGTGAAATTTCTGATGTGATAATTCCGGTGGGGACAGCTATAATAGCATAACCGATTATCATTATTATTGATGCCAGTACTTGTCCCGGGACAGTATGAGGTGTTATGTCTCCGTAACCTACTGTGGTCATTGTAACAATAGCCCAGTAAATACTTCGCGGAATGCTTGTAAATCCGTTTTCCGGTCCTTCAATCAGATACATTATGGAACCCATGATAACCACCAGGGCGATGACTACTTCAAGAAATACTATTATTTTATGTTTGCTTTTTTTCAATGCGGTGACAAGGGTATTGGATGCCCCGATAAAACGTGCCAGCTTTAGGACTCTGAAAACTCTGAGAAGCCTTAAAATACGTATCACAAGCAGGAAATGCGAACCTGACACAATTATGCTTAAATATGTAGGTAATATAGCAAGCAGGTCAATAATTCCGTAAAAACTGAAAATATATTTCGAAGGTTGCTTTGTTGAGATTATTCTTAATATGTACTCAATTGTAAATACTATCGTAAAAAACCATTCGCAATAAAATAATGCTAATCCATACTGCTGACGAATAGGAGTAACACTGTCAAGCAATACAACAATAACGCTAAGAACAATAAAGATTAAGAGAAAAATATCAAATGCCTTTCCGGCTCTTGTGTCAGCCTCGAAGATTATTTCATGCAGTTTCTTTTTCCACTTTGGAAAATCATTATTTGTTTTTTCCGTTGCCATTCCAATTTGTTGGTAAAAAAAGCAAAAGTAAAGATTAATTGTTAACGATAAAGAACATTTTCATTCATACGGATATTTTGATATAACATTTTTTAACATAAAATTTGCATCTGAATTTTAGTCCTTTATTACATTTGCTTTTAAAATATTTTAAAATGCAAATAAAAAATACCAAAAGCTATCTTTTCTCTATACTATTGCTAATCTCTATTCAGATGGTTAGTCAGAATATCCTTGTTTTGGAAAAGTACAACCATAAAAGGAATCATAAATATACGGTTGACAACAGAATAAACCTAATACTGAATAAGCAAAGGGTTATTTCGGGAATTATAACAAATATACAGGATTCAAGTATTGTTATTGACGGACTAAGTCATATAAGGATTAGTGATATTAAATATGTTGTAAGGAAGCGACATGGTTTTTATCAAATGTGGAATCTGTTTTTCAAAAAAATTGCATTGGGATATTTTGCAATAACAACAATTAACCGTACCATTAGAGATGAAAGGCCGATTTTCAATACAACAAATATGATAGTTGTTGGCAGTGCTGCAATTATTGGAATAATAGGTAAATTTTTATATGTGAAAAAATACCGGATTGACAATACACATTGGAGATTGTATTCTCTCATAAGCTATGATTTGTCGAATAAGAAGAAATAAACTTGTTGAGCCTGTATAGAAACGGTCAGTCGAAGGAGTATATAAGATGTAACAAAAATGCATAATATGAAAAAAGCCGGAAATGACCGGCTTTTAAGTTGGTGGGCCCACCTTCCCGAAAGTATTCGGGACTCGAACCAGCCCCGAAAGCTTTCGGGGACTTGATTATGAGTCAAAACGCATCAATAATTTTTCATTAATTTCAGTATATTTCTTCAGATTTCTGATATAAGTTTTACTTTTCATTTTCTTTATGTGTCTTTCAATCGCCATTGCCTGTTTTTTAGATTTGCATTCTATAAAATGAAAAAGCTCCCAGTCCGAATATCGGGACGTAAATTTCATTTTTCCGTAATATTTCTTCAGATGACGCTCAAGTCTTTCATCAGGTAATAAACTTGTTGAGCCCGTATAGAAACGGTCAGCCGAAGGAGTATATAAGATGTAACAAAAATGCATAATATGAAAAAAGCCGGAAATGACCGGCTTTTAAGTTGGTGGGCCCACCTGGACTCGAACCAGGGACCACTTGATTATGAGTCAAGTGCTCTAACCAACTGAGCTATAGGCCCTTATTTTACCTATAATCAATAGGTCTGAATCACATCAATCACTTGATTATGAGTCATCCCGAAAGTTTTCGGGACTAACCAATGCCGCAAAAAAAAAACAATTTATAATTATTATTTTTTTGCGAGCATCCACGATAAAAAATGAAATCACAGATTTCTGTTTTATCGGGACTGAACTATAGGCACAAATTTTTTCAAAAAACTTTCCCATTACTTGGAAATGGGGGTGCAAATTTACAACTTTGCAAATTAATTGCAAGAACATTTTGAGTTTTTTTTATAATTTGGTTGAATGAAACAGAAAAATACAATAAAAAACATACTGTTTGACTTTGGTGGTGTCATTATAAACATTGATCATCAACGTGTTGAAAAGGCATTTAAGGATATTGGGGTTGATGATTTTGACATTTTATATTCAAAGGCGAAACAGAGTCATCTGTTTATTAATCTTGAGAAAGGGTTAATTGAACCGGGAGAGTTCAGGAATGGACTCCGTGAAATTTCAGGATTAAATGTCGCTGATGAAATTCTTGATTCAACCTGGAATGAAATAATTGGCGATTATCCCCCCGAAAGGATTGAACTTCTGAAAAATATTTCGAAAAATTATGATCTTTTTCTGTTGAGTAATACCAACATCATACATTATAATTATTACACCCGGAAGTTTAAAATGGAATTTGGATTTGAATTTGCATCTTTATTCCGAAAGACATATTGGTCTTTTATGATTGGAAAACGAAAGCCTGACAAGGAAGTTTATGAATTTGTTGCCAAAAAAAGTATTATTGAACCCGGGGAGACACTTTTCGTTGATGACTCGCAAAATATAAAAGCTGCATTGGAGTCGGGTTATCAGGTTTTTCATATAACCGGTGAAAATGATATTTTTAGTATTTTTGAAGGAGATGTATTGAAAAGTCTTAATTTTAACCCCAAATTATTGTAATGCCTTATGAAGTTTTTCTCATTATTTCCGGTTATTAAGGATAAGTCTGTCGGGATGAAACTGCTGATACTTATTTTGCTGGTGGCTGTATTTCTTGTTTTGTCAACTTTAATTGGAATTGTTATTGCAATTCCGGTTTTTGGCTTTGAAATATTCAAGGATATGTTAGCACTTAATGACCTGACTAATCCCCGGACAATTGCGATTTTAAAATACTTTCAGGTTGTAAATCAAATAGGAGTTTTTATTTTACCTGCATTGTTTTATTCACAGCTGGAAAGCAGGAGCGTTTCCGGTTATCTGAGACTCAAAAGGAGTATAAAATTGAATTATCTGATTATTTCAGTATTTATAATAGTAGCTGCAATTCCTGCAATAAACTGGCTTGTTCAGGCAAATGGACAGATGCGGCTTCCTGAATGGTTGAGCAGGATTGAACAATGGATGCGCGAATCTGAAGACAGGGCAAAACTGCTTACCGATGCTTTTCTGAATGTAAATACTGTGGGAGGGTTGGTGATTAATTTAATCATCATTGCATTACTGGCGGCTGTGGGTGAGGAGTTTCTGTTTCGTGGTGTTATTTTGCGAATATTTGATGACTGGTCGGGGAATATTCACCTTTCAGTTGTTTTGTCTGCAATTATTTTCAGTACAATTCACTTTCAGTTTTACGGTTTTTTCCCACGACTTTTTCTCGGGATAATGTTCGGATACATATTTTTATGGACAGGCAATATCTGGATACCTGTAATCCTTCACTTTTTGTTTAACGGAATAACAGTTGTAGCCTATTATCTTGCTAACTCGGGAATAATTGAAAATGATGTTGATTCAATCGGATCATCAACAAATATCTTTGTTTTACTTGGCAGTTTGATAAGTGCTGTGTTATTATTATTGTATCTTAATTCATTAACCAAAAGGAATGTGAATACCCGGTGAAAATAGCTGATCTGGAACAATGAAGCAAAGCCGTTTTTAGTAAATAAAAAAAAGGAAACATCAGGTAATGCTTCCTTTTATTAAGTATTAACTATGAACAACTTTATTTATCAAATCCTTTTTTTGTAGAGTAGTTAATTTTAAAAGCACCCACTTCACGAAGTTGTTGTTTTACGTCGGTAACAATACCCATCTTTGTATCCTTATCAACTTTAAGCGAAGTAGTAAGAAATTTTCTATCGGCTTCGTCGTGCGATTGTCTTTCCTTTTCAATAAACTCCGGGATATCATCAACGGTAGCAAAGCTATCGTTCAATTGTATTCTCGGTTCAGTACCGAATTGTTTTTTTATCGGAGGTCCGATAAAAATGAAGCTAACCAAAGATTTTTTCTCCAACTTTTGCACTTCTGTTGCTCCTGGAGCTTTTATCTTTACCAAAAGCGTTGAGTCCCTCATAGTTGTGGTAACCATAAAGAAAAACAGCAGCATAAAGATAATATCGGGCAATGAAGATGTTGAAATTCCCGGAGTTCCTTTACCTATTTTCTTTTTAAATTTTGCCATGTTATTTTCCTCCTATATCTTCAGGTTCGGCTTCAGATATTGATACCGGAATTGTTTTTTGAATTGCTTTGATTTTTTTCTCATCAGCAAGTTGACCAAATCGCATTCCGAAATATTGTTGAGATAGCTCATCCCTAAGTTCTCTGATAGCCGCAGCCAGTTCATTTTGAACTTTAATATACATTTCATAGGATGTACCTCTATCGTTTTTCAAAGAGATAACACCTTTTGAAGGCCATACGTCTCCACCGAGTATCGGAAAATTAAGCGGTTCCTTTCTCTTTTCAGGCATATTTTCCGGACTATTGGGACTGTGAATATCAGGGTTTCTGAGGAATTCTTTCACTTCCGCCCTAAGATTTGAAATATCATCCGGTTTGCCGTTAACCATCAGTCTGTCGTTTTTATTAACCAGAACCTTTAATACATTACGCTCCTTTACTTTTATATCTTCCTGATCTTTCGGAGGAGGTGGCGGCAGTTTCCTTGTAATACCCGTATCAACGTCCATTGTTGTGGTCACAAGGAAAAATATCAACAACAGGAAGGCAATGTCAGCCATTGAACCTGCATTTATTTCACTTACTTGTCGCGCCATAATTTACTCCTTTTATTTATTTAAACAAACCTGCTAAACTGGAAAATATAATTGCCAGGATTGCACCGCCACCGACTATATAAGTAAAATATAAGCCTGCGCCGACCATTCTGGAAACATTTTCGGTTGTTTTAAGTTCTTCAAGTCTTACATTGCTGAATGAGTTCCCTGCAATCGAATAGCAGATAAATCCAATAATAACAAATCCGACTAAAACAGCTAATAATTTTAAAGCATTTTTTGGATTTTGTCCGATAAAGATTATTGGAAAAGCAATTGCAAGTATGGCTGCAATTCCCAATGCAAAAGCACTTGTTGTTATGAAGTTATCAATTATATTTGTATTTTGAACCGCATCATCTCCCTTGACTAATACAATCACCTGAAAGATGACCGCAAGAGCAATCAAAATGAGGGAGATAACCTTAAAAACATTAAGAATTATTTTGTCCATGACTATTTATTTTTTTGATCATATTTTGCAAGAAGGTCAACAAAAGTTATTGAACTGTCTTCCATATCATTTACCAGACTATCGATTTTAGAAACGATATAGTTGTAGAAAATTTGAAGAATAATGGCAACTATCAATCCGAAAACGGTTGTCAACAGAGCTACTTTAATACCACCTGCAACAACGGTAGGAGAAATGTCACCCACAGCTTCAATTGTATCAAATGCTTGAATCATACCGATTACAGTACCCATAAACCCAAGCATAGGTGCAAGAGCAATGAATAATGAAATCCAGCTAAGACCTTTTTCAAGACGCCCCATCAGGACGCCACCATACGAAATGATTGATTTTTCGACAATGTCCAAACCTTCCTTATATCTGTCCAATCCCTGAACAAAAATTCCCGCAACGGGTCCTTTGGTGTTTTTGCAAACCTCTTTTGCAGCCTCAACACCTTCATTCTCAAGTGCAGTCTCAACTTTATTGAGTAATTTTTGGGTGTTAGTTGTTGAAAGATTCAGATAAATAATCCTTTCAATTACCAAAGCAAGACCGATGATAAGAACAACAAGGATAATTCCCATAAATCCTGCACCACCCTGGATAAATTTTTCTTTTAAAATCTGATGGAATGATTGTGGGGCATCCGATTCGGCTTCCATTGCAGTTTCTGTTGTTTCGGATTCCATAACAGCAGCGGAATCATCGGCGGTTGCTGTTGAATCTGTTTGCTCTACTGTTGTTTCTTCCTGAACATCTTGTGCAATGATCACTTTGTTAACACCAAAAGTCAGCATAGTTGCCAACGCGATAAATGCAATTAATCGTTTCATAGTTAATTTGTATTGATTTGTAATATTTATTATTTAACTTAATTTTTTTCAATTTATTATTAATTCAGCGGAGAGAGGGGGATTCGAACCCCCGGTACACTTTTGGCGTACACACGCTTTCCAGGCGTGCACCTTCAGCCACTCGGTCACCTCTCCCAATATGTACCAGTACAAAATTCTCTCTTAAAATGAGGTGGCTAAAGTACAAAAAAAATTAACCTGAACGAAATAATTGTTTTTTTTTTGGATTTTGTTTTGATAAAATGCTTCTTTTTTGATCACAGAACGTTATTAACCGGCTGATGTTGTTATTTCTCCAACAATGGAGGTGGCAATTAATTTGTTTATTTTTTCCTTATCTGAAAAATTCCCCAACAAATACATTAGTTTTGCTATTGCTGCTTCCGTCGTAATATCAAATACACCCAAAACCCCAACCTCTTTTAGCCTGACACTAGTTTCATATTTGCCCATCATTACGGAACCGCTTTCGCATTGTGATACATTAATTATTATAAGTCCTTTTTTTATTGCGTTTTTAAGCAATCTTATAAACCAATCCGATGTTGGTGCGTTTCCCGCCCCGTAAGATTCAAGAATAACGGCTTTCAGCCCTTTAATATTTAAAATTGATTTAACGGTAATTTCCGTAATCCCCGGAAATAATTTCAAAATCGCAATTCCCTGATCAAGGTTTTTATAAACTTTTAGTTTTTTAAAGTTAGGATTATGGATTGCATTTCTATTATATTTAATGTAAACACCTGCATCGGCAAGAACCGGATAATTGGGCGAGCGGAACGCCTCGAAGTCATCAGCATTAATCTTGTGCGTTCGGTTTCCTCTGAAAAGCTGATTCTCGAAATAGATGCAAACCTCTGGGACAAGTGGTGTTTCATCTTCCTTGGCAGCAGCAATCTCTATTGAAGTTATCAGGTTTTCCCGCCCGTCTGTCCTGACCATCCCGAGAGGTAATTGAGAACCTGTCAATATCACCGGTTTGTTGAGGTTTTGAAGCATAAAACTAAGTGCCGATGCCGTATAAGCCATTGTGTCGGAACCATGAAGAACGACAAAGCCGTCATACGACTCATAGTTTTTTTCAATAACACCTGCAAGTTCCGCCCAGAATCCCGGATTCATATTTGATGAATCCACCGGCGGGTCGAAACAATATGATTCAATATCATAGTTCAGCATTTCAAGCGAGGGAATGATTTTAAAAAGGTTTTCAAATTTAAAAGGTTTTAGAGCACCTGTCTTGGCATCCCTAACCATTCCGATAGTGCCGCCCGTATAGATTATAAGTATGCTTGTTTTTGATTCCATCTCAAACCGGTAATTTAAATAGTTTTATTGCATTTTCTGTTGTAATGTCCGCCACTGTGTCCATTGTTATTTCTTTTATAACTGCCAACTTCTCGGCTACATATTTTACATATGAGCTTTCGTTTCTTTTTCCTCTGAAAGGAGTCGGGGTAAGATATGGCGAGTCGGTTTCAATAATTATATGTTTCAGGTCAATACCGGATATTACTTTGTCAAGCCCTGAATTTTTAAAAGTCAGCACACCACCTATACCGAGAAATAATCCAAGGTCAATAATTTTTTGTGCTTGTTCGTAATTGCCTGTAAAACAATGAAAAACGCCTGACGGCATATTGCCTTTATGTTTTAAAAGAATTTCATATATCACATCAAAAGAATCTCTGGAATGGATAACAACAGGTAAATCATACTCCTTGGCAAGCTCAACCTGACGACTAAAACTTAGCTTTTGCTCTTCGATGAATGTTTTATCCCAATAAAGATCAATTCCGGTTTCACCTATTCCGTAGAATTTTTTTTCATTGAGCATTTTCTCAACAATATTAAGTTCATCCTTATAATTCTCTTTTACCGAAGTAGGATGAAGTCCCATCATAGGAAAACAATTTTCAGGGAACTGTTCACAAAGGTTCATCATCGGTTCGGCTGAAAATGAGTCAATATTTGGGAATAACATATAACGTACATTATTTTCCAATGCCCGTTTTACCACTTCCTTCCTATCGTCATTAAATTCTTCGAGGTAGAGATGAGTATGTGTATCAATTAAAACCATCCTGCAAAAGTATTACAATTTATACTGAAACGCATAAACTTTGCAAATTCTATTGGATATTATTTTCTATATTATAGCAAATATAGCTCGAAGAAATTTGCCTTTTCGTTATGCATCGGTTTAAATAAAATAATAATCTTTTAGCCATTTTGCATAAACGGGGTCAAGGATTTCGATTTTCCGGTTATGTTCGTCAATTATCTCTCTTGAAATCAAAGCTCTTTTAATCTTAACAACATTTGCCGAAGTCCCGAGCCCGAATTTTTCAATTGTATCCTTTGAGCTGAATTTTGTTGCATTGCTTAAAAGTGCTTTAAGGAAATTGACCTGTGTTGTGCTCAATGTTTCCGTGATGCTTTGAAATAAAAGGCTTAACTGTAATATAAGAGATTCCAGAGCCTCGTCAATAATTTTTTCCGTTGCCTTTTTGTTTGTTCTCAACCAAACCTGCTGTGCCAATTGCTGAACGTAATATGGGTGATTTTCAACCGAAAGAGCAATTTTAGCGGCATTTTTTTTTGAAATTGATTTGCCGGTTTTTTCAAATTGCTCCGCAATGAATTTTATCCAGTATTTTGTCTCAATCTTATCAAGGAACATAAGATCGCCGAATTTGTAGAAAGGCATTGAAGGGGAGGCAAAAAATTCCATTAACATATGCCGTTTACTACCGAACAAACAATAGGTCGTATTTTGATGATGTTGCCAGTGCGAACGCAACTTTTTTTGGAAACCGAGCGGGTTTTCAAATAATCCGATATTTTGAAACTCATCAATACAGACAATTATTTTCAGTTTTTTATCCAGTGATATTGTTTCCGGCATATTCAAAATTTCGTCGGGATTTTCCGAAACTTCATTCCAATCAAGTCCGAAACTAAACTCCTGCTGCGCATCCGGCGAAAATGATATGCGCGGAATCCAGTGTTTGAAAAATTTCTTGGAGTTTTCCACCAACTCCTCAAATTTTCCCGAAACGGCTTTAATCAGCCTTTCCGATAATGCTTTGTAAAAGTCTCCTTCG
>Ga0256841_1000971_pt1 | contig 26800 bp, 30 predicted proteins | sample 356308metaG_FD_185971 | JGI IMG/M metagenome (GOLD analysis project Ga0256841, IMG submission 185971) | Hydrothermal vent microbial communities from Mid Atlantic Ridge, Atlantic Ocean - 356-308 | ecosystem: Environmental > Aquatic > Marine > Hydrothermal vents | place: Atlantic Ocean: Mid...
TATCGATCTTGCCATCTTCGACCTGTTCCACCATACTTTTTGCATCATCACGGATACTGTTAAAGGCAGCGGTAATTTCTTCATAACGTTCACCCATTTTCATTTGACTGACCTGTTCTCGCACAACATCGTTGAAAACAGATGCCTGTGATAAAGTTCTTGCGATGGCCAGTGATTTATCAGGATCGATATCGGAAATTCGTTCCAGCAACGACAGAATCGGAGCTTCTTCGACGGTCTCTGGCATCAGGCCCAGATCACGTAACTGGTTCATGGCTTTATCAAGGTACTGAAGGGTTGTATTGCTCATCATTCCACTCCTCTAGAATTTATTGGCTGGCGATGACCATTTCTCTGGTGAGATGAATGAGTATAAGAGAAGATGGCGTGTCGCTGATTTATTATTAAGGATTTATCATAAAATAGCTGGAAAACTTATTCAACGAGACAAGCGTACAACTCAAATGGACAATCTAATCATTAGAACGGCTGAAGAAAAAGATACTCACAGATGTTTCCAGATCGAGTCTTTATGCTTTGAACCTTCTGAAGCGGCATCACTGCATAAAATTCAGATCAGACAGCAACAATATCCTGATGGTTTTCTGATTGCGGAATACAATGGATCCGTGATCGGAATGATCAATTCCGGCGCGACTGACAAACCCGATCTGGCAGATGAAGAATTTAAAGACATGATTGGGCATGACCCCGGTGGAAAGAATCTGGTCATTTTTTCTGTCGCAGTAATACCTGAGTTTCAAAACAAAGGCATTTCACAGAAGTTGATGATGGCTTTTCTGGAAAGGGCGAAAGATCTGGACAAGCGATCTGTCTTTTTATTATGCAAGTCCGATCTGGTTACTTACTACGAAAAAGCTGGTTTTAACAATTGTGGAGAATCACCATCAAAACATGGTGGTTCAAGCTGGTGGGAAATGCGACTAGATCTTTAATTAGGAATCGCCTTATGAATGGCCTGGCCATTTTTGAACACGACAAAATCACCCTTATCCATCAAATTCCAGTTTTCATTTTCTGTTAATGCATGTGAAGCGATCACGGTCACCTTATCATGGGTGGAAAACTTTTCTCTGAAATCCATGACTTCACCCGTATCAATCAGTTTTGCTTCAGTAAATGGATATTGCCTGGTTACCCAGCTCATCTGGTTACTACAATAAGCAAAAAGGTGGCGTGAATCACTGAGCAGGAAACTGAAGACACCGAGAATGTTCAGCTCCCTTGCCAGACGATTAATGTAACACCATAAGTCTTTCTGTTTTGCTGGCCGCTTTGGAAATCGTCTCCTGATCCGATCCATCATGTAACAGAAGGCATACTCACTATCTGTGGTTCCAACGGGATGATAAAAACGTAACGTCTTTTTCCTGATACCGTTGAGTTGACCATTATGTGCGAAAACCCAACTACATCCCCAGAGTTCACGAGTAAATGGATGTGTGTTTTCAAGACAGACTTTACCGCGGTTAGCCTGTCGGATATGGCTGATAATAATTTTACTTTTGATCGCATGGCGTTCGATCAGATCAGCGACTTCTGATGAGATACTAGGAGCTGGATCATGAAAACTACGACTGGCCTTACCTTCATAGAGACTGATACCCCAACCGTCTTTATGAGGTCCGGTCTGACCACCACGTTCTTTCAGCCCTGAAAAACTGAAACAGATATCCGTTGGGACGTTGGCACTCATTCCCAGTAATTCACACATACCAATTCAACTTCCCTATTAAATGATCAACTCATCATTTAATAGCGGCAAGCTCTGTTGTTTTCTTTAATATGCGTGAGTCTATCTCGCTGATGGTTCGGCATCCGATCAACTGCATATTCCGATACAATTCTTCCTGATAGATTTGTAATGTCCGATCAACACCTTCCTTTCCGCCTGCACAAAGACCGTAAAGATAAGGTCTGCCGATCATGCAGGCCTTTGCGCCCAGGGCAATCGCTTTGATAATGTCTGTCCCACGTCGAAATCCACCATCAATGAGGATCTCAATCTTGCTCCCTACGTTAGCAACAATATCTTCGAGTACTTCCAGAGTCCCTGGTGCATGATCAAGCTGACGACCGCCATGATTGGAGACAACAATAGCATTGGCACCAATTTCAACTGCACGTTTTGCATCTTCTGAATGACTGATCCCCTTGATCACAAAAGGGCCATCCCATTGTTCAACCATCCATATTGCATCTTCCCAGGTCACGGCTGGATCGAATTGGGAATCAATATAGTCTTTAAGAATAAATTGCTTCTGGCTGGCCAAACCATGATCCGCAACATTGGCCAATTGCATGGCATCATTCTGTAAAAAATGATACGTCCAGTAAGGATGTCGAAATAGATCCAGAAGTAATTTTGGACTGATTCTGGGTGGTATAGTCAGCCCATTTTTCAAATCTCTTTCACGGTTTCCATGAACGGGTAGATCAACGGTCAGGCACAATGCACGATAGCCAGTCTCTTTACAGCGTTTAAAAAAGTTTTTCAGTAGATCACGATCACGCCAGACGTAGATCTGAAACCATTTTGGCGTATTTGAACTTTCCGCGATGTCTTCGATAGATGTTGTAGACATCGACGAAAGTGTATAAATAATTCCGGCTTGTTGTGCCGCTTTTACAACAGCGATTTCACCCTCGTGATGAAATAATCGGGTCATAGCTGTTGGGGAGAGCAGCAAGGGCATACTGATCTTTTCTCCCAGCACAGTGGTCGAGAGATCTATCTGTGAAACATCGACCAGTGCGCTGGCGTTCAGCTGATATCGATCGAATGCTCTCCTGTTATTAGTCAGCGTAATTTCATCCTCAGCACCTCCATCAATATAATCGAAAACAGCGTGAGGGATTCGTCGCCTGGCGAGCTCACGGAGATCAGCAATAGAAAAACACCGCTCGTGAGATTTTTCTCTCATTCTGAGGAGTCGTTCCTGAACAGGCTATTTTCAGGTTTCCCTTTCATTGAAAGGGTTTTACCAGAAACGAACCCTTCCAGTATCGACATGGATGAAATCTGATTTTGGATAATACCCAACACCACCTCGTTTAAGTGCCAGTGCAGCTTTCCGCAAGTGATTTAATTCACACCCGGGAAGGCGTATATCAATAGCCTTACCTTGCATGTGAAGACTGTGTTTTGCGACACCACTGCTCTTTTTGTTGAGCATGGCATTGGTAGCAGGTGAGCGGTAACAGGAAATGATTGAGAAAGTGTCTTTTCGTTCTACCTTTTCCTGCAAGCTATACAGCAAGTCCATTAAGTGTGGATCAATCGGATAGACTTCACCCGATCGATGATCACGCATAATATTATTGATGTCGATCAGGGATTCCTCAATATACTGCCCTTCCGCCCAGTAAGTCGTGCTGATTTTTTCATCGGTATGCGTGTTATAGAACGATAACTTTCGTTCCATTGCACTCTGTTTTGCTGCAAAAACAGAAGGATAAACAAGTCCCGCCGCTGCTCCGGCACAAGCTTTGAGAAAAAATCGGCGGTGGTTTGTTTTATTGGTATGAGAAAGATTTCTGCGTGGAGAATGGTTCGGAAGCTTCATGTATTCCTCTGTGTATTGTTTATGGTCACTGATGGCGATTTTATTCCTGCTGTGACTTTATTTGCTCAATTATATCCTTCGACGATTAGCACTTCAAAATGTTTTGAGAAGAATCGTGTTAAAAGGTTCCGCAATGTCTCAATTTTGAGCATTACTTCTCAAAAGTATTTCAAGCCTCTCATCGTGCCCATAAATATCTTCAAAAAAAGCAATATCGCCATTTTCCCTGACAATGGCTGTGGTGTAGAAAATATGGACAGGTATTTTTTTCGTCAGAATTATTTTCTGGTCATTATCACCCTGCATCGCTCTCATTATATCGTCTCTGCTCCAGTCCTGTTCCTGCTGTCCCAAAACAAACTCGGCAAGTCGAACAGGATCTTCCACACGAATACAACCATGACTGAAATCTCGCCTCGACTGGCTGAATAAACGCCGTGCTGGCGTATCGTGCAGATAGACACTGTTGGAATTTGGGAAAATAAACTTGATGAGTCCCAATGCGTTACTTTTGCCCGGCCGTTGCCTGATCCGTAATTTGCCTGAACGAATACCAGTCGTCATTTCTTCATCCAGGTAACCACTGCTGACAATTTTATGTCCTTCAAGAATTTCATAATCATGTTCATATAAGTAGTAAGGATCGATATCAAATTTAGGAAGCAGCTCTTTGACGGCAATGCTATAAGGAACATTCCAGTAAGGACGAAATACCAGATATTTCATGTCGGCAACAAAGATTGGCGTTTCATGCTCATCCAGGGCAGAACCCACGATCACGCCCATCTTTAATTCTACAGATTCGATGACATTTTTAACATGGAAAGCATAAAGCTCAAATGCTGGAATATTAACAACAATATGTGGTCCATCTTCTGGTTCTGGCAGCCATCTTAATCTTTCCATTGCCAACTCAATTTGTTCCACACGTCTGGTCAGAGGAGTATTCAATTGCTGAAATGTCTTACGTCCGATCAGACCATCATCTTCCAGTCCGTGCCGTCGCTGAAAGTGTTTTATTGCTTCTACGATAACACCTTCATAGATATCTGTAGTGGGGGTATCCTGATCAAGATCACCAACAGCGGTCAGTAATATTTTCAGGTCATTCAGATCAGGATACTGATCACCAGGATGAACTGTCTTTTCTTCCAGTAATTGTTGCCTTGTGTGATCATCTGCAAGCTGACGATATTTTGAAAGCGCTTCTTTTAAACGTTGATAAGCTTTGAACTGTGGCTCAAGGCGTTGGATCGCCTGCCACATGTTATTACTGTGACTATAGGCAAAGATAGTTTCAGCCAGATCGATATGCTTCTGGCTGACTACCACATTGAAACCCATCTCAAGTGGATCAACCTGCCCCAGATGTAGATCCGAGATAAATTGCATGAGCGAGCCTGACAAGGCCATATCGAACTCAGCCAGAGAAGGCTTATTCTCAGAAAATGGTGTTTTTATTTCATTCCAGAAATGTAAGAGTTGATCGGCTGCATACTTCTCCGTTTTCAGCCCCATCGATTGAGCCTGTTGTAAACTCTGGATGGCTTCAAATGATTGGGATGTCGGTTTGCCTGCTTTGCTCCAGATCAGTTGATTTCCTGAGAGCTTATACAACCTTTCAAGTTCCTGATGATCTTGAAAAACCCGGAGTGTATTAAGATTTGAAAGAGCGGAAGTCTCTTTATTATGATTTTTTCGTTCTGTTGCGGCAATAACTGTCCCTGATATTAATACGGCTAATATCAGGGACAGAAATAAATAGTTTACGATCTTCATTATCGCAAACTTAAGGCACCTCCTGTGCCAAAATGATCAGCTTTTAAATGATCAGCTAATAAAACAAAAAACACTATTAATAAGACAACAAAGTATCCAACGTCACTTTATCAAAACGACCTGTCGGATTAAGACCGTTATCAGCCTGGAATTGCTTAACTGCAAGTTTCGTTTTACTGCCCACTTTTCCATCAGGTGTACCAGCACTATAACCAAGGCCATTTAAAACTTCCTGAGCCTTTTTAATCCTGGCTTTCAACGATCCACCGGCTGCAGCGGGTTTACTTGCAGGACCAGGATTGGGTTTTGCCCCATCAACTTTCAACGATCCACCCGTACCAAGTCCATGTGGGCTATCAACCGTTTGGGCTTTGTAGTTCCGGGTTGCTCTTACAATGTTATTAAATGCATCCATCATTGCTGCAACAATCACCTTCCCTTCTGGTGTTTTTGTGTAGCCTGCCAGACCACCACCAACCGTTCCACCAATCATTCCGAGTCCACCGGCAAGATTTGTAGCACGCGCACTACCTTCCGCGGCCGCCACCTGAACACCTGATCGGTTTTCCACCAGCGTCATCACACTTTGAGCGTCAGCGAATTTGAGAGAACCTCCAAGCAACGCTCCAACACTTCCAAATAATCCACCGATAGCAGCGCCAATACCTCCTGTATCGCTATCGCTAAAAACAAGGCTTGGAATTAAATTATAATCTGCCGCAACCATCTGACCTTTTCCAAAGTTACTGGATTGCCTTAACTCACCAGAGTCTTCGAGCATTCTTTCCTGTTCCATTCGCCGCAAACCTCTTCGGCTACGTTCGACAACGACAAAGCAATTACTCTGCTGCGCCAGTAATCTCAAAATAGGAACTGTCGAATTGATCCCGTAACTTCCCATCCTGTCAAACCATGGCGAGTAAGTATCTTCTTCGACTGCTATTGTTCCTAACGAACGGTTGCAGTGTTCGAGTGCGGCATTGGCATCCTCGGAGTTGGCCCCCCCGGCCCCGCCACTGACAACTGATTCAGCTTTTTTGGAACCCATCTCGACACCACCGACAGCCAATACGGTCGTGGCCATGAATGCACAAGCTGCTGTGATTAGAAATTTGGTAAATACGCCCTTCATTTTTTTCTCCTTTTCTGGAAAACAACCATAATTTTCATATCATGCAATGATTTACCTGATTATTCAATTTTAGAATTGTCATAGATGGTTGCTAGCAGGGTCATTAAGAGAATTGATTCAGATCAATTTATGAGAGTATCAATATAAGTATATTGTGATCACATATAATCCAGGAGAAAAACATAAATAAGAAATTTACACTTTGACTGGCAGGCTCCATGTTACTTTTTGATGTCAATGTGGCAGCGGGTGATGCTGAAGCTGGTAAAACAAAATCGGCTGTCTGTGCTGCATGCCATGGTGCTGATGGAACAAGTACAAATGCTTTATGGCCTAATCATCTTAAAGGCCAGAAAAATGGGTATCTGGTCAAACAGCTAAAAGCCTTAAGAGATGGTACACAGACTGATCCAATGATGTCACCCATGGCAAAAAACCTGAGTGATGAAGATATTGAAGATCTGGCAGCTTATTTTAGTAGCCTGTAGCTTAAAGAAGTGAAAAACGATTCATGAACAGTCTGGTTCAAGAATCGGTATAAAATCTTCTTTTTAATGACTTGTCCCTGACGATCGTGTGATTTTATTATAAACGTTGTATTTACCGACCGGCTTTTTCATCGGTATTCGTTTTACCTCTTCCAGCGTCTCTGCATCATAAACGATCAGTGCACCATCCTTTTCCCAGATGCTCAGCAAAGCATAACGACCATCACGAGTAAACTCGATATGTCCAGAAGTTTTCCCCGGTGCAGGTTTTAATGTCTTAACAATTTCAAGCGTGCCTTTATCGATCACATGCATAAGATCTTTATTGGGGCCAACAAAAACATCGACCCAGGCATAACGGGAATTTTCATGGCTGCGCATAAAGAAACCTGGTCCTTTTGTCTCTATTTTTCTGATCGTTTTCCAGTTTTTTGTATCAATAATGGTGACCGTATTTTCTCTCAGGTTTGGTGTGGCAAGCACAACGGTATCTTTATATTTCCAGGTAATCCCTGATCCAAGATGAGGCATGCCAGTAAGATCAAGATCAGCGATCTTTTGTTTTACAATCAGATTAAAAACCTGACCATTTTTGGCGTTCCGTGCTGCTCCTATAATGTTGTTGTAACTCTGATCAAAGAAGAAATCATCGAGATAATCATCAAGTTCTATATGATCAACTGGAAATGGCCCTTTCTCTGCCAGCCCTTCTGCCATGTGATAATCATGAACTGCACCATGAAAAATTGTCGGTGGATCATCTGAATAATGGATCTCCCAGACCTCTTTGAAGTCTTTCAATGCTGCGATAAAACTCTGACGCGGTGGCGCTGTATAAACGGCACTGACACGTGAACTGTTTCCCAGACCATCTTCCACTGGAATGATTTTGATCAGACTTAAATCCGTCGCATTCAGTAATATAAGTGTGTGTGGCAAATAATTACCCACCAATACATAACGATCATCTGCCGATACAGCCAGATTACGCGTATTGATGCCAACACGAACTTCTGCAACCGTCTGCAATTTATACATATCAAATTTACTGATCCAGCCATCACGTGAAGCAAAATAAACGAAACGTCCATCGGAAGAAAACTTTGGACCTCCATGTAGAGCATACCGGGATTTGAAACGGTGAATGGGAGTAAAAGTATCACCATCCAGCACGGTGACATGATGATCGCCCGCTTCTACGACCAGAAAGACATTCAGGGGATCAGCCTGATAAACCGGCGTGGCTGTTCTAGCATTTCCTTTTATAAGATCTGGCTTGTATATAGCATGACTCTTTTCGATAGCTTTTTCATTCCATACTGGAAGTTCTGCCAGCGGTGTGTAGATATAATCAACCAGACTTTCTATCTCTGCTGTTTTTAATTTCTGACCAAAGGCTGGCATTTGTGTTGCCGGCAGACCATGAGTAATCGAATTGATGGCCTGTTTTTTTCTGACCCTTTTCAGGTTTTCAGGTAGCAGTGCTGGTCCTGATATTCCCAAACGATCTACACCATGACAACTTGCACAATGTTGTATAAATAAACTGGATGGATCCTGATCAGCAGCGTGAAGAGAAAAAGATAAAAATAATAAAAAGGATAAGACTGTTTTTTTAAGGAACCGCTGATTAATTCTGGGTGGGAATTGTAAAGAGGGAAAATTGGCCAGATTGAGGCACGAGTTGCAGCAAATAGTTGTTCTATTTGCAAAATTCGTAACGAAAAACTGGCCAATTTTAACCTTTACAAAATTATCCATGAATTAATCAGCGGTTCCTTAACTGGCAAAACGAATTTCTCTGGTTTTAAGATCAAGTGGTTCTGGTTGTTCCTGATCATAGTCTTCCAGATTGATATCAAGCTCCTGATCATGTAGATAACAGGCAGGATCTTCCCACCATGGATCACCTGTTGTCTGGAATGCACGAACTCGTGTGTTGCCACCACAAACATCCTTATAATTACAGATGCCACAACGGCCTCTCAATGGTCGTGGATGAGTTTTGAACCCTGCCATTAGTGGATCAGCAGTATCTTGCCAGATTTCTGAAAAGGGTCTTTTCAAAACATTTCCAAGATTATAATTCCACCAGAATGTATCCGGATGTACATTGCCAAGATTATCGATATTAGCGACATTCACACCCGAAGAATTACCGCCCCATTGAGCCAGTTTTGCTCGCATATGATCATAGCGATCTGGAAATCGTTTTTTTATCCAGTGTAAAAGATAAACACCATCCGCGTCGTTATTTCCTGTTACGAATTCACGATCACGTCCTTGTTCAACACAAGCCCAGCTGACATCAAATAATAAGTCCAAAGCTTCTCTTGTGATCTTGTGAATAGCATCGTGTCCACGATGACGGTTTCCACGGCCACCATAATTGAGATGTGAAAGATAAAATTTATCAACATTCTCCTGTTCCATGAGGTCTAGAAGAAAAGGCAATTCATTCGCATTATCCTGAGTGATCGAAAAACGCATACCTACTTTTATACCTGCTTCACTACAAAGTTTGAGGCCTTTTAACGAAGCATCAAATGCTCCTTTTTTTTGCCGAAAATCATCGTGGGTTTTACGCATACCATCGATACTGATGCCAAGGTAATCATAACCAACTTTAGCAATTTCGTTTATATTAGATTCATTGATCATTGTTCCATTGGTTGAAAGCGCAACATAAAAACCTTTTTTCTTTGCATGATGAGAGATTTCAAATATATCTGGACGTAACAAGGGTTCACCTCCGGACAGAATCAGAACGGGAACACGAAAATCTTTCAGATCATCTATGACGTCGAAAACCTGTCGGGTCGAAAGCTCACCCGGAAAATCCACATCGGCTGATATCGAATAACAGTGCTTACAGGCAAGATTACATCGCCTGACCAGATTCCAAATCACCACTGGACCCGGCGGGTTGCGTTTAGCTCCCAGCGGCGTGGGATCATGTAATTCCTGCATATATTGGGAAATACGAAACATAATCAGGTTTGAACTCCAATACGAATTCCGGTTTTCTTTAAAATACGGGTGCTAAAAAGAATATCCCGTGCGCGACAGTTTTCACCTAAAAGAGCAGCTATTTTATCTGCTTTTTCAAGAACTTCTTCATGACTATGTCCATGGATCATGGCAAACAAATTGTACGGCCATTCTGGCAAAAACCGGGGCCTTTCGTAACAATGACTGACAAAACTCATTTTTCCAACTGCTTGCCCAAATGTCTTGATCAAATCATCAGGAACATCCCAGACTGACATACCGTTGGCGGTATAGCCCAGCTTATAATGGTTGGGTACGGCACCGATTCTCCTGATCCTGCCGTCCTCACGCATTTTTTTAAGACGTTTTTTTATGAGTTCAGGATCGACATTCAGTTGATCGGCAATTTGTTGATACGGTTCAGAAACGAGAGGCAATCCTGCCTGTGTCGCAAGAATAATTTCTCGATCAAGAATTGTGTAATCTTCGTTCATCAACACAGCCTGTCTGTTCATATCAGACCTCAAAATACAACCCGACAAAAAACTCCTGTAACTTTGGCATATTTCTAACCGACAATCCCGTCTCCTCCTCAATATTCCTGATCGTTTCTTCTAACTCATCCTGTGTTTCTGTTGCCAGTACAAACCACATGTTTAACTGATGATCACGCTGGTAATTATGCGCCACCTGTGGACAGGCATTCACCTTCTCAGCAATATCATTAAATTCATATTCAGGTACCGCCATTGCACAGAGGCTAACAGAACCTCCCATTTGATCAGCATTAAATAATGGTCCAAAACGCGTTAGATATTTTTCATCAAGGAGAAGTTGTATTCTGGAAATCAGTTCCTCCTCAGAGGTATCCAGATGATCAGCAACCACTGCAAAAGGATGATCACAAATTGGAAAGTTCCGTTGCAACTCATTAATAATTTGTCGGTCAAGATTATCCATGATCATTCACAAAATATTTTGCGCCACATTGTTTAAAACGTTGACTCGAAAAAAGTATTTCATGTGAGATTTCTTCTAACTCCAACTTTTTTACAAGTCTTTCAATACAGTCTGTTACATCCTGACGACTTTTACCATGGATCATACTGAACAAATTATATGGCCAGGATGGAAGGATTCTTGGTCGTTGATAACAAAGTGTGACATCATCCTCCAGACTTAATTTTTTTCCAAGCTCATCGACTCGATCATCAGGTACGTCCCAGACCAACATGGCATTGGCTCGATAACCCAGCTCATGGTGGCGTACGACAACACCCAGACGACGAATGATTCCAGTTGATTGCAGATCACTGATTTTCTGGATCACCGTCTGTTCAGTCATCCCTAATGGTTCTCCAATCTCAAAATAAGGTCTTTCTTTTAAGGGTAAGCCAGCTTGAATGGCCGCGATCAATGGCTGCTCTTTTGCAGGATCAAAAGAATCCCTTCCGGTACTTTCATATCGATTATTTTGATATTTTTTTTCTTTCGAGTTTTTGTCCATTCTGAAACCCAGATCAATATGGTATTCCTTTAATAAAGGCAGGTTTAGAACTTCATAACCACTGACTCTCTGAATTTCATCAAGCACATTCTTCAGTTTTCTCTGATCCAATGCAACAACAACAAACCATAGATTAAGAAAATGCTCGCGTTCGTAATTATGATTAACCTCAGAATAACCATTAACCAGATCTGCAACTTTTTTAAGATGCTCACCGGGGACACTCATTGCAGCTAATGTACTGGCTCCAATCAAATTGGGTTTAAACACAGGGCCGACACGACTGACCTTACCGCGATAGTTTAATTCACTCAGCAAGTTCAAAACTGTTTTAGTATCCGTTTTTAACTCACGTGCAATATGAGTATAGGGCGTCGGAACAAGTGGAAAATGACGTTGATAATCATTCAACAATCGATGTTCAATATTTTCCATATTCGTTACAAACCAATCTTATGAGCACGATGAGTAAAGAAGATCCCGGATGGTTTTTTTACGGGCAAACTTTTAATTTGTTCAAACGAATCCGTCGCATAAATTTGCACCTGATCTTCATCTCTGACTGATGTCCAGAGTCGTTCGCCCCGAGGCGTAAATTCCATATGCAGAACAGCCTTTCCCGGTTTCAGTGTCTTTATGATTTTTTGAGTTTCAGTATCAATGACTTGTAAAGTATCATTATCAGGAAAGGCAAAATTGACCCACATTTGACGACCATCAGGGCGTGCCATGACAAAGATGGGCTGACCATGTACAGGAATCGTTGCGATCTGTTTCCATGACTTACGATCAATAACGATCACATCATTGTGACCGACTGCTGGCACAAAAGCATAGTCTCCAGCAACCGCCCAACCTTCAAGGTGTGGCATTTTATAAACGGGCAATTTTTTCTCGCCACGACCGTAGTTATCCAGTATATGCTGAGTACCCTTTTCCGGGTGCCATAGATCCAGTAATGCCATCCCATCTTCACCGAATAGTCCGGCTATATAATATCGACCATCTGGTGTGATCAGAGCATCATAGGGTTGATGACCAATGTCTGTGAATTTTGTTATTTCCGGTTCTTCTGGAGAGGTAAGATCGGCGATCCAGATCTCACCAGAATCATAGAGGCTGAATACAAACCGGTTTTCAGGTGCATCGACCAACCCGACTACTTTTGATTGAATACCATCTGCTCCATTCGCCGGAATATCAGCAACCAGTTCCAAAGTATCTGAATCAAAGACCCGAACGCCTCCTGGTTCATAATTTGAGACTGCAACCAGACGACCATCCTGTGAAATGGCACCTCCAATGCTATTACCCGCTTGTAGAATCCGTTTTACAATCTCGCCTTTAAGAATATCCAGCTTTGTTAAGCCGCCATCTCGTCCAAAAACAAAGGCGTATCTTTCATCACGTGAATAAACAATCGTTGCGTGAGACAGGTCACCCAGACCTTTGATTTCATATAGTTGAGTTCCTGTTGTATGTTCGATGACCTGAACACTACCTGTTGCCCGTTCAATAATTACTCCTAGATCACCAGTGCCTCGTTCTGCATGAGAAGATGTGGTGATAAACAGTAAAAAGAAAAAACTGGTCCAGTGACTACTTTTTTTCATGATCAACCCCATTTTTAAGCGTGGAAACCAGCCACTGAATATCGGCTTCACTAAGAATATTTTTCCACGGAGGCATCGGCGTTCCCGGTCGACCATTGCTGATCGTCAGAAAAATCTCTTCCTCAGATTTATTCGCTAATGCTTCTGAAGTTATTGCTGGCCCCAGGCTTCCTTTCAAAGTCATTCCGTGACAGGAACCGCAATCCTGAAGAAGTAGATCTGTCAACTCGGCCTGCCTCTCATTGAAAAGTTCTTCAGCACACGCATGGTTCAATGCAGAAACATTAGAAAGCATAAAAAAAATGATTAATCTTTTCATATTCAGGCTGTAGACTGCTGAAGATCCTCTTCCATAACAGGCTGGAACCAGTCAAGTATCTTCGCAAGACTGACCACTTCTCCGATCACAACCATTGCTGGAGGGGAAATATCTGCATCACTAATGTCCATCATAAGATTTGATAACTCAGTGATCAGATGGCGCTGTTGTGATGTTGTGCCCTGTTCAATCACGGCGACCGGTGTTGAGGAAGGACGACCTGCATCAAGTACCGCATTGATAATTGTCTGTAGATTACCCAACCCCATATAAACTGCCAAAGTACAATTTTTATCACGCAAGGCACCCTGATCAATTTCCAGTTCAAGATCGGCTCGTCGATGTCCGGTAATAAAATGGACACCATCAGCTAATCCTCTATGTGTAAGAGGAATACCTGCGTAGGCTGCACAAGCCATTGCAGAAGTGATACCGGGAACGATCTCAAATTTTATTCCGTGCCGAGCAAGAACAATAGCCTCTTCACCACCTCGTCCGAAAATAAATGGATCGCCACCTTTTAGACGCACGATATATCGATGACCTTTCGTTTCGTTAACCTGAGCCAGATTAACTAATAATTTGTTTATATCATCTTGAGGAAGTGAGTGCCGCCCCGTTTCTTTTCCGACAAAAATCTTTGCAACACCAGCAGGTATAAGATTAATTATTTCATCTGAGACCAGGCGATCATAAACAATAACATCCGCATTTTCGATCAGCCTCAATGCTTTTATTGTCAAGAGATCGGGATCACCGGGACCTGCACCAACCAGATAAACACAGGAATCATTCATCAGATTTTCCTTATTCACTTCAGTCCAAAAAGAATGGCGGAGCTTCCTGCCCCACCTTGGGAGGTACGTGCTAGTTAATAAATATCATGTGTTGTGTTATAGACATTGAACTTACCTGTTGGTGTGATCAGGCGCTCATCCTTGATCACTTTTTTAAGTTTCCGTGTCTTGTCATCAACAATCACTAAAGCAGATGTCTGTTCCTTGCCGTTCCATACGGAGAACCAGACTTCATCGCCCGCCTTATTAAATTCAGGCTGTACCACACGCTTTGGACCTTCTCCAAGATCAGCCCATTCTGCTATTGGCAAAACTTCAAAACCTGCATCAAGATCATCAATATTAAAGACCGCAACTGATTGACTAATCTTTGCATCAGGGTTCAATGGTGTATCAACATATAGATTTCTGGATTTTGGATGTGTTTTGATAAATAGAGAACCACCACCTTGTCCTTTGAGAATACGTACAGCTTTCCATGCCTGGTCTTTATGATTTTCCGGATCAGTTCCGATCAGGTTAATCGCATCACTACCCAAACCACTGGTTGCCCAGACAGGTCCAAATTCCGGATCAACAAAGTTGGCACCACGACCAGGATGAGGGATCTTTTCCGCATCGACCAGAGTCACCAGCTTACGATCCTTGGAATCAACAACAGCAATCTTGTTTGATTTGTTTGCCGCTGTCATAAAGTAACGGTGAGTTGAATCCCAACCACCATCATGTAGAAATCGTGCAGCAGGTATAGTTGTTATATCGAGGTTTTTAATGTCTTCATAATTAACCAGCAAGATTTTTCCGGTTTCTTTAACATTAACGATAAAATCAGGATGAAAATGTGAAGCAACAATTGCAGCGACTCTAGGTTCAGGATGATATTCCTGAGTATCTACTGTCATGCCACGCGTGTTCACGATTTTTTTGGGTTCCAAAGTATCACCATCCATAATGGTAAACTGTGGTGGCCAGTAAGTTCCTGCAATGGCATATTTATCTTCATAGCCTTCAAACTTGGATGTTTCAACCGAACGTGCTTCAAGTCCAACCTTAATCTCCGCAACGTTATCTGGCTTTTCCATCCATAAGTCAATCAGGTTAATTCTTGCATCTCGGCCAATGACATAAAGATAACGACCCGATGCAGAAGGGCGTGTGATGTGTACCGCATAACCGGTTTTTACAATATTGATAATCTCTTTGCTATCACCATCGATTAAAGCAATTTGACCGGCATCACGCAAAGTTACTGAGAAGATATTCTCTATATTGTAATCGTTCATTTTCTTAGTTGGACGCTGTTCTGGAGGAACTATAACTGTCCAACTATCCTTCATTTCCTTCATCCCCCATTCTGGTGGTACAGGAGGTTCATGCTGGATGTAACGTGCCATCATATCGACCTGTTCCTCAGTCAGAGCACCTGAAGTACCCCAGTTAGGCATACCCGCAGGTGAACCATAGGTAATAAATACCTTCAGGTAATCCGTTCCTTTTTTACGGGTAATATCAGGCGTAAGTGGTTTACCCGTGGCCCCTTTACGTAACACCCCATGACAACCAGCGCAACGTTCAAAAAAGATCTTCTTGGCCTCTTTGAATTCTGTTTTAGTCATTTCAGGACCGGCATCACCCATAATGTCTCTTGTCGCTGTGGGGTTTACACCTGATGGAGCACCTTCATAGGTATGTTCGGCTTTCGGACCTTCTGTTTTTGTTTCGGGCTCCTCTGCAAACACTGTTCCACTAGCTACTAGTGTTAATGCTGAAAGAGCGATCAGGCTACTTCTAATTCTTGTAATACGTATTTTCATGTCGAGTTCCCCTGACTGGATTAAAAAGGACTCTAACAGTTTATTATTGGGAAGATTAATGAACCTTGATGTATATCAAGAACTGATTTTAGAAACGAATATTACAAATAGATAATATTGATCTGGATCAATAAATATTCGGATTAAGGTACAGCTAAATTTTTTCTTATCGTGTTAAACGCATATACAATATTGGTAGTTTAGTAGGCAATTCTTCAGCCTTTTTGACCAGCACATAAGCGTTCGCACCAAACAAATAAGGCAGATAATCCTCAGCCTTTTCATCAATCGTGACACAAAATGGCTGCAAACCTTTTTTCTCGGCTTCAAGTATTGCCTGTCTTGTATCTTCTATGCCATAGTGCCCCTCATATTTATCCAGATCATTGGGCTTACCATCCGTGAGGATCAGTAACAATTTCTGGCTTGTCGCTTCCTTCTCCAAGAGCTGGCTGGCATAACGAATCGCAGCCCCCATTCGTGTGTAATAACCAGGACGAATGGCATTGATATAACCTCGAATATCATTATTGTAATGGTCATCAAATTCTTTGATATTTGAAAAACGAACATGGTTTCGATTTCGGGATGAAAAACCATGTAGTGCAAAACGTTCACCTGTTACACTTAGCGCCTCAGAGAATAAAAATAGAGAATCTCGGATCACATCAATCACACGAGAAGTATTGCTGATATGGGCATCTGTAGATAGTGACAGATCGGCAAGCAACAGACAGGACAAGTCACGAGTTTCATTTCGCAGATCCCGATATATGGGTATATCACTATTGACATGGCCATGCTTCCGATCAGCAAGAAAATTGATATAGCTTTCCAGATCCAGTTCCGTACCATCATTTTGCCGACTGACCCAGTGTCGTTGCGGACGCAAGATCTCAAACTGACGACGGATCCTTCTGGCCTGTGCCTGGAGTCTTTTTGGTAAATCTGTAGCTTCAGTATCCCGGGAGATCATGGGGATAATACGACAATGATCTTTTTGTAGTGCCCTTTTTTTATAATCCCATTCATCAACCGGGACCCCTTCACCTAAAACGATGTCATCAAACTGGCAGGCAGGCAGATCCAGATCCAGTTTAATCTTGCTAACAATCGTTTCACTATCCTGAGCGACAGTAATGTTATCCATGTCTTCTGCTGTTTGCATAGCATCATCATCGTCATCTTCGGTACTGGTACGATCGACCTTTGTAAATTCGGCCCAACTCCATAAACTTTCAAGACGAAAACTCATCAGACCATCATTTCCCTCAGGCATGTCAGTACGATTTCCCTGCTTACGTTTTTTCTGATCCTTTTTATCACTTTCTGATCGATCTTTTTTTTCTTCATCATCAGAAAAATCTGGATCAGCTGGCGGCTTGCCAGGATTAAATTCAATGGGTGGTGGCGAGGGATGTAACCAGAGCACAACAGGCTGTGGAGGTCGCTTTGCATATTCCAGTGTGATGTTGTCGGATGGATTGAGTAGTGCCAGACGAATCGCCTGTTCCTGTCGGGCTTCACGATCGGACAGACTACCTGGATCTGGTCGCTGTACCAGATGTGCCTCAAGCAGATCATCATATCGGCTTTGCAACCCAGGCCAGATTTTCAGGGTTTCTAAAGTACGAAACTGGTTGCGTTCGATCCAGTTATCCTTGTTAACGGTGATCACCGAGATTGCCGTCAGCCATAAATACAGATCCAGGTTGTGTTGCCTTTCCGGGAAGATTGCAATACTTTCCGGTAAACGTAATGTCTCTTCATCTCGCCATGCATACTGGGTCTTATCTCCCATTCCAGCTATTCGTTGTATAAGTGACCGTCGGGCATGCACTTCGGAGTCGGTCGCACTTTCAACACATAACCCACCTTCTCCGCCCAGAGCACGAAAGAATATTCCAGCCGTATGACGGACTTCTTCAAGATAGACAGTCGCTTCAGGATATTGTTTTTCAGCTCGTCGGGTAATAAAACGATGCCATGTTGATCCAACTATTTCTTCCAGCATTTGATTATTTACCCTCTATTTTTCAATAAAAGGAGACCAGTCAGGTGGGAGCCAGAACATCATAAAAAAACAGAACATTACCAGTGCAATAAACCAGAGAATGAATCTCTTCTGCCGCTGGTGTCCATGACCTGGCGGTAACGGTATTCCGCAATGAGGACAGTCTTTATCTTTTTCCATAACCTCTCGACCGCAGTTTTTACAACTTAGATGACTCATTACAAGGTCGTCCATTTCGCAATTTGATCCGGAAAAAGATATATCAGAATGATCAGAGCAGGAATGACATAAAAGTATACCTGCATCAATGTGCGTACAATTTTATGTGAATGCTTAAGCTCCATAAAATGATCAACAATGATACGTCCCTTAACGGCCAGCACCAGTGCCATGATGACAACACTTTTAAAACCCGTTGTCGGCTGTTCTGCCATAAAGGCACTGAATAAAGTCAGGCCGATCAGTAGAAACCAGAGATAATTAATACGTTTAACCTGGGATAGTTCTGCTTTCATCATCCGCTCACCTGATCACATACATAAGAGGAAAAATAGTAATCCATGCAAGGTCAATCATATGCCAATATAACGCCATATTAATCAGTCCCTCATGTTCATCTTTTGTATAATTACCCGTATTGATCCGGTAAATAACCCAGACGATCGCCGCACTTCCCCAACCAACGTGCAGAAAGTGATTAAAAGTAACGTAATAATACACCCCGTAAAAAATGTTTGTTTCAGTTGCCAGGCCCTGTGCTGAATTCCATTGATATTCAAAATATTTAATGATCAAATAAAGAACACCACAGACCACTGCTCCCCACAGCCAGCGGGAGCTTGTTTCTGGATTATTATTCCGCATCGAGAATACGGCCCTGACCACAAAAAAACTACTGGTCAACATGATCACTGTATTGGCTGTACCCGCCAGAGTGTTGAGCCTGGCAGGGCCTTCCTGAAAAATGTCAGGATGATGTACCTTAGCCAGAAAATAAACGATAAACATGATCGCGAACTCACTCATCTCGGCCAGAATAGCAGCCCAGATTGCCATATTACCCGGAACTCTGTCAGATCTATGATGAAATTTTATTTCTCTTCCATACTCGGAATGTACGATTGTATTCATACATTCTCGTAACTGGCAGAGATGAATTTATGAATAAATGGGTAATTATAAATCTTGTCATTCACTGCTTTTATGAAACCCTGAATACCAAAAATCATAAACAGAGGAACGATCAACATCAGGTAAATTTCGGCCACGATCAATGCCGTTGCAGAGGCATAGCCACTACTAAGTAAAATGAAAATATTCAGTACAGCAACAATCAGCGTGCTAATTGAACTGACAACCAGTGTTTGCCTGAGATGATTCTTGCTCACAGAAGATACCTTTTCATATTTGAGTAAATATAAAACCCAGAGTGCCAGATAGAAGATACCAATAAATAACAGGTTCAGAATCAAAAAAGCTTCTGCATAGGCTCCTGTATGATCGGTACCATATTTTTGCTGGAACTCATTTTCATTCATTCTGCTATACCTCCATCTTTGCACGAACCACTTCCATCAAGGCATCGACAGTTTCCTGTTCATCCGTCAATGGCTCTACGATAGCCGCCCGGCATGCATCATGAGCATTGCAACCTGATTCTATTAAAGTTGCCGCATACACCAGTAGTCTTGTTGATGCGGATTCTTCAAGATCATGATCTTTTAAAATTCGTAAGGCATGAGCCAGTTCAATCAACTGTTTGGCAATTGTGTGAGCAACACCCGTTTCTTTTTGAATGATTGTTGATTCAGTTTCACTATCAGGATAATCAAAACGTAATGAAATAAACCTTTGTCGCGTTGATGGTTTCATTCCTTTTAATAAATTCTGATAGCCAGGATTATAGGAAACCACCAACATAAACTCATGTGGTGCCTTCAGTTCCTCGCCTGTTCTCTCTATGGGCAACAGACGCCGATCATCAGACAAAGGGTGTAATACAACCGTTGTATCTTTTCGTGCTTCGACCACTTCGTCCAGGTAACAAATCGCACCTTCACGTACCGCTTTAGTCAGTGGCCCATCATGCCAGATCGTCTCACCATCACCGATCAGATGTCGTCCAACCAGATCAGCTGCCGTCAGATCATCATGACAGGCAATCGTATATAAAGGCCTTCCAAGCCTGCCAGCCATGTGTTGAATAAATCGTGTTTTACCACAACCGGTTGGTCCTTTGATCAATAGTGGCAGTTGATTGTTATAAGCGTGCTCAAACAATTCGACTTCATTATTCTGAGCCTGATAAAAAGGAATGTCTGTTTTAATTCTATCCATTATTGATCCTGTTGTTGTGGCAGTGAGTGGGGATCAAAACCATGCATGACAGCGATTTTTGCCGTCATCATGTCCATTGAATTTACATGTTGATCAAACCACGATGGCCAGCGATAAAAAACATAATCTACAAGCGCCTCTATATCATTATTCTTTTTCCATTCTTCTACGATCGATGTCATTTCGGTCAGGACTTTCTCATGCTCACCGGAATGAATGGGATAGGCCGGAAAATTGATTTCCATCATTAATGTATTCTCGCGTGTAAAATGAGCTCGCGTATGATCTAACCATTCTTCTAAAGAACAGGTTATCTGGTTTATTTCTTCTTCACTCTGTGTGTCATTTTTCTGATACGAAGAAATAAGCTTACCAATCAGCTTAACCATTTTTATTTCTTCAAAATGTGTATTATTCATAAAATCAATTTCAAGATGAGGGATCATCTTTTCGTTCAGAACTATTTTAGTTGGCAGGTTCATATATTCATATTCCCCCTTGGTAACTAATGATATAAGTCATTGAAATAGCAAGACATATTGTCCATAGCCAGCCATACATGATTACGCGCCACAAGAGTGAAACACCCTTCAACTCCATAAAATCACGAATAATAAAAAAACCCTTGATCACGGTAGTCAGTAGTATAAAAAATACAATACCCAAACCGTTGAGATTCAGTTTACCCAGTGTGTAAGTCGATATTGTCAACAACATCATGACAACCCAGATCGTGTGAATGTTGTAATCGCTTTTCATCGAATGATGTACACCAGAGGAAATAAAATAATCCAGACCAGATCCACCATATGCCAATAAGATGCTCCCGTTTCCACACCGGTGTAATTCTGATCACTATAAGCTCCACGACAGGCTTTGATCACAATCGCAAACAATATCAACATCCCCAGAATGACATGTAAAAAATGAAACAATGTCAGAGACAGATAAAACATATAAAAAGTATTGGTGCTTAACCTGATCCCAGCTGAAAATTTATCGTAATACTCTAGTGATTTCAGAATTAAAAACCCTGTCCCTCCTGCCAACGCTGCATAGAGCCAGTGAATACAGTTTGAAACATTATTTAGCCTGATCGCATGCACTGCACGTACGACAAAATAACTCGACGTGATCAATAACAATGTATTGGCAGCTCCTAGTTCACGATTGAGTGTTAGCTGATATTGATTGAACATTTCTATATTTTTTAATCGCATGATGGCGTAAACAATAAAAAAAATACCAAATACCAGTAACTCCATAAAAATAAACAACCAGATGGCCAGATCACCCGGTAAAAGTTCAGGTTCTATTTCTGAATGAGCCTTGGACACAATTCTCACGTTCTATTTAATCATGTTGAGTTATTGTTAAACTTTAGAAGAAATAGTGCCTTGATTCGCATCAAGTCATTTAGACAGAATATTTTTTTTTAATTTTTCGCCTGTCCAGGATCGCACCAATACCCATGTTGCAAACAAAATGAAAAGGGCGTGAACAAAGGTGAAGTAGGAGACAACATAAACCCAGGTCCAGGGTGAATCGAAACCGCCCAGCAGTATCATCAAGCCACTTACCAGCAACAGTGCTATTCCTGCAAAGACATTCGTTTTGATTCCAATGACAGAATAGTAGTGATCAATCGAGTCAGAAGATGATTTCTGGTAAATCAAGAGCAAAATAATAAAACCAATAACGGGCAAAACTGTCAGGTTCAATAGTGAGAAAAGGGCTGCTTTTGATGCCCTTTTTAACTGTAATTCATCTGAATTCATCTTTATCCTTCATAAAAAAATACCGTCCTTTATGACGGTATTTTTTACCTTAACTAAATGACTGACTTTAATCCTCTGCAAAAACAACCTCGTCACCTTTGGCAAAAAAGCTATAAATATAAAGGATCAACCCTATCAGAAAGACCAGTCCTGCGACTTCACGCATCCAGTAAAAGAGTGCCACCTTTTCCTGAACCACCATAAATGGTAGCGGGTCTTCGGAAAAACGTTGCAGATAAACCTGCAGGATACCTGCGCCAGTCAGAAACAGGGTGATAAATACCATAGAGACGGTCATCAACCAGAAAGACCACATTTCTAAGACCTGGGCTTTCTGATTCCCTGCTTTTTGTCCTCTCATGAGAGGCATGGAATAAGAAATCATCGTCAATACCACCATCACATAGGCACCGTAGAATGCCATATGACCATGTGCAGCGGTAACCTGTGTACCATGTGTGTAATAGTTCACTGGAGCCAGTGTGTGCAAGAATCCCCAAACACCCGCGCCGAGAAAAGCCATGACCGCTGTACCCAATGCCCATAACACGGCGGCTTTATTCGGATGATCACGCCTCCTCTTATTGACAACATTGAAGGCGAACAAAGTCATCATGAAGAATGGAATGGGTTCCAGGGCGGAGAAAATTGACCCCAGCCACTGCCAGTAATCAGGCGTTCCAATCCAGAAAAAATGATGCCCTGTTCCGACCAGTCCTGAGATCAATGCCATGGCAATAATGATATATAACCATTTCTCAATCACTTCACGATCAACACCGGTTACCTTGATCAGTACAAAAGCTAGCAATGAAGCCATGATCAATTCCCAGACACCTTCTACCCAGAGGTGTACAACAAACCACCAGAAATATTTATCCAGAACAATGTTATCAGGATTATAGAAGGAGAAAAGGAAAAACACGGCCAGCCCAACAAGACCGGTTAACAACACCAGGTTAATGACCGTTTTACGCCCCGTCAGTATCGTCATGCCGATATTAAATATAAAAGCCAGGGCAACAATAACAATACCAATTTTGGTGATCGTCGGCTGTTCCAGAAATTCACGTCCCATTGTTGGCAACAAATCATTCATGGTGAGATCGGCCAGTTGAGCATAAGGAACTAACAGATAGCCCAGAATCGTCAGCGCACCTGCCACCAGGAAGATCCAGAACATAAGTTTAGCCAGCCACGGCGCATAAAGTTCTCTTTCAGATTCTTCTGGAACCAGAAAATAGGCTGAGCCCATGAAACCAAATAGCAACCAGACAATCAATAAATTCGTGTGCACCATTCGGGCAACATTAAATGGGATTTCCGGAAATAAAAAATCTCCCATGACATACTGTAACCCCATCACAACACCAAACAGGATTTGTCCTGTAAAGAGCCCTATTGCAGCAATAAAATATAATTTTGCTACGCCTTGTGATTCATATTTCATCATAAGATACTCTCCTTAACCTTGAACGTTTGGTGGCCAGTCTCTGGCAGTTTTAACACCATCAACATATTTCAGGAATTCTGCGACGGCATCCAGTTCTTCATCTGTCAGATTAAATTGAGGCATGCTGCGACGACCCTTAATCCCATCCACCGGACGACCTTTTATAAAACCTTTAATCGCCTCGGTACTTTCACCAAATCGGGTATAGACGTTACCAAGCTCAGGTGCAAAATAAGCCCCTTCCCCCAGTAAAGTATGACAACCGATACAATCATTCCTTTCCCAGACCCGCTTTCCAGCGGCAACCAACTCGGTCATATTTTCTGAATTATCTGTTTTTGGCAGGCCTTTAACTGTATCAAACGTTAAACCAATAAGAACCAGCAAGAAGAAAACAGCGCCTCCGTAGTAAATATTGCGAGCCATACCTTTGGTAAAGGTCTCTCTCATCACACATCTCCTGTCTACAAACCTGTTTCGCAGGATACTGTGAACACCGGTACCAGGCATTGACCTATATCAAGTCATGCTAATGGGGGGTACCTTTGGAGCCTCTGATCAATTCATCCATGAATCATTTGCCTGGAGCAAATGATCGTGTAACCCCGAAGGGGTGAGTCTCAGGAAGAGACGAACAATTGTCAGAGGACGACAGTATCGCACGGAGCGATACTGAACAACGCTTGTGTGTACCAAAAGGGCGAGGGCACGGATAGCCCGAGTAAAAATAGAAAATGCGATTTTTATTTTTCTTCATTTTCAATCACTCAATGTGATTGAAAATAGCAGCACATCCCTGTGCTGCGAAAACTCTGAAACAATCAGAGTTTCCTTTGTTTTATGGCTTAGGAAGTATTAAGTCTCAAGCAGGATCAGCTGTCGTAATCTCTCAACATCTATCAATTCAATTTGCGATCCATGAAGTTTGATAAAGCCCTTTCTTTCGAGATCTTTTAAAGTTCTCGAAAGTGTTTCTGGTTTTATCGACAAACGTGAGGCAATCACTCGCTTGGGAGCTGCAAGACAGAGATCAGTTTGATGTTGTTGTCCTTCAGGTATCTGGGTGAGTAAATAATCAACAAGCCGAAAAGTCGCATTATGTAATGTTAGTCTGTCAACTTCATTGACCATCCAATGTAATCGCTGGCTTAATTTTCCCATCATACTGATACACAGATCGTTAGACGATCTGAGTAACTCAATATAAGACCGGGATTCAAAACCAACAACAATAGAAGGTGACAAAGTTATCGCCGAAACCGGATATTTAGAACTCCCCATAAACAGTGCAGCCTCAGCAAAAGTCTGACCAGGCTGAATAATATCAATTACTTTTTCATCACCACTGGGAACCAGTCGTAAAAGTTTAATACCACCGATAATTAATAAATAAATATCCGTTAACGGTGAATTTTGTTCAAACAACATACTGTTTTCAGGAAGTTCTCTGGCATGAGAAAATTTCACCACCTGTTCAAAGTCGTCAGAATCTAAAGTCTGCAAAAGAATGCAGCGGCGCATCATCCCCAATATCTGATCGTTCAGTGCGATTCGCCCTGTTGGCATGCAAGATTATACCTGTTCTGAAAACAGCATTATTTCTTAACTTGCGTATGATTACAATCCGGCTTTTGCTGCCGCTTCCTCCCAACCTTTGGGAAGCTGATGGGCAATGCCTTTATGACAATCAATGCAAGTCTTACCTTCATCCAGGCCAGTTGAATGTGCTTTTACTGCACGACGACCCTGGTCAACAAAGTCCATAGATTCATAATCATGGCAATTACGACACTCTCTGGAGTCTACAGATTTCATTCTTTTCCATTCACTCAAGGCCATGGTAAGACGATATTGCTCAAATTTTTCAGGTGTATCAATCGTACCCACAACTTTATGGTAAAGCTCTCTGGAAGCCTCGACCTTGCGTATAATTTTATGGATCCATTCCCTCGGTACATGACAATCAGGACACTCTGCGCGAACACCAGTACGATTACTATAATGTACCGTGTTCTGGTATTCAGGGTAAACATTATCCCGCATCTCATGACAGGAGGTACAGAAAGATAATGAATTAGTGAGCTCCAGTGTCCAGTTAAAACCACCCCAGAAAATTATTCCGAGAATGAATCCAGTGATCAGGGTACCTGAAAATATTTTTTTACCTAAGGTCATGATATTCCCCTTAATAAAGCTTTAATTTTTAACAGCATCAACTGGTTTAAAGGTATTCTCGACAAGAGGTTTTGCATTTGCCTGAGGCACATGACATTGGGTACAGAAATAACGTCGTGCTGATACCTCTGCAAGATCATTTCCATCACGATCCTTAAAATGTGTCTGACTTATCTTGGTTGCCCCTGATTCTCTATATTTTTTCCAGCTATGGCAGGACAAGCATTTATTAAATTTTAAATTGATTTGATAGCCTTTAATCTTATGGGGGATCAAAGGAGGTTGCTGAACATAGTTTCTTGATATCGGTTCTCCATCCTTCGCCCAGTTCTTTTTCTCTGCAACTTTTGAAACTTCATCAAGAGGATGGTCTCCACGTAAAGAACTCAATTCTTCCGCATTGATCATTATTGATACACACATTACAAATATAAAAAGAAATATTTTTTTCATGATAAAGACCCTATATTTTTTTAACAAGACTGAGACTCTATATCCCGGATTCTTTGCTATGACGCGAAGAAAACTGGAAAACATCCTTTGCACACACATCAATGCAACGACCACAATTGATACAATTTGAATCAAGAATAACTGGGCTGATTCCCTTTTCCTGCCCTTTAAGGGCCGGGGGAATAACCTGTTTCTCCGGGCAAACGATAAAACAATCCATGCAATCATCACATTGATCACGCCTGATCGCGGTGACTCTGATTTGGCTAAATTTTCCCGGCAAGCTGTAAAACGCACCTACTGGACATAACCGACCACACCAGCCTTCTTTACTCACAAATAGATCAAACAGGAATATGGCAAGAATCATGAACCAGCCTGCCCCCATTCCAAAGATAATTCCCCGATGCAACATAGAAACCGGATTCACCAGTTCCCAGACAATACTTCCCGACAAAAAAGCGATGATCAATGTCACAGCCAAAATCCAATAACGGATTGATTTTGATATTGCTGCGCCCTGCCCTTTAATTCCAAGCCGTCGGCGCATCCAACTGGCCGCG
>Ga0256841_1000972_pt1 | contig 26790 bp, 28 predicted proteins | sample 356308metaG_FD_185971 | JGI IMG/M metagenome (GOLD analysis project Ga0256841, IMG submission 185971) | Hydrothermal vent microbial communities from Mid Atlantic Ridge, Atlantic Ocean - 356-308 | ecosystem: Environmental > Aquatic > Marine > Hydrothermal vents | place: Atlantic Ocean: Mid...
TCCACACAGAAGAGTAAAAAGAAAACTGCAAATTAGACAAGGAATTTATATGGATCTCTCAGAACATAACCTGAATACACTTTTCGAACAACTAGGCCTGCCTTCCAGCGACGAAGCCATTGATGCCTTTATTGAGAAGCACAAAGGCCTCGATCGCTCTTTGCATTTGTGGGAAGCAGACTTCTGGACACCTTCACAGGCGGCGTTTATCCACGAAGCGCTGGAAGAGGATTCCGACTGGGCCGAAGCAGTTGATCATCTTGATGCGTTACTGCGTGGTTAAAGGACACCCTTGAGACCTTCAGTACTTCCCTGAAGATACAAAACGGGAAGCCTTTCCATTAAACTTGCACCTGTCATAAATCAGGTGCCAATTTCGTGTTTGAAAAAGAAGATCTTCTGAAACTGGCTAAAATGGAAATGCCGTTTGGGAAGTACAAAGGCAAACGACTGATCGATCTGCCCGAACCCTATCTGCTCTGGTTTGCAGAGCAGGGTTTCCCTGATGGCCAGCTCGGCAAGTTGATGCAACTGGCTCTGGAGATCAAAATCAATGGGCTCGAATACCTGATCGAACCCCTGAAAAAACTGCCCACCATTCATTGAGACATGAACATTGAAGAATTGATTTTACAAATTAAAAAAGATCCGGCTTCCATCGACTTCCAGAAAGTCATGGAAACGATTGACCAACACTATACTTACACCCCGGTCCGATTCACCAACGGTGATCTAGTCAATGAGGCCGGTACCAATGAAGGCTCCTGCAAGATCTTTACCTTTGGCAAATTGCATGGGCTCAGTAAAGAAGAGACGCTCGCCTGCTTCGGTGAGTATTACCGAAACGATGTTCTTGGCAATCCATCCGGGAGTGATCACGCCAATATCCGAAACTTCATGCAACACGGCTGGTCCGGTATTGAGTTCGACACACTGGCATTAACATTAAAATGAACAAAAGCCTGATCACCAACCTGCTTTCCTTGACGCTCGTCATTTTCGGAATCCTGTCGGGTTCGAATACCGTTCTGATGGTCGGTCTGTTCGCCCTCTCGGGTGCCATAACCAACTGGCTTGCCATCCACATGCTGTTTGAACGTGTCCCCTTCCTCTACGGTTCCGGTGTCATTCCTAACCGGTTTGAAGAATTCAAAAACGGGATCCGTAACATCATCATGGAGCAGTTTTTTACTCCGGAAAACATCCAGCGGTTTATCGAGACGGAAGAAGACTCTGCCAGGAAAATCCTGACATTGGCACCCGTCCTGGATGCCATCGATTACGACAAAATCTTTCAGTCCCTAATCAATGCCATTCAGGATTCGTCGCTCGGATCGCTGCTCTCAATGGTGGGTGGTGCAGAAGCACTGGAGCCTCTACGCGAACCCATGGCGACAAAATTACGCGCCGCCTTTGAAGAATTGATCACAAGTGAACGTTTCCAAAAGGCACTGCACAAGAGCCTGAATGTGCAAAGACTGCGCGATGACATTACCGACAACATAGGAACCATTGTCGATGCCCGTCTCAATGAACTGACCCCGGAAATGGTCAAGAAGATTATTCAGGATATGATCAAAAAACACCTTGGCTGGCTGGTGGTCTGGGGTGGCGTTTTTGGTGGCCTGATCGGACTGCTCGCGGGCTTGCTAGGTTGAACTTATCCAATCTGACTTCACTGCAAAAAAACGTTCTGATGATGGTGTTGATCAATGCCCTGACGACGCCACTGATGCTCTCCTCCGTCAATGTCGCGTTGCCTTCTATTGCCATGGATCTGAGGATAAATGCAGTTTTGTTGAGTTGGATCCCCATGGCCTACCTGATGGCCAGTGCCATGTTTGTGTTATTCTTCGGTCGCCTTGCTGATATGCTGGGGAGAAAAAAGATCTTCCTCATCGGTACATTTTCGGCAATCATTACTTCACTTGGCGCTGCTCTATCTCCAACCGGAGAAATCCTGGTGCTGTTCCGTTTCCTGCAAGGTGTAAGTGCAGCCATGCTCTATGCTACCCAGGTTGCCATTATCTCCTCGGTTTTTCCGCCTCCGAAACGTGGTGGAGCAATCGGTCTCATGGTTTCGGTGCTCTATTTCGGGCTGGCCGCAGGCCCCTTGATCGGCGGCATACTGATCGAAAAGTTCGGCTGGCAGGCCTGTTTCCTTTTCCAGATCCCGCTTGCTTTTTTTGTGATCGTTCTCGCCTTGACACGTGTGCCCGATGAATGGGCGGATCAGGATGCCGTGCACTCGATCATCGATCTCGATCTTAAGGGCGCCATGATTTACGGCCTGGCCATCGTTGCCCTTGCGATTGGCGTTTCCGCACTGCCCAGCCTGGGTAGCATGGTATCAATTCTGATCGGTATTCTGGGATTATGGCTTTTTGTCAGAATCGAGAACAATGCACCGCATCCGATTATCGATCTGAGCCTTTTCACAGAAAACAGGGTTTTCAGTCACTCCTGTCTGGCCTCTTTTCTGATGTATACAGCCACTTTTGCCAACGTCGTACTGGTCAGTCTTTATCTGCAATACCTTAAAGGCTATCCGGCCAGCACTGCCGGGGTGATCATGATGACACAACCACTGGTCATGGCGATCTTGTCACCCATCGCCGGCAGACTTTCTGATCGAATCGAACCTCGCCTGCTCGCATCCCTGGGGGTTTGCCTGACGGTCATCGGGCTGGTTTTACTTGCTTCTATGGATAGCAGAAGCTCCTATCCAACACTGATCGCCGCTCTCATTATCACAGGGACAGGCTTTGGGCTCTTCTCTTCTCCAAATACAAACGCCATCATGGGATCGGTAGAAAAATCACGCTATGGTCTTGCCGCTGGTGCCAATGCGGCCATGCGGGTTGTCGGTCAGTTGACCAGCATGATCATGGTGACACTGATCATGAGCCTGTTAATTGGACCAGTAGAAATCACACCCGATAGATACGATCAGTTAAGCAAGGCCATTCGACTGTCATTTCTTATCGCAGCCCTGATCAGCATCCCTGGAATATGGTTTTCCCTGAACCGGGGACGAATAAGGGAAGAATAAACCCGACGATGCGGTTGTGAATTAATTGTGACTGACGCCACCCTCACCGTGGACATGCCCATGTACAATTTCTTCTTCTGTTGCCTCCCGGATCCCCATAACTTCGAGTTCAAAGACCAGTGTCTTTCCGGCCAAAGGGTGATTGGGGTCGATATCTACGGTATAACGGCCGACTTTGACCAGTGTTGCGTCGCGGGGACCATTCTTGGTGCTAATCTGAACGGCCTGCCCCGGCTTTAGTTTGCCTTTGGTCAACAAGTATTTCTTTGGAATACGATGTGGTTCGACCTCTTGTCTCGGTCCATATGCCTCTTCAGGTGGAAGTGTTACGCTGACGGTTTCACCTGTAGCCTTACCTTCCAGCGCCTTTTCTAGTCCTGGCATCATTGTCTTGTGCCCATGCAGATAGACAACCGGCTCGGTATCACGTGAGTCCTCCAGCACAGGTTGATCCGGTTCATACAAACAGTAATGAAAAGTGACGACTTTATCTTTTTCAATGATCATTTATTTTCCCTGAAAAGACGACAATAATATCAGCATGACTATAACAGAAAATCTGAAACCGGAAGAATATCAGGCCATCATCGGACCTGCCCTTCATGCCGCAGCCGAGATTGCCGCGGCTCGGGGTGATCCCGATCTGTACAATGATCTGCCGTCGATGCTGGCCTTGATGGCGCTGACACGAGATCTCGCCGATCTCTATCAATATCACTGGGGGCCACTGGGTCAAATCTCTGCACCCGAAATTTTCGAAGCGGCACCTCTTGCCGCTTGCGTGATCGTTCTACAGGAAAATAAACTCCCTGATGAATCGATCGCAGATATGGCAGATGCCCTTGAAAAGGCCAACGAGCTGCTGCGCAAAGAGAATATCCTGGGTCGGGAGCGTGTGGAGGTTCAACGGGCATGGGAGGCTTGGCTGGACAATAATCCAAAATTGGCGCACAGTTATCTGAAGCAAGCTGCCAGAATCGTCACGAACATGATCGATACCTGGGAAGTTCATCGTCAATTACAGAATCATCATGAATAAAATACTCGCATTTGCCGGCAGTAGCCGTATCCACTCCTACAATAAAAAACTGGTCCGTATCGCGGCCCAGGGAGCAGAAGAAGCCGGTGCAGAAGTCACCCTGATCGACCTGCTCGATTATCCCATGCCCATCTACAACGGTGATCTGGAAGAAAAGGATGGCTTGCCCGAAACGGCAAAGGCCTTCAAGCAGCTTTTGACAGAACATGACGGGGTACTAATCGCCTCACCCGAATACAACAGCGCCTTCCCACCACTGTTGAAAAATGCGATCGACTGGGCATCCCGGGCTGAATCACCCGACGAACCCAGGTTGTCAGCCTACCGTAACAAGATCGGAGCAATCCTGTGCGCCACCCCAGGCGGTACGGGTGGCATGAAGGGCTTGCTGCTTCTGCGCTTACAACTCGAATACATCGGTGTGATGGTGATCCCGAACCAACAGTCAGTCTCCCATGCACACCAGGCCTTCGATGATGAGGGCAGATTAATCGACGGGCAGAAACACGAAGCAGTCAAAGGCGTAGGGGCCGATCTCGCCAGAACTCTGATGAAAATAAATCGTGACTGATCAGGGAACTAAATGAGAACTCTGTATGCCGAGATTTCCGATCCTGTCATTCACAACATCCGGGTTGGAAAAATTCATGAACTCTACGTAGAAGAGTGCGGCAATCCCTCTGGTATTCCCGTTGTGTTTCTGCACGGTGGACCCGGCTCGGGTTGTCAGCCATATCACCGGCAATTTTTTGATCCCGATAAATACCGCATTATTCTGTTCGATCAGCGCGGTGCAGGACGTTCCAGACCACATGGCTGTCTTGAGGAAAATACCACGCACGATCTCATCTCTGACATGGAGGTCATTCGCAGAAAACTGCACATCGACCGGTGGGTTCTATTTGGCGGTTCTTGGGGTGTGACACTGGCACTTCTCTATGCACAAACCCATCCTGACAGGGTTTTAGCCATGATTCTACGGGGCGCATTTCTCGCATCACAACGGGATCTGGAATGGTTTTTCAGTGATAAAGCAGGACGCATTTTTCCTGATGAATGGGAGCGATTCACTGGAATCCTCAATATCGATACAAACCATTACGAGAATATCCTCCATGAATACCATCGTATGATCACTTCTGATCATCATGCAGAAAGATTAAACGCCGCTAACGCCTGGTCCCGCTGGACAGGCAAGATCGTTACCTGGACATTACCACAGGATGAGGATGAGAAAGATGAAGACAGAGATCCTGAACAACTGATCAGGGAAACTGGCCTGGAACTTCACTATGCGATCAACCACTATTTTCTCGAACCTGATCAATTGATACGAAACATAGGCCGGCTGCCAAAGGTACCGGTCAAACTTATTCATGGACGAAGGGATATCACCTGTCCGGTTGAATCTTCATGGCGACTGTACAAGACCATACCTCATGCAACACTTACCATCCTGCATGAGGCTGGGCATCTTGCAGGAGAGCCCACCATGATCGACGCATTGGTTACGGCAACGGATGAACTCAAAACTCAATTTGCATGAAAAAATAAAGGAGTCCCACATGATTCTATCAACGACACCCCATCTCGAAGGCAAGGAAATCATCAATTACCATGGTGTGGTTACAGGAGAGGCCATTCTCGGGGCCAATATCTTCAAGGACCTTTTCGCCAGTATCCGGGATATCGTTGGCGGTCGATCTGCTGCCTATGAAAAAGAGCTGCAAAAAGCGCGCACGATCGCCTTTGAAGAGATCACGCAGCAGGCGGCAGAACTGGGTGCCAATGCAGTCGTCGGGATCGATATCGATTATGAAACCGTCGGCGCCCAGGCTGGTATGCTGATGGTCAGTGTCAGTGGGACAGCCGTGACGATCAAATAGGCTTCCACCTGCCTTGAAGGAAACAACAAGGATTGTCACTGTCTATGAATTAGAAAGACTAGATGCTCGATCGTCCGTACAATCCTGGAATGGAGAAAAATCATGCACCCAATATACCGACAGTTGTTGATCTACCTGTTTTGCCTGCTGCCACTGACGGCAAGGGCAGACACCGACTTTTCCTATTTGACCCTCCAGGGTATCCAGACCGTCGCTGTTGATGTGGAAGGAATCAATAAAGCGCTTTATCGCTATCACTTCGATCCTGCCACGATCAAAAAATCCGTTGAGAAAAAACTGGCAGATGCAGGTTTCAAGATCATTTCGGTCAGGGAGGCCTTGCATCATAATGCAGCATCCCTAATCAAATTGACCTTCAACGACATCCGATCCGAATACGGTTTTTATTCCTATGGAGTCGATCTTTCAGTCAAGGAAAAAATACCTCTCCCACGCAGAGAAAACGCATTTATCTCAGCGACAATCTGGCAGAAAGCCAAACACGGTATGATGATGGATTACGAAGTGGAGAAACTGCAAAAGGCTGTCGATGAGCTGATAGCGTCTTTCCTGGATGAGTACCGGGAACAGAATTCCACCAAGTCATAAACCGGCTGTATATCTCAGCTCACACTGACCCTTAAAGCAGCTCCGATCGCAAGTGGAGCAAGCGTCAACGCAAAAACGAGAATGGCAGCCATCAGATAGAGCTGGCCGGCCACCTCCAGACCCAAGGTCACAGCCTGCACTGCATTGGCACCGAAGATCAGCACCGGTGTGTAGAGCGGTAAGACCAATAAAGTCAGCAGCATTCCGCCCCGGCGCAAACCTATGGTGAGAGCCACCCCGATTGCGCCCACCAGACTCAAAACCGGTGTGCCTAACAAAAGGGTCAGCATCAACGTTCCCAGTGCTTCTGCAGGCAAGTGCATCAACAACGCCAGCAGCGGGCTCACAATGATCAAAGGCAATCCTGTCACCAGCCAGTGCGCGGTGACCTTGGCCAGCATCAGCAGAGGCAATGGGCGTGGGCTCAGGAGAATCTGTTCCAGCGTACCGTCATCGAAATCGGAGCGGAAGATACGCTCAATGGACAGCAGTGTCGCCAGCAGAGCGGCAACCCAGATCACACCTGCAGCCATTCCAGAGAGCCTGTCCGACTCAGGACTTACCGCCAAAGGAAACAGGCTAACCACAATCACAAAAAAAAGCATAGGATTCGCCAATTCACCTCGGTTCCGATAGGCCAGCAGCAGATCACGTTTTAACAGAGCGAAAAAAGCGTTCACAGATTTTGTCCTACAATAAGGGTTTTGAAATCGACCCCGGGCAGATTAATGGTATGGTGACTGGTAAGAATAACCATACCCCCGGATTTCGCATGGTCAGCGATCATCTGCTCCAGCTCGCCGATCCCCTTCTGATCGATTGCAGTGAATGGTTCATCGAGGATCCAAAGCCTTGTTGGACTGATCAGAAGCCTCGCCAGCGCGACACGTCGCCGCTGGCCTGCTGAAAGCGTCCGGCACAACTGATGATCGAACCCTTTCAAGCCAACTTTTTCCAGCGCGTCGTGCGGAGAAAGATTTTTCTCGGCAGCAGAAAGTGCCAGGGACAGAGCGAGGTTTTCCAGCGGTGTGCAGTCTCCCTTCAAGCCATCATGATGGCCGATATAGCTGGTGTTGATCGAATAATCGAAGCGATCTTCCTGGATGTCCTGCCCGCACCACAGGATCTGGCCTTTGTCTGCCTGGATCAAGCCACAAAGAATCCGTAACAGGGTCGTTTTGCCACTGCCGTTCCTACCTTCGATTTGCAGTACATCACCGGGACCAAGCTCGAAGTTGAGTCCGCTGAAAAGCTGAAGATCGTTACGTGCGTATTCCAGATCCTTCGCGACCAGCGTGGCTGTCATGTTCAGGCAAAGGGGTTCTCGAGTACGATGGTATCTGCCCGATCAGGACCTGTGGATACAATCGCGATCGGTATCTCTGTCAACTCGCTGAGCCGTTCCAGATAATTTCTCGCCTCCAGAGGCAAAGCGTCCCATGAACGGAGTCCCACGGTGGATTGGGACCAACCTGGCATTTCTTCATACACCGGCACACATTGGGCAATGGCATCGGCTCCTGCTGGCAGTGTATTGATCTCCCTGCCCTCGTACTGATAGGCAGTACAGATTTTCAATGTTTCGATGCCATCCAGGACATCCAGCTTGGTCATACAGAGTCCAGACAGGCTATTGATCTGACGAGAACGTCGTAGAGCAACCGCATCAAACCAGCCACAACGCCTTGCCCGGCCTGTAGTCGCACCGAACTCATGTCCCTTCTCGGCCATATGTCTACCGATTTCATCCTCAAGCTCCGTGGGGAATGGCCCTGACCCCACACGGGTGGTATAGGCCTTGGTAATGCCCAGGATGTAATCGATCCCGCACGGGCCGGCACCAGAACCAGTCGATGCCCCACCTGCTGTGGTATTGGACGAGGTGACAAATGGATAAGTACCGTGATCAATATCCAACAGCGTACCCTGAGCCCCTTCGAAAAGAATGTTTTCACCTGCCCTACGATATTGATCGATTAAATCTGTTACATCAGTGATCATCGGTACAATATCATCGGTATAGGCCATCATTTCGTCATAGACCTGGTTGAAATCCATTGCGCCGACCTTGTAATAGTGCTCCAGTGAGAAGTTATGGAACTCAAGCACTTCTTCAAGTTTTTCTGCAAACCTTTCCGGATATTTCAGATCACCAACACGCAACGCCCGCCTCGCCACCTTGTCTTCATAGGCAGGGCCAATACCTCGCCCTGTGGTACCAATGGCATTGCCGCCCCGCTTTTTCTCACGTGCCTGATCAAGTGCAATGTGATAGGGCAGGATCAAGTTTGTGGCTTCACTGATCTTCAAATTTCTTCTCACCGGAATCCCTTGGTTTTCCAGCATATTCAATTCTTTCATTAGTGCAGCGGGATAAAGCACGACACCATTACCGATCAGACATTGCACATTATCACGCAGGATCCCGGAAGGAATGAGATGGAGAATGGTCTTTTCACCGCCGACGACGACGGTATGGCCTGCATTGTGTCCCCCCTGGAAACGTACTACCGCTGTCACCTTGTCGGTCAACATATCGACGATCTTGCCCTTGCCTTCATCTCCCCATTGGGTACCAACGATTACAACATTCTTTCCCATGATTATTCTTTTACAATCCACTTTCCATTTTCATTGACCAGCCTTTTGATTTCACCCTCCTCTTCATGGCCAGGCAACTGGTTGATGACCCTTTTCCCTTCCTTTCGCAAGGACTCAACCACAGTAGCCAGTTCAGTATCGTCCGACCAGGGAGCAAAGATGGTTTCTATCTCTTCCACTTCAACCTTGCCTGAACGCACCAGTGATTTCAGATCGGTACTGAAACCCGTTGCGGGGCGTGCCCGTCCGAAAACCTTACCGATCTCATCGTAACGACCACCTCTAGCGATCGCCTGGCCGTGACCTGGCAAGTAAGCCGCAAACATAATACCGGTGTGATAGTGAAAGCCTCGTAGTTCCGCCAGATCGATATGCAGTTGCAGATCGGGTTTACGCGTGGATAACCATTCGGCGATCGTTATCAACTCGGTGAGCGCCTGTTTAATCGCTTTATTCGCACCAGAAAGTGAGGCTTCCGCTGTAGCAAGCACCTCCCTACCACCATTTAACTCGATCAGCGCCATCAACATGGTAGCAATATCATCGGGTAGTTCCCACTCTGCAAGTGTCGCTTTAAGTTCAGGCTTCGCCTTACGTTGCAGGATATCGAACAGTTTGTGTTCTTCGTCACTGTCAAGCCCGGCCTGAACCACCAATTGACGAAAGATTTCCACATGCCCGAGATCGACAAAAACCGAATCGATACCAGCCTTTTCGAAAACCGCCAGCATCAGACAGATAATCTCGAGATCGCTCTCCAGTCCATCATGGCCATAGATCTCTGCACCGATCTGTAGTGGATTTCTGGAAACGGAAAGTCCCTTTGGATTGGTCTGCAAAACAGGCCCCAAATAGCACAGGCGATTGGGTGAGTCATTTTTCAGGCAGTGGGCATCAATACGCGCAACCTGAGGCGTCATATCTGCCCGGACTCCCATTAACCGGCCAGTGTATTGATCGATGATCTTGAAGGTCTGCAGATCGAGATCATGCCCAGCCCCTGTAATCAGGGATTCCAGATACTCCATCAGTGGCGGGATCACCAGTTCATAGCCCCAAGAGTGGAACAGATCAATTATCCTGCGACGCAACTGTTCCAGCTGTCTCGCCTGTGGTGGCAGAACTTCTTCCACACCTTCCGGCAATAACCAGCGTTCTGCATTCGTGTTACTCATCATTCAGCGAATCCAGTAAAGCATTAAAACGCCGATCAACATACTGATCAGACCGATGATTCTCAACGTTGAATCATCGGTCTGCGAGGCCCGTAACATGGCCTCTCTGAAAACACCTGGGTTCAGAAACGGCATAATTCCCTCAATCACCAAAAGCAGACCCAACGCTGTCAAAAATTCCTGCCACATCCGTGGGATTATCGGGGAACGGCCTTGGGAGCAGGATCCTTGAAAAACCTGAAGAAATCTGAATCAGGCTCAAGGAGCAGAACATCATTCTGATTGGAGAAACTGTTCTGATAGGCATTCAGGCGACGATAGAAAGAATAGAACTCCCTGTTCTTCCCGTAGGCGTTTGCATAAATTTCAGTGGCTTTTGCATCCGCTTCACCACGCGTGATCTCGGCCTTCTTGTAGGCCTCGGCAAGAATTGTAGTGGATTTACGATCAGACTTTGCCCGGATACGCTCAGCCTGTTCCTCACCCTCTGATCGTAGTTGCCTGGCAACCCGATCACGTTCTGCCCGCATTCGGTCATAGACGTTTTCACTGATCTCTTCCGGAAAATCGATTCGCTTGATACGAACATCCACGATTTCCACACCCAATTCCTTGGTTTGCTGGTTTGTTTGAGTCGTGACCAGTTCCATGACCTTCTGCCGTTCCCCTGCGATGAGATCATGTAAAGAGCGCTTGCCAAATTCTCCCCGCATGTTGTCATTGGCCTTTTGATAAATCAGAAGCCCAGCCTGAGCCACATCACCACTGGTTGCATTGTAGAATGCCACTGGGTCGACGATCCGCCATTTAATAAATGAATCGACAATCACGTAGTTCTGATCCTGGGTCAGGTAACGCTGCGGTTGCTCATCTTCTGTCAGTATCCGCTTGTCCAGTTTACGGATATTGTTCATTAAGGGAATTTTGAAATGCAGACCGGGTTCGAAATCTGCCCGTTTTATTTCCCCCCACTGGAACAATATAGCCCATTCCGGTTCTTTGACCGTGAAGGCACTAAGGGAGAATACAACCAGCGCGGCGAATAGAGCAATTATTAACTTCGACATGACTATCGTGCACTCCTTTTTCTCAGCTCATCGCGTTCACGCATGCCACGATCGACACTCTCCGATGAACTTTTTGAACCTTGGGGTGAAACTGATGAAGGTAATAACGGTTTTGGTGCCTTCTCGGATGAAACCTCTCCCACTGGAAGGTAGAGAATCTTGTCACCATCTCCCGCATCAAGAAAAATCTTCTTGTTTCGGGAAAGCACAGACTCCAGCGATTCCAGATAGAGCCGGTCACGTGTGACCTTGGGTGCTTTTTCATATTCGGTCAACAACTGTTCAAAGCGGCTGGCCTGACCCTCAGCCTGGGCGACGATGCGCGCCTTATAGGCGAGAGCATCTTCCACCAGACGGGCAGCTTTACCATGGGATTTCGGAATGATTTCATTCTGATATGCGAGAGCCTGGTTGATCAGTCGCTGCTTGTCCTCGCTCGCCTTTTTGACATCATCAAAGGCATCCTTGACCTGTTCGGGCGGTTTAGCTGGCAGCATATTCACACTGGTGACCAAAATACCGGCTTGATAGTTATCGAGCGTTTTCTGGATCAGTTTCTGTGTATCCGCTGCGATCGCGCCACGCCCCTTGGTCAGAATAAAATCCATATTGTTATGGCCGATGACATTACGAATTGCGCTTTCCGTTGCCTGCAGTAATGTCATGTCTGGCCCTTTGACATTGAACAAATAATTTTTCACATCTTTAATTTTGTATTGTACTGCCAGTTCTATATCAACAATGTTCTCATCATTGGTCAACATGGTGGCATGATGCTTTTCCGATCGGATTTTATTGACGTTGATTCGATAGACTTCCTCAATGGGTCTTGGAAAACAGAAATTAAGCCCTGGATTCAGTGTCCTGACGTATTTTCCGAAACGCAGTACCACACCCCTTTCCGGCTCATCAATAATATAGATAGAATTGAACAGGGCATAGATCAGCAACAAGACAGCCACTAAACCCAGGAAACCGGAATTACCACCGCTCCCGGCTGTACGCCCTCCCCCGGACGAACCACCAGACTTTTTGCCGCCGAAAACACCGGCCAGCTTGGCCTGCATATTCTTTATAACTTCATCCAGATCGGGGGGTGAATTGCCGTTGTGCCCTCCCCCCCAGGGATCGTTCGGGTCTTTATCATCTTTGCCGGGCTCATTCCAGGCCATATAAACAACTCCAGTCTTTATATTTCAGCAGGTTGTGGAAAATCAGGGAACTTCAGCGACAGGATTGTACGGGGCTACCCGTTTTGCTGCAAGCGACGTACCCCTTCTTCAAGACAAATATGGTCGAGATAGGGTTGGGGCAATTCAACTTTTATCTGCCAGGCAGCATCTTCTCCGAGTCGTTCTTCGACTACAGCACCCATTTCATATAGACGCGCACGAATCCGGGCAGCCGCCATTGCTACACTGAGCCAGCTACTCACTTTGTACTGCCGGAAAAAATCCCTAACTGCGCCAAAAAGTCCATTGATCCCTTCGCCAGTGACGGACGAGAGCCAAACCCGGCGGGGCAATCCCGCCTCATCATTGTCGATGGCAGGTTTGACATCCTCCAGCAAATCAATCTTATTCCAGACCTCAATGACGGGAACATCACCAGCTCCTATCTCTTCAATGACGTCCTTCACATTTTCAATGCGTTCAAGCCGGTCTTCGGCGCTGGCATCGATCACATGAAGCAGCAGATCAGCCTGCCGTGTCTCTTCCAGTGTTGCCCGGAAAGCTGCAACCAGATCATGCGGCAGATGACGGATGAAACCGACCGTATCACTGATTACCAGTGGCCCTGCACCAGGGATCTGGATCCGTCGCAGAGTAGGATCCAGGGTTGCAAATAACTGATCGGCAGCATAAACCCTCGCCCCTGTAAGCCGGTTAAACAATGTGGACTTGCCTGCATTGGTATAACCCACGAGGGAAATCGCGGAGACATCGGCATGACGGCGGGATTTACGGCTTTCATTGCGTTGTGCGCGGACTTTTTCCAGCCGTGTATTGATCTGTTTGATGCGACCACCAATCAGACGACGATCAGTCTCGAGCTGGGTCTCGCCGGGTCCTCTCAGACCAATACCACCCTTTTGTCTCTCCAGATGAGTCCATCCCCGGATTAGACGAGTGGAAAGGTGCCGAAGCTGGGCAAGTTCCACCTGTAACTTACCCTCAAACGTGCTGGCCCGTTGGGCAAAAATATCCAGGATCAGCCCGGTTCTGTCGAGTACTCGACATTTGAGTGCAGCTTCAAGATTCCTCTCCTGTGCCGGGGTCAGAGCGTGATCGAAAATAATGACTTCCGCTTCTGAAGCGTGGATGAGAGATTCGATCTCGCCAACCTTGCCCTTACCGACAAAATACTTCGGATCTGGCTGGTTCCGGCTACCGGTGATCATTCCCACCACCTCCGCACCTGCAGATTCTGTCAATTCAACCAATTCATCCAGATCATCGGGTGAATCGGCATGATGTATATCCAAATGAACGAGGATAGCCCGTTCACCGTGACGGGGTCTTTCAAACAATTAGCAGCGCTCCTGCCCGGCAGCAGGCGCAGAAAGTTCAGAGATAAGAAATCTATTCTCCTGAATCTTCAATTTCCTCATCTGATCTTGGCAATTTGACATTTCTGGCAGGTACAACTGTCGAAATGGCATGCTTATATACCATCTGGCTGACTGAGTTTTTCAGCAGAATCACAAATTGATCGAAAGATTCGATCTGTCCCTGTAACTTGATACCGTTAACCAGGAAGATTGAAACTGGAACACGTTCCTTTCGTAAAGCATTCAGATATGGTTCTTGGAGTGATTGGCCTTTGCCCATGTCAGATCCCCTCTCTTATTGTTATTTGTAGAATCCAGCCCGAAATTTCGCGGGAGAATCAATAAACAGGAAAAAAATGTATGCTGATTTTGCTGTGCCTTCCCCCATCAGTACACAGCGAACAGCGATTAGTATATACCCTATCATGACAAAAATAATTCACCTTTGTTCAGTATTTGTAAAATTTCATTAAACGGCGATGACTTATCGATTAAAATGCGATCCACTTCCGTCATAGAACGAAACCAGGTCAATTGCCTCTTGGCCAGTTGACGCGTGGCGATAACGGCCCTGTCACGCATAGTTTCATGGTCGATTTTTCCCGCCAGATATTGCCAGACCTGCCGATAGCCAACCAGCCTCATCGAAGGCATCGCTGCTGTCAGCTCATACTGCTGTTTCAGCCCTTCCACCTCTGCGACAAGCCCTGTTTTCAACATCTGATCAAACCGCCTTTGCAGGCGCTTATGCAACCAACTTCGATCTTCGGGTTCCAGAATGATTTTGATCATATGCCAGGGAAGCGTGACCTTGTTCTCTTGCTGGAAAAAGGAAGTCGGTGGCCTGCCAGTGATTTCATAAATTTCGAGTGCGCGTTCGATGCGCTGGGGATCGTTGGGGTGGATGCGTTCCGCCGATTCCGGATCGATGCTCGCCAGTCGAGCATGCATTGCCTTCCAGCCAATCTCCTCAGCTTCCTGTTCAAGCCTTTTTCGAACTTCTGGATTGGCCGAAGGCAGTTCAGAAAGCCCTTCCAGCAAGGCCCTGAAATAGAGACCGGTGCCTCCAACCAGCAAGGGTATCTTCCCAGATCTGGTCATCGCTTCCATCTCTCTCAGAGCATCCTTCCGGAAGCTTGCGGCAGAATAGACCTGATCCGGATTGATGATGTCGATCAAACGGTGGGGTATCCGCTCAAGAATCTCCGGTTCCGGTTTGGCTGTCCCGATATCCATGCCACGGTAGACCAGTGCTGAATCGACACTGATGATCCCAAAGGGAAACCGGGAAGCCAGTTCTACCGCCAGATCGGTTTTACCCGTCCCAGTAGGCCCCATGATGGAAACGGCAAAGGGTAATTCTTTTTTCATCTTTACCCCGCAATCAGGTTTTTCAAGTCTTCTGGGGAAAGCCTGAGCAGAATGCCCTTTGACTCATTTGCGGGTATCTGTTCCAGCAGCTGCTTTAGATCGGATTTGGAATCAACCTGCTCTGAAATCCATTCGATCAGTTCTGACTCCGAAGGTTCTTGTTGAAGAAGTACACACAGTTTCTCGATCAACACCACAGGATCCGCAGATGTGATCATTTCAGGCAGCTGTCTCAATTGCCATTTTCCCGATTCCGTTCGAGCTACAACAATCCCGAACCGCTCCAACAACGTCCGCTGTTTTTGTAGCAATTCCACAATGGCTTCTTCGAGATCAAGGATTCGAGGGAAAAGCAGAGGTTTTGCTTTGATCTTTCCATAGGTCTCCAGTTCATATCGAAGAAGTGCCGACATTGCCCTATAGAAATCTATCAGAATCAATTCATCTTCTTTCCTGATTAGATGAACATCACCAATTTGTTCAATTACGCGATCCCTGACAGACTCTTTCTGAGTTTGATCGTCTGTCCTGAATTTGGGCTCATAGGAACGAACACTGTATTCCCTGATCCTGTTCTGCCGTGCCGTATTTGCTTTAGGATAGAACATTGTTTTTGGCCGGGAACCCACTACCCGGTTGGAGGATTGATCCGGCTGAACGGTTTGACCTCCATTAAGAGCACTTCTCACCGCACTATAAATGAAATCATGCACTGTTCGTCCTTCTCTGAACCTGACTTCTGTTTTCGCGGGATGCACATTGACATCGACCAAGGACGGCTCGATCTCCAAATAGAGCACATAAGCCAAATGACGGCCTTCAGGTAACAATGCCTGGCAAGCCTGTGTGATTGCGTGGTTGACCCGTTTGTCACGAATGCAGCGTCTGTTGAGGCAAAAAAACTGGGTGTCACTGGTTGTTCTTGCTGCCTCCGGGTTCAGCAAAAAACCACTGAGTTTGATCGAGGGGATTTGATCTTCGATGTTCAAGGACTGTTGCAAAAAACGACTGCCACAGACATCACGTACCCTTTCACATATGCCGGCTGAGACAGGTTTCAGGTCCATCACCTGGCGACCATTATGGGTCAGTCGTATCGCAAGCTCTGGATGACCAAGCGCAAAGTGACGCACTAACTGCTGAATCTGGTAGAACTCCGTCCGTTCGGTACGAAGATATTTCCGTCGTGCCGGCAGATTGTAAAACAGATCCCGCACTTCAACTGTTGTTCCTACGGGATGAGAGACAGGCTCCGGCTCTTGATGGCCTGAACGCCCTTCATTTCGTATCATCCATGCGTGTGCCTGGCCCTCAATTGCAGACTGGATGGAGAACCGAGAAACGGAAGCGATGCTCGGCAATGCCTCACCACGAAAGCCCATGGTCATCAGATACTGCAAGTCACGGATGTGGTGAATCTTGCTAGTGGCGTGCCGGGTCAGGGCCAGAGTTAGATCATCCGGATAGATACCGCGACCATCATCCCTGACCCGGATCAGACTGGAACCACCATGTTCAATATCGATGACAATACGGCTAGCGCCCGCATCGACACTATTATCCAGCAGTTCCCGAACTACTGAGGCCGGGCGTTCGATGACCTCACCTGCTGCGATTTGATTGATCAGATGATCAGGAAGTAATTCTATACGCGAAGACGTTTTCTGCATGTCCCTTATAATATAGGTTCAGACGTTTAATGAGGAGTCGGTTAACTTCCGACGAGACTGTTCAGGATTGAGCAAAGAACAGGATATAATCCGCCTCTATTTGGTTAGCAATCGATTATCTATGCATTACAGATACCGTCAATCCGCAAGAGTGGCGGCCCTCAAGGCCCTGTTCTTGTGGCTATTGATTATACCTTTTGCACTGTTTTTTACTGTGGCCATGCCTTTTGTTCTGATCCCAGGGCTGATTCTGCTTGGATTCAAATCTTTTATCGGCCTGTGGATGATCTTTTTGGCGCTCCCCTTAATTGCCATTGCCATCTTCTTTTTCCTCAGTGGATTGATGCTGTTCCTCTATCTGCTAACTGAAGCAATCTTTATCTACCATGCACTGAAATATGGAGGGGAGTGGGAAATTGAGGTAACCGATACAGATCTGAACTGGAAATCCCCAGAGTTTTCAGAAGAGGGTTTCAGAAAAAAGTTGTCCGAGATCCAAAAGTGCATCAGAAAATACCATTCAACCGATTTTGATCACACCCGCTATTTTGTCGAAACAACCGATGGTGATCTGATCGACCTCTCTACCCGCTGCGGGGTCTCACACCACGACCTCATCGATGCCTTGAAAAAAGCAGGGATCCGTTATGAGGAGTTTAACCTGAAATAGCGGGATCATTTACTCCCCACCCTGGCTTTTGCATCTGCCTCAAGGGAAATCTTTTTCAGCATATAATGCACCAGTCCGAGCATTAGAATGACAAAGCCGAGTGCTGCAAGTTTCTCTGCCGAGACTGTCGTAAAATCAAGGATAATCAACTTTCTCGCCAATGCCAGCTGCGCGATGATAATCACCGCTCGGGCTTGTACGATATGAGACTGGCGATGTACGACCGTCAATATCGAATGCTTGAATTCCATCGCAATCAGTAAAGTCATGATCATGCCGAAGATGACCTGGAAAATTCGGTGATCCAGCGGGTTTAGTGCACCGTTGACAAGAAGCAGAACCACTTCACGGATCAACTGCCATAGTGCGAGAGCGACAATCACGCTGATCATGAAACTGAGGATGATGATAACAATCTGCTCAAAGCGTTCATAAAAGGTCATTACAGACCAATACTTTCTGAGATCGGACTGTGGTCTGGAGACTCGTTTATGGATAGATTCCAGCATCTCGTTCACTCTGCTCCTTCCTCACTTTTGATTTTTGGAATGTAATATAAAAAAGAGGCTGGCACTCAAATATGATGTGCCAACCCCACAGTGGACATTTTAGGATTTTTTCACGTCGTCCTGCTCGGACGTGTTGACCATTTTTCTGACCAGCATTCCAAGCAAGGTCAGGTACCAACCGTTCATGATCATCTCGATTGAAACAAACAGACCAATTACCCACAAGCCCGTCACAGGCCAACCGATAAAAATGATCGTGGCGAGGACAAGATCGATCAGACCAAATACGAGTGGCAGAACCCAACCCCATTTCTGTTTTCTGCATTTGAATGCATACGAGATCCTGACACCTCCAATGACAACCAGAAGAGCCGCAATCGCCAACGTGATTCCAAGGCTTGCACCTACGGGATCGTAGATGATGAGTCCTCCCATCAAAATATAGAGTAAGGCAATGAAAAAATGTGTCAGACGACCGGCCCAGCGCTCCTCCTTCATCTTGAGTCCCTGAATCAACTGCAGGACACCTCCGGCCAATACAAAGCCACCAAAAACCAGCACGGTTGCCAGTGTGACCCAAACGGACAGATAAATCCCCAATGTCCCCAGAAAAATCATCAGCAGGCCCAGCACGAAAAGCCAGCCCCATTTCCTGGGCAATTCCTCATATATCAAATTTTCAGTGATGTCATTCATAGTATCCTCTCTTTGGACGTTGAAATTTTGCCAGCAGAGTGTAACCCTGCCGGCAAATTGGTTTTTCTGTTATTTACTTTCCTTCTTATTGCTCTCTTTCTTGATCAGATCGGTAAAGGAAGAAGCCAGTTTTTCATAGAGCTTCTCAACAGCATTCTTGCCTTTGATCTCTTTTTCAAGATTTTCGATCTGGTTGTTGAGATCTGCATAGGCTTTGGATTCATTGTCTGTATAGCCAAGCAGTTTTGCGATTTCCAGCTGATGTTTGGCTGCAGTGATCAGTTTCTGGATTTTTTCCTTCTCATTCCCTTTGTCGAGTTTCGATGCCTGATCAATCAGGCTTGCAGCCCGAATCAGTCCAAGTGGGATCACTGCGTCTTCTGATACGAGTGTTCCCATGGCGGTAACAAGGGTTGATTTGGCATCTTCCACACGTCCATCAACCAGATATTTGGTAGCCAGTTTGATGGCCTCGGGATACGTTCCCATAGGGAGGTAGACAGTTGTAATTCGCATTTCATCCTGTAATGTGGAAAGGATTTCACGTGCATCCTGCACTTTGCCATCATCAAGGAGCTCATCCGCCTGTTTGATCTGTTCCTTTACCTTGTCAGGGGTTGTGACGAGATCATAGATGTTGACAAAACTGTCAACGGGCACCAGTGAAAGTTCCGGATTAGCCGCAATGGCAACATCGAACTTTCCTGTTGCTTCCTGCAAGGCCTTGAGTGCTTCCTTCTCTTTTCCTTCATCCAGTAACTGGATTGCTTTGACGACCTTATCCATCCCTTCACTGACATCCTTGTTAATGGTTTTCAGGAGTTCTGTTTGCCTTTTCTCTTCTTTCTTGATCGCTTCCTGCGTTGTTTTGGATTGGGACACATCCACTTCACTCTTTTGTTCCGCCCAACTGAGCGGAGCAGCAATCAATGAAGCTGTCAATAAAGCTGTAGTAAGAATTTTTTTCATGTTTTTTCTCCTTTTGATTTAATAAACTATCAGTAACCATAAATTAGCTAGAGACAGAAGAATCAATGGGGGAGGTTTCTTTTTTTTCAAGAGGATCAAAAGAGAAATTGAAGTTATCCCAGAAAATCGTTTTGGAAGTGGAACTTTTGTCTTTCTGGGTGTCTACTAGAAGGTTTTAATGGGTGAAGTTGGAGACAATGGGGGAGTTTTTATCCCTGCAACTCCTTCAGCATCCGCAGGAAACTTTTTTCGTTGAGCATTGAAACTCCTAATTTCTTAGCCTTTTCGGCCTTGGAACCGGGATCAGCACCAACAATGACATAATCCGTCTTCTTCGACACACTGCCACTGACCTTTGCCCCCAGTGCAAGAAGTTTTTCCTTGGCTTCATCCCGGGTCATGGATTCCAGGGCTCCGGTCAAAACGAAAGTCTTGCCTTTCAGTGGCTGTTTGTCTTCCGTTACCTCAATTGCAGGCCAGTGGATACCTGCCTTTACAAGCTTCTCGATAATATCTTTGTTCTGAGGCTGACGGAAAAAAGTATAGATATGTGCCGCAACAATGGGCCCCACGTCTTCGACTTCCTCGAGTGCTTCTTTCGAGGCATTTTCCAATTTTTCCAGCGTGCCGAAATGGTAGGCCAGTGAACGCGCCGTTGCTTCACCCACCTCCCTGATACCAAGGGCATAGATGAATCGACCGAGTGTGGTGGATTTGCTTTTCTCCAGCGCCTGAAGAAGGTTATCAGCCGATTTGGCTCCCATCCGTTCCAGTGACATCAACTGATGTTTGGATAGATAGTAGAGATCTGCAACATTTTTCACCATCCTTCTATCGACCAGCTGTTCCACCAGTTTCTCCCCCAACCCTTCGATATCCATTGCTCTACGTGAAGCAAAATGAAGGATGGTACCGATCAATTGAGCTTGACAGTACAACCCTCCGGTACATCTCGCGATAGCCTCACCCTCGGCACGCAGAACATCCGACCCACAGACCGGACATTTTTTGGGCATCACAAACTTGCGCGCATTCCTGGGGCGTTTTTCTGGAATGACACGGACGATTTCAGGAATAACATCTCCAGCCCTACGAACAATCACTGTATCTCCTATGCGAATATCCTTGCGCTCGATTTCATCCTGATTGTGTAAAGTCGCATTGGTGATGGTCACACCACCAACAAAGACAGGCTCAAGCCTGGCAACGGGCGTCAGTGCACCCGTACGACCGACCTGCACATCAATATCCTTGATCACAGTCGTCGCCTCTTCTGCCGGGAACTTGTGAGCGATCGCCCAACGAGGTGCACGGGAAACGTATCCCAATCTCTCCTGCTGTTCGATTGAATTAACCTTGTAGACGACACCATCAATATCATAGGGCAGTTGAGGGCGTTTGCCGGCCATTTTCCGATAGTACTCAAGACAGGCATCAATTCCCTGGATCACCTTAATTTCTCTAGAGACAGGGACTCCCCAACTTTTGATTTTCATCAGGATGTCATAATGCTTTCCTGGTAATTCTGATCCTTCGACCTTACCAATACCATAACAATAAAACGAGAGAGGTCTTGTTGCCGTAATCTTTGGGTCAAGCTGGCGCAGGCTACCAGCTGCAGCATTGCGAGGGTTAGCGAAGGTCTTCTCACCCTTTTCCAATTGGCGTCGATTGAGTTCTTCAAAGCCTTTTTTGTCCATATAAACTTCGCCTCTAATCTCGATCAACGGTGGATAATCCTTCTTTCTGAGTTGCAAAGGGATCGCACGAATGGTCTTGACATTGGCTGTAACTTCCTCACCCCGTGATCCATCACCGCGTGTCGCACCAGTAACAAGCTTTCCGTTTTCGTACATGAGACTAATGGCAAGGCCGTCGAGCTTTGGTTCGGCCACATATTCAACCATGTCAACCTTTAGCCTTTCCCGAACACGCCGGTCAAAGTCGATCACTTCCTCATCACTAAAAGCATTGGCCAATGACAGCATGGGTACTTCATGAACCACTTCCGGAAAGGCTGATGAAGGTTCGGCTCCGACCCGTTGGGTTGGAGAATCCGGTGTGATCAGTTCAGGATACTGTTTTTCCAGCTCCTCAAGTTCGCGCATAAGCCGATCGTATTCAGCATCAGAGATGATCGGATCATCAAGCACATAATAACGATAATTATGCTCATTGATCTCCTCCCTGAGTTTCTGGATACGTACGGCAATGTTCTCAGGCATGGAATCCTGCGACATAGGCTCTCAGTACCTCAATGGCCTCGGGAGTCAGATGCTGACGTTTTTCATCACGCACATGCCCCTTGAGTATCTCTGCAAGCCGTTGTGCGGTCCCGAGCATGAGTTCAAACCCGACAGCAGCATCCACTGGTGCCGGCAGTTGCATGAACAGCACCACTCCCTCGGTCTGCATCTCCTCCATGTTGTTGAGGTCGAATGTACCCGGCTCATGGATATTAGCGACAGAGAAGATGCTGTCTTTGGTTACCGACTTCCCAACACCGTGGTGATGAAAGATCTGCATGTCACCATAGGTCATGCCTGCGGCGTAGAGTGCATCCCGAAGGACGGCTCCATTGAAGGTGTAGCCGGAGGGAGCAGTCACATGCAAAACGATAATACCTGGGTGTGGTTTTTCTCGTTGCGCAGGCTCTTCGACAGGCAGTTCGGCATCCTCATCCCGAAGCAAACCACCTTCACGTTTGAATACATCCACGGCGTCAAAATCCTCATCCTTGGGTTTGATGACCGGAGTGTCCAGCATAGGTTCCTCCTGCTTCCTGCGTCGTCGGCTGCCCCCCTTACCGACAACCTTTCGATGATCGAAACCAATCCCCCAAAGATAGATCCCGGCGATGATAAAGATTCCCAGGATCATCAAAAGAACCCTCAGATTGTCCATTAACCAGTCGCCACCATTTCCATTGCTTCTTCCATATCGACCGAGACCAGCCTGGAAACCCCTGCCTCCTGCATGGTCACACCCACCAGCTGCTGGGCAATCTCCATGGTGATCTTGTTATGGGTGATAATCACGAATTGCACCTGCTCGGACATTTCCTTGAGCATGTCACACAGACGCACCACATTGGCATCGTCCAACGGTGCATCGACCTCATCGAGCAGGCAGAAGGGAGCAGGGTTCAGCTGGAAAATGGCAAATACGAGAGACACCGCAGTGAGCGCTTTTTCACCACCGGAAAGAAGATGGATCGAACTGTTCCTTTTGCCCGGCGGTTGTGCAATGACCGCAATTCCGGTTTCGAGCAGATCTTCGCCAGTCAGTTCCAGCCGGGCCTTGCCGCCACCAAACAGTCGCGGAAACATCGCCTGAAACCCCGTATTGACCTGATCATAGATTTCCTTGAAACGCCCCCGGGTCTCCCGATCGATTTTTCTGATCGCGCCTTCTAGGGTTTCCAGTGCCTCGATAAGATCTTCATGTTGCTTGTCAAGATAGACCTTCCTCTCCGACAGTTCCTTGCATTCGTCGATAGCAGCGAGATTGATGGGACCCAGGCGGGTTATTTTTCTTTCCAGGTTTTCCAGCTTCTCCTGCCAAAGTGATTCAGTCGCATCCTCCGGCATCTGATCGAGCAAACTTTGCGCTTCGAATCCACCCTCCCTCAACTGCTCCTCCAGGCCCTGCAATCGAACCTTGACTTCCTGTGCATCCATTTTAGTCTGTTCCAGCTTTGACCTTGCCGCCTCAAGCACCTGATCGATTTGTTGTCGTCTTCGATCACTTTCCTTGAGCCGGTTTTCCACCGCCTGCAACGCTTCCCTTGCTGCGGATAACTCGGCCTCGACGGTCAACCGTTTACTCAAAGTCTGCTCCAGTGCCTTCTGGAATTCGGCCACCGGCCCTTCACTTTTGGTCGTTTCGGTGGTTAGCTCTTGAAGACGTCTGTTCAACTGTTCCTGCTGCATACGATAGCGCTGCAGGGATTGCTCCAAAGCTTTATTCCGTGATCGCAGTGATTCACCGCGAAGTGCGTGGTCGTGCAGTGTATCCCTTAGTTTCTTCCAGGCCTGTCGAATCTCCGCGATTCGGTTATTGTGTTCTTCCCGTTGTCGGTTCAATAACTCCTGTTGCTGTCTGAGTTCTTCTCCCTCGCGTTGCAAACCAAGGACCTTCTTGCGTGCCAGTTCAAGTTCTTTGTTGTCCTTTTCCTGCAGTGTTGTCAGCTCTTCCAGTTCCTGTTCAATATGAAAAATACGTGACTGCGCCTGATCGATACGGGCCTTACTGGCCGCAAAATCAGAACTGAGCGCCGCACGCTTTTTCTGTGCCTCATCCATCTCACGGATCAAATTAGCAAGTTCCTTCTCCAGCGATCCTCGCCGTTCTCTATGTTTTTCCAGTTCCTCGGCCAGCTGCTCGATCCTCGTTTCCAGCGCATTGGTCTTCTTGATCAAATCACGTATTTCCCGCTCTCGCTCAAAAACACCGGTTTCCTTATCTTGTGCACGGTTGAGGCGTATCCATGCAGGACCAACGCGATCACCCTGCTTTGTGACGACGGATTCATGAGCCTTCAAACCGGATCGTAATGTCAAAGCCTGTTCCAGGTTCTCTGCGACATAGACGCCAGGCATCAAGGTAGCTAGCGGAAGATCTGAGTTAACCTTATCCAGCAATCTTTCGGTGATACCAGATTCTGACAGACCATCCACAGTGGCTGCCTGATGTTCGATACCACCAATAACGCCTTCTGTCAGAGAAGCCATCTGATCACCAAAACGCGCCAGATCATCAATACAGAGTGAGTCCAAATGTTCTCCAAGCACGATCTCGAGCGCTGTTTCCCAACCTGACTCGACGGTCACCTCTTGTGCCAGTTTCGTGTGTTGATCAAGCCCTTTCTGATGCAACAGTTCTTGGACCTGACGTTGGTCCTGCCCTAATGCCGACTGTTGCAAAGCCTCGAGGGATGCCAGACGCCCTTTCAGAGTCTGATATTCATGCCGTAGTTCATCCAGTTTTGTAGACGTTATCTGGACCTCTTCACGCGCCTGCTGAATCTGATCTTGCAACTGATTCCGTTTCACTGCCAATGCTTCATATCGAGATTCAGCATCACTCAAGCTGGTCTGAAGATCGTCCAGGTTGAAACCCAACTGCTCAGGAATAATTCCAGTCTTTTCCGATTTGAGTCGCTCAATACGCTGATTGATGTTGGCCAGTGTCTTCTCCAGATGGCTGATCCGGCTCTTCTCCGTCTGTTCATTACGCAGAAATTCGGCATTGCGTTGTTGAAAAGCATCCCATTCACTCTGCCACGATTGAATGAGCTTTTCCGACTGCTCAAGTTTCTCACTGGTTTCCCGTTCTTTTTCCTTCAGCACGCCTTGCTCAGGTTCAATCGCTTCGAGTTCCTGTGTGGTCTGTTCCAGTTCCTTTTGATCGTGCGCAATCTGCTGTTCGATTTCCCGTAACTCATCAGAAACACGTTGGGCGTCCTGCTCAAGTGCTTGCCTTCTTTCGGTAGCATGCTGAATTGCCTGTTCCAGACGTGTGATTTCGGCACCGATCCCATAAAAATTACCTTGGACTTCATTGAATCGGTCATTGGCCGCGATTTGAGATTGATGATCTTTTTCAATCTCCGCTTCAACTGCACGTACATCCGCGATTGCCGCTTCCACTTTTGTCTCACCTTCGGCAATCTGTCTGTCATAGTGTTCAGCCTTGTTATGTAATTCCTTCCATGACAAAGCCGTCAGTTCAGCTCTGACCCGCCGCTCTTCACTTTTGAGTTCCTTGTAACGTTCGGCCGCTTTTGCCTGCCTTTCCAGGCGATTGAGTTGTTTTCCAAGTTCTTCCCTAATATCAGTGAGACGTTCAAGGTTTTCCTTCGTGTGGCGAATACGGTTTTCGGTTTCACGCCGACGCTCCTTGTATTTGGAAATACCAGCGGCTTCTTCTAGAAAGACGCGTAATTCTTCCGGTTTGGATTCGATGACGCGGGAGATCATGCCCTGCTCGATCACCGAATAACTACGTGGTCCAATGCCTGTGCCTAGAAACAGATTGGTTATGTCCTTCCGCCGGCAACGATTGCCATTGAGGAAATAGAGAGAGACACCATCCCGCCCCAGCTGTCGCTTGATAGAGATTTCGTTATAGCGGGCATATTCTCCCCCGATCTTGCCATCGGAGTTGTCGAAAATGATCTCCACCGAGGCCTGTCCGACCGGTTTACGTGCATTGGAGCCACTGAAGATAACATCTGACATGGCATCACCACGCAAATGCTTGGCCGAGCTTTCTCCCAAGACCCAGAGTACTGCATCGATGACATTCGATTTACCACAGCCATTTGGACCGACGATTCCTGTCAGCTGGTAGGGCAGATTCAAGGTGGTGGGATCGACAAAGGATTTAAAACCGGCAAGTTTGATTTTGTTTATTCTCATAGGGCATAAGATACATGATCAAGTAGTTTATTCAAGACGTTTTTCTGATTTCACGAAACAGGCTCTCGGCCATCTATCCAATTGATTTTTATTTGTTTTTATAAGGTTGTAAAATTACAGACAATCCTCGCAGGACTACCTTGCCACCCAGGGTTTGTGATATGGTATACGGTCAATTTTCAAACCATTCTATAAAGAATATGTGCCAACCTAGCGAAGAATTAGAGCTTTTCGATAATCCGAATCCAGAAAAAGATTACACCATCCAGATCACCATTCCAGAGTTTACCTGCCTGTGCCCAAAGACGGGTCAGCCTGATTTTGCCACTTTGGAACTGGCTTATGTGCCCGATCAACATTGTATAGAACTGAAGGCGCTGAAGCTGTACATCTGGTCTTTCCGTAATAAGGGCGCATTCCATGAGGCCGTTACCAACAAAATCGTGAACGACCTTGTGGATGCCTGTCAGCCACGTTTTCTGCGACTGATCGCGAATTTCAAC